>Ga0210394_10000039_pt1 | contig 307778 bp, 273 predicted proteins | sample IncBWC12MmetaG_FD_160121 | JGI IMG/M metagenome (GOLD analysis project Ga0210394, IMG submission 160121) | Forest soil microbial communities from Barre Woods Harvard Forest LTER site, Petersham, Massachusetts, United States - Inc-BW-C-12-M | ecosystem: Environmental > Terrestrial > Soil >...
GACTTGTTGGCCCTCCGTTTGGAGGGCATGCGCCGTCGCTTTGCGATGTATGTTTATGGATATGTCGTCATGCCCGAGCACGTTCACTTACTGCTGAGTGAGCCGCCCCGAGCCCCGCTGGCCGAGGCCATTCACTTCTTGAAACTGTCCTTCTCCAAACGAGCCGGAGCCAGGCTCGGAAAGCCGGGGACGTTCTGGCAAAAACGTTACTACGATCGCAACGTGAGGGACCACCGCGAGTTTGCCATCAAACTGCGGTACATGCACCGGAATCCGGTAACGCGCGGTTTAGTCATGCGGCCGGGGGAATGGAAGTGGAGCAGCTATCGCCACTACGCGTTGCGTGAAAGCGGGCCGGTGGAGATCGAATCGCAATGGATGGCTACCGATCGTGAAGCGCAGGATGGACAGACAAAGCGGATATTCCTCCGCCCAGGTTAGCGCCCCGAAAGCGAGGGCGCTGGGGCTGGAGGCGTCGCACTGAGGGCGCGAACCTGGGGCACCGATCGCTAACGATCGTGAACTGCAGGATGGACAGACGAAGCGGATATTCCTCCGTCCAGGTTAGCGCCCCGAAAGCGAGGGCGCTGGGGCCGGAGGCGTCGCACTGAGGGCGCGAACCTGGGGCACCGAGCGCTAGCGATCGTGAACTGCAGAATGGACAGACAAAGCGGATATTCCTCCGCCCAGGTTAGCGCTCCGAAAGCGAGGGCGCTGGGGCTGGAGGCGTCGCACTGAGGGCGTGAACCTGGGGCACCGAGCGTTGGCTGTTCGACATCTTCAGCGGCGAACGGACTTGGCTCGACTTGCCTCAAAGGCGAGGACATCCTGTGCCGCTTTGAGCAGCACCTGAATGAGTGTGTCATCCAGCGGGGCGAACGCCATGCGATAAAACTTTGTTTTGGCGGCAAGCACGCGACGCGTGACTGCTGCCCCCTTGGGAGTCAGGCGCACAAATTGTTCCCGGCGATTCGCCGGGTTTCGAACTCGCCGGACGTGACCACTTTTCTCCAGACGGTCGAGCAGCAGCACCAGAACATTTTCATTCAGCGCGAGGTGCCTGGCGATTTGTTTCTGGGTTACCGGTTTCGCGCAGCGGGCGGCCAGCAATATCCAAATCTCTCGTGCGCTTAAACCGAATTGCCGCGTGGTTCCTTTAGCCACCCGTTGCCTGACGATGAGAGTGCACTTAGTTAACTGCAAGAAGCCAGCGGCCGCGAGCGCCGACTCGAGTTCTCGTTCTGAGGGCTGGGATCGAGGCATCTTTTCAAGTGCCGACATTTCGGCACATCACCTTAACATATAGGAACATAAGATGTTAACAACAAATTCATGTCAGGAAAATGGCGGGCAATTCTCATGCCACGTGACTATATGCGGACAATATGATGGCCTGCTTCGATCGCCGGCTTGGTGCCGTAATGGGAGCATGGAATCTTTCGAGAAAACTACGGAAACAAGAAACCTCTTTGATTCCAGCCGTGGTTTGTCTATTATTCTTGAGCATCAGTAGTATGCCGGTGTTGGAAAAGATTTGCACGAGGGGGGCACCGTGGGCTCGCGCAAATGGTTCCTGCTGGCCACTTCGTCACGCGCAGTGATCTCCGGCGCCGGGGGATAGTCCCGTCGCGTGCGGGATCGGTGTATGTTCTTGCTTTAGCCCCGTCTGACTGGCATGCGGGGTCTCCTCAGACTTGCCCTTGTCCGGCTTTGACAAGCCGATCTCCTCCCCGCCGGCCTCTTTCATCCTTCTGCAACTGGCGGAATATTTTCCTAGATAAACAGCGGAGTCTGTGGAGTCGTATCGATGCAGTTTGATGAAGTCAACGCCAAGCGGGGAGATGGCGAACAGTTTCTTGAGCGTGCGGCCACGACGACGGCGCAAGAGAATTGGGCCAGCTTTTTCGATGTACCCAATGTGGGGTTTGTCATCTGCGACGAGAGTCTCCGCTATGTGAAGATCAACGATGCGCTGGCACGGATGAATGGAATTCCTGCGGCTGCGCACCTGGGTAAAACCGTCCATGACGTCCTGGGTGAAGTTGCGGCTAAAGTGGAGCCGGCCTTCCATCACGTTTTCACGACCGGGGAACCGCTGTCGAATTTTGAGTTGGTGGCGAAGTTGCCGACCAGGACGGAAGCGGCCCGCTGGATTGAGAACTATTTCCCGATCAAGGACGCCGAGGGGCGGGTCCGCCAGGTGGGCGCGGTTGTAGTTGAGGTCCCCGGGACTCCCAAACCAGAGGAGGGTCCCCCAACCCAGGTTTGGACTCAGATACAGCGACTGGAGGCGTTGGCTGAGTTCAGCACGCTGTTGACATTGAACTTGGGCGACCAGGAGTTGTTTCTTGCCACCTCTGATTTCCTCAGGAAGACTGTTCAGCCGGATTTCGCCGGCATTGCCCTCTATGATGAGAGGATAAGTCAAATGCGGGTGTACGCGCTGGACTTTGAAGTCGCCCGGCGTGTGATTGGCGCCGAGATCAGAGTGCCAGTTACTGAGGAAGCGTGGGGCCCAGCTTTTCTGAACGCCGAGACGATCGTTTACAATCGCGAACGATTGTCCGCCAGTCATTCCTCGTATCTTACTCAGTTGTTGGAATCGGGTATTCAGTCTCTGTGTTGCTTTCCACTTACAACTCCCAAGGGCACGCTGGGAACCTTCAATTTGGGATGGAGACAAGACGCTGCGTTTTCCGCGGATGAGATTAGCTTCTTGAAACATTTTGCCTCCCGGATCGCGAGCGTGTTGGACAGCGTCGGGGCCTATCGCGAGATCGCGAGGCTTTCGGAGAAGTTACGTCGGGAAAGGCTCAGCCTGGAGAGCGAGGTCCACTCCCCTCAAAATTTCGCGGAAGTCATCGGCGAAAGCCCGGCGCTTAAACATGTCCTGTCACAGGTGGAGACCGTCGCTCCCAGCGATGCCACCGTACTCGTTTTGGGTGAGACGGGCACCGGGAAGGAACTCATTGCGCGAGCGATTCACCGCCTGAGTTCGCGGCGGGGAGGAAGTTTTATCAAGTTGAACTGTGCAGCCATCCCCACCGGGTTGCTGGAAAGCGAGTTGTTTGGACACGAAAAGGGGGCGTTCACTGGAGCAATCCGCCAAAAAGTGGGTCGCGTGGAACTGGCGGATGGCGGCACGTTGTTCCTTGACGAAGTGGGGGACATTCCGCTGGAACTACAGCCCAAGCTGCTGCGGGTGCTGGAAGACCAGGAATTCGAACGGCTGGGCGGCACACGTACCATCAAGGTGGACATCCGTCTGCTGGCAGCGACGAATCGCGACCTGGCCCAGTGCGTGTCCACCCGAGAGTTCCGCAGCGATCTCTATTATCGGTTGCACGTCTTTCCCATTCGCATGCCAGCTTTACGGGAGCGGGACAAGGATGTCTCTCTGCTGGTGCGCTACTTCGTGCAGAAGTTTGCCCGCAGCATGCACAAGAAGATCGAGAACATTCCGGTGGAGGCAATGAACGCTCTGGCTAATTGGCACTGGCCGGGGAATGTAAGGGAGCTGGAAAATTTTATCGAGCGATCGGTCATCCTGTCAGAAGGACCAACCCTGGGCGCCCCCCTGGCAGAGCTGGATCCGCCTGCGAACCCTCCCACTCCGCTGCGATCGAATGTCACCCTGGAGAACATAGAACGTGAGCACATTCTGCGGGTCTTGCGCGAGACGGGAGGAGTGATCGCAGGGGTTCGCGGGGCAGCGGCCCAACTGGGGATGAAGCGTACCACGCTACAGTCTCGGATGCAGAAACTGGGAATCACTCGCGAGGAGTATCAGAATTGAGAATGTTCTGCTCGGCCTTGCCTCTTTACATATTCGAGGTGCCGTGGTGTCGGCACGGTGCCGGGTGGTCGTCAGCCGACGTTCTTTCCGCGCCATTTTCCGCAGCGGCAGTCTGCCAGCCTGCCCCATGTTTGTTACCACTTAGGGTGAAGTTCCAGTATGGCACTACGGGTGCCAAAGGAGTCTATCCGTCGGGAAAAGTTGCTTCCCCCATTTTTGGCCGCGACGGCTGTGTCTTAAGACACAGGCTTCGGTCAATCCCCGTCCCTCATCGGGGTTCTCCGGGAAAGGACAAAGATGTATACGTCGCACGCACATCACGGGGAAAGTCGGAGCCTTGGTGATTTTCCAGTGGTCGGACAGTGGCCACTCGTGTCCCAGACGGAACTACAAAGCTCGCGCACCCCGGGGCGCGGTTACCGCCTACAGCAGGAAGCCCCGGTGGATCCCCTGTACCTGCTGGGTTGCAGTCTGAGATGGCATCGGGAAAGAGACACAGCAGGGGGTTGGGAACTGGTTCACTTCCTAGGCTCGACCGACCATAACGCGCGGGCATTGGCCGCGGACTTACTGGCAAAGACGAAGCACACACGCCTCTTAGTGCGGCAGTTGCGCCGTGCTAAAGCCAAGCTGAATCACACGGCCACAAACCATACTCCTGCGGTCGAGGGGAGAGAGACTAAGAAAGCGGCGGAAATGAACACTCCGTATGGATTGGAAATCATTGAAAGTTGCCTTACCTGCAAGTTGCGAAGAGACAACTGGTTTTGCGGTCTTTCTCATGAGGGGCTGAAGTCACTCGCCGAGGCCAGCCACTTGACCACGTTTCCGGGGGGAGCATTGCTGTTTGTAGAGGGGCAAATACCGCGCGGCGCGTACGTGTTGTGCTCGGGAAAAGCCAAGCTATCAACCACTTCCCGGGACGGCAAAGTCCTGATCCTGAAGATTGCGGAAGCTGGAGAAGTATTGGGTCTGAGCGCTGTCATTTCGGGTCAGCCATTTCAGGTTACCGCGGAAACCGCCGGGCCTTGCCAGGTGAACTTTATTGAACGGGAGGCCTTGCTTCAGCGGATCGAAAAAAGCGGCGAACTGGGGCTGCATTCGTCGCAGGCCCTGAGCCGAGAGTTTCAATCGGCCTATCAGGACATTCATGACCTCATATTGGCCCGTTCGTCGGCAGGGAAGCTGGCGAAGCTGTTGTTGTCCGGGGCGACCAGCCGGGAGAAGGCAGGCTGCAACGAGATCCGTATTCGTCCCACCCTGACCCACGAAGAGATGGCGCAGATGATCGGTTCGTCACGCGAAACCGTGACCCGGCTGCTGGGCGACTTGAAAAAGAAAGAACTGATCCGTCTAGAGGGATCGACGTTGGTAATCCAAAATCGGACGGCGCTGGAAGCGCTGGCCGCATAGCTGATGTACACCTGGAGTGCGGCCGGGTCTCTCCTTTCCCGGCCGCGTTTTTCACGAGTGGCTTCTCTAAAAGTGGAACCCCAACTCCGCGGTCAGTGCGCGCAGCGTGACGTAGTGGGTGCCGCTGAAGGTGGACAGGAAGTTGTACAGTGCGTCCTTGTTGGTCAGGTTAATGGCGGTCAACTGGAGACTCCATTTGTACCTATCCCCGTGAAACAGGTTGTCGTGACCAATGGATAGGTCGAAGAGACTTCGTGGCGCGATTCGCTGCGGATGGTGATCGTCATTTTCCGTTCCGGGTGCGGGTACTCTGATCAGGGTTGACCCGAACTGCGACGCCAGGCACGGGCTAGGCAAGAGGCGCGTAGGAGTTGCGGCCACACCATTGCAGGTGAACCCGGCCTGAAACTCCTGATCCGCAGTTAAGGGAGCGCCTGAGATGGTGTTAATCAGGCTGATGGCGGGTTGCCCATTGAGAGTGGTGGACGCGCCTGCGCAAGTGGCGGTCAGAAGGTTGAAGCAGGGTGTCGCACCGGCCACGAGCCCGCTGTCATAACGCCAGTTGAATCCGACCCACGGCCCGCGCTTCCAGGGCTGATATTGCAGGTGGGTGGTTTGATTGAAAAGTTCGTCGTGGTCGATGCGGAAGACGCCGGTGGCGGGAGGAATGATGGGCAATCCCGCGACTTGGGGCAGGAAGAAGCGTGCGGCTACGCTGGACATGACGACCAGGGCTGAAAATCCGTGGTAGTTGGGCACGCTGACGCGGAGGGCAAATCCCGGAATCTTGGAGTTGTGCCACTCAATGGGGAAGAAGATGGGGGTGGCGCCTACATCGCCGAAGTCATAGCCGTTGTGAGTGTACTTCCAAATGTAGTCACCGCTTACAACCAGGTATCTACCGATCGCCTGTTGCAGGCCAGCATGGAATTCGTTGCGAAAACCCGGAGCGATCGGTCCCAAACTACAAGGGACGCCGGGTGGTGGGACGAGTGCGGCCAGGAAGGGGATGCTGCATCCTGTGCTTGCAATTACCAGATTCTCGTTGAAAGGACTCTCTAGCGTTCGCGCGTAGGAGAGGCGAAGGACCGTGTTGGTTGATTTGATGTTGTAGGCAATCCCCAGGCGAGGCTCGGCCTGGCTGCCTGTGGACAGTCCGTTGTACAAATCGCCGCGAAGTCCCAGGTTGAATGACCAGTTTCCCTTGTTGATTGTGTCCTGCAGGTAGAGCGCGAGTTCCTTTACGTCGGTGTGTCCGTGAAAGAAGAACGGAGTTCCTTTTGCGAATTGCCCGCCACCTCCGGTCTGGTCATGCGGAGCCAGGACCGAGCAGGGCGGGCCCAAGAGCACGCCATTCACCAAGCAAGGATCATTGGGGATGGGAGCACCACTTGCGTTGACCAGGTTGAGTGACGGAATCAGAGTTGGATCGACGATGGCAATGGTGTCATCTTCGGTAAGGAATGTTTGGTCATACGTGACTCCGAGCTTCACGTTATGAATACCCTTCGCATAGGACAGATTCGATCGCAGGCCTGCGTTTGTGAGCTTGCGATTCTGACCGACGGTTTCGCTCTGGAGGTCCGGAGACAGATCCGCGAACGGATCGGCGCTCGGATAGTAGTTGTACTGGTCCTTCCGCACGAAACCGCCAAACGTGAACACCACAGTGGAACCGATGGCACGGGTCCAGGTTGGCGCAATGTTGAAGGTCTTGATTTGGGAGCGTTGATCGGTGGGGCCGAGAGGAGCACCGGTGAGTGGATTGGTGAGTTGAACGCCGTTGACATCATGAAACTGCTGGTCGAAAGAATTGGGGTTCTGAAACCAGGAGCGGGTAAAGCCGAAGTTCAGGTGCAGAGAGTCTACGCTTGAAAGCTGATAGTCGACCCGGTCGAAGACGTTTTCCTGGTTGCCCTTGTCATGCATTACGGCGAATTCAGGCGGGTCGAGAAATCTTCCACTGTTCAGGCCGCTCACCGCGACGAAGTTTCCCCACTTCTGCCCTCCGTACCCGAAGTTGAGGTCCACATTGGACGTGCCAAAGCTGCCGTAGGAAGCGGTGATGCCGCCATGAGGGCTGGTCATGCCCTGGCCGGATCGGGTGGTGACGTTGATCACCACGCTGGTCTTGCCCCCGTATTCCGCGGGGGGAGCGCCCGCGATGACTTCCAAGGACTGCACAGTGTCGAGAGGAACCTGGTTGGAAAAAATCTTACTTTGTTGGTCGGTGATGGGCTGGCCGTCGAGAGAAAACGAATTCTCCGCGTGATCGCCCAGCCCATGGAAGAGGCCGTTCGAATCCGCGGCGATGCCGGGTGTGGCGAGGGTGACCAGTGAACTGAGGGACGAAGATGCGCTCTCGAGGGGAAGTTTGTCGAACAATCCACGATCCACGTCGGTATGAAACGTGGGATCGTTCTCCAGCAAATCTTGCCCGGTGCTTTCAACGGTCACAGTTTCGGATGAGCTTTCGACCCTCAGGCTAATGCTGAGGTTCATGGAGACGAGGGACCGGACATCAACGTCCTGAGCATAAACCGCAAACCCCTGGGCGGTGACGGTGAAGTGATAGGGATTGAAGGGAACGTTGGGAATACTGAATTTTCCGGAGTTGTCAGTCACCGTGGTCCGGACGAAACCGCTGACCGGGTTGTGGATCTCGACGGCGGCGTTTGGCACCACTGCTCCGGACTGGTCGACGACCGTGCCATTCAACGTGGTTGAGCTTCCGCCGGATTGTGCGTAAGTGTTACAACAGAGTCCAAGATAGACAGCCAGTACAAAAGTCGCGCGAAGCGACTTCACATAAGAAGCCAACATGATTCCTCCCAATAAATTAGGTAAATAGGATTACGAACGAACCTACATCGCTATCAGTCGATGATTGGTCGAACCCTATGCCGCGGGAGGTGGGCGGATGTGCAGAGAGGATGCAAACTCGGAAGATCGGAGTGTTGTGTCAGGGGTGAGAACCACTGCGGCACGAACTACCAAAGGCGCAGGGTCGTGCACTACATTGTTCAGCAATCCGGAATGCGCTACGGAGCAGGTGGAGCAGGCGTGGTTAGGCGCTTTGGAATTGTCAGCATGGACGTGAATGGCCTGGACTGCACCCGTGAAGGCAACCAGCAGAACACACAGTAAGCACAGGAACCTAAACTGCTTGGTCGAGTGCGATTTGTGTCCGGTTTCCATCAAACGGAAATGCCCCTAAGCCGAAAGCATACCCCAATGACTGCTGCGATGCAGCAAGCGAATATGGGGTTGCCATTACTTCGGATTATAGTCCGGGTTACAGTCCGAAGAGTTCGCGCAAGCGTTTGGTCTGAGCGCGGCTGACGGGGACTTCGGTTTGCTTCTTGTCGTCCATGCGCAACTGGTAAGAACTCTTGAACCAGGGGACAACTTCTTTGATGCGGTTAATGTTTACCAGGTAAGAGCGATGAGCGCGCCAGAAGAGAGTGGAGTCGAGGCTGTCCAGCAACTCTTCCAGAGTGCGGCAGTTGGATTGGCCTTCCATCCCGTTGACGCCGGTGGTCACGACTGTAATAATCCCGTCCTCGATGGATGCAAAACAAATATCTTTCTGATTTGCCAGGAATAAGCGGCCGGCGGTTTTCAGCAGAATCTTGGAAGTCTGAGGCTTCTGCGATTCCAGCATCTTTACCAGAGTTTCCAGTTTGTCGGAGGCTGGGTTGGCGCCGCCCAGCTTAGCACGGGCCTTTTGCACCGATTGGGCGACGCGTTTCTTGTCGAATGGTTTGAGCAGGTAGTCGACTGCGTTCACTTCGAATGCTTTTACGGCGTATTGATCGAAGGCGGTGGCAAAAACGATCTGGGGCAGCGTCACCTTGCGGTCGAGCAGTTTCTTGATCACGCCAAAGCCGTCAAGGCCGGGCATCTGCACATCCAGGAAAACCAGGTCAGGATTGTGTTCGCGGATTAGATTGACAGCCTCGACGCCGTTCTTGCCCTGGGCCACAACGTCTACGTCGCCGACATTCTTGAGCAAAAAGGCGAGTTCGTCGCGGGCCAGTTGCTCGTCGTCCACGATGACTGCCGACAATGACATATCTTCTCCTGGTAGATGGCCAATCAGCAGCGCTATAGGCGCGATTTCCCGAGCCGAACGCCGCCCATCAGCGGGGCGGCATATTGGGCATTCCCCCCGGCATCTGGAATCTCTGATAGTCGGAAGGAATCTCAAACAGGCTTGCCGGCTGCGAACCCTCCTGGATGTTCTGCAACTCGCCGCTTCCACCTTTTTCACCCTCCCACTTGATGGGGAAGGCGATCTTCTTATCGAACCAAACGCTGCCGGTCTCGCCCTTCGAGTTGGTGCCGGTGTACTTGACCGTGCTGCGGCCGTTGACGGTATCGGAGCCAACTTTGTGGCAGCTGCCGCCCTGGTTGTAGGGTAACTTCATCCATTCGCTGCAAGCATCGTCAATATCGCGTGCGTGGTAGAAACTCCACATCTGTTGGCCGGCGGGACCCTGGCCCTGGGGGAACTCCATGTACATCTTGCGCTCCGCCATGAGGATATCGCTCATTCGGGTTGCCAGATTGGTGATAATGGCGCCGCTCATGCGGCCTTCCTGGAGGCCTTCGATGCGCCACTTGTCTTTGGTGACGAAGATTCTTGCGTGGCTCTGGTTACCGCCATCTTTGTGGTTCACGACATCGGCGGAAAAGTCCTGCTGGGCGAATAATGGCAGAGAGAGCAGGGACAAAAGAATGGCCACCAACAGGCGAAAGGATTTACCCATCAATCGAGCCTCCTGGAATCGGCAAGATGCTGGTGATCCGGACGGAGTGAGATCGACACAGCCGGGATGCCGTACAGGCAGGATACCAGAATCAGGCCAGCAGCGAGGCAATCACGAGACTGCCACCGGCCGCGAACGCGATTTGATTGTCTGATAGCGATTCTCGCGATAGTAGCGGTTGAAAATCAGAGCTACAAGCAGTAGGGCAATCGGTGTCAGGACGCTGGCCTCGGGGCCGACGATTCCACCCGTGAGCCATTGCGGCCCGCTAAACGTGGAATTGAACAGATTGTGGTAGGGCACAATGCCGCTGTTGGGAACTCCGTAGAAAGAAGTTTGTCCCCAGTCGTATCCCATGTGAAAGCCGACGGCACACCAGAGATTCCCTGTCCGTCGTAAGAAAAAGCAGAGGAGGAGTCCGAACAGCACAACCGCGACGATGCCCACGCGGGTCTCGTTCGCATTGAAGATATGACCTGCGGCAAATAGGCCCGACGTCACGAACGCCGCAGGCCAGAAGCCGATTCCCGACGCCAGCGTGTACTGGAGGTATCCACGGTCCATGAACTCCTCACACAACCCTACTATGAGGAACGTGATTCCCCACTCGACTACTGACGACAAGATTGCTGCGCCGTGAAGAGCCAAGCCGGTAACGCGGAATCCGTGAAATAGGAACATCGTGAAGAGGGTGCCGCTGATCGCCAGAAAGCCGATCAAAGAACCAACCCAGAAGTCCTTTCGCAGGGCCTGACGCAAAGACAAACCGTATTCGCTGAATTTGCGACTTTCGATTTTTCCCATGATCAAGGTGACGACGCAGAGAAGCAGGAACGCGATCGCTTCAGACTTGCTCATGAAAAAAGGTGTGTGTATAGTTTGCCCGAGGTTCCGTTTTGCATCCCGAACGCCTTGAAGTCCGCCGAAGCGAATAAGAGTAGCACCGGCAAACAAACCTCCAAACAAAGCGGCGAAGATGAGCAACCGCCAGCCCGCTCGTAGGCCGTTGGGCCCGATGAAGATGCGGCGCGCCGAAGAGCTCTCTACTGGCGGAACTTCGATGGCGGAGCGTGGCGTAGTTATTTCCTCGGAGATCGGACTCATGGTAGTGCGCTCCTGTTCGAACTAAACCGTCTGAACCAACCTCACCGGCGAGCCTCAACCGGCGCCATGCCCGTTCGAACGGCTTGCTCAGGCAGCGAGGTTCCGCAGTAAGGGCAGTAGGTGTCGCCGGGGCGGACCATACGCTGGCATTGCGGACAGCTGGGGTTCAACTTGAAATTGCACTGGGGACAGAAATTGAAACCGTGCTGCACTCCGTGTCCACACTGGGGGCAGTTGCCGACCACGGGCTGGCGGAGGATGAAGTACAAAATGATTCCCAGGCCGTTGGGCACCAGGACGCTAACCGTAGTCCAGAGCGCGCGGCTCATGCCTCGCCGTCCTGAATCGCGATTCACGTAACCAATCAGCAACAGGTAACAGGTCAGAATAAGACCGACCAACAATCCCAGCAGGGTCCGTTCCCAGGCAGGCGGAGCATCGTGATCCCGGGCTACCACCACATTGAATAAGAACTGCATACCGAGAAAACCGATCGCCGCGAGAATCCATGCCCAGCGGGAGACGAGTTTGAAATCGCGGTTCACGTACCCGATCATCAACAGATAAAAAGCCACGACCAGTCCGACGGACACGCCTAGCAGAGGCCGTGCCCAGGCTGGCGGCGCATCCGGCTGGTGCGCAACCACTACATTGAACACGTACTGCATGGCGAGGAAGCCAATCACCGCCAGAACCCACGCCCATCCGGCGATGAGTCTGATCTCGGCTGCGAATCCGGTTAGTTTTTGATTTGTTTCCTGCATAAGTTCTCCAATTCTTATCTCAGAGATGCCAACGGCCGGCGTCATCGGTCGCGTGGGTGCCGCGAGCCAGCAAAAGGACACTGACCAGCAGCGCCGGGGCAATCACAAAAACGCCGAAACCGGTTTCCCACACCGGACTGGAAACTCCAGCCCAGGCTCCCAGCCAGGAGAAAACCTTCCACATGAGCGGAATGGTCACGGCCGCGGAAAATCCAACGCCAGCACAGGCGATCCCTACCATCCACAAGCGTTCCCTATGCTGACGGAGCAACTGTGCGTGCTGGCGGACGCGGGCTTGTGTCGTCCTCACCAACCATGGAGTTGCCGCCATCGGCACGGAGCGCAGGGAGCGAACCACTTGGCTGATGGTGTCGGCATATTCGCGGCAGAGAGCGCACTCCCGCAGATGCGCCTGCAACTGTGAGTGTTGGGCATCGCTTAGGCCGTCGGCCCCGGTGAGGGCAATCCACTCGCGAGCTTGCTGGTGAACGTCGCGGCTCATGCCTGAGCTCCTTTCAGCAGCGGCATCAGCAGATTCAGGCCCCGATACAGCCGCGACTTTATTGTGCCTAAGGGCGAGCCGGTGACGGTGGCAATTTCATCCAGGGTCAGTCCTTCCTGAAAACGCAGAACTACCGCCTCGCGGTACTCGGTGGGGATGCACACCAAGGCAGCGCTGATGCGATCAGCGTGCTCGTGCTGCTCCGTGATCTCCAGTGCGGACGGGCGATGGTCAGGGGGATCCAGCGGTGCGCGGTCGTCGTCATGATTGTCGAGCAGTCCATCCAGGCTGACTGGATTCTTCCTTCGCATCGAATCGATGGTCAAATGCCGGGCCACGGAAAAGAGCCAGGTGCTGAATTCGTGTTTGCCGTCGTACTGATGGCCGCGTTCGAGAACCCGAATCCAGGTTTCCTGGAAGAGATCCTCGGCTAGTTCGCGGTGTCCGGTGAGGTAGGTCAAATAGCGCAGCAGGCGATGCTGATACTGCTCGATCAAACGGTCGAGCAGATCCGGATCGCGACGGCGAAGACCACGAGCGATCGCGCTGGTCTCGGACTCCATTCCATTCACGAAATATAAGGCTGCGGCGTTCATGCTACCGGATATACGGGTGAGGTGCGCGAAAAGATGCAGGAGGTGGGGCAGAACGGGTTGATCTCGTAACCCCTTTTGTTGCAGCTAATTACTAGGAAACATTCGGGTTGTAGCAGCGGGCCAACTTGCTGGCTGTCCCAGTGTGAGTCGGCGTTCAGGGCCGTAGCACGCGGAAATAAATCAGTAGGATCGCTGAGAACCACGCAATACCCAGGCAAACCAACCAAATCGATCGATTTGATCCACGACGAAATAGGGGCCACAGGCGGCGAGATCCTAACGCAAGAAGCGTTATCGCCATGACCCCGGCGGGGACGACAACCCTCAGATCACGAAACCATAGAACTGCCGCCCAACTCAAAATCGATAACGTCATTGGCGCAGCACTCTTGAGCGGGAGTCGCTTCACCGGATCAGCAAAAGCATGGTGCTTTGCAAGCTCAGCGCGAATCACTTCAAATCCTTCAACATTATCTGGGATTGCAATTTTCCTTTGGGGCTCAGTACTCTTAACTACCAGCCACCGCAGTTCGTCGCGTAGCGTGTCCACTTCAGAAAAGTCGATCCTCACATCAGGAAAGCCTTTCCTCCTTCGGGCGATACCGTTGTCATCCAAAACAAAGACCATTTTGCGTTCGGCATAGCGCAGGGCTTCGCGGATTGCCAAAATAGAAGCACCGATAACCGCGCCCAGGCTGGCGGGTACTAATAACCATCCCAACCAATGAAGGTCCGAGCCAACACTCAGCAGTCCTTGGAACCCAAGGGTGAGGATCAGTACAGTAATTGCGAATAACAACAACACCACGCCCCAAGACAGGAGCCGGCGCTTGGCCTCGCGCCTTTCGTTCGCGGAGCCACTCTCGATTTTGAACTCAGGCATTTGTTGCGCTCCCCAACCCAATCAGCTCCCAAGGACGGATGGCCCCCACGATCGCTGCCGGGACGGTGGCCCTAACTTAGGCGTCTACATTCTCGATCGCCAACGCCATTCCCATGCCCCCGCTCACGCACAGCGTCGCGACGCCTCGCTTGGCTTTGCTGCGGATCAATTCGTGGAGCAGTGTGACTGTGATGCGGGTTCCGGTGCAGCCGATGGGATGGCCGAGGGCGATGGCCCCGCCGTTGACGTTGAGTTTGGCGTGATCGAAATGCAGCTCGCGGTCGCAGGCGATGACCTGGGCGGCGAAGGCCTCGTTAAGTTCGACGAGATCGAAGTCGGAGAGACGGAGTTTGTGTTTCTCCTCCATTTTGCGCAAAGCGGGAACCGGGCCAATGCCCATGATACGGGGATCGACGCCGACAGACGTTACCGCCATAATGCGGGCGAGCGGTTTGAGGTTGTTCTTTTTGATGAAGTCTTCGCTGGCCAAAACGACTGCTGCCGCGCCGTCGGTTATACCGGAAGAGTTGCCGGCTGTGATGGTTCCGGTCTTAGAGAATACTGGAGCAAGTTTGCCAAGCTTTTCAATCGTTGCGCCGACGAAGGGATGTTCGTCGCGGCTGAAAATCTGCGGGCCTTTCTTGCTTTCCAGAGTTACGGGCGCGATTTCGTTCTGAAACTTTCCTGCTTCAATGGCCGCGGCCGCGCGGGTTTGTGAGCGCAGGGCAAACTGGTCTTGCTCTTCGCGCGCAACCTTGTATTGCTCGGCCAGTACCTCGGCGGTTTCGCCCATCACCATTTTCGCCAACGGACAGAAAAAGCCGTCGCGATACATGCCATCCACCAATTCCTGGTTGCCGAGCCGATAGCCCCAACGGGCGCCGTCGAGGTAGAAAGGAACCCGTGACATGGATTCGGTGCCTCCAGCGAGGACGCATTCAAGATTGCCGGTGGCGATTTCCTGGAACCCGAGGGCGATGGACTTGATGCCCGAGGCGCAAGCTTTGTTGACGGTGTATGCGGGAACCTCCTGGGGGACACCGCTACGGACGGAGATCTGGCGAGCGGGATTGGGGCCGCCTCCGGCTTGGCGGGCGTTGCCGAAAATCGCTTCCTCAATTTGATCGGGGCGAACGCCAGCGCGCTCCATAGCCGCTTTGGCGGCTACGACGCCCATATCGGCTGCGGTCATCGCAGCGAGGGAGCCGCCGAACTTGCCGATGGGCGTGCGGACGGCTGAGAGGATGAAGACTTCGTGCAAGCATGCCTCCGAGATATTTAGTCTAGCATCCGATTTGATGCGCCTATGGTGTTGCGGGACTCCGGGCGTGTCTCAACCGCAGTGTGGAGTTCGACAAATACAAAACCTTGAAACGCGGAGGTCGCAGAGAACGGCTGCAGAGTACGCGGAGAGGACCACTGACTCCGTCAGTCGCGGGCTTAGGCTAAACTTGGAAGTTCATGAACTACATATACGGAATCAACTCGGTGGCCGAGGCGCTAAAGGCACGAGGGCGTGCCTTCGCCTGGGTGGGAGTCGCGCAGGAGCGGCATGATCTGCGCTTGCAGCGGGTGGTCGAGGAGTGCCGGCGGCAAGGAGTGGCTGTTCGTTTTGTAGGGCGCGCCGAACTTGATCGCATGGCGGGAAATAACGCGCATCAGGGTGTGGTTGCAGTTACTTCGGCGAAGCAATACAACGAACTCGAAGATGTGGTCGCGGCCAAGCGCGGGGAGTATTCGCTGATTGTGGTGCTGGACGGAGTACAAGACCCGCACAATCTGGGCGCGATACTGCGTACCGCCGATGCTGCTGGAGCGGACGGCGTGGTGATCCCCGAACGCCGGGCTGCGGGCGTGACTGCTACCGTTACCAAGGCTTCTGCCGGAGCAACTGAGCACATGCCGATCGCTAAAGTTACCAACATCGCGCGCACGCTGGAGGAATTGAAGGCGCAGAATCTGTGGACGGTGGGGCTGGATGAGCGTGGCAAACAGTCCTACGATTCCCTGGATTACAACATGGATTGCGCCATCGTGCTGGGGGCGGAGGGCAAGGGAGTGCACGATCTAGTGGCCAAGAAATGCGATTTTCTGGTTTCGATTCCCATGCTCGGCAAGGTGCCTTCGCTGAATGTGTCGGTGGCGGCGGGCGTGATGCTGTATGAAGTGGTTCGGCAGCGGCGAAAGAAGGCTGAATGAAGTTTTTGTGTGTCTTCTGCGTTCTCTGCGGTGTAGTTGTTCCCGCAGTTGGGCTCGACCGCGAGGCGTTCACCTTCACTCACTATGACCTGAATGTTCGCGTCGAACCGGAGCAGCAACGGCTCGGCGTACGCGGCAAGATCAGGCTGCGCAATGATTCGCCGGTTGGACAGAAGAACTTAGTACTGCAGATTTCGTCGACGCTGGATTGGAGGTCGGTCCAGGTTGATGGAAAAGCGGTTCAGTTCGAGACGCACGAATACACCACCGACATTGACCACACCGGCGCACTGTCTGAAGCCATTGTCACTTTGCCGCACGAGGTTGCGCCCAAGGGAACGGTTGAGCTGGACATCGGGTACGAGGGTGTAATTCCGTTCGATACCACACGCTTGAAACGAATCGGCGTCCCCGAAGGCAAAGCCAAGCAGAGTGACTGGGATCAGATCAGCAAGTCGTTCACAGCAGTTCGCGGGATCGGATATGTGGCGTGGTATCCGGTGGCGACAGAAGCGGCGAGTCTGGCCGACGAGGATGCCGTTCCTAACACAGTCGGCAGGTGGATTGTGAAACATGCTGAGACCTCGATGGAGCTAGTGTTTCAGTCCAGCTCTGACCAAAACATCTATTTCAGTGGCACGCCCAGTCTCGACGAGGCACCGCCGGATCCGTCGATAAAAGCCGCACGGGCGTTTCACTTGGCCGCACCCGGCGTGAGCGTACCGACAGTGGTTATTGCCAACTATCAGAAGCTTCCGCCGCAAAACTTCGTAGGTGTCGAATACCTTCCGGGCCAGGAGGAAACGGCGAAAGACTACGTCGAGGCGGCTGCTCAGATTGATCCCGTGGTTCGGACCGGGGGTGGTTCGAGAAATCTGCAAATTCTCGGTCTGCCGGAGGCCAACGCGTCGTCGTTTGTCACTGAAGGCATGCTGCTAACTCCGCTTGGGGCGGAACTGACGAACGAGGCGGAGTTGGATATGGTGTACGCGCTTGCCCGCCAACAAGTGCCGTCCCCCCGCGCGTGGATTCAGGAAGGGCTTGCGCACTATGCTCAGATTGCCTTTGTGGAACAACACAAAGGCCTGCAATCCGCGCTTGATTATCTGAGCGCGCACAGGGCAGGGTTAGCCGATGCCGGCAAAGTGGCAGGTCCGGAATCCACACGCTCGCTCATCGATGCTCCCGATGATCTGTACCTGCAAGCCAAGGCGATGTTTGTCTGGTGGATGTTGAAGGACATGCTGGGGAGTCTGCCCAACGAGGCCTTGCTTAAATATCACGCGAATGAAGACAAGGATCCGACGTACATGCAGAGGCTTCTCAGCAGCAGTACCAAGCGTGATTTGCAGTGGTTCTTCGACGATTGGGTCTATCACGATCGAGGGTTGCCGGATTTCCGGGTGGCTTCAGTCTTCTCGCGCCCCCTGGAGAGCGGCCGCTTTCTGCTGACCATCAGCGTGGAGAATCTTGGCCGCGCCGGTGCTGAAGTGCCGGTGCTGCTGAGGATGGAAGGTGGCGAGGTCCGTCAGCGCGTGGAAGTCCGGGGACTATCGAAAGCGTCGATTCGGATTGAGGCTTCGTCGAAGCCGCTGGAGGTTGTGGTGAACGACGGCAGCGTGCCGGAGAGCGACACCAGCAACAACACATACAAGATTGAGTCAGTGAATCATTGAGGCATTGAAATCATAGGGTCGAAAGGGAGCATCTTGGCCTACATACAGTTTCTAGGGGCTGCCGGAACCGTGACCGGCTCGAAACATTTGATTCACAGCGGAACCGATTCCACCGGCAAGAACGGCTTCCAGGCGCTCATCGATTGCGGCATGTTTCAAGGGCTGAAGGAGTGGCGGGAGCGCAACTGGCAGGATACGCCCGTTCCCGCGCGTGAGATCGACGCGGTTGTCCTCACCCACGCCCACCTCGACCATTGTGGATGGATTCCGCGTCTGGTGAAAGAAGGCTTTCGCGGCCCCATCTATGCCACGCCTCCGACCATCGATCTGTGCGGCATCATCCTGACGGACTCCGGTCATCTGCAGGAAGAAGACGCGCGTTTTTACAACAAGCACAAGAAGTCCAAACACGATCCTGCGCTTCCGCTGTACACGCTTGCGGAAGCACAGGACGCCTTGCAATATTTCCGGGCGGTGCAGTTTGAACAGGTGCAGCAGCTTTGTCCGCAGGTATCGTTTCGCTTGGTGCGGGCTGCGCACATTCTGGGATCGTCGATGGTGGAACTCTCGCTTCAAATCAACGGCCAGAGCCGCCGTCTTCTGTTTACGGGAGACATCGGCCGGGTCTGCGATCGGCAAATTGCTCCCGGGGAAGTAGTGTGTTCCGGGCCTACGGAAGGTGAGACGGCGGATGTACTGGTGATGGAGTCCACCTACGGGAACCGGGAGCATCCGACGGACGATCCGCGTCCCAGGCTGGCGGAGGTGATTCGCCAAACCGTGCAGCGCGGCGGAAGCGTGGTGGTGCCTGCGTTCGCCGTCGAGAGAACCCAGAAGTTCCTGTTCATGCTGAAGCAATTGATGGAGTCGGGGCAAATTCCGAAGATCCCTGTGTATTGCGACAGCCCCATGGCGATAAAGGCGGTCGAGATATTCATCAAGCATTCCGGGGAATACACCGACGAGACTCGCAAGCTGATCAGTCAGTATGGATCGCCGCTCCAGTGGCCCGGTTTTACTTTCGCCGTGACCTCGGAGGATTCGAAGAAGATCAATGATTCAAAGTATCCTTGCGTCATTGTGTCCTCGAGCGGCATGGTGACGGGCGGGCGCATTCTGCACCATCTGGCACAGAGGCTGCCTGATCCGAGAAATGTGGTGATGTTCATTGGCTTTCAGGCGCCGGGAACGAGAGGCTTTATCATCAAGAGTGGAGCTCCGGAAGTGAAGATCTTCGGCGATATGGTTCCCATCCGCGCGCAGATCGCGGTGTTCGAGCAGTTCAGCGATCACGCGGACACGCCGGAATTGTTGAAATGGCTGCATACCTTTACTCAGAAGCCCGGCGTGACGTATTTGGTGCACGGAGAGCCTGCGGCGTCATCACAATTGAAGGATGCGATGACCAAGCAGCTGGGATGGAATGTGCAACTGGCGCAGTGGATGGAGAAAGTACAGATCGGTTAGCGATGAGGTCCCTATGACTGAAACAGAACTGAAAAAGCATCTCGACCTGGCGGAGAAGAGTCCCAAGCAGATTGCGGCTGCGGTCTTAGGTCTGCCCGACAAAACCCTGCGCTATAAGCCAACGCCGGACAAGTGGTGCATCCTGGAGATTCTGGCGCATCTGGCGGACATGGAGACGCTGTATGCCTACCGCATGCGGCAAATGCTGGCGGACAAAGATCCGGTGCTGGCGCCGATCGACCAGGATGCATGGGCGAAGAACCTGGGATATATGGAGTCGTCGCCTCCAGAGTTGGTCGCACTCTACGGATTGAATCGCCACGCGACTTTGCAGTTGTTGAGGCGGCTGAAGGCGGAAGACTTGAAGAAATCCGCACGTCATCCGGAGAAAGATCATCCCGTCACCGTTGCCGACTACGTGCAGATGATGTCGAAGCATGGGCCGAACCATCTGGAGCAGATCGAGCGGTTGAAGAAGGCGGCGGGGAAGGCTTAACCACAGGGGACACAGAGGTACACAGAGGAGCTTTCCTCAGTAAGACTGTGTGCCCTCTGTGGTTACCGATCTTGCGTAAATCGCACCAAGGCCGCGAGTTTTGAAGCGGCTGCGCCCGAATCGATTGATGTTGCAGCCAGCGGTATCGCATGCGCCAGATGCTCAGCTCTTCCTGCCACCACCAGCGCTGCGGCGGCATTCAGTAGGACTACGTCACGCTTGGGAGAGTGCTGACCGCTTAGCACTTCACGGATAATTGCGGCGTTGGCGGCGCCATCTCCGCCTGCGATGTCCTCGAGCGAGGCACGCTTCATGCCGAATTCTTCTGGCGTGAGCTCGTAGGTTCGGACCGAACCGTTGTTTACTTCGGCAATGCGTGTGGGACCGGTGATGGTAATCTCGTCGAGCCCGTCGAGTCCGTGCACTACCATGACACGGCGCAGACCGAGCATGCTGAGCGCTTCCGCCAATTTCTCCACCAGATCGACCGAGTAGACGCCCACGACCTGGGCGGTAGCATTAGCAGGATTCGTAAGTGGGCCGAGCAGATTGAAAACCGTGCGCAGGCGAAGCTCACGGCGGGCGGTTTGCACATGCTTCATGGCGGAATGCATTGCCGGGGCATAGAGAAATGCAATGCCGATTTCGGCCAGACAAGCCGCCAATCGGTTTGCGGGCAAATCAATCTTGACGCCGAGAGCTTCCATCACATCGGCTGATCCGCATTTCGAAGTCACGCTGCGGTTGCCGTGCTTGGCCACGCGTACTCCGGCGCCGGCCACGACGAGGGCGGTTGCGGTCGAAATGTTGAAGGTACCGCTGGCGTCTCCGCCGGTACCGCAGGTGTCGACCAGGGCGTCGCGTCCGGTGCCGCTGACGTCCACGCTGGAATTCGACAACGGCAAGGGCGTGGCTGCGGCTCGAATCGCTTCCGCGAAACCGACAATCTCTTCGACCGTCTCGTTTTTCATGTGCAACGCAACGAGTAGGGCTGCAATTTGTGAGTCAGTGCATTTACCGCCGAGGATATCGGACATGACAGAGCGTGCTTCTTCGCGAGATAGAGACTCTCGCTGATTAGCGATGCGATGGAGGGCGTCGGTGATCATCGAAGCAGCTCTAGGTTAGCATCCCACTCATCCAAAGCTTAAAACGCAGAGAACGCTGAGAACGGCCGCGGAGTTCGCGGAGAAAGGCTTAACCACAGGGGGCACCGAGGGAAGAATTTACGGTCTATGTGCGTTTTGTTTGCCCTATCCCAGGCGCTTCTATAGAATCAATTGTTTGCAGCCCGCAGTTAAGCCGCGAGCGAAGTCCTGCCGATCATAAAGCTAAACGAGAATCATTATGAAGATTCATGAATACCAGGGCAAAGCCATCTTGAAAAAGTATGGCGTCGCTGTGCCCCGAGGCGAGATGGCGGAAACCCGGGAACAGGCGCAGGCTGCGGCCAAGGCACTGTTCGATGCTGGGGCTACCGGCGTGGTGGTTAAAGCCCAGATTCACGCTGGCGGCCGGGGCAAGGGCGGGGGCGTCAAGATTGCGAAGTCGGTCGAGGAGGCAGCCGAACTCGCAGGCAAGATTCTGGGGATGACGCTAATTACCCACCAGACTGGGCCTGAAGGCCGGGTGGTGCGACGACTGCTGATCGAAGAAACGCTGCCAATCGAGAAAGAGCTTTATCTTGGGATCGTGATTGACCGAGTCGAAGCTCGGTCGGTGTTTATGGCGTCGGCGGCGGGCGGGATGGAGATTGAGCAGGTGGCGGCGGAGAATCCCGACGCCATCCTGAAAGAATACATTCAGCCGGGGATGGGGCTGGAGGCGTTCCAGGCGCGCAAGTTGGCGTTCAAGCTGGGCCTGAAGCCTCAACAGATCAACGAAGCTGTGCGTTTCATGACCGGGCTCTATCGCGCGTTTCAGGAGACTGATGCCTCGTTGTGCGAGATCAATCCTTTTGTGAGTTGCAGCGACGGCCGGCTGTTCGCGCTGGATGCCAAGATGACTTTTGACGACAACGCGCTCTTCCGGCATCCGGATATCAAGGAACTGCGTGACATTACCGAGGAAGATCCGCTGGAAGTCGAAGCTTCGAAGTACAGCCTGAATTACATCAAGCTCGACGGGAACGTGGGGTGCATGGTGAACGGTGCCGGATTGGCGATGGCTACGATGGACATCATCAAGTATGCCGGTGGAATGCCAGCAAACTTTCTTGATGTGGGCGGAGGGGCTAACGCCGAACAGGTGGCACATGCGTTTGAAATCCTGCTGAGCGACAAGAATGTGAAGGCGGTGCTGATCAATATTTTTGGCGGCATCTTGCGAGTGGACACGCTGGCCAAAGGCGTGGTGGAAGCCGCGACCAAAACGAAGATTCAGCTTCCCATCGTGTTGCGTCTGGAAGGCACGAATGTGGAAGCGGGACGCGAGATCTTGCAGCAGTCGGGGTTGAATTTTATCGTGGCGGCGACGATGAAGGATGCGGCCGAGAAAGTGGTTGCGGCGGCGAAGGGATAATTACCGAGACGTAGCATGCTGCGTCTCTACGGAAGAAAGAAATTCATGAGCATTCTGGTAGATAAATCGACGCGAGTGCTGGTGCAGGGGCTAACCGGGCGTGAGGGGACCTTTCACGCCAAGGGATGCGCTGAGTACGGAACCAAGATTGTTGGCGGAGTGACGCCGGGGAAGGGCGGCACGACTCACGAAGGCTGGCCGGTCTTCAATAGCGTGCAGGAAGCGGTCGATAAGACCGGTGCCGATGCGTCGATGATCTTTGTGCCGCCGCCGTTTGCGGCTGATGCCATCATGGAAGCTGCCGACGCGGAGATCGAGTTGATTGTTTGCATCACCGAAGGCGTTCCTACGCTCGACATGGTGCGGGCGTGGGAATTCTTGCAGACCCGGCGATCGCGGCTGATCGGACCCAATTGTCCGGGGATTATTTCTCCCGGCAAGTGCAAGATCGGAATTATGCCGGGACGCATTCATCAGGAAGGTCCGGTTGGAATCGTTTCACGGTCCGGCACATTGACCTACGAAGCGGTCTATCAACTGACCACGCGCAACATTGGGCAATCAACCGCGATCGGAATCGGCGGAGACCCGATTATCGGGACGAATTTTCTGGATGCGCTCGAACTGTTCAACAAAGATCCGCAAACCGAAGTGGTCGTGATGATCGGGGAAATCGGTGGAAACGCGGAAGAAACTGCTGCGGAATACGTGAAGGCGCGGATGAAAAAGCCGGTAGTGGGATTCATCGCCGGACAAACCGCGCCTCCGGGACGCAGAATGGGCCATGCCGGCGCCATTATTTCCGGGGGCAAGGGGACTGCGGCGGAGAAGATCAAAGCCATGGAAGCAGCCGGAATTCGGGTGGCCAAATCACCGGCGGACATCTGTGAGACCGTAGTGGCCGCGATGGGAGCTGCCGCCAGAGCGTAATAACGCCGCTTTCAAGATATTCAGAAGTTTAGCCAACGACGGACGACCAAGGACGAACCACGAAATCATGAAAACCCTGCAACGTACTTTTACCATTGTTAAACCTGACGCGGTGGCCAAGAATGCCATTGGCGACATTATTGAGCAGTTCGAGAAGAATGGTTTCCGCATTCTGGCCATGAAGATGCTGGAAATTTCCAAGCATCAGGCGGAGCAGTTCTACGCTGTTCACGCGAACCGGCCGTTTTACAATTCGCTGACCGATTTCATGTCGAGCGGGCCGATCGTCGTACTTGCGCTGGAAAAAGAAAACGCCATTGCCGACCTGCGCAAGCTCATGGGAGCGACCAACCCGGCCCAGGCCGAGGAAGGAACCATCCGCAAGAAGTGGGCGACCAACATCGAGCACAATGCGATCCATGGTTCGGACGGCGACGACACCGCCCGCTTCGAATTGAGCTACTTTTTTGCGGGATACGAACTGGCACAATAGGAGACTTCATGCCCTTGGTTCAGATCACGATGCTCAGCGGACGCACGGTGGAGCAGAAGCGAAAACTCGCGCAGCGGATCACCGACGTCATGGTGGAAGAAGCTCGAGCCCAACGGGAAGCCGTCGTGGTGACGTTTCAGGAAGTGTCGAAAGAGAGCTACGCTTCCGGCGGCGTGCTGATCGCGGACAAGAAGTAATGCTCACCCCAGGGGTTCGTACAACTGCCCTTCCACGCGGTCGCCGACCCGGGGCAACTCCTTCTTAACATATTGCAGGAAGTGCGGCGAGGCACGATGGGCTTCGAGCGCGGCATCGTCTTTGTATTGCTCGTAAATGAAGAAGCGGCGCGGCTCGGTCTTGTGCCGGTGAACCTGGAACATGACGCAACCAGGCTCTTTGCGGGATTCCTCAGTGAGTTTCGTAAACAGGCTGGCCACGTCAGATTCGTGACCCAGCTTCGCCATCCACGTCACAGCCAGAACGACCATCGCTTGCTCCGTCCTCACGAATACTGGTACGAGTTGTACAGTCCAAGTTCGGACGCCACGGCCCTTGGCGTTGTTAGCCCGTATATCGAATCCTCAAACCTCTGGTCATAATGCACGACGCTCGAGCCAAATACGTCATGGAAACCACTCAGGTTTGTTGCTGTGCGAGTATAGATCTCAACAAGCTTTCCTCGTCCGCATTCCCGGAAGAAGTCTCTGGTCTTCTCGTCGTACCTAGGCATCGAATAACCGATGAACACCAGCATCTCGCGCTGCGCAACGACCCTCTCGACGTCGTCCCAGATTAACTTAAGGCTGTGGTCCTCGTCGATGGACTCCTTGTCGCCGGGGAAAAGCATCCAGCGCGTTTCGTTAATGTCGTCCTGCCTAAAAGGGTTAGCAAAGGGATTCAGAGAATCGTATGCAAGCTGACTGTCGGGGCCTATCGGCGTCCAGCCGCCGTAGGGACTCACTAGGCCGCGGCGTGTGTGGTCGCTCCAATTGATCGATCCGTGTGGTTTCAAAACGGGGACGAGGTCGTTGCGGGGCAGACCGGTGGCTGAGTACTGGAGGCCGTAGGTGAAATTCGCTCCGCTTTGTTCTACCGAAAGCTCGGCGACCAGGTCCCAGTTAAATGTGACTACCGCGTTGCTGAGACCCACTGTTGTGCGATTTACCCATTCCGCAAAATTCTGGTAGCAAGCCGGCAGGTTCGAAATTGCATTCTGCCTGTGCCAAAACTCACGGCCGCAGGCGGTCTTTAGGGCCCTCAGAGTATCAATCGCAGGATGACGGTCATTTGTAGCCGCCCGCTTGAGGGCAATCAGAAGCTCTTCTAACCCAAGTCTGCCGTGGTCCTTCACATGGTTTAGACCTTGGTTGAACCGGCCGTTGTCTTGGTGGTACCGAGGCAAGTGCTCATGCTCGATCCGACCGGCGACGATACCCCGCAGATCCCGCGTCAGCGGAAGCCCCGCCGCAACGGAAAAGCCAGCACCAAGGACGAAGGTCCTAGTGACGCCTGGATCTCGCAGGTCGCGCCGCATGGCTTACCGCTCCGCCTCCGTCGTACAGCGTGCATTCGCTCTCACAACGACCATCGCTTGCTCCGTCCTCAGTTTTTAGCCTGCCCCCTGGTCTTGGATCCTGTCAATTCCGTAAGCTTTGCCGCAAACTCATCGACCATGATGGTTTGCTCGCGGCCCGGCCCGGTGGAAACCATGCCGATGCGGGTTCCACTTTGTTTCTCCAAAAATGACAAGTACTCACGCGCCGCTTTCGGCAACTCCTCAAGCTGTGTGGTCCCCACGCTGGAAGTTTGCCAGCCAGGCAGCGTTTGATAGATGCATTCGATCTTCCCGAATCCACTGTCTTGCGCGGGAACATCTTCGACTTTCTTGCCGTCGATCTTATAACCGACGCACACGGGAATCTCCGCCAGTTCATCCAGCACATCCAGCTTCGTAACCACCAGCCAGGAGGTTCCGTTAATCATGCCAGCGTAGCGCAGCAGAGGCAAGTCCAGCCAACCGCACCGGCGCGGGCGGCCGGTGACCGCGCCGAACTCGTTGCCGCGTACGCGCAGCATATCTCCGCTGGCGTCGAGCGCTTCACTGGGGAATGGACCGCCCCCGACCCGCGTGCAGTAGGCTTTGCTGACGCCGATGACGGTGTCAATCGCGGTGGGAGCGACACCGGTGCCGGTAGCGGCTCCTCCTGAAGTCGCGCTGGAGGAAGTGACAAACGGATAGGTGCCATGGTCAATATCGAGCATGGTGCCCTGCGCGCCTTCGAACACGATCGATTCGCCGCGGACCAGCGCCTGGTTCAACAGTACCGCGGTGTCGCAGACGAACGGTGCAATCCTGGCGGAGGCTGCGGCATATTCCTCGAACATCTTGTCGGGATCGAGCGGCTCGGAGTTGAACAACGCATGCGCGATCATGTTTTTCTCGCGGCAGGCGTTCTCGATGTGGATCTTGAGCAGTGGCAAGTCGAGCAGATCGGCCACGCGGAGGCCCCGACGCCCCATTTTGTCTTCGTAGGTTGGCCCGATGCCGCGGGAGGTGGTTCCGATTTTGACTCGTCCGGGGGCATTTTCAGCAGCCAGTTCGATCAGACGGTGATATGGCATAATCACGTGCGCGCGGTTGCTGACGAACAGGTTGCCGTCCACCTTTACGCCCGCTTCGCGAAGAGCGCCGATTTCTTTGAGGAAGGCCATGGGGTCGAACACGACGCCATTGCCGATGACACTTCGGCAGTCCGGGCGCAGGATGCCGCTCGGTACCAACTGCAAAATGAACTTCTTGCCCTTGATGATGACGGTGTGCCCGGCGTTGTGGCCGCCGGCGTAGCGGGCGACAACCGGGAAATTCTCGGAGAGCACGTCGACAATCTTACCCTTGCCCTCGTCGCCCCACTGGGCGCCGACGATGACCGCAGCCTTGCCTTTTTTCAAATGCCAGCTCCACCGAACTGATTCGCGCGGCCGACCCGGGCCGCAAATGCGGGGTCGCACACACTCGTTGCCCGCGCCAACGACCAAATGCTGAATTACAAGGATTTACGCGCCGCAGAGGTGTACTTGCAATGATAACCCGCCGGGAAGACGATGGGCAATCGAAACCTCGGTGGCGCTGAAGCGCAATGCCCGGAGCTTGTAAACTACCTCCATGCCGGAACTCCCTGAAGTTGAAACCATTGCCCGCGGCCTCGACAGCCGGGTTGCTGGTGATGTGATCGAGTCGGTCTGGCTGGGATCGAAGCCGGAGCCGCTGAAGTCGCCGGCGAGAGAGATCGTGGCGACGCTTGAGTCGAAACGTATTGCCGGGGTACGGCGGGTGGGCAAGCATATTGTGTTCGATCTGGAAAATGGAGGGCGGGCGTCGACCAAGAAGGCCAGAGTCGGACACAGAACCGCACGGGCGCGGACGCCCGCGCCTACATTAACCAGAGCTCAGTGGATTGTGCATCTGGGGATGACTGGACGCGTGCTGGTGTGTCCGCCTGATGAGGAAATCGCCAAGCACACGCACGCCATCGCAAGGCTGAGATCGGGAAGGGAACTGCGATTCGTTGATCCGCGGCGCTTTGGGCGGTTGAGCGTTGCGAGTGGTTTCCAGGCGCCGGGATCTGAGCCGCTGAAAGTCGACTTGGCAAGTTTCTTAGGCTTGTTTCGTGGCCGCAAGACGCCGATTAAGAGCGCCCTCCTGAATCAGAGGCTTTTGAGCGGCGTGGGAAATATCTATGCTGACGAATCGCTTTTTCGGGCGCGAGTCAGGCCGCGGCGGCGGGCGTCTTCTCTCACACGGGACGAACTCGGCCGGTTGTACCGGACGGTTCAGGAAGTCCTGAAGGAAGCGATCGCTCTGGGAGGTTCCTCAATTTCCGACTATGTGGATTCCGACGGGGAAGAAGGTTTTTTCCAATTGCAACACCGCGTTTATGGACGGGAAGGTGAACCTTGTCTGGCCTGCCGAACGCCGGTCAAGCGGGTTGTGATTGCCGGGCGCAGCGCCCACTATTGCCCGAAATGCCAGAGATAATCCGGTGAGGTAAGTCTTGTAGACGACGCCGGAAACGATTTAATTGGCAATCTATCATCGACAGCGGCAACTTCCAGTGGTACTCTGACGGCTCTTGCTCATGAGTAATTATTCCATCGGCGTGGATCTTGGTGGCACCAATCTTCGCATTGCGGCCGTGGATGAGCGCGGCAATCTGGTGGAAAAGACCACGCTGGGGACACGAGTTGCGCTCGGCCGCGACTACGTAGTCAACGACATGTGCGCGGCGATACAGCAGATGGCGGAAAAACACAAAGGCTCAGGAAAGCTGCTGGGGATCGGAATCGGTGTGCCTGGGATCATCGACATGGAAACCGGCATGGTGCGGGAATCGCCGAATCTGCCGGATTGGGCCGATTATCCGGTGCGGGGGGAGATCGAGAGGCGACTGGGGACGCGGGTGGTTCTGGAAAATGACGCCAACTCCGCCGCTTTCGGAGAAAAGTGGTTAGGCGTCGCCAAGGATGTGGATGACATGGCAATGCTGACGCTGGGGACCGGCGTCGGCGGGGGGTTGGTACTGGACGGGCGTATTTGGCACGGGATGGCCGGCATGGCGGCGGAGTTCGGCCATACGACAGTGGAGCCGGAAGGCGCGCTGTGCGGTTGCGGCAACCGCGGTTGTCTCGAAGCCTACGCCTCGGCGACTGCGGTGGTGCGCATGGCTCGCGAAGCAATTGCCAGCGGCTCGGCTCCAGGGCTTGCCGAGGCGGCCAATGCAGACGTGGAATTCAGCGCCAAAGCCGTATTCAACCTCGCTATTCAGGGCGATGAAGGGGCGCGAAGAGTCTTCCACCAGGTCGGCCGGGCACTGGGGATCGTTCTCTCCGACATGGTGAACGCTCTGAATCTGCCTATGTATGTGGTCGGCGGCGGCGTTTCGAGCGCATGGGATGCGTTCGCTCCGGCGATATTTGAGGAACTGCGGCATCGCTCCATGGTTTATGCGGCCACCGCGCCAGAACCTTCTCATGGCCAGGGGGCATCGGGAAAAGTGAAGTCGATGGGTGCCAAGAAGACCATTGTGACGCGAGCGTTGCTGGGTAGCGATGCGGGCTTGTACGGCGCGGCACGTTTGCCGCAGGTGAACGGCAGCTAGACCTACTTCACCATACTGCGTTCCATCACTCTCTTGAACGCCTTTAGGAATATTGCGTTCTGTTCCGGAGTTCCAATGGTGACGCGAATCGCGGTCGCCGCTCCCCAGGGACCGAGCGGTCGAATGATGACGCCTTCGGCTTGCAGGCGTTCGGCAACGGAAGCAGCATCTTCGCCGAGCTCACAGTAGAGGAAGTTTGCCCAGGTAGGTACCGGTTCATATCCCAGTTCCCGCAAGCTTTCGCCGAGACGCTCGGCCTGTTCCGCATTGTTCACCAGCGCCTTTTGAACGTGAGCTTCATCTTGCAACGCGGCCAGTGCTGCTGCTTGCGCCGGGGCGGAGACAGAAAAGGTCGTCCGCATGCGGGCGAAGTAGGACATCAACTCGGCCGGTCCAATTCCATATCCCACACGAACTCCGGCGAGTCCGTGCGTCTTTGAAAAGGTCCGCAGCACTACGACTTTGCGGCCCTGGTTTACATATTGCAGGGAGTGCGAGTAGTCCAGGCCGCGCTGGGTGGCGAAATGCCGGGCGAAGTCGTAGTAGGCCTCGTCCAGAATCAAGATGACGTGTTCGGGAAGCTTATCGAGAAAACCGTCAAGATCGGGCGCGGCCACAAGCGTCCCGGTGGGATTGTTGGGGTTGGAGACATAAATGATGCGGGTGTTGCCGTCCACGGCCGCGGCCACGGCTTTCAGATCAAAGCTGTCGCGGCGCATCGGAACCTGGATCAGTTGGCCGCCGGCGGCCTGGGTCGCAATTGGATAGACGATGAACGAACGCTCACTGGTTACCGCGTTGAGTCCGGGTGCTAACAACGTACGCGCAATGATGCCCAGCAGTGAGGTTGAGCCGGCGGTCAGGACGATCTGGTCCGGTTGCACTCCATGGCGATTGGCCAACGCATCGCGCAGATCGCTGGAGTCGTTGTCAGGGTAGATGTTACAGTCGTTGAGAACAGCTTGCATGGCGGCTACGGCCTTGGGCGACGGTCCCCAGGGGTTTTCATTCGAGGCCATTTTGATGCAATTCACGTGGCTCTCCCGCTGCGCTTGGCGCGGCGATTTGCCGGGAGTGTACCCGCCCAAGCTCCGAATATGAGCGGGCACAAACTGGCTGAAGTCGGTCATGCTGGCTACTTAATCTTTATCACGTTGTTGGGGAAGGTGTCATCTGCGGCTCGGTCGAAAAGCCTAACCACAGAGGACACAGAGGAACACAGAGAAAATTCTATTTGCGGCGGCTTGTAGGAATAAGCGCTTTCAGTTTGTCGACTTCATCGGCAGAGAGCTTGCGATATTCTCCGGGATGCACGTCCAACTGGAGCGGGCCATAGCGCACCCGCTTGATTTTTTCCACGTGATGGCCAATCTCTTCGAACATGCGCCTGATCTGGCGGTTTCTGCCTTCGGTCAGTGTGACTTCGTACCAGGGGTTGGCGGCGTTGCGGATCACCTGGATTCTGGCAGGCGCCGTTCTTACTCTTTTTCCGTGGTCGGTTGGGATCGAGATCCCCTCCCGCAGGCGATCGAGACCCTCCGGCGGAGGGGTGCCTGCCACTTTGACCATGTAGGTCTTGGGCACATGCGAAGCGGCTTTCATCATGAGATTGGCGAATTCGCCGTCATTGGTGAGAAGCAGCAGGCCTTCGCTTGCGTAATCGAGGCGCCCGACGGGGTAAACGCGGGCTTTCACCCGATGCAGCAGGTCCATCACGGTGGGGCGGTGTTCGGGATCTTTCAGGGTAGTGACGTAGCCCTTGGGTTTGTTCATCAGCAGGTACACATGCCGTTCCGCCCCATGCAGTAGCTTTCCATTGACGCGAATGTGGTCGTGCTCGGGGTCGGCTTTGCTCCCTAGTTCTGTAACCACTTGCCCGTTGACCGATACCAATCCGCCGGTGATCAACGCCTCTGCCTTGCGGCGGGAGGTGATGCCGGCAGCGGCGATGATTTTCTGTAAGCGCTCAGTGGGCATGGGAATTCGGGCAAGGATTGCTGCCATCTAGATGTCCGCGGGGTTCAAGCCGCGGGATCATTCTCGCTGGGTTGAACTGCGGCCAGCGTGTGTTCTTCGGTGCCGTCGCCGGGGGCCTTCGATTCGGCTGTCTCCTGCACGGGCAACAAGTCGCCTTGAAACGACTCGGCAACCAACTTCTCAAACTCTTCCATGCTGGGCAGTTCGCCGACGTCGCTCAAGCCAAAACGCAGAAGAAACTCTTTGGTAGTTTTGTAGAGAATCGGACGGCCAATCACGGCTTTGCGTCCAGAGGTTGTGACCAGCTTACGGTCCAGAAGGGTGGCGATGACGCCACTGCAGTCCACGCCGCGAATTTCATTGATTTCGGGCACGGTGACCGGCTGCTTGTAGGCGATGACGGCCAGCGTCTCCAGCGCGGGCATGGAGAGGCGGATGGGAGGCTTTAAACTCTTGGCGAATGCCCGCACCACGTCATGCTGCTCAGGCTTGGTTGACATGCGATATCCGCCGGCGACCTGGCGGATCTCGATGCCGTGGTCGGCCGTCGCAAAGTCCGAGGCGAGCTCTTCCAGAGCTGCACGAACTTGGGAGCGAATCTCGGCTTCATCGGCAGCGCCGTCGTTGATGACCGACTCCTTCGCCAGTTGGATGAGCTGATCGAGCGTAATGGGAGTTTCCGCGGCGTAGATGATGGCTTCGACTTTGGCTTTAAGGCTCATAGATTCGCGGGCAGCTTTATACCTGCCTCTTGGTGATGCACGCTAGCGCCAATCATCCCGTACCGCTGCTTGGGCGGCGATGACGGACTCAAAACCAACATGTTTGCGTACCAGGATCTCGCCGAACAGGCGGTCCTGTCGCAACTGGATTGCCTGCAATCGTACCAGTTCCAGCAGCGCCAGGAACATGCAAACCAGCGTCTGGCGGGATTCGATGTTGCGCAGCAGCAGTTTCAATCGGATGGGCCGGTCTTCCAGCGCCAGCCGCCGCCGCAGGTATTCGATCATCTGGCTGACTGTGACCGTCTCCTCGTCCACCTGAATCATGGGGCGATGGCGGGCGCGATCCAGGATTACCTGGAATGTCTTGACCAGGTCAATGACGTCGGCCGCGATCTCTGGCTCTGTCCCCTCGGCGTCCATAAATTCTTTGATCGCCGGGTTTGACCAGACTGCGTCTTCGATCTGCTGCTTCTGCATCAGCATCTGCGCGGCAGACTTGAACTTTTCATGTTCGATGAGCCGGTTGACCAACTCTGCCCGCGGGTCTTCTGCTTCTTCCGAACCAACCGCCGGATCACGGGGCAACAGCATCTTCGACTTGATGTGGATCAGTACCGCTGCCATGTAGATGAAATCGGCGGCGATGTTCACATCCAGCTCGCGAAGTTTCTCGACGTAAGCCAGATATTGGGCTGTGATCTTGGCGATAGGAATGTCGTAGATGTCGATGTCTTGCTTGCGGATCAGATCGAGGAGCAGGTCGAGAGGACCCTCGTAGACGTCGGTAACGGCGACGGAGAAAGGCGAGTCGCTTTCTTTCTTCTGCGGAACGGGAGAATCTGGCAGCGCGGTCTGTGCCAGTGCATTTGCCCCCGCGGTTTGGAAAATGTTTGGCATCGGTCCACTACTTTGCTAACGGCCCTCGTAATCCAGCGACATGTGTAATGCGTCCCGAACTTCCGCCATGGTGGCCGACGCTACCTTGCCAGCCTTGGCGGAGCCTGCCTCAAGAATATCCCACGCCAGCCGCGGATTGTCTTCGTATTTCTTGCGGCGCTCCTGCATGGGGACAAGAATGTTAACCAGGGCGTCCGCCGCCCAGCCCTTGCATTCGATGCATCCGATGCCCGCCGAACGGCACCCGGCGTTCACTTTGGCCATGGTGGTGGAATCGCTGAAGATCTTATGCAGGTCGCCCACCGGGCAAACGTCGGGATTGCCGGGGTCGGTACGGCGGATGCGGGCCGGATCGGTGACCATGGTCTTCAACTTCTGCCGTACCACTGGTTCGGGATCGGTAAGCATGATGGTGTTGCCGTAGGACTTCGACATCTTGCGGCCGTCGGTGCCTGGGAGCTTGGGGGTGCGCGTCAGCAGCGGCTGAGGCTAAGGAAAAACGGCCTTTCCGTTGAGATTGTAGAACTGATTGAAGCGGCGGGCGATCTCGCGGGTTAGTTCCACGTGCGGCACCTGATCTTCGCCGACCGGCACGAAGTCACCTTTGTAGATGAGAATGTCAGCGGCCTGGAGCACGGGGTAGCCCAGAAAGCCGTACGTGCCCAGGTCTTTCCCGGCGATATTCTCCCGCTGTTCTTTGTAGGTCGGCACCCGCTCCAGCCAGCCTAGGGGCGTGATCATCGAGAACAGCAGATGCAACTCGGCGTGCTGGGGCACGTGCGATTGAATGAACATGGTGCAGCGTTCGGGATCGAGTCCGGCCGCCAGCCAGTCCAGTAATACTTCTATCGAATTCTCTTTCACGTGCGCGGTGTCGGCGTAATCCGTGGTGAGCGCGTGCCAATCGGCCACGAAGAAAAAGCATTCATACTGGTCCTGCATGCCGACCCAGTTTTGCAGGGCGCCGACGTAGTTACCGAGGTGCAGCTTGCCGGTGGAGCGCATACCGCTGAGGACGCGTTTGCGAGCGTGGGGTGAGGGCATCGGACTCGTCATGATGGCGCCATGGACAGCAAGGCCGCGCTGAACGCACCAATCACCGGACCGATCAAGCGGCCGAGAAGCCCTGGGGCTAGATACACCAGCGCCATCAGGCCGAAAATTCCCGCCATGTCGTAGACCTGCCGCACTCGCTCGGGCAGGAAATGACGTAGTACGTGACTCCCGTCAAGTGGGGGCACAGGGATCAGGTTGAAAACCCCCAGCACAACGTTGATGATCATAAGGTCGTAGAGAAGCAGATCTACCGGAACAAACAGGGAGTCGCTGGCCATGTAACCATTGACAACTCCGTGCAGGACTGGCCAACCGCCGGGCGCAAGGAAAGCAAGACCGCCCAGAACCAGCACCGTGGCAGCGGCAACCAGGAAATTACTGGTAGGCCCAACCACTGCAGTTAGTATGTCGTCCAGAACCGGATTCTTGAAATTGCGTGGGTCCACAGGAGTGGGTTTTGCCCAGCCCAGCAGGGGAAAATGTGTCACCATCGCGATCAGTGGCAGGAGGATCGTCCCGACAGGGTCGATATGCTTGATGGGATTCAGGCTGATTCGTCCCAGCATTCGGGCGGTGGGGTCGCCGCGGCGGTTGGCCATCCAGGCATGCGCCGATTCGTGAAAGCTGATCGCGAACAAGAACGCGATCACTTTGAAGAAAATGTCAACGTGTTGCAGGGTCATTCTGGGCTGGAGTTGATACTAACATGGGGAGGCGTGATAGACCCTTGAGAGCGCTCCTTCCTAGCCGCCAGAGAGCGTGAAATTAAACGTGAATGTCGTTTCCACTTCGACCGGCGTACCGTTCAGCACGTACGGCTTGAACTTCCACTGCTTGATTGCATCCATGGCCGCCTCGCCGAGTTGCTGGTCGCCATCGATCAGCTTGATGCTCTCGACGTCTCCTGTCGTGCTGATTAGCAGGAGCATATGCACTGGCCCCTGAATTCTTTTCTTTTTCGCATCCTTCGGGTACGTAGGGTAAACTCTGCTCACGATCGTCTTTTGCAGGACTCCCATTGACACACGAACGCGTTTCGGTGGGACTTGCTCTGTGGCCTGTGATGTGGAAGGTTCCGCCTTTTCTTGCGCTGGCGCGAACCCAGATCCCAGCACGAGTAGAACAACGAGCATTTGAACAATTCTTCGACGATTTCTCATTAAGATTACTACCGTTTCACAAACGCCTTCTGCACCTCTTCCGGTGCAATGGATTTCACTTTGATGGTCTTGGCCGGAATGCCACCGACGATGTGGAACGGCTCCACATTCTTCGACGCCACGCCCATCGATCCCACCATTCCATGCTCGCCCACCTTGACGCCGCTCATTACGGTGGCGTGATAGGTGATGCGGGCTCTCGGTCCAATTTCGGTTTGTTCATTGCTCACGATCATGCCGTCGTTCAGGTCGTGAGCATGAGAGTAAACGTTGGCGTAATCAGAGACTGACGAGCCTTCGTGGATGATAATTTCGCCGCGGTCGTCCAGCAGCACGTACTTGTGAATGGTGCAGTTGTCTTCCACGGTGAGGTTGTAGCCATAGGAGACTTCGACTCCGTGGAAAATCTTCACGTTCTTTCCGCAAAACTTGAAGACATGGCGGGCAAGCATGGCGCGAACCCGATGTCCCAGCCAGTGGTTCAAGCCAGCCGGTGAGCGGTCATACATCATCCAGAACCAGATCAGGGGCTTGCGCTCGTTGTACCTGGTGACGTCAACGTCACCGTACGACTCGGGCTCGAGCGTGGCATTCCGAGAATCGAAGGAGTGAATCATTACCTGCTCGGCGAGCGGAGCGCTCGGGTGCGGCGCGCTGTAGGGACGCGCCAGGTAAAGTTCATGCAGCGCGTTGCGCACCACGTTGGCACGATGGTCGGGATCGCGGTTGATAAACTCCTGTTCGAGCTTGTCGATCCAGGTTAAGAATGCCTTCTCGGCCGCTGGAATCGGACCGATGGCGCGATATTCGTATCGGGGCATAAGTGCCTCTTGAGAAGAATGACGAAGTTAAAACATAGCACAGGCAGCGGCTGCGACGGGCAACTGCAGCGATGCTTTATAATTCGCGCCTTATCCCGTGATTACTCTCGCCCGCAAGCTGCGCGCCGTGGACTACTTCGCCCTGGGGTGGGGAAGCATGGTGGGGGTGGGATGGCTGGTCGTGATGGACGACTGGCTGCTGCGCGGCGGCACACTGGGCGCAATTCTCGGCTTCGCAGTTGGCGGGGCTTTGCTCTTACCCATCGGCTTCGTGTATGGGCGGTTGGTGGCAGCAATTCCGGATGCCGCGGCTGAGATCGCATATACCGCCAAAGTGTTTCCTCAGCCGGTCAGCTTCGCTACGGGCTGGATGATGTTTCTGGCTTACTTCATTGTGTGCCCGTGGGAGGCGGTCGCGATCGGCAGGATCGCGGGCTACATCTTTCCCGCGCTCGATTCCGTGGAAATCTATCGCATCGCTGGGCGACCGGTGTACCTTCCTCATCTAGTCATCGGCTTGGGGCTGACGGCATTGCTCACAGGGATGAACTATCGCGGCATCCGGCTGAGTGCTACTTTCCAGAACTGGGCGACTTTCGGAACATTGGCGCTGTTTCTGCTGATCGTCGCCGTCGGCGTCAGTAAGGGTTCGCCGCGCAACTTTCCACCTCTCTTCACCCATAGTGGGTTTGTCTCGGTGCTGCTGGTGATGCAGATTGTGCCTTACTTTATGACAGGTTTCGAATCCGTCGTGAAAGGGGCCGAGGAAGCGAGGCCGGAATTCAAAGCACGTCAGTTTTTCACTGCGATCTGGATGGCGATCGCGGTCGGAATCTTGTTCTATACCATCATCATCGCCGCGGTCGGATACGTTGCACCGTGGCACCAACTCACGAATGACAAATTCATGACGGCGGTGGCATTTGAGCGAGCAGTGGGATCGCGCTGGATTGTGAGTTTGATTCTGGCGGCGGCGCTGCTCTCGTTGCTCAAGGTGTTCAACGGCAATCTGGTGGCCGCAAGCCGCGTGCTGTTTGCCATGGGTCGCCGTCGATTGGTGGATCCGCGAGTCGGTGAGGTGCATCCCCGGAATCGGACGCCGTCGGTGGCGGTGGTGTGGGTTGGAATGGCGACTGCGGCGTGCATGTTTCTGGGGGATGCGATTCTGGTTCCGATCACAGAGGTTGGTTCAGTGGCTTCCGCGTTAGGCTGGCTGGGGACGTGCGCTGCCTACTTCTGGATGCGGCCGAAGCCGGTGGAGCGGGCAATCGCCATGGCAGGTGTGGCGGTCAGCCTGCTCATGATACTTATGAAGGTTGTGCCCGCCATTCCCGGACACTTCAGTTCCTACGAATGGCTGGCATTGGGAATTTGGAGCTTGATGGGATTGACGCTGGCATGGAGAGCACGAACTTCAAGCGGAGGTCGTACATGAAGGGATTGTTTCGCGGTGGCGAGTGGGCAGTTCTGGCTGTTGTTCTCGCAATGGTTTCGGCGAGCCCGATTGCTCCGGCACAGACGGCTGGTTCACGCTTAGCTTTCGACCTGGTCATCACCAACGGCCACATTATCGACGGCACTGGCTCCCCGTGGTATTCGGGTGATCTCGGAATTCGTGACGGCAGAATCGCCGCCATCGGCAATCTGAGGGAGGCTGCAAGGGCGCGCACCATCGACGCGCAGGGCAAGGTGGTGGCGCCGGGGTTCATTGACATGTTGGGGCAATCGGAGTTGACCATCCAGGTTGAACCGCGTGTGCCTTCGAAAATCTACCAGGGCATTACCACCGAAATTACCGGAGAAGGGAATTCGGCCGGGCCACTCAACGATGCCATCATCGCAGCCGACCGCGCGACCTATGATCATTACCATCTCAACCCAGAATGGCGGACCTTGGGCGAATATTTCGGCAAGCTGGAGAAGCAGGGCATCGGTATCAATCTGGCCAGCTACGTCGGTGCCACGCAAGTTCGGCGCATGGTCCTCGGCGACGACGACAAACAACCCTCGGCAGCGCAGCTCGAACAAATGAAAGCCATGGTGCGGCAGGCCATGCTGGAGGGCGCGGTGGGTGTTTCGACGGCCTTGGAGTATGCGCCGGCGCCCTATGCCAAGACCGAAGAGCTGATTGCGCTGGCGAGCGAGGCCTCAAAGCTTGGCGGCATTTACGCGACCCACATGCGCAACGAGAGTGACGCAGTACTTACCGCGATTGACGAGGCTCTGCGCATTGGACGCGAAGCTCACATCCCGGTTGAAATATGGCACATCAAAGTCGCCGGCAAGGAAAACTGGGGCCGTATGCCGGAGGTAGTGGCCAAGATCAATGCGGCGCGCGCTCAGGGAATCGATGTCAGCGCCAATACATATGCCTACCCCGCATGGTTCAACAATCTTTCTGCGTTTGTTCCGCAATGGGCGCACGATGGCGGCGACGCCAAGCTGGTGGAGCGGTTGAAAGATCCGGCAGCACGCGCCCACATGCGCAAAGACATGGAGACTCCGTCGACGGAGTGGGACAACGAGTGGCAGGAGATCCCCGGACCGGAGTCGGTTTTGATTGGAGTCGTGCAGAATCCGAAGCTGCTGCCTTTGCAGGGAAAGACACTGGCGGAGATTGCCAAGCTCTGGAATAAAGACCCCATGGATGCATTGTTTGATCTGCTCATCGAGGACAAGGCTTTCACCTTTGTAGCGGTATTCGGAATGTCAGAGCCGGACGTTGCTTTGGCCCTGCAGCAGCCGTGGGTGTCGATCGACAACGATTCGGAGGGGGCATCGCCTGAGGGCATTTTGGGGCAGGAGCATCCCCATCCGCGAGCCTATGGGACGTTTCCGCGCATTCTTCGGAAATACGTTCGTGAAGAGAAAAAGTTAACGCTGGAAGACGCTATCCGCAAGTTCTCTGGTCTGCCGGCCCAGCGTATGCGCTTGACCGATCGTGGAGTGCTGAAGCAGGGCATGTGGGCGGATGTTGTGATCTTCGATCCTGCGACCGTGCGCGATCTGGCCACGTTCGCAGAGCCCAACCAGTTGTCGCAAGGCATGGAGTATGTGCTGGTGAACGGGGTTGCGGTGATTGATCAGGGAAAGATGACGGGCGCCAGGCCAGGGAAAGTGCTGCGGGGGCCGGGGTATGTGGCGGCAAGGTGAGGGATCAACCTAAACCTCTCAGTAGCGAACGTATGGAGGCTTTCTGAAATGTTTGCACTTCGGTTCTATCGTTCTGGTTTCCCGAGTAGAAGAGCGCGGCTTCGCGTTCCAATTTGTCTCTTGTGGGCTGATTTCTCGTGATGGTCTTAGATGTTTTCATCGCGGGTTCTCCTAGTGTTGCAAGGCGGCTTGTGCGTTCGGGGCGACGAGCGGCGTAACGCGGGGTTGGATAAGCGTGCCGGTGATGTTGAAGCCGGGGGCGCCGTCGCGGGTCAACTTCAGGTTCAAGACTCGTCCCAAGGACGCGGTGCCGGTCAACTGATATTGCGCGACTTCGGTCTCGAGTTCACCCTCCCGAATCTCGAACTTGCCATCACGCAGGGCCAAACCGGCGGTCAAATGTCGCATCTGAGGTGGCCCGTCACCTTCAGAGAGAACGACATGGCGCAGCAGTCCGTCCCTGGCTTCGACTCGAAGCGTTCCGGTTGCGGAGGCAACGACCTCGTTGGCAGTGAGTCCGGAGGCATCGACGCGGTACTTTGCGGTGACGGTGCCAGTGATCCAGGCATTATCGATAGCTGTGGCAAGCTGGCCGAGGGCCAGGCGATCAACCCCTCCACTCGCCGTATATTGAGGCGGCTGGGAGGTGAAATCCACCCTCCAGTCGCCGAGATGCCGGCCTCCCAACAGTTCGGCACGCAAATCCTTCATCTCGATCTTTCCGCCCTGCACCTGAGCTTTTGCGGACACCTTGTTCACGATGATGCCGTGAACCACAATCTTATCCGCAGTGAGGTTTCCGCTGGCATCGAGCGCCAGCAAGCTGGAACTACCGGAGCGAATCGGGGCCGAGCCGAAGCGATACCACGGCTCTTTCTGAGCTTTAGGAAACAGCAACGCGGCCCACTGGTCGGTTGCGATGTGGTCGGCGTGCAAATCGAAGCGAATTGGGCATGGATTCGGCGCGGCACACGGTCGCGGAAGGGCCAGTGATCCGCGCCATGAAGTTCCCGCCATGGTCGCGGTCAAGTTGTTCACTTGGGTGAGACCGGGGCCAAGATTGATCTCGGCAACCACGATGTCGAACGGTACATCCAGTGCACGCATACGGGCTCGAACTGAATGAAGGTGGGCGTTTCCGGTGATTTCCGCCGGCGCAAACCTTGCCCAAGTTCCAGCAATGCGAACATCCAGTTTGGCGGAGCCTTCTGCGGCGGTTTGTAGAGTGGGGATTCCGACCGTCTTCGCCGCTTGCAAGAGCCTCTGCAGTTGCGCCTCTCCCTTTAACTCGAAGTCGTAGTCATCATGCGAAAAAGTTCCCTGCAACACCGCAGGAACCAGGTGCCCGAGAGGAAGACGGAACGGGTTCACGGTGACGCGGGGGGCCATTCCGTCCGAAGCGATGGTGAACGAAACATCACTCGGCGTAAGATCGGTGCTGTTGACGCCGTCGCGCAACCGGAATCCGATAATCTCTCCGCCTCCCTGCCAACCTGATGAGGTCTTGCGTTCCTGGCCGGGGCTCACGATTTTCACCGTCGCGTTTAGCTTGCCGGTTGCGACCAGATCATCCGGCAGGCCGAGCTTGGCGTGCCTGGCGAGCGACGCCAGGGGTTGCATGGGCACGCTCTCAGCCTTGAGCACGAGATCATAGCTGCGCGGCCCCAAAGGATTGGCGACCCTGCCGGTGAGGAGGATCGCGCCATCGGTCATGGGGGCGGTGCAGCTGCCATCGAAAAGCGTGTTGTCGATCGAACTGTACTGAGCCGTGCAATGCGCGGCCAGACGCACGGCGCCACCACCCTGAATGTCATAGCGACGGAAGTCTTCCGCCGCGGCCTCGGTGGTTACGGCGAGATGAGCCGGTGTACCGGAGAGTCCTGCTGCGATCCGCACGGTGCCCCGCCAGCCTTTGTCGCTGCCGTAGGTCAGCTTGGTGAGTTGCCCGAGTTGGGCGCGGTCCCAAAGAAAGGTGAACTGGAGAGGAGTGTCCCGCAATGCCCCAGCTCTCTGCCATGATCCTGTGACCCGGAGAATGCCGGTGTCACTGAGATTGAAGTCGGTGCGCGTAGGCTGCGCTTTCAGCCGCATGCTCCAGGTGTTTTCCGAATCCTGCCACAAGGAAAAATCCGCGTCGGTCAGGGCGTAAGGCTTTTTTTCCGGACCGAACTTGAAGTTGACTCGGCCGTGGCGGGCCTCGATGTAAGGGAAAGCTGGCCGTTTTTCCGTTTTCGCTTTGCCGGTGGGAGCTGCCGAGATCTTGTCGGCACGCTCCACCAGGTTTTCCAGATTCCAGTGGCCTTCCGGGTTGCGTACCAGATTAAGGCTCGGTTCGGTAAGGCTGAGAGTGGCGATCTCCAACCGTCCACGCAGAAGTGAGCTGATCCGCAACAGGGCGGTGACTTCCTGAGCCCGCAACACTGGCTCAGCACCGAATTCGGGAGAATCATGTACAACGAAGTTTCCCAGATCAAATCCCGGCTGGGGCAGAAAACGCAGGCTCACAGAAGAGACATCCACCGATCGCTCCAGAGCCAAGCTGATAGAAGTGACGATCCGGGCCCGCAGCCAATTGGCTCCGGGCCGGACCAGGCAGATCCCTGCCAGGAGAACGAGTCCCAGGACGATCATTCCGCGTCTGGAGCGGAGAAATCTCACTGCACCACCTTGAACGTGCGGCGCCAGCGGGTTTCGTCGAAGAAGTGAATCAACACGTGCGCCAGGAACCCGATCCGTTGGCTGACTTCTCTTTCCAGATACTGATTGGGTGGAGTCTCGAACGACCAATAAATGAACATCGGCCTGCCAATCACATTTTCCCGCGGGATAAACCCCCAATAGCGGCTGTCGTAACTGACATCGCGGTTGTCGCCCATGCCGAAGTAGCTGTCTGGGGGGACGACGATGTCGTCTCCCTGGATGTGATCCTTGAGGGTTAGTTGCCAATTTGGTGCGACGTTGTTGAACTCCGAAGGCGGCACCGCAGGAAAGTTGTCGCGGTAGGGGTTGTAGGCCATGCCCTGATGGATCACGTAGGGCTCCTCGAGCTTTCCGCCGTTGCGGTAGACGACGCCGTCGCGCAAATGAATGCGATCGCCCGGAATGCCCATGATGCGCTTCACGACGTAGAGACCAGGCTCGGCCGGCGAAAGAAAGACCACAATGTCCCCGCGCCGTATGGAGCGATAAGGAAGAAGTGGGCCCATCCAGTGTGTAGTAGGCGCGAACTGCTCCCGGTTCACGAAAACGTGGTCACCGATGAGGAGGGTATTCTCCATGGAACTCGACGGAATTTCGAATGCCTGGAGGACAAATGTGATGATGAACAGGCCGGTCACCAACACGGCCGCCAGTGACGCGAGGAATTCCATGGTGGTTTCGCGCGGTTTGTCGGGCTGGGGGTTTTCCTTGTTAGGCATCAAGTTCCTGTCTTCTCGCGGTGTCGTTGCCGGGCGAGGCCCGGTCCTTAGTTGACCAACCGAAACGTGCGGTCCCAGCGGGTGATCCGAAACAAATGACTGACCGCATAGGCGAAGTGATAAAGTTTATCACCCGGCGTGGACGCTACCTGCATATCTTCATCAATGCTGCGCAGCGACCAATAGATCAGCAAAGGCCGTCCGATAATATTTTCCCGGGGGACAAAACCCCAGTAGCGGCTGTCGCTGCTTTCGTCACGATTATCGCCCAGCACAAAATAGCTGCCCTGCGGAACAATCAGTTGACCATCTTCCACTAACTTCTTCATTTGCAGCCACCAGGCCCCGTCCAGGCCCGGAACCGGAAGGTTGAGGCGGGGGAATTCGTCGCGAAAAACGTCGTGCACCACCGAGCTATGGACCACGTAGTTTTCCCGCAGAGATGTACCGTTCACATACACTTGCCGATCGATGAGCCTTACCCGGTCGCCCGGCACTCCTACCACTCGCTTCACAAAATGCTGCGTAGGATTGAGCGGATAGCGGAAAACAATGATGTCCCCTCGATGCACGGGACGGTACGGCATCAGATAATTCCAGGTTCCACCGCCGCCGTAGCGCAGTTTGTCCACCAATAGATAGTCCCCGATCAAAAGAGTGTTCTCCATTGACTCCGAAGGAATCTGAAAAGCCTGTACCACGAACACAATGACAAACACGGCGATGACTATGGTGGTCAGCAGCGATTGCATGGAACTGGGCCATTCGGCTCGCGGTCGGGAGGCCACTTCTGTCATGGCTTTGCCACGGGTCCTTCGCCCGGCACCCGGCTGCGTTTGCCGGACGGCGGCGATTCCAGATATTCGAGCAACTGGCGGGCAACTCCCTGTTCGGCATTCTTCTTCGTCGATCCTTCAGCTTGTCCCACCAGTTCGGTTTCGGGCTGATCGGCTTTCAGCAGCCGCGCCTGGACGGTAAAAGTCTTGCTATGCTCGGGGCCGCGCTCTTTCACCAAAACATAGGTCGGCTGGGGACGTCCCATGGCCTGCAGCTTTTCCTGCAACGCGGACTTGTAGTCGTTCAGGGGCAGGTTACTGCCATTGCGCGCGATAATTTCCAGTTCTGGGGACACAATGTGGTTCAGCACGACCCGGCGCACGGTCTCCAATCCGCTGTCGACATACATGGCCCCCAAAATTGCCTCCAAGGCATCCACCAGCAGAGCAGTCTTGTTGCGACCTCCGCTCTTTTCTTCGCCCCGCCCCAGGCGCAGATACTGACCCAGTTCCAAAACCTGCGCCACCCGTATTAGATGCTTCTCGCTCACCAGGTGGGCCCGAAGCTTGGATAACTCGCCCTCACGGAACTGGGGGAAGTGATGGAACAACTCTTCGGTCGTGATGAGTCCCAAAACCGCATCGCCCAGGAACTCGAGCTGTTCGTTATCGCCGTTGCGCTTGCTGGCAACGGGTTGGGCCGACTCCACCTCCCGCGCTTGCGAGCTGTGGGTCAGAGCCTGTTCCAGCAATTCCCGCCGGACGAACTGGTAGCCAAGAGTTTGCTCCAGGTCCGCCATGTCGCGTGATTTCATCAGTTCAAAAGGGGCGCAGCATATCCACCGCAGTCAGCAAGCAGAGGCCCGGTAATGGTTTCTAGCTGAATCTCCCGTTAATGCGGAGACGGGTTCTGGTTCTGGGCAGCACCCGCAGGTGGTTTGGACGCTGGCGCGGGACTGCTGCCCCCGGTTAATTGCACTAACCGGTCGCGTTCCTGACGTGCGAGCTTCCCAGCCACCGACGCTTCCTGAGTCAGGTCCACCGCATGATTGGCTTCCTTAAGGGCTTCCGGATACTTGTTTTGCTTGTCCAGGGCAATCGCCAGGCGCAGAACCACGACCGGATCCGGCTGCGACGGTAAGGCGTCAACCGATTTGCGGAAATAGTTTTCAGCATCAGGATATTTTTCCTGGTTGAAGGCGATGGTGCCCAGAACAGAATATGCGGAGGAACGCACAAATCCCTTGTAAGCGTCGATCTTTTCCTGGGGAGTGCCGGCGGGGATGGCAACATCGGTTTCGACGGTATCGATGGCGTGCGAGGAGTATTTCTGCGCCTGCGCCAAACGTTGGTCCTTGTCGAGGTCGGTGTCGCGAGTATGCTCCGCGATGTACTCCGCAGCGCCAACCAGGGCCTCAGGATCATCGGGATCAATCTTCAGCACCTTCTCCGCCGCCGCATTCATCTGCTCTCCATTGTTGGCGTATTGAAAGGCATGCATCGATACTTTGAACAACAGAATACGAAGTTCACTGTCGGGGAACTGGGCGGCGAAATCATCGGCAACCTTCGCCACCGCGACTGGGTCGACGGGGGCGCCCGGTGCGGCAGCCGCAGTCTTAATCGCGGCATTATACGCATCGTACTCGGGCTTGGTCTTGGCCTGAGGCGGGCGTTTCCCCTGCGGAGGTGCGGCGGTCGCGCCCGGCTGAGTTGTTGCCTGGGGTTGGGCCGTATTCGGCTGCGACGAGGGTTGGCTCTGTGGAGTCGTCGCCTGTTGCGCTGGTACGAAACTAGCCCACGCCAGCATCACGATGGTTATGGCTGCTCGTTTCATGCTTTCTCCTTAAAAGTTGTGATTCTGGCCTTCTCTTCAGTATCACAGAATGCATTTCCCCCGGCTCCAATTCGCTACTGGGGACGACTGGGCGGTTCATAGGGTTGCTGAATGCCGCGCTCGGCCGCGGCTTTAACCTCGGGCAACTGCGCGCTGGCGGTCAGGGCCGCGCGATAGTGGTCGAGGGCTGCGGCCCGCTCTTCCTGCAAATCATAGATCCTCCCCAGGTAGATATGTGACCAGGCCACCACTTTGGGCTCACGCGCCACACCCAGGGCCTGCTCGAAGTAGTTGCGCGCACCCTGCAGGTCACGGTTCATAGTGGCCACTTGCGCCAGGATGAAGAAGGCCCGGCCCGGGTCTTCACTCTTCGTGTCCAGCGCTTGCTGGGCGAGCTTCTTGGCCCCGTATGAATCTCCGGCCGACAGGCGCTGTTCAGCGGTCACCAGCAAGCGGGGTTCAGCCGGGCGCGCCGCCCGCAAAAGTTCCGGATCGGCTTCGGTAGAAAACTTGACTTGCGCTTCGAATTTTTGTTCCTTGCCGAGGTCGATGTCGGCAATCAAACCGGGGTACGCATTTCGCAGGCCGACGGGCCCCTTCTCGAACTTTGCCAGCGCATCATAAAAATATCGGGTCAAGATGTAACCCTGCTTGACCGATTGTTCCACTGCCGCTTGCCGCTGATCTTCCGGCACCTTGCCGGGTCCGCTGGTCCGCACTTCAATGGCGCGGATGAAGCATTCGGTGACCAGAAGGGAAACATCCTGCTTGAAGCTCTCATCCATCGGCGCTTTTTTCACTCCAAACAGCAAGGGGGTCAGACGCCTGATGTTGTTGGGATACTTCGCCGCCATCGGATCCAGCAGATAATGCAGATAGGTGTGGCGAATCTGCTCCATCTTCAGCGCCGATCCTAAGCCGGGGGAAATCACTACGTAGTAATCCGCGCCGTAGTTGCGGGCGTTGGTCTGGCCCGGCGCTCCCATGGGGTCGAGATAGACGGTGAAGGTGTGTCCCAAATACCCCGCGGACTGAAGCCGCAGATAGATCTCAGTGTCAAACAGGACCTTGGAGAGTGGGTCATGATAGCGGACTGTGAGACCTGAGTACACCACCTGATGGCGCAGCCAGATGGCGTGCAAACCCGCGACGTCGTAGAACTTCTGCAGGATGGGTACGATGCCGGCCACCTGAGCGGCGTCTGGGGGCAGATCGGCATCTTTGACTTTGAACACGAACCCCGGCGGGGCTTCCAAGGTGAGCGCCAACGAGACGTATTGTGCCAGCGTCCGCGAGGGCTCGGGCTGCTCATGTTCATGATAGAACTGGCACAAGAGCAGGGTTTCTTCCTTTGCCTGATCGAATGCCTGCGACGCCTTGGCCACCTCGGCACGGATCTGCGAACGCACCGGGTCGGACGAATCCAAGTCTGCGTTGTAGCCGCAGGTATTCATCGCAGCGAGAACGCTGAATAACGTCTCGCTTGTGTCCAAGGTCACGTTGGGTTGGTTCTCCGCCAGGCACACCTGCGCTGTCAGCCCAAGGAGGGCGGCGATGACCGCAATTCGAAATCGATGACCCAGGAAAACCCTCCTGCAAGGACGGTGAGATGTGCGGCTGCTCTGTCAGTTTAAGAGGTTCCGGGCAGGGGGTCAACGGAACAAGCTTCGAAGGCTTAGGATCCGCCGCTATCCCTTCACGCTGATACGCGAGAATGAGAGCACAGCCCTACCCGAAGTCGGCCGGCCCATCGACATGGCAGGGCGAAAGGTGGTGAAGATCAGCATGTTCTTCACTTGCGAGGGCAGTTCCTTGACCGCGTCGGGGCTAGACAACACGCGGTAGTCCTGCACCCGGCCGTTCGCGTCGACGTAAGCTTCGATCACCAGAGAATCGTCTTTGATGGAATCAAGCGCAGTACCGAAGGCGGACGCCTGGAGTTGCGGCGCCGTGTTCAGCATCAGTGGGACATCAGCGCTGCCGGCTTGCAAGGGCAATGCCAGGAAGCCCATCAGAAAGCCGAAGATCACCACGGCAGTTACCAATCCGACCGTCGCCGGAACCATGAACGCGTTGAGGACATTCTCCACACGAACCCAGAAGGCAGACAGCCTCGGCTGACGCGACTGGGCAGCTTCGCGAGAGATCGCCAAGCGAAGTTTCAAAGCCAGATCGCTCGGCACCCTCCGGCGGCCAGCCGTGGCCAGCAACTGCTGCGTCTGACGCAGGTCAAGATATTCCTGCTGGCAGCGATCGCATGTGTCCAGATGCCCGGCCATAGACAGCATCAGCTTGCCGGTCATAGCGCCGTCAAGATACGTCGAAAGCAACAATTTGACCTGGCTGCATGTCATGATCCCACCTCACATCGCCGTCCTGCGGCGACCGCCTCTGATCGTGGAGCTATTCGCGGTTCCGCGGTCCGCAATCCCATCGCCGGGCCGACTTCTCTCGCATAACCAATAAGGCGTTCCTTCAGGGCTTGCCGTCCGCGGGTCAATCGTGATTTCACTGTCCCCAGAGAAACCTGAGTGACTTCGGCAATTTCCTCATAAGACATTTCTTCCAGATCGCGCAGAATCACGGTAGTGCGATAGGGCTCGGCAACCTTGCGCAACTCATCTTCCACCCGCGTTCTTACCTCTTCATGAGCGAAGCGATCGAAGGGTGACTCGGCATCGTCGGCTAAACAGTCTTTCAGGGCTGCGGTCGAACTTGCATCGGTTTCCAGCGGCTCAATCGAAGTCTCGCGAGCCTTGTGCCGGAACCACCAGCGGCGGCGGTTCGAGGCCTCGTGCAGAGCGATGCGGTAGATCCAGGTCTTGAGGCTGGATTGACCGTTGAAATGCTTCATGCCGCGAAACACCTTGAGAAAGACTTCCTGGGTGGTATCGGGGGCATCGGCGGGGTCGGAGACCAGGCGGTAAATCAGGCTGTAAACCGGCTGCTGAAACTCGCCGATGAGCCAGGCGTAGGCGTTCTCGGAACCAGCCTTGAGTTCACCTACGATCGCCGATTCCTGCTCTCGGACTCCAATGGTTCCCGCGAGATTCCCCACGCTGGACGCTCCCGCCATCACTCCCATGGCTCAAACTCCATTATAGGATCTTTTCTCGCCGCTGAATCGACCCGAAGTTCCACCCACAAGGGTTACCGCCGGGCCAAACCCTGCCTGTATCCTTAGACCCCAATTCGCAGGCGGAAGTTCCACGATGAAAGTGGTTTGTTTTCAGAATGCTAGAGTCAGACGCCGAGCCTATTGCGGAGCCGGGTTGGCGGTGGAGGGTGGAGCCGTCGCGTCGGGAGTCGGCGAAGTGCTGGCCGGCGGCTTGGGCACTTTGTGGGCGGGCTTTTTCTTGACCGGTTGCTTTGGCGGCTCGGTGTCGTCGACCACGGTTTTCTTGGGTGGGGCGGCGACTTTCTCGGTCGCGCGGGCTGCTTGCAGGTCAGTCCGGAGTTTTGACAGCTCGGCTTCCTTTGAACCGGCCAGCGTTTCCATGCGGTCCGCAAACATTCGCCGCGAGGTCTCAACTGAGCTCAAGTCGTTTTGCAACGTCTGGTATTCGTCGCGGGCGCCAAAAGCGCCGGTGGATTCGGCCAGCGACACGAACACATCGTAGAGTGCATCCAGATTGCGATACACCTTGAAGGTTGAGGGCAGACTGTCCGGGGAATTCCTCAACTCGGCGACGATCTCCGGAAGCGCCGTCTGCAGGTTTCGCTGAATGGAGGCAGCGTCAGCCTGCGATCTCCGTTTGCTGTTGGCGTCGGTCTTCCATTTTTCGATTCGCAAGCCGGACAAATCTCGCTGCATAGATTGGGAAGTCTGTTCCAGTTGGGAAAGCAGCAGATTCACCTGGCTGACAGAAGAGTACGGAACCGGTGCAGGGGCGTCCGTCGGCTTGGCCGGCGCCGGCGCAGCGCTCTGCGCTACGACCAGGGCGGGATAGAGAATCAAACTGAATCCGAGGGTGAGTTTCATAAGCCGGGCTGCCCTCAGGATACGCATTTTCACCGAGTTCGTAAATTTGCGGAGTGGAACCGTCGGGCTGTTCCCCAAGATCGGATCATCAGTTCCATGGTACCGCGTTTGACTATCCCTACTGGGTAGGCGAGAATTGATTTGTCCCCACCGCAGTGTGGGCCTGTGGCGCAGCTGGGAGCGCGCTTCCATGGCATGGAAGAGGTCGTCGGTTCGATCCCGACCAGGTCCACCAAATTTCTCAATAGGTTAGACAGGGCGTGTTCTTAGAGTCTCGACATTTGTGTCGTGACTTGTGTCGTAACCCGCTGTTTTGGTGCTCACAGCAAGGGCTTCCATCGCTGTCCGCTTGGCTTCCATCCTCACGTGGCTGTACCGTTCCAACATGCGGCGGCTGACGTGACCAGCTATCGCCATGATGGTCGAATCAGACGTTCCGCCCTCGGCGAGCTGGGTGATCGCGCAGTGGCGGAGATCGTGGAACCGGAACCCCGGCAAGCCCGCTTTCTTCGTCAGGGTTCTCCAGGCCGTCCGCCAGCTGTTGACGTGCCGGGTCGGGTCGAAGCCGGTGACGTTGTAGCCAATCACTTTCTTGCCGCTGAAGGTAAACTTGGGAACGAAGGCGGCAAAGACGTAGTGCGACTGCTCCACCTTGCCAAATCCTTCAGCCCTACGGCGCAGCCTTGCGAGGGCTGAAACAGCCACATCAGTCAAAGGAACCACTCTCTCACCAGCAGTGGTCTTGGAGGTGCGGATTGTCAAAGTTCGGGCGAACAGGTCAACGTCCGACCATTGCAGGCTCTTCAACTCGCAGCTTCTCGCGGTCGTGTTCAGGCACAGGATCGCAGCAAGATACGCCGTTTCCCACTCAGGCCGCATCACCGCCGTTTTAAGAAGGCGTTGCTTGTCTTCCTCGGTTAGGGCGCGCCCGATGGTCGCAGGTTCCTTGAGAGGGCGCACATCGTCAGCAACACGCGCCCAGAGCTTCGCGCGCTTTAGAACCCGCCGCAAAATGCCAAGCTCTGCGTTTAACGTCGCTGGCCCGACACCCTGATCGGACCTCCAAGCCCTGTAATCAGTAATCCGCTTCGCTGTGATCGCCTTAAGCGGTTCCTGTTTGAAGTAAATCCTGAGTTGCACAAGGAGCTGCTTCTCCTTCGCCTGGCTAGCCGCCGCAAGCTCCAGCTTCCGAGCATTAACGTAATCGTCCGCAGCCTGTCCAAAGGGCTGACGGGCCATTGTTGTGGAGTTATGCGTCAGCTTTCCGTCGGAAGCCTCCGCTATCAGTTTTTTCTCGTTGGCTTGAGCCTCCCGCCAGTCACTAGTTTCGAGCGACTGCCGGAATCGCTGGCCGTTAACGAAGAAATGGGTGTGCCACGTCTTGTTGCGCTTGTAGAGTGCCATTGGACTACCTCTCCTTTGTTTCTTGAGTTCCTGCAAAAGTGACCTCACGTCCGAGAACTTGACTGTCTACCCAATTCAATGTTTCGTCGAAAGGTATAACGCACAAAGCACGTAGTGTCCCGAGTCGAAATTCCTCCGCTATAGCGTTCCGGGGGCGCAAAGCAACCAATGCTCGTTTCCCGGGAGCGTGTTTCCCCTTCCATTCGGGAGGTGCGACGGAGCGGCTGTCTTCCGGCAGTTGGGTCATCCAAGTTCCTTTGGAGTATTCGTAGAGATCAATCAAAAGGCAGCGTGCGCTTGCCTCGTCTGTTGCTCTTTCCTTCACAGCGATTTCCATTGGGGCTTTGTACCTCGGAAACAATTCTCTGACTGCGTCACCAATGAGACGAGCGTTTAGGTCGCATAGGAACATTCTGTACGCGGTCGCAATCTTGTACACGTCCCACAAGGTGTAGAGGCCCTTCTTCCCCCGCCCTTTGCCCCCAGGGAGGCGGGGAGCGAGGCCATACGGATACCGGCGATCTGCGAAGTTGGCAAGCAGCCAGGGGGGAATGTGCAGCAGACGGGCCAGGTCAGTCCTCCCGAAAAGTGCGCCTGAAAACGCCATGGTGCTCAATCCCCCTCTCTCGTGTTACAATTAAAGCTTACAACATCCAAGTAAGAGTTAGCAACATATTTTATGAGAGGAGCGTTAATGCAGCAGATGACCGTTGAACCTAGACTGTTGAGGCTGGAGCAGGCGAGTGCCGCTCTCGGAGTATCGCACTGGACCCTGCGGCTGTGGGCGAAGCAGGGCAAGTTGAGGACCGTCAAACTCGGCAGCCTTCGCCTTGTGCCCGCCAAAGAACTCGACCGGGTTGTCCAGCAGGGAATAGGCCGACCAAGCCGCCGTCGAACAACCCACAAGGAGCTGAAGCATGGGCCCACCGCCTGAGCTGATGGCCTACACAATCCACGAGGCAGCCCAGATGGTTAGGGTGAGCGACCGGACAATCCGGCGTGCGATCACGTCGGGGAGGCTACGAGCAGTTCACATCGGTCGAACTGTGCGTGTGCCGCGTGAGTCGCTGAACGCTCTGCTGTCCCCGGTTTCGCCGCCGGACGACGAGGCGCGAGAGGCAGCGATGATCACCGGACACACTGCGAATGGGGTTAGGAACAAGGAGAAAGGTAAAACACCGAGCCTCGCGCCATACAGAGCCCGCGCGGGTGAAAGCTGTAACGAATCAGAACACAAGGAAAACAAAAATGCAGATCACAAATCTCAGTTTCTCGCTCAGCACTAAGCCTCAGGTTCTCGCCTCGGCCCGCCTGGAATTGGTGGTCGAAGGGACAGATGACTCTATCATTGTTGACAACGCCCGGGTCTTTCGAAACAAGCACGGGCAATTGTGGCTCGCCATGCCCAGCTACAGTGTCCCCACGTCGAACGGGCGCTCCTACGACTATTTTCCCGCGGTCATTCTCTCGCCGAAGCTCAAGCGCCAGGTTGAGGAGGTTGTTCTACTGGCGTTCGAGACGTGGGAGCGCGAGCAGTTAGCCGCGGTGCAAGGCGGTGGGCGGTGACCGAGACCAGAAGCCGCACACTTGCCGATCTTGCCCGCCTTGCGGAAGAGCAGCCGCTCGTCTGGCTTGTGCCTTCGACGATCATCCAGGGCGGCATACATGTGCTTTGGGGCAAAGAGGAATCGTTCAAGACTACCCTCGCCATGCAGTTAATTGAAGCGCTAAGCGTGGGTGGCCGCTTCCTTGATTGGGAGGTCGAAGGCGGGCTCACCGTGGGACTCGCGGAACTCGAAATGACCGAGGTTATCTTCAAGATGCGGGCTCATACCTTCCTGAAACCGGCTAAGCAGTCACCCGAGATCCATGTTCTAACTGAGGACCAGCGGCGCCAGATCTTGGATGCACCGACCGCCACGTTACGCGTGGCGGTGATCGTTCAATGGGTGAAAGCACTCGGCCTGCAAGTATTGGTGATTGACTCCGCCGCCAAGCTCTTTCCGCCCACAGCGAACATTGGGAGCCAGCCAGTCGTGAGTGACCTTTTCAGCCAGCTGCAAAAGGTTGGCTGTACGGTCATCGTCATCGCGCATCCCCGGAAAAGGGACCGTACCCAGGCGGTGGAGATGCATGGGGACAACGACGACATCGCAGGCAGCGGGCGCTTTGCCCAAGACCCCGACATCGTGCTCGAGATTTGGCGTCCTGACGGGCGAGCGCCGATGGTCAAACTGAGTTGGGGCAAGAACCGCATGGATTTCAAGCCCGAGGATATTGAGGTGTTCTTCGATGCCGTGGATTTTCGCCTTTACCCTCGACACCCATTCCTGCATTTGCTCCCTACCTCTCGGGAACAGCTCATTGAGCAGGCAGTGAAGCGATTCGGGTGGAAACGTGCGACCGTGGATGAACACATCAGCACGTTGAAGGAACTCCGGGATTCGAAGGGCAATCCACTGGTCGTCGAAACCCACGATTCTCGTAGGGCGATCTTTTCCCTAGCCCCTGGTGTGTCACCGCCAGACATAATGGAAAAGTCACGGAACGTTGAGGCGGCGTCCAGCGTGTCAGTGCCAGAGTTAGGGGAAAAGTCGGAAGAGGACTCTTCTACTAAGTCTACCGGTGACACCTCTGCCAGCGAGAACCCGCTCGCAGCCGTGCTAGGCAAGGTTTCACTACAGGGAGAGCATGAGGCTTCAGAGAAATGAGGACATCACAATAGTGAGAACGTGACGAGGAGAGCCCGCTTTTTAGGCTGATGTGCTGGTAAGGGTGTTGCTCAAAATCCGGATTGCCGGTTTCGCCCGCTTCCGGCCCGGTGGCTGATGACACCTTCGCCCGGGGCATCAGCCCAAAAAGCGGGCCTGTAGTCCCAAAGATTTCTCCCGGGAAGACCAGCCAGACAGCCTGGAGGCCACCGGGGATAGAAAGGGAGGTAATGACAGTGGAGAACAGGCAATTCATCGAGCCAGAGGATGTGATCGCGCTTCAATTCGAGTGCTGCAAGTGTGGCGCGAAAATCAGTTTTCCGTTAACCGACGAGCTGCAGTTCAAACCGCAGCCACTAATTGCTTGTCCAGCTTGTAAACAAGACTGGAAGATCACCCCAGAATCGCAGGAGCACGACGCGCTGAGGCAATTCGTTGATGGGCTATTTCGTATCGGTCCGGCATTGAAGAGCCGTACGCTCAAACTGGCGATGGAAATCCCAAGTCGTGAGGACTGAGGCCGATTATGAGTTACCGGATGATAAAACGCGACGGCACGCTTTCCTACGGGTTTCACAACCCCGACGGAAGCTGGGTCGAGCTACCGGCGCCGGACGGTGAGCCGCGCACCTGGAGTGCGCCGGTGCCGGAGATCCGGGCGACAGCCACTCATCTGTCTCCGCCTGAGCACGTCCGCCAGTTTCTCCGCAACATCGCCAGCAAGGGTGGGCAATCCCGCGCCCGACGGCACAGCCGCAGCGAGTTGGCCGCGTGGGGCCGAGTGCGACACAAAACCAAACCGACGGTGTGAATTCGTGATCCTAGTTAACTCATTGATGTTGTTGGAGTTGTTTGATTGATGATTCTATTCTTGAATTCTAGTACTCGCACAAGTGACGGTACACAAACGAGTTGTGAGAAAAAGACGCTAAATTGGCAGTTTCGGGAGCGACTCGCGCGCAAGGACCAGGAAGTTAGCAGCTAACTTCGATGAAACGAACACAAAAACTTGAGAGGCTGTCCGCCGAGTGCCCCCGCCACGGGAGGGTGCGGATAGTCTGCCCGAAGTGTGCTGGCAAGATAGGCGGCATGATGCGTCGCGGGCGTGGTCACCGCCAACAGCTCCGCATAGTTTCTGAACTGGAGAGAGCAGAAATGACAGGGTGGGCTGATTCAGAAGGGGAGAGTCGGGTCGTGAAGAGCTAGGGCCTTACGCACTTCACGCTAAGACCCATGCCATGATGCCAATCATGAACACTGCCTTCGGCCCGGTCGAAGAATTCGGTTTTCCACCGATATAATGCACGTACCACATTGCGCACGATTGTGCGAAGTATAAGACGAGGCATCCACATGACAGTATTAATCGCGTGGGTACGAACCATTCAGGATTGTGAGGAATTGATCTTTGTATCCGACAGTCGCTTGAATGACTGGCGCAACTTTGATACGTGTCCCAAAGTTCTTACGTTGCCCCGAAACGACTGCGCCATCGCCTTCTCGGGTGACACCAAGGATGCCTACCCGATGATGTTACAGCTGGGCCTCGCCATTGATGCCCACGAGCCTTTGCGAGTTGGGTCACTCGACGTATCTTCCCTGAAAAGTCACGCTTTGAAAATATTCGATAGCATGGCCCATCTAATTGAACACTCTGACCACGTTGTCGGGGAAGTGGAAGCTGACCCAACGACCTTCTTGTTTGGAGGCTATTCTTGGGTCAACAAGCAGTTCGAACTGTGGTCGATAGCCTACCGTCAGTCTGAAAATAAGTTTGTTGCCCGACCGGCCCAATGGGCCTGTTATTCTGAGGAGGCGAAGAAAGTTGTGTTCCGAAGCATGAAGTCGCCACACGCCGGCGAGATCGCGAGCAAGATCGCATTCGCTGGTGATCAGGGGAAAGCGGCTCGTGAGCTATTAACTGCCAAATTGGCCAAGGTGCACCCGACCAGCATGACGTATCGTGGTTTGGGCTGGGAGCCTTTTGAGGTGGTTCGAGATATGCTTCGCGACCCAAACCACTCTTACACGATTGGAGGTGCACCTCAGGTACTAAAGGTGTATCAGTACATGCGAACGGCTCCTCTTGGGGTTTATTGGCCCGACAAGAAATCAGGAACAATTTACTTGCAAGGGCGTCCCGCTCTCGGGTATGAACGCATGGACAGATGGGTACTCGACCCAGACACAATGCACTCGGAGAGTCCGAAGCACTCGCGAAACGATGCAGATGACGCAACGCAAGAATCTTTGCCTTGACCTAGAATTACAGTTGAGACCCCCTTTAGGCCGAACGCCTCCCAGCAAATTCCCGGAAGCAGACTTCCATCTTTAACGCTCGCAGCGCAGGATTATTATCCCGCAAGCGCACGAAGAACTGTGGCGGTTGGAAAGAGGCTGAATGACGACGAAGTTCTGCTAGGCTCACTGCAAACGGCAGTTGTTGAATATTTTTTAGAACTAGGGCACACCCGAAGTTGGCGTCCAGGAAGTAGGCGCGAAACTCCGTCTCCGATAGCCCGAGCCGATCTTTGTAGTCTCGCCAAAGTTTGTTCGGCGGAGCGCTGATGACCTGATCAATAACCGCAACTGCCTCCACAACCGCGTGAGGGGATTTGCTGTAAATCCAGACCCGTGTTCCTCGCGACACGCGCAATGCGCGGCGGCGGAGTTCGATTGTCTTCCTCCCTTCCAAGATCCTCGATACATATTTCCTGTGCAATGAGATCAAAATATCTTCGGATTCAGGCACGAGCGAACCCCTCCACTAACACGTCAATCAGCTGCTGGTCGCTTATCTGTCTCGGGCATACCAAGTTCGACGCGTCGACGCATCTTAACTCTCGCAGTCGGTTGAGAGAAACGGATTGATCCAGAACCATCACGTTGCCAAAGGTCGCGGCGGACACCAAGTCCGTCGCTGTCAACTGATCAAAATCATCGATTTCGAGGACGCCGTGTCGCAGCATTACGCGAGGTATGTCAGATTTCCTTAGAACCTTTGTGTGAACGATGCGTGCGCACGCCGTCACAGATGCACGCCCGCCATCCCGACCAGATTCATAGAACAGGAGAGGGACTCCCACCTTGAAAAGGTTGAAGTTCCTTGGCGCGCTGAAATATACGCGTTCAGAAAATAGCATGGCCTCACGCCCAGGCAACAATGACAACTGACGCGACGCTCCTAACAATTGATCGGCATAACCGCGCCTGATTGGGACAATATTCGCGGGACGTCCGGGAAGGACAATCAATGTTGGTGCCAGCAACCTTTCAAGGTCTGTTAACTTGACGTCGCGAGAAACACCATCAGCAGTTCGTAAGGAAATGAGTTGGTCATGCGCAACAAATGTCGGAAGTGACTCTGGAAAGCTGACACCAGAAACGACTTGAAGCACGGCCCGCATCTTTGGCCAATTCGCGGCATAAATGGGTCGTCCGACACAGACCTTCTGAAGAATTACATCATCAACACGTGGTCCGCCTACTGTGCGAAAGCCATAAACGAACGCCACTTTCTCCGCCATCACGTGTCCCGAGGGAAGGTAGAGTCTCAACAGTACGGGAGCGACGTGGCTAGCGTCGCTGCAAACCGCTCCAATAATACATTCGAGGGCGGCCTCGGCCGCGGGGTGTTCCTCGTTGGCTACCAGCCTAACATCCGCTCTGTTTTGCAACCCCGCTGCCGCATCCCAAGAAGCCAGACACACAATGTCCGATCCCGAAGTCACAATTGCTCGTTTGCGTCCCGAAGATACGACCTCCCTAGCCAAGAAATCTTCCCGGAGCATCGTAGGGGTTGAAAAACTGTCTAGGAATGCTCTGATCGCCTGACTGTGACCACTGACGCGGTCCCAGACTCGCAGAGTATCGCTCGAAAGCTGGACTGAAATCGCCGGCATTCTCATTTGGCTTGACTTCACCAGCGCGGCGAAATTCTTAACGTGCAACACGAAGATGCCGTACCTCTTGTAGAGAGGATCTTGTACCTTCAAAAGCGTATCGTCACTGGTGACGAACCCCGTCGCGCTGTGGTGGATTGCGGTTGCGAGATGTACGAGATCAGATCGATCCTGGAGCGATAGATTGCCCCTGCTCAAGCGATTCGGGAAAATAAGCCGGCCTAGTTCGTCCAACAACTGTTGCAGTACTATCGGTTCGGGTTCAGGCAGCGTCGGAAACTGCATCGCGAATTCGAGGGCAGGGTCAGTCGGAGTGGCTTTGGAAGAGCGCTGTAATTCATTGATGAATTCTTCAGCCACAACAATTTGAATCAGTTTGTTGAACGCGGCACCGATGACATCGGCTGCATATTCAGATCGTGGCCGCCCTTTTATGATGTCCCAAAAGACATTGAGATCAATGGCGTAGACTGCCGGTTGGGCTCCCAGCTGCTCGATCAAGCCAAGGTCTGCGGCGGCAGGCAGCTGAGCGTCGAATAAGGTTGGGGTATTAAGCTGTCTAATGCGAACGTTGAGTAGTCTGTTTCTTGCGGCGCCTCCTGGTCTGCGTCTGACTATGGCAAATCCTATCTTCTCCCAAAAGCCATTTGCGGGAAGATCCTCAGCTACCGTTGCTGAGACGCTGAGGTAGCCATACTCCTCCAGCATCTTGGTCAAATGTGTGATTAGCTCCTGGGCGACGCCCTTGTTCCTAAAATGCTCAACCACAAAGAGTTGAAATATGCGGGCATGAGGAAACGTGCCACCGAACAACACATGTCCACCGTATTCACGGTTGGTCGTGACCAACGCGACGAGCAGGTTTCCGCGGGCTGCCGCGTCATCGTAAACCGGAGCAGGGAGGAACCCTAGCGCATCCCTTTCGCGGTCGGCATGATTTCGGACAGCATCAACAAAGGGCTTCACATCCGAATCTTCGGACTTAATGTCTACGACAAAGCCCTTGTTCTTAACTTTGAGGTTTCGCAAAGAGACGATAGGCGCACCGCTCATAGGTTGGCCTGCGCAACTTTTTCCAAAATACCGAGGAATTCATCACGGGCCACGGCAGCGCTTACCGCGTCTATGAAATCCGCATGGCAGAACACTCTGATCTTACCCGCCGAATCGCGAAGGCGCGACCCAAAGTTCTTCCACACTTCACTCGGCTGAACCTCGCCTACAGCACGTTCGTCCCTTCGGAGAGCCCGTCTTTGCGCCTCCACCACGTAATACAAAGGAAAGTCAGCCCCGGGGCGGGAGCCGGGAATATCAATCAATATGATTGGCAGACGAGCTTGGGCCCGGTGCTGGATCAAATCGGCTATTTTTTGGGTCACGGTTGTCGTGGTTGGCGCAGAGTGCATTCTCGCTCCAACCGCTTCAGCTATTTTTCCCTCAATTTCCACGTAAGCTGCCACTTTCCGTGAGGGTGATAGACGTTCCCAGTGCTCGATGAATGCGTTCCAATCCGGTTCGCTGCGCTCTTTCGTGAATACGAAGAGACGCTTATATAGTCTTCGAGCCAACAAATCATCCAACAATTCGGTCTCCCGTGCGCCGGTGTTGGCAAGCCATGACCGCAGGAACGCTAGGACTACGGCGTCAGTCGCGCTGATCGTGCCTTCGGTCGTCCCGAGATCAGGTGGAGCGACAGCCATCCTAACAGTCGATTGTTCTTCATCGGTTGCCGCAAATAGTGCTTCTTGAATCGGTTGGCCTTGGTAGAGGGACCGCGGCAAGGAGAGTACCAGATGCTCAAACGCAGAGCGGAACTCGTTCTTCGTCCGCTCTTTTTCGCCAGACTGTACGACAATAGGAAGAACTGCACGAAACAGCATTGCCTTCATGCAACGGACGCTATGCTGCCAATATACTTGTGAGAACATCGCATACCGGGCGATGGCGACAAACTCAGCAGCGACCTTCCCCTTTTCATGCACTCCTATGCACGCAACAAGCGTCTTGCCCTTTTTCTCAAGCGTGACAGTCAGTGACCGCAGAATACGCTCGAGATCGATGCCATTTCCGTAAGGCACACCAAGTCTGTCTGAGTCGCGTCGCAAATAGTCTAATTTGTCAGCATCCAGTGGGCCGTCAATGATGCTATGGAGAAGACGATCCTTCAGAGGAGCATTGTCGTCATCTGGACGAGCGCTAAGTATTTGAATGACCCGATCTGGCGTTGTGTCCCACAGTTTCAGAACTTCATCCAGCTTTTGAAGTGTAATTCTCTTGGCCCCGGGTTTTTTGGGATCGCGAAAGCCGCGAATAACGGTGACTCCAAGCTGCTTGTGGTTGAACAATGTGGGTTCGATCTCTTCGAGGTCGTGAGACAGCGGGGCTTGTCCGACGTCATGCAATAGCGCGCTCGCTAGACAAGTTGACACATCGGATGCCTCAACCATCTGGCGAAATAACGGACTTAGCGGATCGTAATAAAGACTCAAAACAAAACGGGAAGCGTTATGAAAGGTTCCCAGACTGTGTTCGAGGCGGGAGTGTGTTGCCGTTGGGTAGACTTGGTTAACGAGTCCGAGTTGCGATATCGAGGCGAGTCGACGCAACGCGGGGTGGCTCAGCAATCTTTCCATGCGATCCGTGTATGTTGTTGGAGTTTCCCGTGTGACCTGGAGAGATTTTGAATGGTAAGCATTGAGCTCCGGCACTTCATCAACGATCGAGTACTCTCCGGACAACTTGCGCACGTCCTGCAGTACCCGTTCACTGCTCTCGTAAGATAGCTGGTGCAGGAGTGCCCGGTCCAATCCGATCCGCTCCTCAAGCCACGCCGGGACTTCGCCATGTAGTAGCCGGCCCGCCATGAGCAAGAGATATTTTCTTTCGTATGTTTCGAGGTTTTGGAGGCGGGATGCCTCAGCGCCGCCGGCATCGAGGCCCAGCCATGTCAATAGGGTCTTACCCAAAGAGTAGAGGTCCCACTTCGGATCGATTTTGCTCCGCGAAATCGTTCCCTTCGCTCTATTCTCGTCAGACGGATCTTTGTCGAGAACTGCCACGAGTGCTGGATCGGCATATCCATAGGTGCACGCAACGATAGTCTCTCCGGTCGTTTGGGTCAGCGTCTTAGCAGTTCCGAGGTCGGCGATGACAGGCGTACCATCCAAACCGATTAGAATGTTGTCCGGTTTTAGATCGAGGTGCGCGACAGAGTTTTGGTGCAGGTAATTGACAGCATCGACAGTAGCACGAACAATATGCACAAAATACTCAGTAGACACACGCTTTTCTTTAAAGAATCGCTCAGAACTGTCTCCGTCTATGAAGTCCATGACATAATACGGGAATAGCCTCATCTCGCCTGAACTATCGGTTTGCGCTTCATGCCGCATCGAGTGAGATTCGTCCAGGCGACTACTCCCGTGTATGCGGACGATCGAGCTATGTCTGAGTTTCGCAAGGTACGCAATTTCCTTGTCCATCATTGATACGAGGAGATTGCTCTTGCCCGGAACAGGACGAGGAAATTTGAGAGCACACGCTTGACCGGAGAGTTGGCAATCCGATATCCGGATGACAACTGCCGAGCCGCCCAGGCCCAAGACTACCGGGTCGATGTACCTGGACGACAACTCAGTGCACAAACTGTCCAGCCGTGAACGTACGCGTAGCTTCTCATTGCTCCAGTATTCGCTAGAATTGTGGGCAACATATTTTTCTTCAAGCTGATGCATCAGCTCATCAATATTCCAGGAACATTGGGACGTTCGAATGTCTGAAGCCATTGCGGTTACCTCGCCAGTTAATGCTTGGGCCCAGGTTGGTTCAATGCGCTTTGGGTCTGCTTTAAGTTGTCCCTGGGTTCTCGGTCCCGACACACGAGACACTGCTTGGAAAGGGAGAGGTCTACTAACAAAACATACAAACTGAAAACGAAAGCATTCTGCTCTGTTGAGGGAACGATGTCAAGCGCATTCGCCGGCCCGTCACCGCGAATGGCACGAAGGTAGCTGGACAGACGCTCCTTTAAGCGTATAAATTGCCTGAGTCTTTCCCCCAGGCTGGTTCGCGGGGCCTGGCGCGGTGTCCCCAAGAATGAGAATTGCGAACATTTGTCGCTGGGTGTAGCCGGTGTGAAGCATTGCTTACGCAGGCGGACACAGCATCCAGTCTGCGATCCCGGTTCTTAGTGAATATGCCGCCATCACGAAAGCGGCGCAGTTTGGGTGACCACATGAAAACGCCGTATCAGGAGCGCGCTGATCTTGACAAAATTCGGTCGCAATGGAAGAAGCTGACAGGGCTTCATACTCGGGAAGAGTGGTCTGCTGCAATCGTCCGCGCCGCAACTGCCGCAGAACTGGTGGCCAACTTTGCCATTCGCAGGGAGTTTGCGGATCGAAGCACGTTCGATCCACAATTCGTAGATTCCATGCTCCAGTGGGCTAATGGCCTAGCGGGAAAGGTTAATCACCTCTTGATCCCTTTGAGCGCAGGCAAGAAGCAGCATGACACGATCAGGAAACTCAAGACAGCATCCGATCAAATTAGCGGAAAACGAAATTCCATTGTCCATCAGGGCGAGTTCTGCAACGAAGACGAGGCTAAGGCTGCTATTCAGCAAACAAAAGACTTCATTGAGACTCTCGTACAATTGTATGAGCCGGATTTTGTGCTCAACGACGAGAAGCCAGTAACCTCAGAATAGGAATCGAGAAATTCCGTTGCCTGTGAGATGTCAAGCCGCGCTCCTGCGGGAGAGTGCGTGGTGTGGTGCGCCTAGATCTTGCTGAGCAATCTCGACAAGGACAACCCGAAGCCTCTTGCGATGATCTGTAGCGTCACCAACGAGACATTCCTCTTGCCAAGCTCCAAGTCTGAAATATACGTGCGCCGCAGGCCCAAGTAGTCGGCCAGCTCGACCTGCGTCATCCCGCGACGCCTGCGAAGTGCGCGCAGCCGCACCCCAAATCTAGCCCGAATGTCCGCTGGCATGTGGCTGCACTATGCGCCGTGCGCAGCGTCTGGCGTGTCCACTACTGGAGAAGTTGTTCCTTTTGGCGGTAGAATCGCCGAGTTCGTTCGGTTCTGGCTGACCGAATCAACTCGGCCAGGTGATTCGGTTAGTTGAAACGAGGCTGGTATATGGCGAAGAAGGTGTTGTTGATCGCACTGTTGACTGCTCTTTCGCGTCCGGCAGGAGCTCAGGAATCGCTCAGTCTCCACGTTTTGAGTTCGCGTATTGTGACCCAGTCAATTCAGGGCAGGAGTAATTGTGGCTTCTGGACTCAGAACGGCTATACCTGGGGAAGCTGCTCAGGCGGTAGCGCTCAGGAGAAGTGGTCGGTGAATGCAGTGGAAACCGACACCATGCGCTACCTCCTCAGTTGTCGCGCCAATCTCTTTCACAAGTGCTTCACCCTTAATGTTGGTGATACTTACCAAGCAGAACCGTGCGGCGGGAGCATGTGTGTTCACCTCGTGTACGGCAAACACAGCAAGGCAGCGATCATTCGGTATGCGATTGTTGAGACTGTGGGCAGGCCACAGCCTCAGCCGCCTCCGGCGCAGGAACCTCCTCTGTCCAAGGAAGCCCCGCCCTCCATCGAGGCACCGAAATCGGCGGGCGCAAACTCTGGATTCCCTGCCCGCTGGAAATCCATGATGAGCGGAACAATCCGAACCCTTCGTTTTGAAGGCGAATACATCTACGGCGAAACAGTTCTTTCGGAAGCTGCGGTGAAGGCTGGCGCGTTCGCCCTCATGGACGTCAAGAAGGATGGTGACAAGTATGTGGGCAAGGTAAACGGTCGCCTCGTGAGGCAAGACGGCGGCGCATCCTGTTCGGCTACTCGGCCCATTGAACTCACGCTCGTAACGCCAGATCGCATCGAAGGTCGCTCTTTTTATCCGCCTCTGAATGCGAAGATTGATTGGAACACGTGTACCTATGCACTGCCAGCGAATTGGCAACCGTTCACATGGATTCCTGTGAGGTAGCCACGGAAGCGAAGCCGTGCCAGGCCCATGACTAGATTTTGATTTGCGAAGGCTTCCGGGTCTGCTACGGGTTACGCTTCCGACCGCTCCGTCTTGCCAGTCTTTGCCGTATGAAGTCAGTGAGCGCAATTCCCTTCAGCTTCTGTTTGTTTCCATCAACTTTGACCCAGGCGTCACCGCCACTGGTGTAGTATGGCTCAGCTGAGTGAGAAGCTGGCACAATCATTTCCACGACACATAGATCAGGCACTTTCTGCCCGTGCTCATCATGGACCTCGTGAATCTCTACTCGGTACCTCGAAGGATCAACTCTTGGCTCAATCTGATTTAGTTTTGCGCTAACGTCGCGCCTCACCTTATCGCGATCTTGATAGCTCAAGCGGACGCCGACAACAATTCTGTCCCTGTCTCTGATGCCCCAAAGAATCCTGCCACCCTCACTATTCAAAAAGGAGACTGCATATTCGTCAGATGTGTTCACAATACTGCTAACCGCGCCGGTCGGGCTCTTGATTTCCTTGAACTCAAAATGTCTTGTTTCCTCGAAAGGTACTTCATGGTCCAGGATAAACTCTATTTGGCCCATCGAGACGAAGTCGTCTATCCTGACGGCCACTCGCTTAAACTCAGCTCGTTTAACCGGGATGGGACTGAGGCTGTCGGCATCACCCACTGAGAACTTCATAGGCTGAGTGTGCCCGAACTCCCGAATAAGCCTTTGGGTGGTGATTTCGATGGCTTCTTTGGACGTGTCGCATGCAATCCACCGTCTTTGGTGACGCTCGGCTGCCACAACGGTCGTGCCGGAGCCACAGAATGGGTCCAGTACGACTTCGCCCTCGTTTGATCCTTTATACAAAAGTCTTTCCAGCACCCCCAGTGGTTTCTGGGTTGGGTACTGTGTGTTTTCCTTGGATGCCGGGGAGAGGCGGGGGATATCAGTCCAAATAGTTCCGACCTCAACACCCTCGTTTTCATTCAAGAACACCTTGAGTCTTGGTACTCGCTCTTTCCCACTCTGATAGATCCTACCGTCCTGTTCCAGCTGCTGAAGTGTCCCTAAGCCGAAACGCCAGGATCGGCCCTCAGCCGGCGTGATGCCGTTCCATTCAAACTGGAGATTAGGTTGGACAACAGACGCTGTCAGATCGGCTAGAGCGAATGGGCCGCGAGTATCCGATTTCGTGAAACGTCGCCTTTCGTCACGGTTGAGGGCTCTGAAGATGGCGTTGTCCGTGGATTTGTTTGACTTACTGTAGTGAAGAATAGCATCGTGTTGCGTGCCAGATCTCCTTGTGCGCGAATGGGGTCCTTGATGGTATTTCCAGACTATCTCGTCCCTGAAGTGCGCCTCTCCGAACACTTGGTTGAGAATGAGACGGATGGAGAAGGCTGATAAAGGCTGAGCCTGAAAGAAAAGGACACCGGTTGGTTTCAAGACTCGGTGAGCCTGCTGGCAAACCCTGGAAATAAATTGCAGTTGCTGATAATCGGAGTCGTCTTCGTTTCCGGTGGATACGCTTTGCCGGATGTTTGAGCGTGAGGAAAGGGGCGGGTCCAAGTACACAAGGTCAATTGACTCTGCATCCAAGCGCTGCATCAAGTCAATACAATCTGCCTGGAACAAAGCGTTTGGCGTTATTACCATCTTCGCCCTGGCGCCCTCAGCTCCACTGGGATAACTTTATGCCCCGCTCCGGGCGGTAAGCTAGTATTTGTTGTGTCCGGCAAGATAAAATCCTCTATTCTTCCGGACAACTCTAGCACGCAAGAGGTTAGCTCTCTCAGATGCCACGAAAGAAAAGAACTGGCGGGCCGCCGAAGCGTCCGATTGGCCGTTACGAACACACCGACAAGAAGCGCATCAACAATCCTCCCGTCGGTTTGGTCACGCCCCAGACTGATCCCCTGCTACCCACCCACAAAATCTACGACTACACTCAGCCCGTCCCAACGGTAAAGCCCGGCAAGGATTTGGACTATGATCCTCATCTTGACCCGCAACTGGTCTGGGCGGGCAAGAAAGAGCACACCTCGTTCGAAGTTCATACCGCCTCGCTGCATGTTCACGAGCGCATTGACCCCTCAACCATTATCGAAGCCGTTCGCCAGCGCAACGGCAACGGACTGCCGGAGCAGCCCTCGCTTTTCGAGCGCAAGGAAGAAAACCCGCCGCTCCGCGAGGCCATTGATTTCTACAAGCACGCGCACGGCTGGTCGAACCGGCTGATTGCCGGCGATTCGCTGCTGGTGATGAACTCGTTGCTGGAGAAGGAAGGCATGGCGGGACAGGTGCAAATGGTGTACATCGACCCGCCATATGGGATCAAGTATGGATCGAATTTCCAGCCGTTCGTGAACAAGCGGGATGTGCGCGATGGGCGGGACGAAGACCTGACCCAGGAGCCGGAAATGATCCGGGCCTTCCGGGATACATGGGAATTGGGCATCCACTCCTATCTAACTTACCTAAGAGACCGTGCTCTCCTTGCGAAGGAACTGTTGCACGAATCTGGATCGTGTTTCGTTCAGATCAGTGACGAAAACCTGCACCGTGTAACTTGTGTTCTTGATGAAGTGTTCGGGCCGAGCAGTCTTATCTCCATAATCGCGTTTAGGAAAACGACTAGTGCTTCGGGCGATTTGCTCTCTAGCGTAAGCGATTACCTGCTGTGGTATGCCCGCGATGGACAGAAACTGAAGTATCGCCGCCTCAACGTTGCCAAGCGGCTCGGTGGTGTCGGTGCTTCTCAGTACACATGGGTCGAGCTGCCCGACGGCCGAAGGCAAGATTTCGGTTCCGCAGAAAGATTGAACAGCGCGCCAGCGGGTTCGCGCATTTTTCAGCACGATAATCTCGTTAGTCAGAGACCGGCACAGGGAACTGACGTTAGAGAATTTCACTTCGAGGGCAAGGAGTTTGCGCCGGGTAAAGGGACATTCAAGACGGACCTGAAGGGCCTCAAACAGCTTGCGGCAGCACGTCGCTTGATGGCCCTTGGAAATACTCTGCGGTATGTTCGTTATCTAGACGACTTCTCCGTGTTTCCAATATCGAACCTGTGGGATGACACTAGCATTTCAGGATTCGCGAGCCCTAAATCTTACGTAGTCCAGACTGCACCCATCATCACCCAGCGCTGTCTCCTTATGACCACCGACCCCGGCGATCTCGTCCTCGATCCCACCTGCGGCTCCGGTACCACCGCCTTTGTTGCCGAGCAGTGGGGCCGCCGCTGGATCACCTGCGATACTTCCCGCGTCGCCGTGACACTCGCCAAGCAGCGCCTCATGGCCGCCGACTTCGATTACTACGAACTCGCCCATCCCCAGGAAGGCATCGGCAGCGGCTTCAATTACAAAAAAGTCCCGCACGTCACCCTGAAATCCATCGCCAACAACCCCGAGATTCGCGAGGGCATGACTCGCGAGCAGATTGACGCCGCCATCGCCCGCTACGCCGACCAGGAAACGCTCTACGATCAGCCTTACATCGACAAGTCCCGCGTCCGCGTCACCGGCCCGTTCACGGTTGAGGCCGTGCCCGCTCCGACAGTCAGATCGCTCGAAGACATTGAAGTAAGAGGCTCCGAAGCAACACCGGGCAAGCCCCAGCAATCCCTGGCAGATTTTCGCCACGCGGCCACGCCCTTGCTTGACGCTTCCATCACCCGCTCCGGCCCCACACTCCGCCACACCGAATGGCGCGACGAGTTGCTGAAAACCGGTATTCGCGGCAAGGGAGGTCACAAGATCGATTTCTCTCGCGTCGAGCCGCTGGCTGGAACACGCTGGCTGCATGCCGATGCCGAAACCCAAGGCGTAAAACCAGAGCGCGTCGTCATTTCCTTCGGCCCGGAATTCAGCCTGCTGGAGCAGCGCCAAGTCGAGCTGGCATGGGAGGAAGCACGAACCCTCAGCCCGAAACCGGCCATTCTACTATTCGCGGCTTTTGAATTCGATCCCGAAGCCGCCAAAGATATCGACGGCCTGACCAAAGAAAAAACCGGGATGACTTTCCTTACCGCCCAGATGAACGCCGACCTGCTCACCGAAGACCTCAAGAAGAAACGGGCCTCGAACCAAAGCTTCTGGCTGGTGGGCCGTCCCGATGTCGATTTGCGGCGTATTAAAGACAAGTGGGAACTCGAAGTCCGAGGCTTCGACTATTACAACACGCGCACTGGCACGATTGAATCCGGGGATACATCGAAGATTGCCATGTGGCTGCTTGATACGGACTACGACGGCCGGAGTCTTTATCCGCGACAGGTCTTCTTCCCCATGGCCGATGATGACGGCGGCTGGGCGCGGTTGGCACGCAATCTGAAAGCGGAGATCGATCCAGAGCTGATTGAATCTTACCGCGGCGTGGTGTCGTTGCCGTTTGAGGCAGGCAAGTACATCGCCGTGAAGGTGATCGACGATCGAGGGATTGAGAGTTTGAAGGTAGTGGAGGCTAAGTAGTGAGTACCAGTCACAATCCCGGCATTGCCACCATCGATCAACTCATCATCAATTCTCCATACGAAGAGCCGACCGAGCACTGGAAATACCATCGCGAAACGCGCCTGTTTACGCGCGAACCCGAGCGGCGCAAAGCTGGTTATATTCGGGCGTCGGATTCCTCGCGATCATTCGATGATCCCGGCATTTTCGTGGAGTTGCCGCTGGTCAACAAGATTCGCCCGCGGATCAACGCTTGGCGGCGAGCCGACTATCCGGGTGCGACTGGCATCACGAAGCGACTCTTGCAACATTGGCGCGACCACGAGCAGCGGGAAGACCGACGTTTTTTCTTCTGTCAGCTTGAGGCCATTGAAACTCTGATCTGGACGGTGGAAGCAGCGCCTTCGGAGCGAACGGGTATTGACATTCCCAGTGACGGCGGGCCGTTTACGCGGATGTGCTCGAAGATGGCGACCGGCTCGGGCAAGACCATCGTCATGGCGATGCTGATCGCCTGGCAGGTGCTGAATAAAGCGACCTATCCACAGGACAAGCGTTTCTCCAAGAACATTCTGATTATCGCTCCGGGGCTCACGGTTAAGAGCCGTTTGGAAGTCCTGATACCTAGTAGTCCGGGAAATTACTACAGCGAGTTCCAGATCGTTCCGCCGGGCCTCGAAGACAAGTTGCGCCAGGGACAGAGTTGCCGCGTGATGATCCACAATCGGCACAAACTGGATTGGGAAACCGAAGAACAGGTGGCCCGAAAGCGCAGCGTGGACAAGCGCGGAGCCAAAAGCGACGAGGCTTATGTACGCGACGTGCTGGGCGAAATGGCTTCTGCGGAGAACATCGTCGTGATCAACGATGAAGCCCATCATGCCTGGCGAGTGCCACCAAAGAGGAAGCTTCCCGGAGTTTCCAAAGAGGAATTAAAAGACGCGGCCAACTGGATTGAAGGCTTGGACCGCATTCATCGGGCGCGTGGCATTCTGACTTGCTTCGACCTGACAGCAACGCCCTTTGCTCCGACTGGCAAGAAAAGTGGCGATGAAACGCTTTTTGGATGGATCGTAAGCGACTTTGGATTGAATGATGCAATTGAATCTGGCCTGGTGAAAACGCCGAGAGTGGTAATTCGCGACGACGGCGAACCCGGGGCTAACTACAAGTCGAAGTTCTACCACATCTATGCGGACTCCGACGTAAAGACCGATCTCAACCGGAAGGCTGAACCGCAGGTACCATTGCCGGATTTGGTGACGATTGGCTACTACTTCTTGGGAAAAGACTGGCTGGAAGCGAAGAAACGATGGAAAAAGGAGAAGCAGCCGACCCCGCCGGTGATGATTACGGTGGCCAACATTACCCACACAGCCGCACGCGTGCAATTCGCTTTCGCGCACAAGAAAATTTTCATCGAGGAACTGTGCGACGAAGACAGGATTCTGCACATCGATTCAAGAGTCCTGGGTGAAGCGGAAGAAGAAGATGACCCGGTGCAGTTAAATCTGACCGCGCTCGATTTGGAGTCCGAAGATTCGGAGGGCGAGGACGAGAGCACTCCCAAGCGCAAGCTCTCCAAGAAAGAGCAAGCTGAGAAGTTACGGCTCCAGGTAGATACAGTTGGCCGTCCAGGAACGCGGGGCGCTCAGATTCAGAATGTAATCTCCGTCGGAATGCTTTCTGAAGGGTGGGACGCCAAGACCGTCACCCACATCATGGGGCTGCGGGCATTCACTTCGCAGCTTCTGTGCGAGCAGGTTGTGGGGCGAGGTTTGCGAAGGGCGTCATACGAGGTTGACCCGAAGACTGGGCTCTTCCAGCCCGAATATGTCAACATCTTCGGCGTTCCCTTCACCTTTCTTCCTCACGAGGGCACAGGAGATGGGCCGGCCCCACCTCCTCCGGCTCCTAAGACCCTTATTGAAGCGCTGCCGGAGCGCAAAGCGTACGAGATCAGCTGGCCGAATGTTCTGCGTGTTGACCACGAATACCGCCCCCAACTGTCTCTCGATATCCCGAAGGTCCCGCTACTGATGCTCAACGCCTACGAGACACCCACTCTGGCTCAGCTTGCGCCGGTCATCGAAGGCAAACCCGATGTAACGCGAATTACTGAGATCGTGATCCGAGACCTGGGCCAGAAGTTTCGGATGCAGAAGATCATCTTCTCAATCGCAAGCGATGTATTCGATCAGATGAGGACCACATGGAAGGGCAGCCAGGAATATCTTCTTGCCCAACTTATCCGCTTGGTCGAACGCTTCATTGAGAGTGACAGAGTCCGCGTCGATCCGGATCTATTCAACAATGACGACTTAAGGCGGCGAATTGTTATTACGCTGAATATGGCGAAGGTGGTCGAACACATCAGGCAGGCGATCCGCTTCGCAAATGCGCTGACACTGGTTCCCGTCTTCGATACCGAGCGGCCGATCCGTTCCACCGGCGACATGCTGCCATGGCGAACAGGCAAAGCGTGTGAACATACCAACCATTCGCATATCAACATGTGTGTATTCGACAGCCGATGGGAAGCAAATGAAGCTTTCGAACTTGACCGCAATCCCTATGTGCGTGCGTGGGCCAAGAACGATCACCTGAACTTTGAGATTGCTTACTCGTTCCGCGGTATTGTCCACAAGTTCCGGCCGGATTACCTGGTTCGACTGGCAAATGGCAAGATGCTGGTTCTTGAGGTAAAGGGCCAGGACGATCAGCAGCAGCAAACTAAACGCGAATTCTTGGCCGAGTGGGTCCGGGCTGTGAATGGTCACGGCGGTTTCGGCGAGTGGGCCGCGGACGTGTCACGGCACCCTAATGACCTGCTTGACATTCTGGGGAGACACAGCAAACCGTGAGGATGTTGCAGGTACCGTTCCACCTCGGTAAGCATGCTACCGATTAGGCCCCGGCGTGAGCATGATCTGAGCAACCTGGAAAATTTATCGAGCGGTCTATGGACTGTCCACACCCCCAACCGACCACCGTTTTTGCCCCCCTGGGTCGGCCAAAGCATAAGCGGAGGCTGTGACCGTTTTTGTGTCGTTGTTTGTGTCGTAACCTGGTCTGAGCACCCCAGTCAACGCGTGTCCGCTCGTGTCATCTCCTGCCCTCTGCACTTCGTGTAAATGGTAGGCACCTCAAGCGTTACTGTTCACTTCTGGCCATCCGAGTCATTTGCTGTCCCCATCATTCGGGGAAATGGCATGGAAGAGGTCGTCGGTTCGATCCCGACCAGGTCCACCAAATTCCTCAACAATTCCATTCTGCTTAGCGGTTGAAAGGGTATTCCTGAATCCAGTGGAAGCCGCGGTTGAGTAGCAGGAACTTGCTGCGGTCAACCAGGCGTAATTGCATGTGGATTTTGTGGCTATCCATGTTGCCGTCGAGGATCAATTGATCCTCTGCCGCGCGCTGGAAGGTGAAACTGGCTTTCCAGTTCTTGTCGCTGCCCTTGGTCAGCGCGATTGTCTTGTCCTTGGCGTTGATCGAGGCGCGATAGTGGGCGAATGAATCGTCCATGCGCTGAAAGGCCATCTCGTCGGGAAAGTCAAAAATGGCGCGGCGCCAGCGGTCGTAATCAATGAGAAGGGGTGAGCGGAGCTGGCTGTCTATGGAAAGCTCGTCCACGTTCCAGATTCCGTAAAGTGCCGACTTCGGGCGTGCGCCGCCATAAGTGTGCCAATCGTTCCACCCGCTATAGGCATTCATTCCGAGCAGCCAGACACCCCATATGATCTGTGCGATGAGTGCGATACGGTTGGCACGGCGCGTGTTGAAAAGTTGAGGTTGCGTGGAAGGCGCAACGATGCGATTGCAGAAAAAGAAGTCGGCCAGCCGCTGAACCTCGGGCGCGAGCAGGAACAAGCTCATCAGAATGATGTGGAACGAGAAAAGCTTGACCGGAACGTCGTAGGTCATATTCAGCATGAAGACCTGAGTCATGGCTGCCAGGGAAACCAGCGCCCCAGGCATGGTTGTCCGGGGAAAGATGAGCAGGATTCCACCCAGCATTTCTACGCACCCGGCAAAGATTTCATAGCCGGGGGAAGCGCCGATCGAAGACCATAGAACTGCCATCGGAGAAAAGTCCCGGAAGGGCTCAAGCAATCTGGTTAGATACGGGTACGGCATTTGCAAAGGAATGACCTTACTCATGCCGTACGCAATCAGTTCGGAGGCAAGCGCAAAACGAATGAACAGCAGAAACCATTTGTATAACGCGACATAGTTTTCACATTTGCGGTCGAAAGCCGACCAAACACCCGCCGCCAGTGCGGCGACCACGAGCAGCCAGAAGGCTAAGACCCAGTCGAACGTCTTGTCACCGCTGCCGCTGTCCGTGTAGACGAGCGGAAGCTTGGCATGGAAGACATGTGCGGCAGTCCAGAAGGTGATCTGTCGCATCGGCCAGAGTGTGCTTGGGTCCGGGATGTCTACTTTTGGAATAGGGAATAGGCCCCCCAGGATTTGGTTGGTAAGGCAGAACAGTCCGAAGTACACGAAACAGACGCGAAACGCGACGCGGCAGGCAAGGCCCCACTGCGGCGTATGCGAATCTTCTTGGAACTGAGCGATCTGGGTCTGGGTAACCATGCGAGATCTCCCGAAGCGCTAGAGTGTACATCAGACTCACGCTACGCAACGCGAACTAGTTCTTGAGATGATCCTTGTCCGAAGGTAGTCTGGAGCAACGAGATTCCAAGTGCTCACTTGCCGAAAGATCGCGGCGTTGCTGTTGATGGTCATCTCCCCTCTCGCTGCCGGCAATGCGGCTGCAACGAAACCCGGGAATCAAAGTCTCCATTCCTGGTCGGTGCGCTGGCAGCCAAAGCGGGTGGTGAATGGATCGCCAGTAATGTTGGAGGTGAGTTCGCCGCAGAGATTGGAATCTCTTTCAGGAAAATGGCTGGAGCATGATGTGTTCTTTTTCTTTGATCCACCTAGCAAGACTTGGCGAGGAATCGCCGGTGTCAGCCTCGAAACAAACCCTGGCAAATATGTCTTAACCCTGGATGGGAAGACAAAGAGCGGTAATGAGATTTCGTTTCAGGAGTCGATCCCAGTTGGGAAAGCGAAATATCGCCAGATCGCCGTAACCGTTCCCAAGCAGTACACGGAGCCAAGCCCGGAACAACTGCATGAGATTGAACAGGACAAGACCCTCAAGCAGCGCGTGCTTGCGCACGTCAGCCCGGAACGCGATTGGTCAGGGAAGTTTCTTCCGCCTGTGAATGCTCCGATTTCCGACGTTTTCGGTACTGCTCGGGTTTTCAATGGTAATGTCCAGAGCGTTCACCAGGGGCTCGACTTCGGCGTGCCAGCCGGAACGCCGGTCGCTGCGCTCAATTCCGGAACCGTTTTGCTGGCGCAGACGCTCTTCTTTGAAGGCAATTGTGTGGTGCTTGACCATGGTCAGGGACTGCTCACCATCTATATGCACCTGTCGAAGATCGAAGTGAAAGAGGGCGAAGTGGTGAAGCGCGGACAGCAGATTGCCCTGAGCGGAGGCACCGGACGCGCCAGCGGACCGCATCTGCACGTGGCCGTACGTTGGCAGGGAATCTATTTGGATCCGGCGATTCTGCTGAGCTTGAGGATGCCGTAAGGATCTGACGTATCAGTCCATCGCCAGCGATTGTGGCAGGGAGGGATGTTCGGCCGCCTGAACTGCCACACCATCACGGAAAGTCACAATCTTGCCTGAAATGGCGGGCACGCGTTCCCCAGGGACGATGATGCCCACAAGGTTCAAGGGATCGGCGGCGGAAAGCGTGATGGTCTCCTGGGTGGGCGGCAGTTTGCGGGCGGCGCGCAGGGATTCGACGGCTACAGGCAGAGCAAATTGCTCACCCACGAAACCATCCACAAAGCGGCCGCCGCGGATTTCTCCACGGTCTTCGATGCGGCGATAGGCGACTTGCAGTTCGCGCCACTTGGGTAGGTTGGTTTCGCGGGCAAGCAAGTCGCGGAACACGATCCCATAACGCTTCAACAGCATCCAGCAGGCGGCCTCGACCGCCCGCGTTCGTTCCACAGCTTGATCGGTATAAAGCAACGCCCACCGCCCGGAGTTGTGCCGGGGACGCGCACTGCGCCCACTACCTTGCCCGGCGCGGCGTTTGGGATCGATGAGCGAGCGCAGATTGTCGAAGCCGTCGGCTGTCACCACTCCGGCAGCCACCAGTTCCCAGAGCGCCGTTTCCACTTCAGCCTTCAGCTTGTCGGTGCCGCGAACAATGTCGGCGAAGAAGGACGCGCCCCGCTGCCGCAGGAAATCCAACACCTGGCGTGCGCCTTCACTCAGACCGCGGGCTTCGGGTTGCTGGCTGGCCGAATGTTGCGGCATCATCCAGTCGGCTTCTTCGCGAATGAAAAATGTGATTGGCGCTACGCTGGTAGGAATCACGCGCCGCTTGCCGGCGGCTGAATCCTCGAGAGTCGCGGGATGAGGGGACAGACGTCCCCAGCCAACCGCTCCTGTGAGGCAGAGCTGATCGAGCCACTTGGGATCGTAATCGGCGATGCGGCGGGCCAGAATCTGGCGCTCCCAGGCATTAGCGGGAATTTCAAATCCCTGAAGCTGGCGCACGATCTCGAGGGTGGCGCGCTCCCCCTGGACCTGGGTTCCAGGGGCGATATGCTGCCAGCGTAAAAGCCACTGCATGAACTGGGCGGATGTGACCGGCTCAATCTGTTTGCGGAGTGTGGCAACGGTGAGGCGATGGATGCGCGCCAACAATCGCCGTTCGCACCACTCGGGGTGCTCGGAGTGACCACCCGTGAAGTTTCCCCGCAAAATCGCGCCGCTGGCTTCCATGCGCAGCAATGCAGTATCGATTTCAGACGAAGGCAGCCCCAGCAATTCGCCCAGTTGCCCGGCAGTGGCAGGACCGAGGTGCGACATCCAGCCGGTGACTAAAGCCAGCAAGGCGTCTTCGCGGGAGGGAAGGGGGGTGTCCAGTTCTGCAACCGGGCTATCGAAAGTCGCGTTGGAAAAGAGCAGAGAGAAAGTCTTCGCCCGCTCTGCCGCGACCCAAAAGTGCCGCTCCTTGGCGACGGCGCTTGCTGCTCTCCCATCTCGAACCAGTTTCTCAAATGCGGTAGACCATTGTGAAATGGCAAGGCTCGCGTAGGAGCAGACGCCCTCGCTTGTCCGGCCGAGCGAAGTTTGACTATCGCTGGGCATGGCAATCAACGTATGCAGGACATCGTGCAATTCGTCGGCATCGCGCACATCCGGCCAGGCTTCTTCGCGGACTTGGGCAATCGCCGCTGGATCGAGCTTGCCAACCTCTTCGAGAACCGATTCCGGCAGCACGCGGCGCATCTCGACAGCACGAGCACGGCGTTCCTCGAGCGGGGCATCGTCGAGGTATGCGTACGGATTCGCGTTCAGAATCTCATGGGAAAACTGCGACGGCACAGGCGTGTCTACGGCGACGCAGCGGATGCGGCCTTCGTCCATATCGCGCAATAGCTTCTTCAGGCCGTCCAAATCCATGGCCTCGGTCAGAACATCTTTCATTACTTCCTTGATCAGGGGATGATCGGGAATCTGAATATCACCTTCGATGTTCTCCTGACACGCGGCGACGTCGGGAAACACGGAAGCCATCAGATCATCGGAACGCATGCGCTGAATCTGTGGTGGGACCTTCTTGCCGCTTTGAAAACGCAACAGGGCGAGGGCACGGCCGGCGTCCCAGCGCCAGCGGGTGGCGAAGAACGGCGAGGCCAGCGCGGCCTGCTCCAGAATCGGCTGGACAGTTTCTGCGTTCAAGAAGTGGAACACATCGGCGAGAGGAAAGCTGTGCTGCTCGGCTAGCGCGATGTTCAGGCCGTTGTCGGTGGCCGCGGCCTGCAATTCGAAATTGAAGCTGCGGCAGAAACGCTTGCGTAGAGCCAATCCCCAGGCTTTGTTGATACGCCCGCCGAAGGGAGCATGAATCACCAGTTGCATGCCGCCACCTTCGTCAAAGAAACGCTCGGCAATGATGGTGTCTTGCGTCGGTACGTCTCCCAGCACGGCCCGGCCTTGCAGAATGTATTCAATCGCTTGTTCGGCGCCGGAATCGTCGAGACCACATTCTTCTTTCAGCCAGGCGACGGTCTCGGCGACTTCGGGCTGGGCCTGCGAGACGCCGACGGGAAAAATGTTGCGCAGGCGGTAGCTAATCTCTTTTCGCAGGTCCGCCAGATGGAAAGAAAGTTCTTGGGTACGCGCCGGGGCTTCGCCGCGCCAGAAGGGAACGGTGGGCGGCGCGCCGTGTGCGTCTTCGACCAGCACGCGCCCGGATTTGCTCTCAACCCGGTGAATGCGCCATGAAGTATTGCCGAGCAGCATGATGTCGCCGGCGTTGGCTTCCACCGCGAAGTCTTCATCCAACGTGCCGACCATAATGCCTTCCGGCTGGGCAACAACCGTAAATAATGCGGTTTCCGGAATCGCACCGCCGCTGGTGATGGCTGCCAATCGGCTGCCTCTCCTTGCGCGCAGTTTGTGATTCACGCGGTCGCGATGCAGGTAGGCGCCATAGCGGCCGCGACGGGCAGCAATCCCTTCGGAAAGCATTTCGAGGATGGAGTCGTAAGTCTCGCGAGTCAGATTGCGGTAGGGATAGGCGCGCTTGACCAAAGCGAACAGTTCATCTTCATCCCAGCCCGAATCTTCTTCTCCAGGGGGGACCGTCGTTCTGGTTGTTCCTGCGGCGCACATCGCTACGATCTGCTGGGCGAGGATGTCAGCGGGCGCTTCGGGAATCATCAGAAGGTCAAGATCTCCGTGGCGGATCGCTCGCACCAGCGCGGCGCATTCCTGCAACTCATCGCGAGTGGTGGCAAAGAATCGCCCTTTGGGAATTGCCCCACGCCAGTGACCGGAACGGCCAACCCGCTGGAGCCCAACTGCGATCGCGCGCGGTGAGCTGATCTGAATGACTAGGTCAACCGTGCCGATGTCGATTCCGAGTTCCAATGACGCCGTGGCGACCAGCACCTTCACCTGGCCGTCTTTGAGTTTGTTCTCGGCGGTGAGACGCAACTTGCGCGACAGGCTGCCGTGGTGCGCAGCGACGTTGTCCTCACCCAATCGTTCCGCCAGTTGGTGCGAAACTCGCTCGGCTAGACGGCGTGTATTCACAAACACCAACGTCGAGCGGTTCTGGCCGACAAGTTCCACAATTCGGTCATAGATTTCGTCCCACATTTCGTTGCTGGCGATGGGGCCAAGTTGGGTGGCGGGAACTTCGACCGCGAGGTCGAGAGGCCGCTTGTGTCCGACGTTGACAATGACCGGTTCGGGCCGGCCGTTTCCAGTCAGGAAATGGGCAATTTCCTCAATAGGCTTCTGGGTCGCTGAAAGGCCGATGCGGACAAGCGGGGAAGAGTGGCAGAGTGCCTCCAGCCTTTCCAAGGACAGCGTCAAGTGCGCGCCACGCTTGTCGTCTGCCACGGCATGGATCTCATCGACAATCACGGTCTCAACGTCCCGCAGGATCGCCCGGCTTCTCTCGGCAGTGAGGAGGATGTACAGCGACTCGGGCGTAGTCACCAGAATGTGCGGAGGGTGTTTCAACATGGCCCGGCGCTCGTGCATCAGCGTGTCGCCGGTGCGGACTGCGGTGCGAATCTGCGGCATCAACAGGCCGCGCTGGCCGGCCATTTGCAGAATTTCGCCGAGCGGAATCTCCAGGTTCTTCTGGATGTCGTTGCCGAGGGCCTTCAGCGGCGAGATATAGAGCACCTCGGTGCGGTCGTGCAGATCGCCGGCGAGTGCTTTGCGCACTAGACGATCAATGCAAGCGAGGAATGCGGCTAGAGTCTTACCAGAGCCGGTAGGCGCGGAGATCAGCGTGGTGCGGCCAGCGAGAATGTGCGGCCAGCCCTGCTCCTGAGGCTCGGTGGGCATGCCGAATCGCTGGACAAACCAATCCCTAACCAGAGGGTGAGCCCAGGCAAGCGAGGCAGGGAAGGAGGACATCCCGGATATTTTAGCGGGAAAGTATAACTTCGTAAAATGTTCGCCTATAATCAGGTCTTGGAGGGGCGTGGCATGAAGCGATCGAAACCTGCCAGATCCCAGACGAAAAAGATAGGGAAGGACGAGAACCCTTTGCCGCCCGTGACCGAGGACTACATCAGCAGCCTTCGCGGTTGCTGCAAGGGCGAAGACTCGCTGGTCGAGGCCCGCGAGCGAGAGCATCGTGAGGAGAGCTTCGCTGAGCGACGCTGGAACCGGAGAGCCAGATGAGGTCCCTTGACGAATGCTAGAATCCCCGCCATGCTTAAAGTGTCCCCCAAAGCCCGCGCCAAGAAGATCAAACTCCTGCTTTTTGATGTGGACGGCGTCCTGACCGACGGCAAGCTGTTCTTTCTTCCTGCTCCGCCGGGGTTTCAGCAGACGACACTCGATCATGCTGCCAAGCATGGCGGACAGGGTGGTTTTGGACTGGCCAGTTCTTCGATGATCGAGGCCAAGGGCTTCCATGCGCATGACGGCACAGCCATCTCGCTGGCCCGTCTAGGCGGGATCAAGACCGGACTGATTACCAAACGCATCTCGGAAACAGTCGCCGTGCGAGCTCGTGATCTGAAGCTGGACCACATCCACCAGGGCATTCAAGACAAACTGACGGTCCTCAAGGACATTCTGCGGCAGGAAGGCTTAAGCGCCAGTGAAACAGCGTTCGTCGGAGACGACGTTATCGATCTCCCCGCGATGCGCCATTCGGGTTTTGCTGTCGCTGTCGCCAACGCCCGCGCCGACGTGAAAAAAGAGGCACATTACGTTACCCCCCACGCCGGGGGGGACGGCGCTCTGCGAGACGCGATTGAGTATGTCTTGAAAGCTCAGGGGAAATGGGATCGGGTGGTGGAACAGTACATCGGGGAAAGAAGCTTTTAGCTGTTGGCTCTTGGCTTTTAGCTTGAACCCCATGGTGGAACGATTTCGTGGACGTAAGCGCGAATGTCTTACCTAGTGGACGCACTTAACGCTTACTATGAGGGTTCAAGCCAAAGCCAAGAGCTAACAGCCAAAAGCCAAAAAAAAGCCCACCGATTGTCTGCTTGGGGCGTGCTCGGGTCGACAACCGATGGGCTACCGTTTCTCCTTACTCACCCTGTTGCTTTCAGGAGTATTTCCCATAGAAACACAAAGCCCGGCGAAAGTTGCGGCCCCGAAGTGTAAAGTTTTGTAATTTCTAAGTAGCTGAGAGAGCTTGCCTTACTCCGGTATCGCAGGGGGCTTGGATGCCATCAACTGGGCGAATCGTGTGTCCTTGCGCAAACCTTCAAAATCCGAATCCTTATAGACGTCATTGATTCCTGGGTAGCCTTCCTCCATCGCCCGCCGCAAGTACTGCAGGGCATGATCGGTTTCTCCCTGTCGGGCATAAAGCTTTGCGATCAGATACTCGAAGCGCGCGCGTTCCTCGGGCGAAGGCAACTGGGCCGTAACTCCAGTTCGCGAAGTGCGCTCGAAAATGTCGGGGTCGAGTTGCAAAGCATGGCCGTAGGCGCTGGTAGCTTGTTCCCATTCTTTTTTCCCGTAGTATGCCGCCCCCAGATTGTTGTAGAAGGACGCGACCTCCGGCTTCAGCTTGATGGCCTTCTCGTATTCCTTGATTGCCCTTCCGTACTTCTGCTGCAAATACCAAGCCACGCCCAAGTTGTTCAATGCGTCAGCGGATTGATGATCTAACTTTACCGCGCGCTCGAAATCCTTTGTGCTTTCCAGGTCGCGTCGAAGTTCCAGCTCAGTGATGCCAGCCTTGTTGTAAAGGGAGGCGGAACGTTTTTTCGCCAAGGCTGCCCGGTAGTAGTCCAATGCGTCGAGGTACGCCTTTTGACCGCGGAGCTCATCGCCGCGGGCATCCAGTTCCTCCGCAGAAGCATTGGACGCGGGTGGAGCGGCGCGGCGCAGCGGCGGAGGCGTGATTTGCACCAACTCGGTTTGGGCGTGCAGGTTGGGTAAGGCAAGTAAGACTGCAACTGCCAGGCAGAACACAAAGCAGCGATACATAGACTCACCTCGTTAACGAATAGACACCGGCTTCAGCGTGTCAGCGCGGACTATTTCCGCTGTCCGCCGGCGGCGGCGACGCGTTGTTAGACGACTTGTCATCCTTAAAGATACCCGCCACCTTGCCAAAGAAACCCTTTTTCTTCTTCGCGGCCTCGCCGGAGGCGTCACCCGACGCTGCTGCGCCACCCGGCTGTTTTGCATCCGGCGCCGGTGGAGGCATGGCCTTGTCTCCTCCCAGCCCGAACATGCGAGAAAAAAATCCTTTGACTCCGGTGCCTTGCTCGCAGGTATTGGTCGGCTCCGTGCCTACGATGAATGCCGAGTTGTAGGTATCCGGGCAGGCCGGCGTGGCCAGCAGATTGGTGGCCTTGTCCAGTTGCACGTCGACTACACCGGTTGGCTGCGCGAAGGCGTGCACATCCGAATAGGGCCACAAGGTGACCGCTTTTTTCATGAACTCCGCCCAGATCGGCGCGGCGGTCTGGGCGCCGCTCAGGCGAATATCACTGTAGTCGTCAAAGCCCACCCAGACAATGCAAAGCAGATTGCTGGTGTAGCCCGCGAACCAGCCGTCGTGGGAGGTCCCGGTCTTTCCCGCAGCGGGGGCGGTGAAGCCGAGAATGCGCACGGTGTACGCCGTCCCGAAATTAAACACCCCCTCCATCATGTTGGTCATGACATAGGCCACGCGCGGATCAAGTACCTCGCGTTTGTCCTGCTTCCAGTCCATGACCACGTCGCCGGCCGCGTTGCGTACCGAATTCACCAGCAGTGGTGACATCCGCACCCCTGAGTTGGCGAAGACGGTATAAGCCCCAGTCATGTCCAGTGGCGTGGCATCATAGGCTCCGAGCGCCATAGCTGGGGTAGGTTTCACCGAGGCGACGCCGGCGGCTTTGGCCAGGTCAGCGACCTTATCGTAGCCCACCTCTTCCGCCAGCTTCACGGTGGCGTTATTGAGCGACATCGCCAGGGCGTACCGGGCAGTGACCTCGCCGTGATATTCCTCTTTGTAATTCCTCGGCTCGTAGATCTGATCGCCGTACGCAAACGTTGTGGGCTGGTCGGTGACCATGGAAGCCGGAGTGAACACGGGACTCCCGCCGCTCACGGCGGTGTTCATGGCTGCGGCATAGACGAAGGGCTTGAAGATGGATCCTGTGGGGCGCTTCGCAACCGCGTGATCCAGTTGGCTGAAGGCGTAATTCCTGCCTCCGACCAGCGCGAGCACTTCGCCGGTGTGGGGATCCATGGCTACCAGTGCCACCTGCGCTTGCGGGCCCGGTTCGACCTGGGTCTCGAACTTGTTCTTGCCCACCTTGATGCGCTTGGTCCGACGCTTCGTGACCTGGTCATCGACCAGCTTGATTCCGGATTCCACCGCTTGAGCAGCCGCTCGCTGGAGGTCGGGATCCAGGGTCGTATAGATGTGGTAAGACTGTTCGTTCAACTCACGTTCGTTGAACTTGCTGGTCAGGGTGTCGCGGACCAGGTCCACAAAATAAGGAGCGTCGCTGGCTTCCACATTAGGGGGCGCGAGCTTCAACGGCGCGGCTTTAGCTTTGTCGGCGCCGGCCCGGGTAATCGCGTGGGTTTCCACCATGCTCTCCAGAACCAGGTTCCGGCGTTCTAGAGCGCGCTCCGGGTGTCGGTAGGGAGAAAGATAACTGGGCCGCTGAATAATACCGGCCAACAGGGCTGCTTCCGGCAAGGTGATGTCTTTCAGATCTTTGTTGAAGTAGGCGCGAGACGCCTCAGCCAAGCCGCTGATGGTAAAAGAACCCCGCTGCCCCAGGTCCACCCAGTTGGCGTAGAACTCAAAGATCTCCTGTTTGCTGAACTTTTGCTCGAGTTCCTCGGCAATCAGCATTTCAGTGAGCTTGCGCTTGATGGTTTTCTCCGGTGTCAGAAAGAAACCGCGGGAAAGCTGCATGGTCAGCGTGGACCCGCCCTGCTCATGCCGCTCATGCATGAAGTCAATCCACGCTGCCTCTGCCATACGAAGGAAATTCACCCCGCTATGCTGGAAGAATCGCCGGTCCTCAATGGCCAGCACCGCATCCACCATGATCTTCGGAATCTGATCGTATTTCACCACCTGACGCTTGGAACGCTGCTCCACGTCAAACAGCGCTGTGATCATCTGGGGTTCCAGTTCGTAAGCTGACAGGTCACCTGATTTGCCGGTGATGCTGGCCACGTGTCCGTCCTGGATACGGATAGTGGCTGGTTCCGGGCTGTGGTAGGACTGCGGGCCGGGCCGGACCTCGATACGGCCGTTCAGCAGCCGGTAGCTTCCAATGGGGGAGTTCTCATTGTCCGAATACCCGGCGCGCTGGAGTTGGGCCGCAATCTCGCGCGCCTCGATTTTCTCATCCAGCTTGACCAGGTGCGGTATGGCGTAAATCTTTGCGGAACTGCTGAACACCGGCCCTTTGAATCGTTGTTGAATGATGCGGTCGTACTTGATGTAGTAGTAAGAAAACCATGCGCTGATGACTATTCCCAGCACGACGAACGTTGCCAATGCAACCCGAATGACGGGATCACGGGAAGCCGGCGCCTTGCCGGACTTGCTGCGCCTCGGAATCTTGACTTTGATGGCCACTTGATAAGCGGAGTCCGCTCAGCCAGAACCCAGTTGCTTCATGAAGCGACACGGGACCCATTTCTTTGGATGCAGGAACCCTCACTTCGCGCATCCTGGGCGGAGCGAAAACGGTCCTGCGGATCTGTAGGATTTGGAGTCCAGCGACATTCTAAATCACTGCGGTCGAGCCCGCTCGGTTTAGAAAGGACTATGGTTCTCAGTCGAGGGGTCGAAGTGCAGATCCAGAGGGTACCCTGGCAGGTCCACATGCACGATGTAGGGGGCCCGAATACTGAGCGAACCGGTTCCGGTGGTGCCGTGGCGCGAAACCTTGATCTGGTCTTTGCTCAGCGGGATCTGGAGTTCTTGTGCCTTCTTGAAGATGCCGTCCTGAATTTCGGACTCGGGCTTGGTGGTGTAGGTTTGCAGGGTCGCTTCGCTCGCGATGATGTCTTTAAACTGGTAGTTCGCGTAGTAAACAGGGACGAGTTCCGCCCCCAGAAAAACCGAAGCCACGATGATGAATATGCCAAAAAGAAGTTTGATGGTACCCATGGCGCTCCCGTTCCAGCGCGCCAGATGCCAACTAGCGCGCCCGCCGCAGAGCCTTGAAATGCTCTGCCACTGCGCCGATGCTAGCATCCTGCACTAGCCGAGTCGAGCGCTCAACCACTTCTACAGTACCTTCGGTAACCTTTTTCCCTACCGTGACACGAAAGGGTATGCCCACTAGGTCAGCGTCTTTGAACTTCACCCCGGGCCGTTCGTCCCTGTCATCCAGCAATACGTCGAAACCGGCGGCTTCCAGGTTGCCAGCGATGTCTGTGGCGGTCTTCAGCAGCACGTCGTCCTTTACATTGGTCGGACAGACGACGATCTCGAACGGAGCGATCTGCGGCGGCAGCCAGAACCCGTTCTCATCGTTGCTCTGCTCAATGGCAGCGGTGAGAATGCGCTCGATTCCGATGCCGTAACTGCCCATGATCACCGTGACTTCTTTGCCGTTCTTATCGAGCACGCGCGCGCCCATCAATTCGGAATACTTGTAGCCGAGCTTGAAGATGTGGCCAACTTCCACCGCGGTGTCGATACGAAGGGGCTGGCCGCAATTCGGACACGCTTCGCCAGCGCTAACCCCTCGCAGGTCAGCGTACGCCGTCGGCCGAAAGTCTTGGCCTGGGGCGAGATTCTTCAGGTGGTAGTCTTCCTTGTTCGCCCCGGCGATCAGGTTCTTGCGGCCTTGCAGTGCCTGGTCAAGCAACAGGATCGGGCGGTCATCTTTGAAATCCTTTGCCCAATCGATGCCCACAGGCCCCAGGAATCCAGCGGGAGAACGAAACAGTTGCTTGATTTCTTCTTCCTGCATGGGACGAGTTTCTTTGCCGCCGTTGGCCGCGGCGAACTTCGCTTCATTAAGCTGATGATCGCCGCGCATGAGCACAACGATCGCGCGCGCGTGTGACTCCCTGGTCTTCACATCTTTCTCTTCGGCCATGTAGGCCAGGGTCTTGATCTTGTTTTTGGGCGAAACACCGAGAAATCTTGCTACATCTTCGATCGTCTTCTGGCCAGGGGTATGAACTTCGAGCGGCTTACCGTCACCTTCGGGGGCAAGGTCTTGCACCGCTTCGAGCTTCGAAGCTGCCTTCTCTAGATTCGCGGCGTAGCCGCATGCGTCGCAGCTCACGACTTGGTCTTCACCAACTGGCGTCCGCACCATGAATTCCTGCGACTGCGATCCGCCCATGGCGCCCGAGTCCGCTTCCACTACCACGTACTTCAGCCCGCAGCGGTCGAAGATCCGGCGGTATGCGTCGTAGTGTTTCTTATAAGAAATATCCAGCGCGGCGGCGTCGATGTCGAACGAATACGCGTCCTTCATCATGAACTGCCGCACGCGCAGTAGCCCGGACTTGGGTCGAGGCTCGTCACGAAACTTTGACTGAATCTGATACCAGATCTGCGGCAGTTGCTTGTAGCTGCGCAGCTCCTTGCGGGCAATCTCGGTCATGACTTCTTCTTCGGTCATGCCCAGGCAGAGGTCGGCGCCCTTGCGGTCTTTCAGGCGAAACAGATTTTCGCCCATGACCGACCAGCGTCCGCTGGCTTCCCATAGCTCTCGCGGATGAAGCGCCGGTAAGTAAAATTCCTGGCCGATCTTGTCCATTTCTTCGCGGACGATGGCCATGATCTTGTTAAACGACCGGTTTCCAAGAAACAGAAAAGAGTAGATTCCCGCAGCCAGTTGGCGAATGTATCCAGCCCGGACCAGAAATTTGTGGCTGGCGACCTCGGCATCCGCCGGAGCCTCGCGCAGCGTAGGAATAAACGATTCTGACCAGCGATGCATGGGTATGAGTCCTGAGTAGCAGGGAATCGGCTATTGTAAATGATTGGATGGTCACCGCCGGAGCCATGCACTCACATAGGGAGAACACTTTGTGCGCCTTTTCGAGCCGTCTTTGACTCGGCCATGCCGCCGAGATAGAATCGGCCTCAGTCCAATGCCGAAAGCGCGCTACCACTACAACATCATGCTCAGGCCCGAACCTGAAGGCGGATTTACCGCCATCGTGCCGGCCTTGCCGGGCTGCGTCACTTACGGGCGTACTCTAGCTGAGGCGCGGAAAATGGCGAAGGATGCCATATCTGGCTACATTGCGAGTCTCAAGAAGCACAAGGAGCCGGTTCCCACCGCCGACGAAACCTTGGTTGCCTCCTTGGACTTGGAGTATTCGCACTAGAAAATTGGCCTGCGGTGTTTAACTCAATATGAAACTACCCGCAGTCAGGCCACGCTAAATCATTCGATTCCTGGAGCAGAAGGGGTTCATCCTCGACCATGCTTCCGGAAGCCATCTCATCTTCTACCACCCGGTATCAAGAAGCAGGGCTGTGGTTCCTCGACATAACCGTGACATGCCCAAGGGAACCCTTCTTTCGTTGCTAAGGGAGGCAGGATTTACGCGAGAGGATATGATTGCCTTTCTGGAAGGCGAATAGCGCGGCCCGGAGAATCGACTGGCGCTGCTCGATCCGGCGCGGTAGCTACCCCGCCAGCCGCTTCAGAATCTCTTTCCCCAGCTTCTGCGTCTCGCCGAAAAACTTCTGATATTCGACGAACAGACGGTTCATCTCCAGCGATTTGTCTGCCGAGAGCCGCTTGCGCAGAATCATGTCACGCACATGGACCGGGTTGGGGAGGGTCGCTTCTTCTGTCAGCTCTTCGAGAGCGGTTGCAGGATCATAGTGGTACATGCGGCTATTGTAGCGCTCGCGCTACATCATTTCTGTTCCCCACAAGTCGTGCAGATGCACAACTCCTTCCAACTTGCCTTTGCCGTCCACTACCGCCAGCGACGTGATTTTCTTTTCTTCCATCAGCGCCAGAGCTGTCGCCGCGAACTCGTTGGACGCAATCGTCTTCGGATTCTTGGTCATGCACTGGCCGGCAGTCAGATCCAGTGCGTCCTTGCCGCGCTTTTCCAATAGCCGCCGAAGATCGCCATCGCTGATCACTCCCACGAGCTTCTTGCCTTCAAGCACGGCCGTCATACCGAGTTTTTTGCGTGACATTTCATAGATCACATCCGGCATTTTCGTTTTAGGGGTCACACAAGGAATGGCATCGCCGGAGTGCATTAGCGATTCGACTCGCGCCAAGCGCTTGCCCAGCTTGCCCCCAGGATGAAGGTTGGCGAAGTCTTCTTCCTTGAATCCGCGCTTCTCGGCGAGGGTGATGGCCAGGGCGTCACCTAAAGCGAGCATGGTCGTAGTGGAAGCGGTCGGCGCCAAACCCAGGGTGCAGGCTTCTTTAGCTACCGAGCAATCGAGGGCAACGTCGGCTGCAGACGACAGAGTCGAGGGTTGTGTAGCGCGGTCCGCGTTAGTGTCATCGCACGTCATCGCAATCAACGGCACCTGCAATCGCTTCAGGGTCGCCAGCAATCGCAGAATCTCCTCGGTCTCACCGCTGGCCGAGAGTGCGAGCACCACGTCACCTCGCACTACCATTCCCAAATCCCCATGTACTGCTTCGACGGGATGCATAAAGAGGGCGGGTGTGCCGGTGGAATTGAGGGTTGCCGCGACCTTGCGGGCAATAATCCCGCTCTTGCCCATGCCCGTGACCACCACGCGGCCTTTACATCCGTACATTAATTCCACGGCACGACCGAACGCCTTGGCCATGGGGCCGGAGATGCGGTCGGCAAGCGCGCGTAGCGCTTCGGCCTCAATGCGTACGACGTTCTCGCCAATTGTCTTCATTAGAAGGAAAAGATGTTAGCACGCATCGAGAAAACTAGAAGTGGTCGTCCGCCTTCTGCGGCTGAACGCTCGGCTGCCCCAACACTATCAGGCTCTTGGCCTGAATTGCGCGATCCCAAGGGCCTGCCTCCCAGTTGTCTCTTTTCTTCTCCGAGTGAATCCAGGGGGGAAGAGTGATCAGCAGAGTTCGCGCGATGGACAGTGAGTAAGGCTCATAGAGCGAGCGCAGGTGTTTAAGCTTGTCTTCGAACTCCGGACCTTCTTTCAGGTTCACGCTGCGCTCCGCAAGTGTCTTTCGCAGTCGCGCCAGCTCCGAGGCGGGCAATCGGTCAGGGTACTGGGGATCGTAGGTGGCGTTGCTCACTTGGGCGAGATCGACGACGGCGTGGCGCGCCATTGCGAACGTGACTTTGGCCTGGTCGCTGCGTAAATTGTCCACCCCGGCAATGATCAGCGCCGTCGCGTCCAGGATCGTCGTCAAAGCACCCAGCCACGACTGGTTGCTGTGTTGCGAACGGAAGAAACCGAGCGGTGGATAGGAAATGTGACTCTCCAGCACCTCGCCTGCCCAGCGCTCCCATTCGCGCAGAATCTGGTCGAACTCGAGTTGTTGCGGCCGGTTGCCAAACCGGCCCAAGAGCTCGGCTGCCGTGGGTGGAGATCCAGCACGCGCGTCCAGCAGCGAAATTTGGATTTCACGCCGCGAGAAAGCAGCGTAAATCGTGGGCAAGTAACCGATTACGGTACCGAGGAAACCGAAGCCCATACCCGCTTCCAGCACAGCCAGCAACCGGGCCATGGGCGAAATCGGAACAATGTCGCCGTAGCCCAGAGTGAAAAAAGTTTCCCCGCTGTGATAGAGCAAGCGGCCGAAGGTGATGGGCTCTCCACTCAACTGAACATGTTCACCCGCGCCGTATTGCAACAGGGCAAAACCGAAGATAAGGGTCGCCGCCCATAGTCCAAGCAGCCACAACAGCGAGAGCGGCCCGAAGTAGCCTAGGAAATTTTCCCGCCGACTGGAGGATTTTATGTGAGTGGTGATTTTTCGCCAGTGAACCCAAGTCCGCCGATAGAACCACGACGTAATGCGATACTGCCGGCGCACACGCCGGGGTAGGACCACGGTCTCAAAGGCGTCCAGCAGGACGGCGAAGACGACGACAAGGCCGATGATGGTGATGACAACGTGCATGTCCGGGGCAATTGTCTCGATGAAGTGGGATGGTAGCAGATTCGAAGGGACGTCGGCTTAGGGCTTCACATGCGCCGCCGCTAACGCCGCGTGCACTGCCAACAACTCTTTCAACACACCCCGCAACTTGGTTGAGTCGAGCGCGTTGGCGCCGTCCGACTTGCCCTCTTTGGGGTTGTCGTGGACTTCCATGAAAACGCCGTCCACTCCGGCCGCGACTGCGGCACGGGCTAGCACCGGAATGAATTCCGGCTGCCCGCCGCTGGCTGCGGGCTGATCTCCGTCGCCGGGTGCGGCGGAAGGCAACTGTACCGAGTGGGTTGCGTCGAATACCACAGGCGCAAACTTGCGCATAATGGCCAGCGATCGCATGTCGACCACCAGATTGCCGTATCCAAAGGTGGAACCGCGCTCAGTGACGAAAACCCGGTCGTTGCCTGCCTGGCGGCACTTCTCGACCGCGTGCTTCATGTCCCACGGAGAAACGAATTGGCCCTTCTTGATGTTCACCACCCGCTCACTCATAGCGGCAGCCACGACCAAGTCAGTCTGGCGGCAGAGCATGGCGGGAATCTGCAGGACGTCGGCTACTTCGGCGACTTTGCCGACGTCCTTGGTCTCATGCACGTCGGTGAGCACGGGCACGTGGACTTCATCTTTCACTTTTTTCAGGATGCGCAGACCCTCGACCAACCCCGGCCCACGAAAGCTGCGGATCGAGGTGCGATTGGCCTTATCGTAAGAGGCCTTGAAAATGAAGGGGACGTTCAAGGCCCGAGTGACGCCCTTGATCACCTCAGCCATAAAAAGGGCATGCTTCTCGCTCTCGATCACACAAGGCCCGGCGATGAGGAATAAGTTGCCGGAGCCAATGTTGATCCCTTCGACTTGGAAAGAAATGCTCATGCATTAACCACGGAGGGCACAGAGTTTCACAGAGGAATCATACGCTCTGTGGTCCCTGTGCCCCCTGTGGTAGGTCTAGCGCTTTCCCGCTTTCTCTGGCCGGTGAAACATCTCGACTTCCGCAGCGGCTTTTTCCGCCCGCCGCTTGAGTCCGTGTTCGTAAGCCGCGCCTACAAAGCTCTTGAAGAGTGGATGCGGTTCCAACGGCTTGGACTTAAACTCGGGATGAAACTGGCAGCCGATGAAATGCGGATGATCAGGAAGTTCGATCATCTCCACGTAGGTTCCATCGGGCGTGGAGCCGGAAATCTTCAGTCCTCCAGCAGTCAACGTGCCTTCGTACTCGCGATTGAATTCGTAACGATGCCGGTGGCGCTCGCTGATTTCAAGCTGGCCATAGATCTTATGCGCCAAGGTTCCTGGCTCGATCTTGCAAGGCCACGCCCCCAATCTCATGGTGCCGCCCAGTTCTTCCACCCCGCGCAGTTCGCGCAGCTTATAAATCACCCGGTGCGGGGTCGCGGGATCAAATTCGCTGGAATTGGCCTCGGCCAGACCGCACACGTTACGAGCAAACTCGATGCACGCGGTCTGCATTCCCAGGCAAATGCCAAAATACGGGACCTTCTTCTCGCGTGCATAGCGGATCGCGATAAGCATGCCTTCGATGCCGCGCTTGCCGAAGCCTCCGGGGACGAGAATACCGTCGTAGTCGGCGAGTTGTTCTTCGTAGGTGCGGTCGCCGGTTTCCAGGCCTTCGGCTTCGATCCAATTCACTTGGAGCTTCAGGTTGTGAGCGAGTGCGCCGTGGACGAGTGCTTCTTTAAGCGACTTGTAAGAATCTTCATACTCAACGTACTTGCCGACAATGCCGATCGTCACCTCAGCCTTTGGGTTGTAGACGCGATGAACAATGTCCTCCCACTTGGAGAGATCGCGATCCTTGGCTTCGAGGCGCAGGTAGCGGAGGACCAGGGTGTCCACGCCTTCATGGGAGAACACTACCGGCACTTCGTAGATCGATGCCACATCTTTGGCAGTGATGACCGCTTCTTCTTCCACGTTGCAGAAGAGCGCGATCTTTCCCTTAATATCCTTCGACAAGAAACGGTCAGTGCGGCAGAGAAGAATATCGGGCTGAATTCCAATGCTGAGCAACTCTTTCACTGAGTGCTGCGTCGGCTTGGTTTTGAGTTCCTGCGCTGCTGCGATGAACGGTACCAGGGTCACGTGAACGAACAGCGTGTGCTCGCGCCCCAATTCCTGGCGCATCTGGCGGATGGCTTCCATGAACGGCAACGACTCAATGTCGCCGACCGTACCGCCAACTTCCACAATGGCGACGTCAACGTCTTGCGCGACTTTCTTCATTGCGGCTTTGATTTCGTTGGTGACGTGAGGAATCACCTGCACGGTTTTTCCGAGATAGTCGCCGCGCCGCTCTTTGGTGATGATCTGTTCGTAAATACGGCCGGTGGTCCAGTTGTTGTCGCGAGACAGTTTGGCGTGGGTGAAACGCTCGTAGTGGCCGAGGTCGAGGTCGGTTTCGGCGCCGTCGTCGGTCACGAAAACCTCGCCATGTTGAAACGGCGACATGGTCCCTGGATCGACGTTGAGATAGGGATCGAACTTCATCAAGTTAACTTTCAGGCCGCGACTTTCCAGCAGGCAGCCAATCGAAGCCGCCGCCAGACCCTTGCCCAAAGAAGACACCACACCGCCGGTTACAAAGATGTACTTTGCCGACATCGGTTCCTCGCCCTAAATTGTGATTGGAAAGTTGTGCAGATGGGGTGCACGAGCAATTATGCCAGAAAGGGCTGTGGAAGGAAATGGCGATCATGTGTCCGATTGCGAAGAGGGCAGGCGAGTTCGACAGCTGAATGCGTTATCTAATGTCATTTCTATAACATCGTGTCATTGATGTATAATAGTGTCACGGTGATGAATATATGACACTACGACAGGAAGCCCGAACCCGCGTCAATGAAAACGGGCGGGTAGTCATCCCGGCGGCGTTTCGCAAAGCCATGGGGATCAAGGCTGGAGACGAAGTTGTGTTGCGCATCGAGGATAACGAATTGCGCATCTTGACTCTGAAGCAGCGCATCGAGCGTGCTCAGCGCCTTGTCCGGCAGCATGTGAAACCGGGTACCTCGCTGGTTGATGAACTGATCGCAGACCGGCGCGAGGCGGCGAAGCGTGAGTAGGATCGTGTTGGATGCGTCGGCGGTGATGGCCATTCTTAGTGGCGAGGCCGGCGCGGACACGTTGACTCCTCGACTTTTGAGCGATGCGACTGTCAGCACGGTGAATCTGGCCGAGGTACAGACCAAACTTGTCAGCCGAGGACTGGACCCCGATGATGCCTGGGATGCCGCTCTCGGGCCGGTTCGTGAATCCCAGCCGTTTACTGCCGAGCATGCGAGAATCGCGGGAAGCCTGGTTTCCGAAACCCGTCCGCTTGGGCTGTCGCTGGGGGACCGGGCTTGTTTGGCGCTAGGAATTGCGCTTGGGGCGGCGGTTTACACCGCTGATCAATCGTGGAAAGGCCTCCGCCTCGGCATTCGCATACATTTGATTCGCCAGCCTCTTCACTAACGTCACCCACTCGCATCATAATAGTGCAGGTCATGAAAGCAGGCACCAGAACTCGCGTGGCGCTCTTGCTGGCAGCGACTGCCTTGATCCTGGCCACAGCCCCAGTCTCCGCTCAGCAACTCGCCAAGCGCCTCATCCTCAAAGACGGCACCTACCAGCTGGCCACCAGATGGGAGATTAAAGGCGATCGCGTCCGCTACCTGAGCGCGGAACGCAATGATTGGGAGGAAGTGCCAGAGGAGCTGGTGGATTGGAAGGCTACCTCGAAGTTCGAGCAGGATCGTGCCGCCGGCGTTCCCAGTCCCGAGGCGGTCGAGGTGGACAAAGAGCTGGCTGCGGAACGCGCGCAGGAAGAGGCCAAGACCCCCCTGGTCGCTCCGGATTTGCGCCTTCCGGAAAATGCATTGTTCCTGTTGCTGGATACTTTTCAGAATCAGCCGCAGCTGGTGGAACTGCAACAGAACGACGGAGAGGTGAACCGCAACCGGGGACAAAACATGGTTCGCGCCATGATCATCCCTATTCCGATTACCAGTAGCAAGCAGACGATTGAAATCCAGGGCCTGCACGCCACCGTGCAGGCGCACACGACTCTGCCTTCGATCTATATAAATCTTGCATTCGAACAAGCACCCGCGGATTCCAACGCGGCATCGCAAGCGCAGCGGCCGCAGCAACCCCAACAGCCTGAGCAACCCTGGGATCGCTTCCACATCGTGCATGCACAGGTGAAGAACGGGAAACGCATTGTCGGAGTGATCAAGGTAAACCCGCTGGGCAAGGCGACCCAAACCCAAAACCTGGTGACGACGACCTGTCAGCAGGTGAGCGGCGGCTGGGTCAAAGTCACTCCGACCATACCGCTTGAGCCGGGAGAGTATGCCGTGGTGGAGTTGCTCGGCCGCGATGGTATGAACACCTACGTGTGGGACTTCGGAGTGAACCCCGCGGCTCCCGCAAACGCGGCGGCGGTGAAGCCCGCCATACCAGTAGCGACTCCGGCGCCACGCGAAAAGGCGCAACCTCACTAGTGGCACGGATCGTGAGTGCCTAGAGCAAGAGTCGGAGGGGCGGGCCTAGCGAAGCTGGGCAGTCACGCGACACGTGTCGCCTCTTCCTGAATTCTCTTCCATGCCCGCTCCACATGACGCGCTTCGGTATTCGTCTGGCCGACGCACAGTCGCAAAGTCGTGCGATTCGCCAGTTTGGTGTGAGTCAGGTAGAGATCCCCGCTGCGGTTCAATCGGTCCATGAGTCCTTGATTCACTTCGTCCCCACCTTTGTGGCGAAAGCAGACTAGGTTCAGTGGTACTGGCGCAGCCAATTCAAAGCGGTTGTCGGCCTTCACCCAGTCCGCGAACTGCTGAGCCAGTTCGACATGGCGGCGAATATGGTGCTGCAAGCCTTCGACCCCGTAGTGGCGGATTACAAACCATAATTTCAAAGCGCGAAAGCGCCGTCCCAGCGGAACCTGCCAATCGCGATAATCAATGACCGCGCCCGACTCCGTGGCCTGGTTCCGCAAATACTCCGGCAGAACGCTCAATGTCTGGATGAGAGCCTTACGGTCGGCCACGAAGAAGCAGCTGCAGTCGACATTGGTGAACATCCATTTATGTGGATTGAAGACGTAGCTGTCGGCAAACTCGACGCCGGCGTGTGTGTGGCGGAACTCGGGACAAAGCGCCGCCGTGCCGGACATGGCGGCATCCACATGAAACCAGATGTTGTTCTCGCGGCAGATGCGGCCGATCTCCGACAACGGGTCGATTGCGTTAGAGGAGGTTGTGCCAATGGTGGCGCACACAAAGCAAGGGGTCAGGCCCGCTCTGCGGTCGGCGGCAATTTGCTGCGCCAGGGCACCGGGGCGCATGGCGAAGTTTTCGTCCACCTCGATCAATCGCAGGTTGTCGAGCCCCACGCCGGCTATTCGAATATCTTTCTCGATGGAAGAATGGGTCTGGGTCGAGGTGTAAGCCACCAGTTTCCCATCACAGCCCCGGCGATTGCTTGCGTAGTTAGTGGCACGCTCACGAGCGGCCAACAGTGCGCAAAGTGACGCGCTCGAAGCCGTATCCTGGATCACGCCGCCGCCAGTACTTGTCGAGAGAAACTTTTCCGGCAGGGCGAGCATGCCCACCAGCCAGTCGAGAACATGCGTCTCCAGTTCCGTGCAGGCGGGACTCGTGGCCCAGAGCATGCCTTGCACGCCCAGTCCAGAAGAAAGCAAATCTCCGAGGATCGCCGGGCCAGACGCATTGGCACAAAAGAAGGCAAAGAAACTCGGTGACTGCCAGTGGGTGATTCCGGGAACGATGAGTTTCTCGATATCGCCGAGAATGGCGTCGAACGTCTCGCCCCGCGCCGGCGGATTCGCGGGCAGGGAAGCGCGAATCTGTCCGGGTTTGGCCCGCGACAACACGGGATACGATTCAATGCGCGCGTAGTAATCGGCAATCCAGTCCACGACCGCGTGGCCGTGGCGGCGGAATTCGTCGGGAGTCATATGGAAAGTTTTGTCTTGTGGCATATGGGTTCTTGATTCAGGTTTTCTCTGTGTTCCTCTGTGCCCGCTGTGGTGAAGGTTTTTTCCAATCGCGACCCTTCAAGAGCAACAACCACAGAGGTCACAGGGGAACACAGAGGTCTTCACGTGATCTGTCCGTAATACACGCGAGTCGCATACGTCAGCACGACCTGTCCATTATTCTGGTGCGCGTCAAATATCTCACGCAACTCCCGCAGCATAGCTTCGTAGCTTGGATGACCGAAAGCCGGTATGTAAGACGACGACAGTAACCGGCCTTCGAGTGCGGCATAGTCACAATCCTGACGCATCTCCAGCACAGCTGACTGGAACGGCAACGGTGCGAAGAAGCCGGCAATCTCGTCGGTAGTGCGCTCGTGCCGAACTTCCTTATAGTCGGTACCGTAGGTCAGCAGCAACTTTTCGTAGTCGCGAAGGAATGGAGTCGAATCGGTCTCGCGTTCATTCCAGATCAGCACCATCCAGCCGCCTGGCTTCAGAACGCGGACGAATTCGCGGCGGGCCTGGGCACGATCAAACCAGTGCGCCGCCTGTGCAGCTGAAACGAGGTCCACACTGAGATCGGGCAGCGTAGTCGCCTCCGCGGATCCCGCCACGCTGGTGAAGCGCGCATAGGACGCCAGATATTTTTCACCCGCGCGGCGCATCTCCGGGTTCGGCTCCACGCCGAAAACACAGTTGCCATTCTCCAGAAGCAATCGCGTGAAGATGCCCGTACCCGACGCGACGTCTGCGATGACCGAGTCCGAAGTAAGGCCACACTTGTTCTGGAGCAGTCCCAGGACTTGCCTCGGATAGCTGGGGCGATAGCGTACGTACTCTTCGACGCGGGACGAGAAACGAGCGGTAGCATCTTGCGCAGGCATGCGTCTATTTTAAAAGGTTTTGATGACTCGGGTTGCCTTGCGGGTTTGCTACTATGAATTCCAATCTAGCGGCGGTGTCTGGATGGCGCCTCAACCCGGAACCGCGGGAGCCTGATGAAAGTTTCGACCGAAGTCGTTCTTTTTCTCTTTGTTCTGGTTACGGTCTCATTTGAATTCGGCGCCGCCAAGGGCCCGAAACCGTCTTCATCCTCTGCGATCTTTGGATTCCAGGATGCCTCCGTTGAAGCGGGCATCGAGAGCCGCTTTCTGGCAGTTCCCGACCCCAAACTCGCCGAGCAACATTTGCGCACGCTGACCGAAGCTCCGCACATGGCCGGGACTCCGGAGGACAAAGCCACTGCGGACTACGTCGCACAAAAATTCCGCGAGGCCGGCCTCGAAACTGAGACTGTCGAATACCGCGTCTGGATCAACTATCCCTCCGAAATCAGTGTGGACGTGACCGCGCCCGCCGGTGTTCTGATGCACGGGCCGACCCGCGAGCATGTGGATGGCGACCCTCTACCCGACGATGCTCGTGTGGTGATGCCGTTTAATGGGATGTCGCCTTCCGGCGATGTTGAGGCCGACGTGGTCTACGCCAACTATGGCTCGCCCGAAGACTTCAAGAGACTGGAGCAACTGAGGGTCGATGTGCGCGGCAAGATCGTGTTGGCGCGATACGGACAGAATTTCCGTGGCGTCAAGGCGTTGGTGGCGCAGGAGCACGGTGCGGCTGGACTGATCATCTATTCCGACCCTGCCGACGACGGCTGGCGCCGAGGTGACAAGTATCCCGACGGGCCCTGGCGTCCGACTACCGGCGTGCAGCGCGGGTCGATCGGCTTCATGTTCGAGTTCCCCGGTGATCCCACGACCCCGGGAATTGCTTCGGTGCCTTCGCTGCCCGACTCCAAACGCACTTGCCCGCAGCAATCTGCTCAGTTGCCGAAGATTCCAACCACGCCGCTTTCGTACGGAGATGCCTGGCCGATTCTCGAGCACCTCGCCGGTCCGGATTCGCCTCGCGAATGGCAAGGCGCTTTGCCTTTCACCTATCACGTTGGCCCAGGCCCGGTGAAGGTGAAGATGCACCTCAAGCAGGATTACCAATTCCGCACCATCTGGGACGTGATCGGCCGAGTGCGGGGTAAAGACTCGCCCGATGAATTGGTGGTCGCGGGAAATCATCGCGATGCCTGGGTCTATGGCGCGGTCGATCCCAACAGCGGTACCGCGGCCATGTTGGAGACGGTTCACGGATTGGGTGAACTGCTGAAGTCAGGATGGAAACCCAAGCGCACAGTCGTTTTCGGAAGCTGGGACGGAGAAGAAGAAGGGCTGGTGGGCTCGACGGAATGGGGCGAACAACACGAAACCGACCTGGCCAACGCAGTCGCGTATTTCAATATGGACGTAGCAGTGTCGGGCGCGGCGTTCGGCGCTTCGTCGGTCCCCAGTCTTAAGCGCTTTCTCTCTGATGTCACCAAAGCTGTGCCCAGCCCGAAGGGCGGCACGGTGTATGACGTTTGGAAAAAAGCCACCCAGCCGGGATCGCAATCCGCGCAGGCGCCCACCGATGCCATCGGAGACAGCAGGCGAACGCCCGCGGCGCAGGGGAACCTGGATGTCCCGGTTGGCGACCTGGGCAGCGGCTCCGACTACACCGTCTTTCTGCAACATCTGGGCGTGCCTTCGACCGATATCACCTCGAACGGTCCCTACGGCGTGTATCACTCCGCTTTCGACAATTTCAACTGGTTCAAGCGTTTCGCCGATCCCGATTTCCTGTACGAACAGGAAATGGCGCGTGTGTTCGGGATTGAGGTCCTGCGCATGGCCGATGCCGACGTTTTGCCCTACGATTACGAGGAATATGGCAAGGAAGTGACGGTCTACATCGAGGCGGCCAGAAAAAAAGCCTCCGCCGAGTTCGGCGTCGAGCAGGTGATTTTCCTCGATGCGGTACGAGCGGCACGGCGCTTCGAGCAGGCAGGGGCGAAGATTCTCGGGAAGCAAGCGAAGCCGAACGGAGACTCCGCCAAACTTAATCAGGGGTTGCGTGCCACCGAACGCGGCCTGTTGATTCCTGAGGGCCTGCCCACCCGTCCGTGGTTTCACCATGCCATTTACGCTCCCGGACGTTACACGGGGTATGCGGCGGTGGTGATTCCCGGAATCAATGAAGCCATTGACCGGCACGATTCTGATCACGTGCGCCAGCAGATTGCGGCTTTGGCGGCGGCGCTGGATCGCGCGGCCGGCGTGCTGGAAGCTCTGCCGGACGGGCGATGACGTCCGCGCCCTGGTGGCCCCTACTTGATCGTCACATCTTCGATATACAAGAGAATCAACTTCTGCCCGGGTTGCGGCTCGATGCGCCGGGCATTGAGCATCATCCTGCGCGATCCGAGGTGCGGGAAATCGTGGGTGACTTCGAAGTCCTGCACCTGGCCGTTATTGGGAAGAATGTTTTCCAGTAACTCGCGCAGTCTGGGAATGTTCCATTGCCCATTTCCCAGGTCATAGATTGGCCGGTTCTGTGTTTCTTCGCGAGCGACTTCGAAATTCCGGTAGAAGGTAAGGTTGGCGCTGATTACTTGCAGTTTGTGGTCAAGGATCAGAATCGCTTCACGGGCAGTCTCAATGAGGGCGTCCGCGTGGTCGTGCATCTGGTCGAGACTGCGCTTCATGATGTCAATGTCCTGGAAACTGATCACAGCGCCGTCAATTTTGCTATCCCAGGTCTTGTAGGGACGTACGCGCAGGAGGTGCCATGCCCCGGTTCCCGTTTCTCGTACTTCGCGTTCCAGGGTGGTCACATTCTCAATGCTTTCGCCTGCGATCTGCCCCAGATCCTCGACGTCTAGATTAGGGCGGATATCGCTCAACCGGCGCCCCACGTCACTGGGCAGCAGGTTCAGCAGCTTTTGCGCCGGGGTAGTAAAGCGGCGAATGTGGAGGTCTTGCCCCACAATCACCACCGGGATGGTTACGTTGCCCAGCACGTTGAGCAGGTCGTTGTTGACCGCGGTCAGTTCCGAGTTCCGGCTTTGCAATTCCTCGTTAAGAGTAGTGAGTTCTTCGTTGCTCGACTGTAGTTCTTCTTTGGCCGTCTCCAGCTCTTCGTTGGTGCTTTGCAGTTCTTCGTTGGCGGAGAGCACTTCTTCGTTGGCCGACTTGAATTCCTCGCTCACCGTCTCATGCTCTTCGATCAGCGTCTGGAACTGTTCCCGGGTCTCGGCCAGTTCGCGTTTCAGGTGGGTGCTATCTCGGGAGCCGCGGGTCCTTGCTTTGGAAGCTTTGTTTTTCCCCTGACCGCCTTTGGTGGGAGCGGGCGTCTCCTGAAAGACAATCACGTAGCAACGTTCTCCCGTGCTCTGTCGGCGCAACGGACTGACTTCCAGAGTTACCTCACGGGTGTGCCCGTTGGAGCGCACTCGGACTCCGGCCTTGCGCACTGCGACATTTCTCTTCTTGGCTTTCGTCAGGGCCGCGCGGAGATCCACCAGCAGACCCTCTCGCGCCATTTTGGAGAGGCTGAAGGTGGGCTGGCCGGTGGCCGGTTCCAGGTAATGGCCGGTCTTCCCCCGAAAATGCACAATCTCCATCTGCTCGTTGACGACGATGCTGGCGGGCACGAAGCGGTTGAGCAGCAGTCGATCTACTTCTTTCTCGACCGTGGAAACGGGCTGCGCCTGGTGTATGGCTTTGGCGCCGGCCCGGCGGCGAATGGCGGAATCAGGGGAGCCGAAGTGAGCCGGCAGACGAGTGGACGAATTCGTCTTCTGGTAGATCCGGTTTTTCTTGTCCAGCGGCGCGAAGTACTCCGAAAATGTTCCCAAGCTTTCGGCCCCGCCGAGCAACAGAAAACCGCCGGGTTTGAGCGCATAGTGCAAAGTCGGGACCACGCGCTTCTGTAGCAACGGACCCAGGTAGATCAGTAGATTGCGGCAACTGATCAGGTCCAGGTTGGAGAAAGGCGGATCTTTGGCCACATTCTGCTTGGCAAAAATGCACATTTCCCGTACCGGTTTAACAATCTGATATCCGCCGTCAATTCTCATGAAGAACCGCCGCAGGCGCTCCGGGGAGACGCCGGCGACCGAGGCCTCGGAATAGAGGCCGGCGCGGGCGCGGTCAAGGGAACCGTCGCTGATGTCGGTAGCGAAAATCTGAAATGGAGTGGTACCCAGACCGGGCTTCGCAGTCTTCGTCGTCTCCAGCCACAGGTACTCCAACATGGCCATGGCCAGCGAGTAAGCCTCTTCGCCCGTAGAGCATCCGGGGACCCAAATTCGCGCCGTGCCCTTTGTGTTGTCCCGGAACAAAGTGGGCAAGACGTGCTTACGCAGCGCCTCGAAGGCCTCAGGGTCACGAAAAAAGCCGGTCACGTGGATGAGAATGTCCTGGTATAACTCCTCGATTTCCCCGGTAGTGTTGCGGACATAGCGCACGTAATCCTTCAGCTTCTCCAGTTTGTGCAGGACCATGCGGCGCTCGATGCGGCGTCGCAGCGTGGTCTGCTTGTAGTGGGTGAAGTCCACACCGATAGCTTCGCGTAGCAGCGACAGCAGAGCTTCCATGTGGCCGCTAGTGACGATGGCCAGGTCTGATTTCTCCAACGCAGTCGGCGCGAGATAAGGATGCTGCGCCACTCGGGCGAGTTCTCTTGAGATTCCAGGGGGCGGAAGAATGAAGTCCACGCAACCGGCGGTGACCGCGCTGTGCGGCATGCTCGAATATTTGGCAGACTTTTCATCTTGGGCAAAAGTGATTCCGCCGGCCGCCTTAATGGCGCGCGAGCCCTCGGTTCCGTCAGAGGCCGTACCCGAGAGGATCACGCTGATGGCTCGGTTGCCGCGATCTTCCGCTAGGGAACGAAGAAAATGGTCAATGGGCATGTGCTGCCCGCGGGTGAGCACACGCGCTGCCAGCCGCAAAACACCATTTTCTAGCGCCATGCTGGTGTTAGGCGGGATCACATAAATGTTGTCCGGCCGGACGGCTACGCCGTCGGTCACTTGCTGCACCGGAATCTTTGTGATCCGTGCGAGGATTTCTCGCAGGTCGCTGGAATGGCTGGGATCGAGGTGCTGCACCAGCACAAACGCCATGCCGGTCTTCTCCGGCAATCCACGCAGCAAGTCGGTGAACGCTTCCAGGCCTCCCGCCGAGGCCCCGATGCCCACAATAGGAAATAACTCAGCTTGGCGCACCGGGGACGGTGCGCGGCTGGCTGAGTTTATTCTTGCGACAGGACCCTTCATGGGAACCGCCTGCGAATGTAAAGTTCTGGAGCCCCGGGGCACGATTCGTCTGCAGGAGAGAAACTGCAAGCGGACAGGTTCTGAACAAGTTCAGCACTAAATCGTCCGCGGGACGGATTATATTCCGCTGGTATGGTAGGGTCAACGAAAAATCTGCTTTCGGACTGAGCGGATGTTCTGTCCTGGGAAGGCCCGCAGGGTCCACAGCTTCGGAACTAAGTTGATGTGACGAGCGTCACAGCAAGACCGCCAGGGAAGGAATTAATCTACGCAAATGCTCGAAGAAATTCAAAGACTTACTGGAATCACCGCCCTGATTCGATTGTTGCATTTACCTCCTGTAGCTAGACCTAAAGACGTACAAGTCTCTGTGCTGGAGAAGGCTTACTTGATGCAGGTCCGTCTTGACCTGGAATCGAAGGTGGAATCGGCGATTTGGGGGAGTTAGTTTTATCGCGTCTGAGGTCCGTCGCGTGACCCAGCGGGCGTACGCATCAGTGCGCCGGTGTTTGGGCAAAGGTCTAGCCGATCTTTACCAGTTTCTCCACCAACTCCGAGTAATCCTTCTTTTCCAACCCATGAACCTGCTTGTTGTACTCATCCACTTTGCTGGAGTAGTTCATGGAGCAGAACTTCGGGCCGCACATGGAGCAGAAGGCGGCTTCTTTGTAGTAGTCGTCGGGCAGAGTTTCGTCGTGCATGGCACGCGCCGTTTCGGGATCGAGCGAAAGCGCGAACTGCTTCTCCCAATCGAATTTGTAGCGGGCGTAGCTCAGCGCGTTGTCGCGGTCCTGCGCGCCCGGCCTGCGTCGGGCGATGTCGGCGGCGTGGGCGGCAATCTTATAAGCGATGATGCCGTCTTTTACGTCTTTCTCGTTGGGCAGGCCGAGATGCTCTTTCGGAGTCACGTAGCAAAGCATAGCGGCACCGTGCCAGCCGATCATCGCGGCGCCAATGGCAGAAGTAATGTGATCGTAGCCAGGCGCGATGTCGGTGACCAGTGGACCAAGCGTGTAGAACGGCGCTTCGTAACAGAGCTCTTTTTCCTTGTCCACCTGCTCTTCAATCTTGTCGAGTGGGACGTGGCCGGGGCCCTCGATCATGACTTGCACGTCATGCGCCCAGGCCTTCTTTGTCAGTTCACCGAGGGTCTTCAATTCTGCAAATTGTGCTTCGTCGCTGGCATCGGCAATGCAGCCGGGACGCAGGCCGTCGCCCAGTGAGAAGCTCACATCGTGCCTGGCGAAGATCTTGCTGATATCGTCGAAGCATTCGTACAGGAAATTCTGTTTGTGGTGATGCGCCATCCACTGCGCCAGAATCGCGCCACCGCGGCTGACGATTCCGGTGATGCGCTTCGAGACCATCGGCAGATATTGAATCAGCACACCGGCGTGAATGGTCATGTAGTCCACGCCCTGCTCGGCCTGCTCTTCGATGACTTCCAGCATCACTCTCGCGGTCAAGTCTTCAATCCGTTTCACCCGCGAGATGGCTTCGTAAATCGGCACGGTGCCAATGGGTACGGGCGAATGGCGAAGAATCGCTTCCCGAATTTCATGAATGTTGCCACCGGTGGAGAGATCCATCACGGTGTCGGCGCCGTAGTGCACCGAGGTGTGCAGCTTCTTCAGTTCTTCGTCGATGTCGGAAGCGACGGCCGAATTGCCAATGTTGGAGTTGATCTTGCACAGCGAGGCCACCCCGATGCACATCGGCTCGAGTTCCGGATGATTGATGTTTGCGGGGATGATCATGCGCCCGCGGGCGACTTCGTCGCGCACCAGTTCGGGCGCAAGCTTCTCCCGGAGGGCCACATACTCCATCTCCTCAGTAATTACGCCGTTGCGAGCGTAACGCATCTGGGAGAAGTTGCCGTCGGTGTTCTGGGCCTTGCGCTGCGCGATCCATTCGGCTCGAGGCTGAGGAACGCCCTGCCCGTTGCCATTCGTAGGAGTGCCGTTGTCGGTAGCCATGAATGATCCACCTTGCAGAAATTAACTAACCTGGATTATACGCCGCTGATCGCTGGAGAGGCCGGTGGAGGCAGAGTCGTCCGAGCGAAGTCAAAGGATCCTCCACCCGGAAAGGTTGGGTTCAGAACTATGTCTTGGCGTTATCCGCAGGCCAGCTCAGTTGCACCCCAATTGCGACAATGATGGTAAGGAAAAAGCCCGCAAGCTGAGGATGCGCAGGCCAAAACATGCGTGTCAGATCAAGTTTCCAGGCCCAGAAACCGGCCGCAGTCCCAATCAGACTCGCGATCAACGAGATTTTGAAAGTCCTCATGGGCCCCTCGGTTCTCTATACGACGAAGAGTTCCAGCCGGTTCCGTAAGATCTGACCTGCAAGTATATCCGGGCTTACCTTTTAGGGGGTTGTTCGTCCAACTGCCTCGGGCTTACAATCGCCAGTTCAAACCCAACGAGGTCACTATGCGCTCTTGCCGTCTCTTGCCCGCGTTCTTTCTGCTTTTCGCCCTGGGCAGCTTTGCTCAGTCCGCTCCGTCCGAGAAGGCGGTCGGCTTCAGCATTGACAACATCGACAAGACGCTTGATCCCTGCGTCGACTTCTATCAGTATGCCTGCGGCAACTGGCTGAAGAACAACGAAATTCCGGCTGACCAAAGCGCCTGGGTAAGTTTTGTCGAGCTGGACGAACGAAACCTGGTGACCTTGGAAGACATTCTGGAAAAAGCGTCCACCGGCGGCGCTAACCGTAGCCCGGTGGAGCAGAAGATCGGAGACTTCTACGGCTCCTGCATGGACGAGAAAACCGCAAACGAGAAAGGTCTGGCCCCGTTGCAGCCGGAACTGGATCGAATTGCAGCGGCAAAGGACAAAGCAGTGCTGATCGACGCAATCGCGCGTGTGCACATGATCGGGCTCAACCCGCTGTTCAATTTCTATTCCGGGTCTGATTTGCACAACGCCAACCAGGTAATTGCTTACATTGACCAGGGTGGATTGTCCCTCCCCGACCGCGACTACTACATCAAGGACGATGCCCGCATGGTTGAAATGCGCAAACATCTGGTGGAATATGTGACTGAGACGTTCACGCTGGCGGGGCGGACACCGCGGCAGGCGGGCGATTCAGCGCAGACGGTCCTGCGCATTGAGACAGCCCTTGCCAAGGCTTCGATGGACCGCACCCTGCGCCGTGACCCCAAGAACCGCGATCACAAGATGACGCGCGATGCGGCCGTCGCATTGGCGCCGAATTTCTATCTCAACCGTTACTTTGCAGACGAAGCTGCGCCGAGTTTCTCCGAGCTCAACGTTTCCAATCCGGATTTCTTCAAGCAGGTCAATGCTGTGTTGGACAGCGAGTCGCTGGACAGCCTCAAAACGTATGTCGGTTGGCATCTGCTGCGCGGATCGGCTGCCTGGCTCTCCCAGCCTTATGTGGATGCAAGTTTCAAGATGCGGCAAGCCTTGACCGGGCAGAAGGAAATCCAGGCACGGTGGAAGCGCTGCGTCGAACTGACTGACAACTCGCTGGGTGAGGCGCTTGGCCAGAAATACGTAGATCTGACGTTCGGGGCCGATGGCAAGCAGCGCATGTTGAAAATGGTGGACGCGCTGGAAAAATCGCTCGATGAAGACATCCAGGGCCTGCCCTGGATGTCGGATGAAACCAAGAAGCAGGCCAAAGTGAAGCTGCAGGCCATCCGCAACAAGATCGGATATCCGGATGTGTGGCGGGATTACAGTTCACTGACTGTTGTGAGCGGCGATTTGCTGGGCAATTTCCAGCGGGCCAATGAATTCGAATCGAAGCGCGAGATTGCGAAGATTGAAAAGCCGCTCGACCGCAAGGAATGGGCGATGTCTCCGCCGACGGTGAACGCCTACTACAGTTCCAGCATGAACGACATCAACTTCCCCGCCGGCATTCTGCAGCCGCCGTTCTTCGACAAAAAGATGGACGATGCGGTGAACTTTGGGGCCATTGGATTGGTCATTGGGCATGAACTCACCCACGGGTTCGACGATCAGGGGCGCAAGTTCGACCCAGAAGGCAATCTGCGCGACTGGTGGACCGCCGACGACGGCAAGGAATTCGAGAAGCGAGTCAGTTGCGTGGCCGATGAATACAGCAATTTCGTCGCCGTGGATGATCTGAAACTGAATGGAAGGCTGACCTTGGGCGAGAATACCGCAGACAACGGTGGCGCCCGCGTCGCGCTCATGGCCCTCGAACACATGATTGCCGACGACAAGACCGGGAACGAAGGCAAGAGTATCGACGGCTATACTCCTGAGCAACGCTTTTTCCTGGGGTTCGCGCGGGTGTGGTGCGAGAAGCGGCGGCCGGAAACTGCCCGCGTGCAGGTTAAGACCAATCCGCACTCGCCGGGAAAGTATCGCGTGGATGGCGTGGTGCAGAACATGCCGGAGTTCCAGAAAGCGTGGGGCTGCAAAGCCGGACAGCCGATGGTCGCACAGAACGCCTGCCGGGTCTGGTAGCCGGGAGCATAGTTCAACACTGGTGAAATTGGCCGGAGCCGGCCGCGCTCCGGCCATTCTTTTCACACTATCACTGCAATTTCTTCCAATGTAACTTCCTTGTCGCACGCCCGTGACAGAAAAATGACACTGTAGTGACGAGAATTAACCGTGCCATGACCGCACGGTGACAACGCCCCAATCGATTCTTCATACCTTGGGCTCACCCCGGAACACAGATTTCCGGCAATCCCCAGAACAGGCCTCTCGGTACCTGAGAGGCGGTGAGCAGGAGTCATGAAAATCAGAAACGGTCTCTTCTTGGTTGCATTGGTAGTGACGGCTCTTTTTCTTAATCAACGAGCAGCGAACGCTGCTGGCCCCATGAATGTCAGTACTGGAACCATTTCGTTGAAAGGCACAGTCAAGTTCCTGGGAACTGTGCCTGCGCCCAAACCCATCAACATGTCCGCCGATCCGAGTTGCGCCAAACAGCATTCATCTCCGGCGATGAGCCAGGATGTTATGGCTGACGCGAAGGGCGACCTGCAAAATGTCGTCGTTTTCGTCTCCGAGGGCCTGGGTGATCGTACTTTTGACCCTCCCAGCCAGCCCGCCGTCATCGAACAGAAGGGTTGCCTGTATGCGCCGCACGTTTTGGCGGTGCGCGCCAGCCAGCAATTGGAGGTGGTCAACAGCGATCCCACGCTGCACAACATTCATCCTCTGCCTGCCAACAACCGCGAATGGAACAAAGCGGAAGCGCCGGGCACAACCACTCAAGAAACCTTTGCGCGGGAAGAAATTGCCATCCCCATCAAGTGCAACGTTCATCCCTGGATGCGCAGCTACGTCGCCGTATTCAACCATCCCTACTTCGCCGTAACCGGCAAAGACGGGAGCTTCGAACTGCCCAACCTGCCCCCCGGGACTTATACCATCAAGGCCTGGCATGAAAAGCTGGGAACCGCTACCCAGCAGATCACCATTGGCGCCAACGAAACCAAGCACGTGGATTTTGTCTTCAAATCCATGTAGAAGGAGGAGCTGGCAGTGAGACGAAGGTGTGAAGGGAGCATTGAAGCAGGACCCTTCAAACCTTCGTCTCCTCGCGATGCAAACCAGTCTTTCTGCCAATGGGGTAGTTGATCTGCTCCCAGAATTTACTCGGAATTGACGAATCGGTTACGGCGCCGTGACAAACGCCGCCAGGCCAGGACTAAAGTTGAATCTCGCGCGCTACAACTGGAACTTCAGCATTTCAGTTGTTACACGCGTCATTGGCGCGGGCGAAAGCCGCTCTCCGATTTCGTCTTCAAGTCAATGTCAACGGCGACGCGGCGAGAGGGAGTGACAACCCGACCAGCTGCTGGTTCTCCTAGCTGGTCGCGTGTTCTCCTCTTCGCCGTCGTTCGCCGGGTCCGCCAGCCGCCCGGTCAATTTGTGATTGCCGGAGAGCTTGACCCGCACCCGAGCTGGGACTAGATTCTTATCTAGAGTCGAGTGTTTCTATGTCCACGCAAAGCAGCCGGTTTCTGAGGTTCGGTGGCGCTATCGCGCTCATCCTGGTGTCGCTTGCCTACCTCGCTTACACCGGGGTGCAGCAGAGCAAGAGCTACTACGTCACCATCAAGGAACTGCGTGGCATGGGCAACGACGCCTACACCAAGCGCTTGCGCGTCGCCGGCAACGTGCAGCCGGGTTCCATCAAGCGGGTGGGAATCAAAGTGGAATTCCTATTGGTGGAAAACGACCAGACTCTGCCGGTTGTCTACACCGGAAGTGAAGCCCCTCCCGACACCTTCAAAGACAATTCCCAAGCGTTGGCCGATGGCAGCTTCGGACGCGACGGTGTATTTCACGCCAAACAACTGCAAGCCAAGTGCGCCTCCAAGTATGCCCCCCAGCAGCCGGGAATCACGACCGCACCGACGAAGGGCACGACATAAACGAAAACCAGCCACGGATTTTCACGGATACGCGCGGATAGGTAGAAGAGCTTCAATCGCAGAGATCGCTGAGGAACCACGCAGAGGGCGCGGAGAAAAACTGAACACCGTCCAGACGCCCTCGACTTCCCACCCTGCTTCGGATATCTTCACTCAGTTCAATCATCTTTCATCTTTGCGACTGTGACTGATTCCCCCATCATCGCCGTCAATGGTCTCGTCAAACAATTCGGGCGATTTGCTGCACTACGAGGAGTGACCGCCAGCTTCGAAGCCGGGCGCCTCTATGCAATCCTCGGTGACAACGGGGCAGGGAAGACGACGTTGTTGCGCGTGCTAGCGGGACTGACTCCGGCAACCCGCGGCAGCATTGCCGTGCTCGGAGCAACCAACCTGCGCGAGGTTTGCGCGCACCTTGGCTACATGGCACATCCTTCGCTGCTCTACGACGAGATGAGCGGCATGGAGAACCTGCGCTACTTCGCCCGCTTGTATGGAATACAAGATGACGCACGCTGCCAGGCCGTGATCCGCTCGGTCAATCTGGATCCGTCGTTGGCGCTTCCCGTGGGTCAGTATTCGCAGGGCATGCGGCAACGCATGTCGCTGGCGCGAGCGCTGCTGAACGATCCGAGGATTCTTTTGCTCGACGAGCCCTTTTCCAATGTGGATGTGCGCTCCGCGCGGGAAATGGCTGGACTGCTGGGTCAGTTGCGAGATAGTGGCAAGACGATATTGGTGGTGACGCATCAAGCAGCGTTGCTGCGCGAGGTCGCGGACGAGTTCGTTTGGATGGAGGCGGGGCAGATTGTGAGCCGCACTCGCGAGTTCCAGCCGGAGGAGGCAAAATGAACAGCCCTCCGGGCGTGACCCGGGCGACGCTGGTGAAGGACCTTCGCCTGGAATGGCGCTCCAAAGATGCCATCAACTCGATGTTGTTCTTCGCCCTGCTGGTGGTGGTGATTTTCAGCTTTTCTTTTGATCCGACTGCCGAAGAATCCAGGCGCATCGCCGGCGGGCTGGTGTGGGTGGCGTTTCTATTTGCTGCCGTGGTCGCTCTCAACCAGACCTGGGCGCGAGAGCTGCGCAACCAAGTGCTGGATGCATATCGGGTATCGCCGGCGCGGGCGAACTCGCTGTTCCTGGCCAAGGTGACGGGAAACTTCATTTTCGTCAGCGTGCTGGAAGCGTTAATGACGCCGCTGTTCGTGGTCTTCTACAATCTGCGGGCGATTGGTCCGGCTTATCAGTTATTGTTCGTCGCTGTGCTCGGAACCTGGGCGCTGGTGGTTAACGGCACGTTCTTTGCTGCCATGTCGATTCGTACCCGCAGCCGTGAGATCATGCTGCCGCTGCTGCTTTTCCCCATCACCATTCCGGCGCTGTTGGCCATGGTTGAGGCCACTTCGTCCATCTTGACCGGCGAATTCTCCGCCAGGTTCTGGATCGTGTTGCTTGCCGTCTACGATGTGGTGTTTACTACAGGTTGTCTTCTTTTCTTTGAGATCGTGCTGCACGGCGAATGAAACGCGCCTTCCCCATCTTCGCAATCTTGACCGCCGGCTTGCTTAGCTATGGCCTTTATGGGGCTTTAATCCAGGCGCCGACCGAGCAGACGATGGGCGATGTGCAGCGTATTTTCTACTACCACGTTCCCTCGGCGTGGACCGCGTTCTGTTTATTTTTCGTCAATCTGGTGGCTTCGATTGTTTATCTGGTTCGGCGTAGTCCCAAGGTTGATGCCCTCGCTTTGGCATCCGCGGAGGTCGGGGTTGTGTTCTGCACCGTGGTGTTGGTGACCGGACCCATCTGGGCGCGGCCAGTGTGGGGAATTTGGTGGACATGGGACTTGCGCCTCACCCTGACACTGGTTCTGTGGCTGATTTACGTCAGCTATCTGATGTTGCGGCGGTTCTCCAGCAGCGGTCAAACCCCGGTTATGGCCGCGGTGCTGGCAGCGCTGGGCGCACTGGATGTGCCGCTGGTCTATTTTTCCATTTGGTTTTTCCGAACTCAGCACCCACAGCCGGTGATCGGCGGTGGTGGATCGATCGATCCTCGAATGCTGCACGTACTGCTCATGAACTGGCTGGCCTTCATGTGCTTTGCAGCGCTGGTTTGCTGGTCACGTTATCGCCTCGAGATTTTGCGTCGCCAGGTGGAGGAGACACAAGCGCTGGAGTCGCTGCTGGCAGGCGGGAGTTCCCGATGACCTATCTCTTCGCCGCCTATGTTGCCACGTGGGTCATCCATATTGCCTATCTCGGGCACTTGGCCCGCGGCTACGCCCGCCTGAACAGAGAGATCGAGGAATTGAACCGAAAACGGTAGTCTCTCTGCGGATACAGCAAGTCTCTTCGGAAGAATCGTCGATTCTGCCGAAAATTGGAACGTCCGGCGGCATCTCAGGGCCGTATCCGGCGCATCTGAGGATTCCAAAGGGCCGAAAGGCGATGCAGCGGCTTGACATGCTATCCGTCAGATGATTAAGTAGTTAGTTGTTTTTCGCAAACAATTTCAGGTGACGAGCCAGGTTCGCGAGCAGCGCAGCCAGGCCTGTACGCCGTCCTTACTTCCTCTCCAGGGAATCAGGAAATCCGGAGGAGCTCTTGAGATTGAATCGCCGTCGGTTGGTAGCGGCTTGCGCGCCGGGCGGAATTTTCGCGGCCGTAGCAGTGCTGATGGCCCTCGCGGCCATCGTCCTTGTTCTTGGGTCGCGTGCGAGTCGAGCTGCCGGCGGGGCACATAAAGCTCAGCGGCAAAGTTCGAATTCAGTGGCATCTTCTCAGGGTGCGCTTCCAATCATCGCTGCCTACCGCCGTCTTCCGCTGATCTTCGAGCCAAACCAGGGGCAAAGCGATCCGCAAGTGAAGTTCCTGGCTCACGGCAGCGGATACGGCCTCTTTCTTACGGCCGACAAGGCCGTGCTCACCCTCCGGCATTCCGCTCTGCAATTTTCCGTGGTCCGCATGGCGCTGGAAGGCGCCAGTGCGAATTCCGAAGTGAGTGGGGCCGACGAGCTTCCGGGCAAAAGCAATTACTTTATCGGGGATGATCCGGCGAAATGGCAGACCGACGTTCCCCAGTTCGCGCGGGTGCGTTATCACGGAGTTTATCCCGGCATCGACCTGGTTTATTACGGAAAGCAGGGTCGGCTGGAATACGATTTTGAAGCTGCTCCCGGAAGCGATCCGGGAGAGGTAACGCTCCGCTTCCAAGGAGGCGGGAATCTTGCCATCAATGCCGCGGGCGACTTGGTGCTGGCAGTCGGCGGCGGCCAGGTAACTCTGCAGGCGCCGCACGTCTATCAACGCTTCGGAGCAGATGAGCGCAGGGTGGATGGCCGGTTCGAGTTGCGGGGCCGCGATCGTGTCGGTTTTGCGCTGGGTGAATACGACCAGCGCCGCACGCTAATCATCGATCCGGTGCTCACCTATTCCACCTACCTTGGGGGCAGTGGCGACGAAGCTTGCACGGTAATTCTGAAAGTGGCGACGGGAGTCGCTGGCTGCCCGGCCGTTGCGGTGGATTCATCTCTCAACGCCTACATCGCAGGGTCCACCATGTCCACAAATTTCCCCAGTGGATCTGGATCGCCGTTTCAGGCCGGCTTGAAGGGCACTGCCAACGTTTTCATCGCGAAATTCAACAGTACCGCGAACACCCTTCTGTTTTCGACCTACCTCGGAGGCAACACCATCGACACGACTGCTGGTCTTGCCGTGGATGCTGGTACCAACGTAATTGTGGCGGGCAATACGACCTCGACCAATTTCCCCACAAATGGGAGCAATGCGGCTTTTCAAACCACGCCGTTGAGTACTCACAACCACGTCTTCGTGAGCAAGCTGGATAGTCTGGGTCACACGTTGATCTACTCCACCTACCTGTCAGGCAATGAGGTTGACACCGCGACCGGGTTGGCCCTCGATCCCAGCGGCAATGCCTACGTGACGGGGACAACCACGTCGACAGAAATAGACACGGGGTTCCCTTCGACACTGGGTTCTTTTTCGGACTCGCAGTACACAAGCACGGGTAAAAGACCGGGGGGAACGAGTTCGTTTTTCATCACAAAACTGAACCCGTCGCTTTCCGGCGCGAGCAGCGTTCCTTATTCGACTTACTTTGGCGGTAGCACTCCCAGCAATGGCGAAACTCTGGGAGGCGGTGTCGCCGTGGACGTCAATTCCAACGTGTATATAACCGGCGGAACAACCTTTACCGACATGCCGGTATTGAACGCATTTCAGGGAACGCTGGCAGGTGGACTGGACGTCTTTGTGGCCTCGCTGAATCCTGCCGCGGTCACGGGCACGCAGTTGCTGTATTCCACCTATTTGGGCGGCCTAGGCAACGATATCGGGTATGGAATTGCAGTGGACTCTGCGCTCAGCGCGTATGTCACGGGCTCGACCACTTCCCCTGATTTCCCGGCAGCAGGGACTGGCGTATTCCAAGCGACACTCGGCGGCGGAACCGATGCCTTCCTCGCGAAGCTTGGATCTCCCGGTACCAACGGTGTCAACGTAGGAACGGTTCCCCTCAACTACTTCACCTACTTGGGAGGATCGGGAGACGACGTAGGGCTCGGGGTAGTGGTGGATAATATTGGCCAGTCCTCGATTGGCAGTCAGGGCGCCCGAATTACGGGATGGACTGCCTCGGCGGACTTCCCAGTAAGAAACAACCCCGTGCAACCGGTTTTCGGAGGCGGCCATGACGCGTTTGTCGCACGCGTCGATACGACTGCCACCTCTCCAACTGCCACAGGGCACTACGCAACCTTTCTTGGCGGAAGCGGCGACGACTTCGGCACCGGGATTGCGGTGGATTTTCAGGGAGCCAGTTACGTGGCCGGGGAGACCAAGTCTGCGAATTTCTTGACCGAAGCGCCGTTCCAACCCAGCCTCGACGGAGGGAGCGATGCTTTTCTAAGCAAGCTAGGGCCGCTGCTTGACCTGCAAGTCTCGGTGGTCGCGTCTCCTACCACGGCTGGCGTGGGCAACCAGGTCACCTTCACCTACACGATAGAGAACGCCGGCGACTTCACCAGCGGCATAACATTCACGGACGCGCTTGGTACCGGCGCAACGTTCGTCTCAGCTACCACCTCGACCTCGAGCAATGCCTGTGGCCAACCCAGCGGTGGAACTGTCCTATGCAACATTGGGGCGCTGAATTCGGGTGGCAACGGAGAAACCGGAGGAACGGCTACCGTTACCGTTATTCTGACGCCCATCGCCAACACTACTCCCCAAACCAGCGCGGTTTCGTTGTCAAACAGCGGCTCGGTAAGCGTTGCCGGTTCCACGTTCTCGCAATCGGCCAGCGCGACGGTCACCGTGAATGACTTCAACCTTACTTTGGCGCCGTCCACAGCCACGGTTCCGGCGGGCGTACCGGCACAATACACTGCCACCCTCGCACCCACTGGCATCTTCACGGGTACTATTTCGGTTGCCTGTAGCTCGGGCCTGCCAACGGCGGGAACCTGTACCGCAACAACTCCGAGCTTCCAGAACTTGAACGGAAGTGTGAGCACCGATCTCATAATCAATACCGTTGCAAGGGTAACCACTACCACTCACTTGTCGCCGGGAGGAGGACTGATCTATGCCATGGGACTACCCGTATTCGGTTTGGCGGGACTGGGCATAAGCAAGCGGAAAGTCTCAGGCACGCGGCGTGCTTTGATAGGCCTGTTGCTGGCTGGATTCTTCGCGCTGATCGCCATCCAAGTGGGTTGCAGCTCCAGCTCGACCACCACCAATACAGTCGGGACCCCGGCTGGAACCTACGTAGTGACGGTGAGCGCAATCTCGGGTAACGCCACGCGCACCCAGACAGTGACACTGGTAGTGCAGTAGAGCGGTAGCTACGGGTTTAGCCTCTGGCTAACCGCTATTTCTTGGGACGCGACTCCGGTGGTACCAGACCCGCCACACGGTAGTAGACGGCGAGCTGGCCATACTGCTCTCCGCTGTGTTCGATCAAGCCGTAGGCGAGGTCGGAAACCCGTGTTTCCTGGTGGGCGTCAGGATCGACCACGAGGCTGGACATGCCCTTGTTGCCCCTCGTCTTGATCGCGGCCGCACCGTCGGCAAACGATTTCTTCACGAACGCCACTACATCGGCCTTAGTCTTGTATTTTTCGCGTTTCGGATCCTCTTCTGGTGGTGGCTTCAGTCCCAGGGCCAGATTGGTGAAGAAGTAATTCGCGCCGGCTGCATGCAGCAGTTTTTCTGCAAAACCGCTTTGTGAAGGGGTGGGCTTGAAGTCGTATTTGTCCTCGGGGAAATCCTCTGCCATCGCAATCAGCTTCCTCCCGATATCGTTCCACGCTTCCAACACTGCTTGCGACACACTGGGCGCGGGCTTGATGGCTACGTCTTTCTTGGTTGCGTGCTGGGCGTAGGCGGGTAGAGTCAAAACACCGATCCCTAACATCACTGCGACTGCGCAGATCACTCTTCGCATGATTTCTCTCCTTGGGTTGATTTGGACGAAGTATACCCGAGAAGGTCAACCGGAGAAATGCGGGAGTGGCACACGTTTGGCGCGGTTACCGAGGGTGTCGGCTGTTTACGCGCCGGCGGACAGCTTGTGATGACCCTTCGCCTGCGCGATGCCGTATTGGCGGATCTTGTACAGCAGGGCCTTGTAGCTGATTTTCAACAGAGCCGCAGCCTGTTTCCGGTTCCAGTTGGTTTCGTCGAGCGCCTTGGCGATGGCTTCGGCCTCGGCTCCGTCTTTGGCGGTGCGGGCCAGAGATTTTAGGCCGCCACCCGAGCTTTCGGAAGCCTTCCCCGCAGTGTCGAATTGAGCTCCGCTGCCGTCGCTCTTGGGGCGCAGTTCGTTGATGGCCAGCTTCTCGTCTCCCAGGACCAGGTACCGTTTAACGAAGTTGCTCAGCTCGCGCAGATTGCCGGGCCAGGGATGATCCATGCAAGCTTGCAGCAGGTCGGGGGTGAGCGGCAAGGGCGCGCGGGCATAGCGTTCCGCCTGACGTGACATGAAATGCTTCAGCAGAATCGGAATTTCTTCTTTGCGCTGGCGGAGCGGCGGAACGTTCAAAGTGAAGGCATTCAACCGGTAATACAGGTCCTCACGCAGCCGCTTGGTGGCCAGAGCCTCCGGGATGTTGATGTTGGTGGCGGCCAGGATGCGCACGTCGGCTTTGATCACCGAACGGCTGCCCAGGCGGGAGAATTGTCCGTCCTGCAGAATGTGCAGCAGTTTGGCTTGCAGCGTAGTCGGCATTTCGCCGATCTCGTCCAGCAGGATCGTACCCTTGTTGCACAGTTCGAACTTGCCCGGCTTGGGATGGTTGGCGCCCGTGAAAGCCCCGGCTTCGTAGCCGAATAGTTCGCTCTCCAGCAGATCGGCGGGGACGGCGGCGCAGTTCACTTTGAGAAAGGTGCGATGAGCGCGCGGCGAAAGTTTATGAATCAGGCGTGCCATGACCTCTTTACCGGTACCGCTTTCTCCCAGCATGAGTACGGGAATATCGACATTGGCGACCAGGGCGGCCTCGGAACGCAGCTTCCGCATGATCGGACTGGCGGCTACAAAGAACTGGTCCTCCGCCAATTCCTCCACCTCGCCCGCATAGTTCTGCTGGTTGGTGCCCAGGCACTGGTTGAGGACTGCATCCAATTCCGCCTTCTGAAACGGTTTGGTTAAGTAGTCGTAGGCGCCGAGGCGCATGGCTTGCACCACTTTGCGGGTGTCACCGACGCAGGAGAGCATCACCACTTTCGCTCCGGGCTGAAGATGGCGGATTTGTTCCAGCGTCTGCAAGCCATCAATGCCCGGCATCAGCAGATCGCACAAAACCAAGTCCGGACGCGAGCCCTTTTGCACGCGCTCCACCGCCTCTTCTCCCGTGCTTGCGGTTTCAACTTTGTAGTCTTCCACTTCGAGCAGGGTACGGATATACCGCAGCATCCCCGGTTCGTCGTCGACCAGCAGAATATGGGCTTTGTCTGTCATTCGTGTTTCCCTTGATTGATGGGAGGATGCAGGGGAATGATGAAGGAAAACTTGCAGCCGGCGCCGGGTTCACTTTCCACCCAGATTTTTCCGTCCATGTTGGTGACCAGGCGGCGTGCGATGGCCAGCCCCAGCCCCATGCCAGCCTGACGTTCGTTCTGGGGTAGGCGGAAGAAGTCATCGAAGACTTCGATGTGATATTCCGCAGGAATTCCCGGGCCGGTATCGGCCACGCTGACTTTGACCGAATTCGGCTGAGAACTCGGCTGCCGCCGCCGTTCCGCCGGGAGACCGCTTGAGTCCACGCTGCGGCGCTCCCACATGTAGGGTTCGGCATGCAGCCACACCGTGCCGCCCCCGGGTGTGAACTTAGAAGCGTTTTCCAGCAGATTCGAAACCACTCGCTGCACTTTGGCGGAATCAAAAGCGAACTCCGCCAGCTTGTCGTTGCCCAGGAAATAAAGCGCCAGCCCCTTTTCCTGAAAAGCGTGGGACCAAAGCCGGCAAACTTCCGACAGGCAGGCATTGATGTCGCCCATCTCGAAGCGCATTTTCAATTCGCCGGTTTCCAGCACGCTGTAGCTGAGAAAGTCCTGGATGAAGTGCTGCAGCCGTTGTCCGCTGGAACTCATGTCGCGCAAAACCTCGCGCTGGCGCTCGTTCAGCCCACCCAACTTCTCGCTTTGCAGAAGCTCCACGTATCCATTGAGAATGGCCAGGGGAGTTTTCAGATCGTGGGCGGCCGAGGCCAGTGCATGGGTGGTCCGCGAGAAGCGATCTCGAAGCTGAGCATACTGCTGCTGCAAGTCGGGACCGGTAACGGCGTCCGCAGCCAGTTCGAGGGCCCCAGGCTTAGGCGAGCGGGAATCCGCCACCCCGGCAGCCAACCCCTGGGGGAGACACGTGTTTTCTGGCACTACTGCCATGGCGAAAACTCAGTTGATGGACGAAGAGGGAGGAATGAAAACGATGTTAAGGTAGCCGTTTCCCACTGTCAACGGAAAACGCAAGCAAATTGCCATTCATGGGCAAAAGTATGCAGTCGAAAGTACTTACGGCAGCTTGCTGGAAGCTGCCGCCGGGCGAAAGCATGGCAAATAATTGGTCTCTGGAAAGTCAGTGTTTGCAGGCGGATTTCCCGAAAAATACCCGTGCTGCGCCGGTTTTGACCCGACAGGAGCCTGACGTCAATGGGTCATTTGGCCCCCTAGGTGCGGTATGAAGACGTTCATTCCGCGTTTTGGAGCCCTCTTGAATCGAAATCGACCGCAAGACGAACGCCGAAAGTGGTCACGCCTGCCCCTGGCGATTCCGGTTTTTGTCCGCAGCCATGATAAGAATGGGAAAGACTTGCTGGAATTCGCCACCGCGTTGAATATTTCCGCCACCGGAGCCTTGCTGGCCGTGCGACGCTCGCTGCCGCTCTCCTCGCAGGTTTTGCTGGAGATTCCCAGCGTCCCCCTGGCCTCGACTACAGATTTGCCCAAGTCTTGCCGCAACTTGCGAGCCAAGACCATGTGGATCACCCACGCCGAAACCTACCAACTAGTGGGCCTGAGATTCGCCCAACCCTTGCTCAACCATAACGGCCCTCGAACCCCGGCGCGGAGGAAAGTTCTTTCTTCAGTGTGAAAAGTCTTTCCTACCCGAAAATCGAGCTATGAGACCTAAGACCATAGTCGTTCCGAGTTTCTCATAGGTCGCCATTTTCCGCGTAACCAATTGAAATCTTAGCCACTAAGGCCAACAAATCGCCTCTGTCCGGACTGCGCAAAACTTTGGCGCTCGGGGTGCACATTCATGCGTGCCTGCAACATTCGCAGGCGTCTTATGGCTATGCAAACGACCAATTCGTTTAGTTCGCTGGTTCAATCCCTGGGTGAGTTTCCTCCGGATGCAGTGGTCTTCGGCAAGTCCGAAGCCATGCAGGCGTTACGGGCACGCATGAACAAAGTGGCCAGCGCCAACGTCCCGGTCCTGATTCAAGGGGAAAGCGGTACCGGCAAAGACATTATCGCCCGCATGATTCATGCTCTGTCACCGTGGAAGAGCGGCCCATGGGTCAAAGTCAACTGCCCGGCCATTCCCGGGACGCTCCTCGAGAGTGAACTCTTCGGCTACGAAAAGGGCGCTTTCACCGGAGCCTATGGCTCCAAACCCGGGCGCGTCGAGATGGCCCACCGCGGCACGCTTTTTCTGGATGAAATCTCCGAGCTCGACCTGTCCCTGCAATCGAAGCTTTTGCAATTGCTCCAGGACGGACAGTTCTGCCGCATCGGCGCCCAGGAAGACAAGAAAGTAGAAGTGCGCGTGGTCTGCGCCACCAATCGCCAATTGGAAAATGAAATCGAAACCGGAACTTTCCGTCAGGATCTGTACTACCGCATCAACGTCGTCAATCTGCAATTGCCTCCGCTGCGGGAGCGCCGCGGCGACATCGAAGACTTGGTCCACTACTTCCTGGCGTACTACAACCAGAAGTACAACTGCCGGGCGCGCGCCCTGTCTTCCGACCTGATTGCAATTCTTCAGAAGTACCACTGGCCGGGGAACGTGCGCGAACTCGAAAACCTGATGAAGCGTTATGTGATCCTGGGCACCGAGGACGTGATAAGCAACGACCTCATCGCCCGCAACGACAAAGAATTCTACAATCCCGACATCGACCTGGATGGCCCGATCTCACTGAAGAAGGTGACTCGCGCGGCCACGCGGGAACTGGAACGCAAGATCATCCTGAAAGTCCTGCAAGCCCACCACTGGAACCGCAAGCAGGCGGCACGTGCGCTGAGCATCAGCTATCGGGCATTGCTGTACAAGATTCGCGACGCCGGCCTGCCGCCCAACCGCATCGCCCGCAAACGCCCCGAAGCCCTGGTCAGCGAAGAAGTCGGCCAAGACACGGCGGTGGTGTAAGAGGTCGCCGCGTCTGCCCTGCATCTTGGTCAAGATATCGCAACGAGGGGAACCATATGCGGCACGCGGCCTATAGCTTAGAAACGATGGCCCCCTGACTGTTTGCTGTCCAAACGTTGGCCCCGTCGAAAGTGACCCCAGTTGGCGAGTAAGGCCCGGTTGTGGGCGGTGAGAAGAAGCCCAAGAGGCTGCCGTCGCTCGGGCGCAACTCGTCCAACCCCCCGGTGTCGGGCAGCGTCACCCAAATGTCAACCCCGTCGAAAGCGATACCATAAGGCGCCCCCTGCGTGTTGAACGTGCCGAGCGTCGCTCCGTCACTGGCGCGCAGCTTGGTCACTGTGCCGTCGCTGTTGTTTGCCACCCAGATGCTCGCGCCATCAAAAGCGATTCCCAGCGGGTTATGGCCCACCGTAAATGTACCGGCATTCTCGCCGTTCCGCTTCAACCGAACTACCGTGGTAGTGTAGGTGGTCACCCAGATATAGTTGCCATCGAAGGCCACCGCTATCGAGCCGCCTGTGTTTATCGTGCCCAGGTTCTTGCCGTCGCTGGCCCGCAGTACACTCACCGTTCCCTCCGCGCTGTTGGCCACCCAGATGCTTTGCCCGTCAAAGGCCATCCAGAAGGGACCTTTCCCCACTGGGAACGTGCCCAGACTCTTGCCATCACTGGCCCGCAGCTTGGTTACAGAGTTGCCGGAGTAACTTGAAACCCACATATCGGCGCCGTCAAATACCACCCCCATTGGGTTGATCGGACCGTTGAACGTGCCCAGCACGGTGCAATCGCTGGCACGTATTTTGCTCACGGAGCCGCTGCCGCTATTCGCTGTCCAGATGTTCTCGCCATCAAAGGCAACGCCATAGGGCGCATTGCCAACGGTGACACTGGTTGTCAGATTGGCCGGATACCACTTCAGCAGCGCCACTTTCAGCGGGTTTGACAGCGGTGGCGCTCCGTTCCCGGCGGGCAGATGGGTCGGCTCGCTCGCGGCCTTTTGCGCTTGTCCTGCAATGAAGCTGGCCAACGCCAAAACCACCAATACCAGCGACATTCCACCCACTATTCGTTTCATGATCTTGTACCTCCCCGGGGCGACAAAACCCAGAACGATTTCTAGAGGGAGACAGAATTTGTGATAAATGGTACCCGAAAGCAAGTGCGCGAAACCACTTACGCAGACAGTATCATGGCTTTCAGGTCTGTCAAGGGATTTGCTCTTGTTACGAAATCCGGACGGGGAGGGATCTCATCCCCAGCTACTCTCCTTTCGCTGCGGCCTTCGCCGCCGGCACCGAAATCACTACCGAATCAGGTGTCGTCCAGACGGCCGTGCCGCTGGTCAAATCCAGACGATGCATGGTGACCTTGAGTTTGCCGCTGTCAACGTCCACTAACAGGTAATGGTAGTTAATTTCCTTACTCTGGAAAGGATCGTCCGGAGCACGTTCAATCGGATAAGCATGCGCACCCGCACCGCCGGTCACAAAGTAAGTCACGCCGCCGTGCTCGTGGCGTTCGTAGTTGTGCACGTGTCCGGAGAAGACGACAATCCTGGCGCGGAGGTTCGGCTGCCGCGTCTCCAGCATTTTGGCCATATCCTGCTCATGGGAGCGGGCGGAATGGCCACCTCCAAACTTCTTGGCATCCGACGAGCTGGTGTAAGGAGGATGGTGAAGGACAATGAACACGAAGTCCACATCGCCGGGAACGTGGTCGAGTTTCTCGGCGAGCCATTGGCCTTGCGGGCCGGAGGTTTCGTCGAGAGAGCTGTCGAGGGCGAGCAGCAGCGTGTTGGCGGCGCGGACGGAATAATAGCGGCTGTTCTTCAGGTCAGGGAAGCGCTGGAAATAGTTGGCCAGCGCAACCTTCTCATCGCCGTGAAGATCATGATTGCCCAACGCCGGGAAAACCGGGATCTTGTTCTCGCGCCACACCGCGGTCTCGCTGTCCCAGACTTTCCAGTCATTAGCGTCGAAACCGTTATAGACGATGTCGCCACCGAACGAAATGAATGCAGGATGAACCTGCGCGATGGCCTGCACCAGCGTCTGGCGCACGGTTGGATTCGCTGCGTCGGTGTCTTTGGGATCATGGAAACGCGAATCTCCATAAGTGACGAACTGGAAGGGAGTGCTCACTTGCAGTTGTAGTTCCGCCGGAGGAGTTGCCGGCGGCGGGTTTTGGGAGTGCGAGCGTGAGCAGGCAGCGCAACTTAGAAAGAAAATAACTACTGGCAATCCTCGGAAGCGTTTCATTGGCGGCCTACCACCAGCACTTCAAATTGTCCTGATTCAGCTGTTGACAGGAAAAGCTGATGCGTCTTGGGGTCAAGCGCCATGGTCTTCGCGCGTGGAAGAGTCTTTACATTCTCAACTAAGGAGTACTTATCAGGGCTTTCTTGGTGAATTACCGTAATGGTTCCTTCGCCGTTGGAGTTGAAGATCAATCCGTTTGCGGAATCGAAAGCAGTGGCATCTACGTGGTCGCCGATGGGCAGGGTAGTGATGACTTGTCCCGTATCCGCGTTCATCACGGCCATCACCTTGCTGCGGCAACCAAGAAACAATCGCCGGTTCGGCCGGTCCATAGCCATGCTCGAAGGCGAAGCACAGGGAGCAGTCGGCCAACGCTGCTCAACTTTCAGCGTGCGCGAGTTGATCTTCAGCACCAGACTCTCGTCCTCAAGGTTATCGTAAACATAACCCGCGCCGTCGGCCACGGCAAACTCAGGGCCGCCGCCAAGATCAACCGTGCCGGCCACCTTTCCATCCGCAGCCTGAATCGCAGTGGCGCTGTTACTGCCGCCATTGAATGCAAAGACTCTCGAGGTGGCGGAATCATAAATAATCGCATCGGGCTTATTGCCGGTGGGGACTTGCGAGATAGTGTTCAGCGTCTTCAAATCGAAGATGGTGACGGTTGAGGACTTCCCATTGCTGACAAATCCTCTTCCCAGTTCCGGGGCAATGGCGATTCCGTGCACGCCGAGAGTATTTGCGATCTTGCCGACGATCGCCCCTGTATCGACATCGAGCACCTCGACCCGGGTTCCGTGAGAAACATACAGACGCCGCGCGGCTTCATCAACGGTGAGGTAGTCCCAGCTGCCGTCGCCGGGAATTGAAATCTTCTTGACCACGCTGTAACCGCCGCCAGAGGGCGCTGCCCATGAGGCAGCCAGAAACAACAGAAATAAGGTGACCTCCGCAAGAACGGTAAATCTGGATCGGCTTTCGAACCTCATTGTGTAGGATCCTTTCGGTGCTGCTTGAAAATGATAATCCCGGACCATGGAACACCCCGATTCTACGCAGGCAACCTGAAACCTAGCTGAATTTAGAAGCAACTGCCGCTAGGCCGTCCCAGATGACCCGGTGCACGGCTAGAACTCAACCCGAACCATAAGTTCGAGCTGACGAGGCAACCCGGTACCAGTATTCGGAGAAGTCGCGTTGTCGTTATTGTTGTTGAAATTGTTTGTGGTGGTAATCTGACCGAGATTCCCTGCCGGCTGAAGAACCCACGCACCACTGGCTAGCTGAGTGTAGTTAAACTGCAGGTTATTAGTATTTGGATCTCCAAGTTGAACGTGATTGAAAATGTTGAACACCTGCACTCCGAACTTCAAGGCAACACGCTCCGTGATCTTGGTTGTTTTCACCAGGGACATGTCGATCTGCCACACGTCCAGTGCCCGAATCAGGCCGTTGGGAGCGTCGCCGAACCGGCTGACCAGGCCATAGGAAGCCTCCGAAACCCCAAATTGATCCGTCCCTGTGGCGAGAGGGGGCGGGGCAAACGCCGCCGGGTTGATCGGGATCGTATGGTTCTGGACTCCTCCTGGCAGCAGCAAAGGAACTCCCGGAACCAAGTCTGGCCTCTGGGTAGTCTGGTCATTGCCGTCGGGCAGTTGCGTGGGCGAGATATTCATCGTGATCGTGAGGGGATGGCCTGTATGCCAGAACCCGATACTGCTGAAACTCCACCCGCCGAAGATCTTGTCCAAGACTCCCCCTTCATTCAGGTAAGCTTTGCCGGGTCCAAAAGGCAATTCGTACACAGCGTCGGCAGTGAAATTGTGGCGAACGTCGAATACGCTGGGGCCGAAGTCGCACGCCAGGCACTTCACGTTTTCTGGCCCGTTTGATTCCCCGCCGCCGACCGACCCGTCATTGATGGAATGAGACCAAGTATAGCCCGCCTGGAAAGAGAACCCGTTGGTAAAACGGCGCTCCAAGCTCAGGCGCAGGGCATCGTAGTGGCTTCCACCGATATCAGATTTGTAGTCCACCGAACCGAAGGGATCACCACCGGGATAGAATGGATCCAGCGTACGAGTACAGTTTCCGTTGTGGTCCGGCACCGTACTGCAGAAATTGACCCCTCCTCGAGAAAACAACCGCACGCCGTGCGAACCAAGATACTGCACCGATGCCAGAAAGTTGGCGGGCAGTTCTTGGTCGATGTATAGCCCCCATGTCTCGCTGTAAAGGTCGCGGCGTTCCTCGCGCTGCAAGGCACGAGGTTGCTGGAGGTTTGCGACGTTGCTCCCCAAACTGCTCAGGTTAGGGATCGTCTGCTGGTACGCCGGATGGAGGGGTGTGCCTGGACCGCTTGGGTCCAGATTGACGAATGCCGTAAACCTGTCGCTCTCAAGACCAGCGTTCAAATCATCGTTCTGGGCTGCGCCGTGGTAGATCCCGAACCCGGATCGAATGACAGTCTTGCCGTGGAGCGAGCTCGGTGCCCAGGCAAAGCTGACCCGTGGGTCGAAGTTCCGGTAGTCGGCATTGTACAAAGCGGGATTCTTTGGACAAGGTGGTGTGTTAATGGGCGCTGGAATTGGGCCGTTGGTCGAGCCTGATCCCAGGCATACGCCGTGAAACGCATTGAGATCGAAGACCGTAGTGCGATTGTCGGCCTCATTGGCCACTCCGTAATATTCCCAGCGTAGTCCCGCGTTGAGAGTCAAGTTGGGAGTGACCTTCCACTCGTCCTGGAAATATGGGAGATAGAAAGTGCGGCGGTATTTGTGGCAGCACCACGGGGCGGTGAAGGCAATCTGATAGAGATCGGCATTCACGAAGCCGGTGTCCAAACTCCCGCTGTTGTCGGAAAAGGTGAGGTTGTTGTCAGCAGTCTTGCCTTGATTCAGTCGAATTCTGCGAATCTCCATTCCCGTCTTGAAGGTATGCCGGCCGTGAACCCAAGTCAGGTTATCAACTATCCCGTAGGTGGTACCCACTTCGTGATCTGCGTTGTCGTCGTTGATCGTGACCCAGTTATTGGTGTGAACCGCATAATTCAGCGGAGCTACCTGGGGATTGATGAACGGGGCACGGTTCACGAAGACTTTGACCTCGTTCAGGAGGGTGGGAGAGAAAGTTTGCTGAAGGGCAATAAAATAATTCGCGGGATGGTTGATGGTTTGAATCAGGTCATAGGGAACGCTGGCACCATTTGTGCCGCTCACCAGGCTGATGTCGCGCTGGGCGCGTCCGTATAACAGAGTCTTGGCGTTGACTTTGTAATCGATTCGCGCAAGCCAGGTATCTTCATGGACGGTAGTCGGCGCCGGGGCCGTGAACTGATCGGAGTCGGGGAGGCCACTACTGGTTTGATCGACAAAGGCGCCATCTGGGTAAACAAAGAGCGGCTTGCAGGTTCCGATGGAGCCAGTGGATGCACGCCATGGGAAGGCCTGAAGAATGGAGCACATCTGTGGCGACTTAGCCAAGGTTTGCCTTTGTATGGATGGTGAAGGTACGAGGACGCGTGTCGTCGAACCTCCGTATTGGCGAAGGCCTTCGTAGTTCAGAAAAAAGAACACCTTGTCCTTGACGATGGGGCCTCCAACACTCATCCCATATTGTCCGTAACGAAACGGAGGAATGGCGGGATTCCCGTTGATATCGAAATCATTGAAGTTGCGGGCGTCGAAGGCGGAGTTTCTCAAGTAACCAAAAAGGGAACCATGAAGCTCATTCGTGCCCGACTTTGTGACCACGTCGATCTGGCCGCCTGCCTGGGTGCCGTATTCTGCGTCGTACAAGGCGCTGCTGACCCTGTATTCCTCGATTGCGTCTTGTGATATCTGGAGGCGGGTCTGCGATTTCTGGGTCTGCTCTTGAATTCCTCCCGCGTCGACCCCATCAATCTGGAAGTTGTTGTCATCTCGCGCCCGGCCAGCAAAGCGAATCGTTCGCTGGTCGCCACCACCATCGTCTTGGGCAAAAGGAGCGAGTAGTGTGAAACTGGCCCAATCGCGTCCGTTGTTGGGCAGGTTCTGGATCTCATGGATGTCGATTACCGTGGACGCGTCGGCGGAACTACGGTTCACAGGTTCCCCAGATGCCTTGATTTCCACTTTCTCAGCCACCCCGCCAACTTCAAGCTTGATATTGAAGGTGCGTGTTTGCCCTACCTGTAGCACAACATCGTCAATGATTTTGGTGGCAAACTTCGGATTCGTGACAGTCACTTTGTAACGCCCAACCGCCAAACCCGGAAAGCGGTAGTAGCCGTTCGCATTGGTTTGCTGTTCTTGACTGATACCAGTGTCCACCGCCGAGACTTGCACCTTAGCCCCCCGGATGACAGCCCCGGTTGTATCCATCACCGTGCCTTCAAGCTCAGCGCGGTCGATCTGTGCGGATGCACCGACGCAGGCGATGGTTAGGAGAAGCAGAACCGGAAGAGCAGGTTGCAACCTGGCTGACAGAGAGGTGGTGCGAGATGCGCAGTTTGACCGCATAGGGCTCCTGGTCCGAAGTAAATTGTTACTTGGTGGTGACAGCGATATTAGGAAGGTGATGTGACGGGGATGTTAAAGGACGATTAATTAATCGTTTTAACTTCTTTAGAATGGACTGGCACCGCACCGGCGCTCGGACGGTGACTCGCCGCTTTGAGAAGTTCCGCCTGAGGAAATTCCAGCTCAACCCGGTCTGCGGTGGACGCCCGAGAGGGTGGCGATATAATTGCCCACCGTAATGGACTGGGCAGGGTCCTTTCGTTGGTTGTTTGATTCGGAGCGCGGCGCCTCGAACCGCCTGATTCCGCGCTGGCTGTTCCTACGCGCACTCGGCCTGATCTACTTTTCCGCATTCTTCCCGCTGCTTTTTCAAATCCGCGGATTGATCGGCCCGAACGGCATCCTTCCTGCCGGCGACTACCTGCAAGCGGTGGGGCAATCCCTCGGCCATGTTCCCCGCCTGTGGTATGCGCCCACTCTGCTGTGGTTCTCCAGTGGCTCGCAAATGCTGGTGGCGCTCTGCTGGATCGGGATGATCGCCTCGCTGCTTCTTGTGTTTAATTTGTGGCCTCGGGTCATGCTGGCAATCTGTTTCGTGTGTTTTCTGTCGTTTGTGAGCGCCGCGCAGGATTTCTCTGGTTATCAATCCGACGGCATGCTGCTCGAAGCCGGATTCATCTCACTCTTCTTTGCTCCGCCGGGAATTCGCCCACGACTGGGGCGCAGCCATCCGCCATCGCGTGCCAGCATGTTTCTTCTGCTCTGGGAGTGGTTTCGCATCTACTTTGAATCCGGTGCAGTGAAACTTCTGAGCGGCGATCCCGAGTGGCGCAACTTCACCGCTATGGACGAGTACTACCAGAACGGCCCGCTGCCCACCTGGATCGGCTGGTATATGCAGCACTTGCCCCACTGGTTTCATGCCGCAAGCGTCTATGCGACGCTGGCCCTCGAACTGGGCTTGGTATGGATGTTCCTTCTCCCGCGTCGCTGGCGCATCGCGTGCTTTTTCATCGTGACCCCGTGGCAGGTGGGGGTTATTCTGACCGCCAACTATACGTTCCTGAATTATCTGGTGCTGGTTCTGGGCGTGTTGCTGCTCGACGACAAATTGTTCAACCGTTGGGCGCCACACGTCTCGCCGCTCTTGCGAGACGCGAGAGCGGAGTCTGCCATTGTCCCCGAAGCCGCACACTCCCCGCTTCGCTCAACGATCAACACAATCAAGCTTTCTTTTTCTTCCGCAATCCTGCTCTGGATCTTCTACGCCACAACGGTGCTAATGCTGTGGATGTTCTGGCGGTCCATTCCTTTGCCCACTCAGCCCATCGTTGCGCTCGAGCCGTTTCGCATTGCCAATCGCTACGGACTGTTCGCGGTCATGACTCGCGGCCGATACGAAATCGAATTCCAGGGCTCAAACGATGGCCAGAACTGGGTCGCATATCCATTCGGCTACAAGCCCCAGGACGTAGGCCAAGCGCCGCGAATCTATGCGCCTTATCAGCCGCGCTTTGATTGGAACCTGTGGTTCGCGTCTTTGGGCGAATGGAGGGATTATCCCATCGTGCTCAATACTGAAGTGCGCTTGCTTTCTAACGACAAAGATGTACTCGCGCTCTTCGCGGGCAATCCCTTTCCGCAAGGTCCGCCCCGCCAAGTACGTGCCGTTCTCTGGCAATATTGGTTCACCACGTTGGCCGAGAAACAGATTACCGGGGCGTGGTGGCGACGCGAGATGCGAGGCTTGTATGCGCCGACGCTAGAGCGCAGGGCCGACGGCAAGATCGGCGCCATCGAGATGCCTACAGTGACGCCGCGCGAATAGCGGATGTGTTCTCGCGGGATGTGCCATCATGAGATGACATGCGGAGAAGCCCCGAATGAGCCGTAAAGCATGCGTGGTCGGTGCCGGCCCCAACGGCCTGGCGGCAGCCATTGTTTTGGCGCAGGCTGGTTTCGACGTGGATGTGTTCGAGGCTGAGCCAACTCCAGGTGGCGCGGCGCGCACGCTTCCTTTGACGCTGCCCGGCTTTCTTCACGATTTCGGATCGGCGGTCCATCCCTGGGTGGTTGGGTCGCCTTTCTTCTCCTCGCTGCCGTTGCGCGATTACGGGTTGGAGTGCATCCACCCACCTGCGCCTCTAGCCCATCCTCTGGACGACGGCACAGCTGTGGTGTTGGAGCGCAGTCTTGGCGATTCTGAAGCTGCGCTGGGTGCTGACGGTAAGGCATGGCGGCGGCTGATGAAGCCATTCGTCGAACATTGGCAGGAATTCGCGCCAGAGGTACTTCAGCCGATTCACTTGTTCAGTCGTCATCCCTTGCTCATGGCGCGCTTCGGACTGAGTGCGTTTCGCTCGGCGGAATCACTGGCGAGCGCGTTTCGTGACGAACGCACACGAGCGCTCTTTGCCGGACTTGCGGCCCACTCTTTTCTGAAAATGGACGACACACTGAGCGGGGCATTTGGAATTCTGTTGGGAGTAAGCGCTCACGCGGTGGGCTGGCCCATTCCCCGCGGAGGTTCGCAGTCGATTACCAACGCCTTGTGTGGCTACCTGGCGAAACTCGGCGGCAAAGTGAAGGCCTCCACCCGCATTGAGAATCTTGAAACGCTCCGCGATTATGAATTCACACTTTGCGATGTTACACCGCGACAATTACTGCGGATCGCGAGCGGTCGATTGTCGAACCAATACCGGCGGCGGCTGGAACAATACCGCTATGGCCCGGCCGCCTTCAAGGTGGATTACGCGCTCTCGCAACCCATTCCATGGAGAGCAAGAGAATGCGAGCGTGCCGGGACCATCCATCTGGGAGGCAGCTTCGCGGAGATTGCCGCATCCGAGAAAGCCATGGCGACCGGGCAGCCCCCGGAGCGGCCGTTCATGATTCTGGCTCAGCCCAGCTTGTTCGATGCCACGCGCGCACCCAGCGGCAAACACACGGTGTGGGCCTATTGCCACGTTCCTAACGGGTCGACATTTGACATGCTGCCGCGAATGGAAGCTCAGATCGAGCGCTTTGCGCCGGGGTTCCGTGATTGTGTTCTGGCGCGAAAAGTGTTTTCTCCCGCGGACCTTGAAAGCATGGACGCCAATCTGGTAGGAGGAGACATTGGAGGCGGGGCTATGGATCTACGGCAGTTCCTGTTTCGTCCTACGCGGCTGCAATACGCGACTTCTGCCAAAGATATCTTTCTCTGCTCAGCGTCCACGCCGCCGGGCGCCGGAGTGCATGGGATGTGCGGATATCACGCCGCGCGGCTGGCGGTGTCGCGGATGAAAGGCAAGATCGGCTGGCAAGAAATGTTCAAAATATTGATGGTTGCTTTTATAGTCATCGTTGCCGTACTGGCCTCTACTCATGCGGACACACAGAATTGCGTGCTGTCGGGAACCGCGACCTGGTCGCCGCAAATGCGGGACATAATTGCGGACTGCAAGAACCGCTTTCCGTCTCCGGATAATCACGTCATCCTTGAAGTCGGAACCCAAGGAGACATAAAGCTTTTCGCTGAGCCTGAATCGCAAAGGCTCGAACTAACCGCGCGCCGGATAGAGGCTCCGGCGATGGTTGTATGGTCTCCAACATCAGACGCGTTTTTCGTGAACGACGGAGAAGATTCGGGCATGTCGAGCGTCTTTCGATTGTTCAGGCTGAAAGCTGATCATGTTGTGGAAGACGATTCCATCGGACAACGAGCCGTCGCTTTATATCGTCACCACGTACGTTGTAATCCGCATTCAGCTGATCCCAATGTGTGGGGGTTTGGGTGGACGCCCGATGGGCGAAGGGTGTTCGTTTTGGTTCAAGCGACGACGGATGATCCATGCGGTCGATCCGAATGGTTTGTAACTCTAGTTGTCAGTGAAACCGACGGTGTAATTCTTGAAACACTTAGCAAGGAGAAGTCTAGAGAGAGATTCGCGCACATATTGCCGCCGGATCTCCTTGGAAAGTGATCGCGCTAGCGTTTCGCCGAAGTTGCCGGCAAATGGTCACTTACCAACGCCAGCAGTTCGTTCTGGAGGCTAGGAGCGCAAGCCACCAAGCCGGAGAGAAGCGGATTGCGGTTGTTACAGCGCAGCGGCTGATGATCCAGCGTGCCAACGTAGCCTCCAGCACTGAGTACCAATGCTGCTCCAGCCGCCACATCCCATTCATTCTTGGGAGTCAAGGTGAAAGTCGCATCCGCCAGACCCGCAGATACCAAGGCCAACTTGTAGGCGACCGACCCCATTGGCCGAATCTTGAATTTCGCACTCTCGAACCGTTTCCACTCTCCGCGCTTGGTTTCGCTGCGGCTGGCGAGCAGCAGAGAGCCCTCGAGGATGGTTCGCTGGCTGGGGCGCGCCGGCTTGCCGTTGTAGGTCAGGCCTGTCTCCAGAGACCCGAGAAAAGTCTCATTGCTCGCAGGATTACAGATTCCGCCGGCAATCGGCACTCCGTCTTCTACCATGGCAACGGAAATGCAGTACTCAGGAATTCCGGCAACGAACTCGCGGGTGCCATCGAGTGGATCCACCACCCACACCCGGCTTTTCTCCAAGCGGCCCAAATCGTCCACACTTTCTTCTGAGAGCCAGCCTTCGCCATCACGCAGGAGCTCCTTGCGGAGAACGGCGTCCGCGGCGCGGTCGGCTTCGGTTACGGGGTCGTGTCCCAGCTTATATTCCGCATTGATTGCGCCGGCGGTGAAGCGGTCGAACACGGAGCGGGTAGCCTCCAGAGCAGACTGGATGCGTTTAACTATTTCGGCGTGAGAATTATTTGTCATGGATATTCCTGGGCTCCCTCGTCACGCCATTAGCATTCGTGCTCCCGTTACCAGCAGGACGGTGCAGAGGATACGCCGCAACCAAACCGTCGGCATGCGGGTGCTTAAGTGAGAGCCAAGCACGCCTCCGGGGATGGAACCAATGACCAGCGCACCCACCAGGTAAGGGTCGATGTTGTGAATGCGGAAATGCATCAGGCTGGTTACGCCGGTAAGAATGACGGCGTGCATAATGTCACTGCCCACCATCATTTTCGGGGGAAAGCTATAGAACAAGAGCAGCATCATCATGATGATGCTTCCTGAACCCACCGAAGTCATACCCACCAGAAAGCCCGCCAGCAAGCCGATGAAGAACATGCCGACAATTGACTTCATGGTGGGCTTCCGTTGGGTTACATGTTCTTCGATCCGCCGCTGGAAGAACATCAAGGTGGGAATGCAGATCAGCAGAATGCCGACCGCAGTGGTGATGAAGGTATTGACACCGTTGCCGTAGACGGTTCGCAGATGGCTAAGCAGGCTGACGCCGGCAATTGATCCGGGGACGCTCCCGGAAGCCAGGCACATGACTACTCTCGGCTTGATGGTGCCTTTTTTTACGTGGACCCATGCTGAACCGATCTTGGTGACGAAGTTAAACAGTGCGTCGGACCCCACCGCTAAAATGGGTGGGACCCGAAGCACGAAAATCAGGATGGGCAGCAGCAACACGCCGCCCCCAATGCCGGTCATTCCAATCAGGGTGCCGACTACAAAACCGATCAGAATTTTTTCGATTAACATAACGTCAGTCGCATCTGGTTGAGAGCACGAACTTCATCATCAGGCGCTGTGGCCATTGACTCCGATGAACCCCTCGCGTTCCATGTGCAAAATGATCTGCTGTGCCGCCTCTTCGGGGCTGAGATCGGCGGTGTTGATTACCACGTCGGCGTCCTTTGGTTCCTCGTAAGGATCGGAGATGCCAGTGAACTCTTTAAGGATCCCAGCGCGTGCCTTGGCATACAGCCCCTTGCGGTCACGCTGCTCGCAAGTCTCCACCGAGGTGGCAATGTGCACCAGGATGAAACCACCCACCGGTTCGATCATGCCGCGGACTGCCTTGCGGGTTGAGTCGTAGGGCGCGATGGGGGCGCAGATGGCGATCCCGCCGTTCTTGGTGATTTCCGAAGCCACATAGCCAATTCGGCGGATGTTGATGTCGCGGTGTTCCTTCGAGAAACCCAGTTCAGACGAGAGATGCTTGCGCACCAGATCGCCGTCAAGGATGGTGACCGGACGCCCGCCGGTTTCCAGAAACTTGGTTAACAGAACGTTGGCAATGGTTGATTTGCCAGAGCCTGAGAGCCCGGTGAAGAAAATGGTGACGCCCTGTTTATGCCGCGGCGGAAAACTTCGGCGCAGTTCCTGCACCACCTCGGGATAGGTAAACCAGTTCGGTATGTCGCGTCCCTGGTTGAGCCGATCACGCAGGTCGGTCCCGGAGAGGTTCAGAACGCGCGAGCCGTTCGGCACCTCGTTGTCAGGGACGTATTGGTCCTGGTCTTCGAGGTACACCATCATGTTGAACGGGACCATGGTCACGCCAATGTCAGCTTCGTGTTTCTTGAATAGTTCCTGAGCTTCGTAGGGACCGTAGAAGGGCTTGCCGTCAACGTCTTTGCCCGGACCAGCATGGTCACGGCCAACGATGAAATGCGTGACCCCGTGATTCTTGCGGATGAGCGCATGCCAAATGGCCTCGCGCGGCCCGCCCATGCGCATGGCCAGCGGGAGCAGGGAAAGCTTCACGGTCCCTGCGGGAAACTTGGACAGCAGCAGTTGGTAGCAGCGCACGCGGGTGAAGTAGTCAACGTCGCCCGGCTTCGTCATACCCACCGAGGGATTAATCAGCAGGTTGGCCTCGATTTGCTTGGCTGCACGGAACGTCAACTCCACGTGGGCGCGGTGCATAGGGTTGCGGGTCTGAAACGCGACCAGACGGCGCCATCCTAAACGCGCGAACTCGGCACGCAGTTCGGCGGGAGTCAGCCGCAGCCCGCGGAAGTCGTAGTGGGAGGGCATCTGCAGACCTTCCAAACCCCCGCCGACGTACCACAGATTGGACTTGTTCATTGCGTAGTCGGCGCCAGGGTGAGCGGTACTGGTGCTATTGAACACCGCTTTCGCTTCAGCTGCGCGGTCGGGTTGCCACACATCTTCTACGGAAAGAACCGCCAACATCACACCTTCAGGATCGCGCAAAGCGATCTTGCTGCTGCCAGGTTTCACAGTCTTGGCGAAGGCTTCGGTGACGTCCAGGGTGATCGGCATGGGCCAGATCACGCCACTCTTGAGCCGCATGTTATGACATACGCCTTCGTAGTCGGCCCGGGTCATGAATCCACGCAGCGGCGAAAAACCGCCGCTTAATAAGAGTTCCAAATCGCAGGTCTGGCGGGCGGTCAAGTCCCAAGATGGATATTCGCGCGATTGCGCCTTCAATTCGGTCGAACGTGCCGGTGTTGCGATGAGATTTACAAGCTCTCCGCCATGCGGCGGAATAAGATGACTGGTCGAAGCGGTCAAATCCGTGAACCTCCTAGGTTCATAAGAGTTTATGTCTACTATCGATTCCCGGCCTTTTTCCTGACTGAAACGCGAGGCTCAGCACTTGCGGATTCCAGAGGGAAGGTGAAACCGTTGCCCTGCCAGAGTACTACGCAATTGGGTATAGCATCAATTCTAGATGGAATCGAGCGCAGCAAACCAAGTATGGAGCAATTCGGATGCCTTCACGGCGGCAAGTAGATGTCTATAAACAATTGAAACTAATTATCTTATAGACATTGTCCGCGAAATCCCTATAGTCCAATCGACAATGTGCAAGTCTTTGCGACAAAACTCCATTCGATCTTGCAACAGTTTTGTTACAGGCTGCCAGAGGGAAGTGTAATTAATTCCGCGGCGGCACGCTGGATTGAGGAATTTTGACATGACGGAACCGCCGAAGTGGACTCCTCATACTCCTAGGACCGATCCGACTGTTATTGAGTCTGGTTCGCTCAACGTCCTCCTGACGCCAGAAACGTAGCGCTTCGGTGGGCGGGGACAGGTCATTTCGAGGGGCAAGGGGGAATTGCCCACAGAATATTTGAGGACTTGGTTCAGCGTGGCATCTTGAATGCTTATCAGATGTCATACAGCCATTTATTTAGGTGATCTTTCTCCGTGGGGTGGTAACGGTGCATGAGGGGAGAGGTCGCAGCGACAACCTGCACTCAACGTATGAGGATCTTCTGAGTAGTTGCAATGGGGGAGAAAACTGTTCGCTTGGGTCCGCGGGAGCAGCAAATCGCCGATCTCTTACTGCAGGGTTGCGATAACACTGAAATCGCAAGCGAACTGAAAATGGCTCGGCGTACCGTCAAGGCCCATTTTAACCGGCTCTTCCTCCGTTTCGGAATTACCAGCGGAATCAAGCGAGTCAAGCTCGCAACCCTCTTGTACCGGAGCCAACTATGTCAGCAGCCCAACTCTACGGCAGCCGCGTCCCTAGTGAACGAGAGCGCTGGGTCATTGAACTCGTGGCCCAGGGACTTAAGAACAGCGAAGTCGCGGAAGTTATCGGGACCACGGAACACGTCGTCAAGAACTACCTCCGGAACATTTACGACAAGCTAGGGCTGTGGAACCGGGTCGAACTAGCGTTGTGGTACGAAGCGCGACGCTACGAAGATGTAGCCCGCGCCTGAGGGAGCCGGCTTCCATTCCCGCCGAAAAAGGCGCGACGCCTCATCCTGCAAGTAGACTCTATTCGCAGCTGGCGAGCCCTGCGGGTTGGAACTGGTCGATCTGGGCTTCGTGTTGAAGGACAAGTTTTCCGCCTGGGGTCTTCATATACAAGTCCGAGCCAGGACAGTAGTAGAGCGCGGTGTGAACGTCCACCCATACCCACACATTAGGATTGCCAGGCGCGGCCGCTTGTGGCGGCGCTTCCGCTACACCCAGACTTACCAGCATGCGCTCGAACAAAGTAAGCCTAGACTTGTGTGTGCCTGCGCCGCCCGGATGAAGTCCCCAGCCGGTAAGCGCCAGCAGCAGAACCATCGCCGAGAGTGCGATCGAAATGTCCCCGCGGTGCTTGGCCAGCCAAATCCGCCCCGGAGAGTTGTCTTTCTCGAGGGATTTTAGCCACTGCAATGCCTGGGAAGCGGAAGTCCAAGTCGAGGGTGAAGCCGACTCCGGTCGCTGCGGAATCGGGACGAGGGCCGGGCCCTGAACCTCTTCTTGCACATCTTCCTGCACTTTGGATTCATGCGTCGTTGCTTCCTCGGTAGCGCTGCTCGCAGCTAGGGCGGAGCTGCCATCGGTCAGCGATGCTTCGCTAAAGGTTTGTGCTTGGGTGATCTCGATCGCTGCCGGGCGCCGAGCCTCACTCACCAGGTGCGGGCCAGCGTCTTCTTCGTTCACCGTGGCAGGCTCTTCGGCTGGTGAACTCGGCGGCGATGGCGGCGTGTAGTTCGAGAAATCCAATTCTTCCGGTTTAGAACTCATCAACCGGGGCGTTCCACAGCGTCCGCAGAACAATTCTCTGTCGCCAAATTGGTATCCACATTGCACACAGGTTGCGCCGGTGCCGTCCTTTTCCGCCGCCTGGCTCATCGCAGCCAGCAGCGCCTCGATTTCCGGGGCCGTTCTTTCCCGGTTGGGCGCCCCGAGGCCTGACTCTGCCTCCTCCTGTACTTCTTCCGAGGTATCCTCTGCCGGTTCCGAGGCCAGGCGCTCCAGTTGGGGACGCAGCCTTTCCAGCACGTCCAGCATGGTGGCTCGCTCGCTCGCTAGCGCCTGCTTCCATTCCACCTTGGCCGCGCTGGCAATTGCCTGACCCATCAACCCCGACATGACCTGGCAGCTTTGCACTTCTTGCAAAGGGATGCCGTCGCATTCTGCGAAGCGCACATCCAGTAATCCCGATACCTTTCCTTCGTTGTAAATCGGAAACAAGAAGGGCGATTTACTGTTCTGCCGCTTCAAGAGCTCGCCGATGAGGGCTGGGTTCGTCGCGGCGGTTTGAAGGAACTGGGACAAGCTGGAATCAATCGGCACTGCCATTCCGGCGAGGGCGGACGCGTTTCCCACTGCTGCGGAGTATTCCAATTGATCTTCGTGGATGAGAGCCACTGCCGCTCCCGTGGCGCTTGTGATCTTTAGCAGTTGTTCGGCGATCAGTTGGGCTGACGTTTTCAAGTCCCATTCTTTGGAATGGAGAACTTCTTGCGTAGCGGCGATCTCTGCCAGAGTGTCACCCAGTTCAAGCTTACGGCGCAATGCGGGCTGCTGCCTGCGGCGTTCTTGGAGCACATAGGCAGCCTCCAGCATTTGCTGGAAAGTGCCTTCGTCCAAGCCCGGCAGCGTATGCGCACTGGCCATTTGCGGATCCACCTCTGACTGTTTTCTCCGTGATGTCCGTTTCAATTTGCTGCCCCTAGGAAGTGCAATTGGCAGTCCAAACGCCTACCGTACACCCGCAAGCGCTTGATTCTAGCAGCCTTCGTCAAGCCAAACTATGCCTCGGCGGCAGCCGCCAAAGTACTTTCCGTTCTTGTGATTATGGCGGGTGGGGTGCACCCGAGCCAGGGCCACGGCATCCTCGTTATCTGCCGCGAGGTAACCCTTACCAAAGATCCAGCGGTACCTGATGCGCAAGACTTTGCACCCTGGGGGGAAGTCTCTCACTATCCGGCCTTGTCCGATTCTGAACAATTCAATCTCGCGGTCGAACAGGCGCGTGTGGTCCTCGCGATGTACATGGCGTGAAATCAGCGATTTAGGATTGGTGACTGCGGAAGCTAGCTTGCACTGTGCTGCTCGTCACTCGACGATCTGCCTTTGGACAACGGGATCCTATGACAACTTTGATGGAAGACATTCGTTACGGACTGCGGATGTTGCGCCAATCTCCGGGGTTTACGCTGATTGTAGTGCTGACGCTGGCGCTCGGCATCGGTGCCAATACCGCGCTCTTCTCCGTCGTGAACGGCGTCCTGCTGCATCCCTTGCCTTACCCCGAGCCCGAACAACTGGTTCGGCTCCACGAAAGCAAACCGAGTTTTGAAACTGGTTCCATTTCCTATCCCAACTTTCGCGACTGGCAGAGGGAAAACAATACGTTTTCCGCAATGGCGATTTCGCGTGGCAATTCCTTCGCTTTGTCCGGCGTCGGCGAAGCCGAACAAGTGAACGCAGAATTAATTTCGTCGGATTTTTTCTCGTTGCTCGGCGTGAAGCCTGTGGTCGGCCGGGTTTTCGCGTCCGGGGAAGATGAAATCGGTGCCGCTCCCGTCGCCATCATCAGCGTCAGCCTGTGGAAACGTAAGTTCTCTTCTTCCCCCAGAATCTTAGGCAAGGGAATCACTCTCGACGGCAAAGATTACACCGTTGTAGGCGTCATGCCTTCGAATTTCAATCTCCTGCTGCGGAGCTCCAGCCGGAGCTTTCAGCCCAGCGAAGTATATGTGCCCATTGGTCAGTGGGGCAATCCGGCGCTACTAAACCGTGGTGCCGGTTTGGGACTTCATGGCGTAGGCCGCTTACGACCTGGCATCAAGGTTGAGCAAGCCCAGGCAGACATGGACCGGGTAACTCGCAATCTCGCTGTCGCCTACCCGGACAGCGACCGCGGCATCAGTGCCAAGCTAGTTCCTCTCAAGGCTGAAGTAGTGGCCGGAATTCAAACGATTCTGCTGGTGTTGCTGGGCGCGGTGGGCTTTGTTCTTCTGATCGCCTGCGTGAATGTTGCCAATCTGCTACTCGCCCGCTCGACTACGCGCATGCGCGAGTTTGCGATTCGCGCGGCTCTGGGCGCGTCCCAGGGACGCGTGGTCCGGCAACTCCTCACCGAAAGCATGATGCTTGCCTTGGCCGGCGGCGGACTCGGGCTTCTGTTCGCGGCTTGGGGAACTCGCACCGCCCTCGTGCTGTTGCCGGCGGCGCTGCCGCGTGCGCAGGAAATCGGACTCGACAGCCGCGTCCTGGTCTTTACTATGGCTATCTCCGTGATCGCCGGCGTGCTCTTTGGTATGGTTCCGGCTCTGAGAACTTCGCGGCAAGATTTGCATGGCACCCTCAAAGAAGGCTCCCGCAGCGTGAGTGGCGTGCATCATCGCACCCAAAACGCTTTTGTGGTTGTCGAAACGGCGATGGCGTTGGTTCTTTTGACCGGAGCCGGATTGATGATCCGCAGCCTGGTACGGCTGTGGAGCGTCAGCCCCGGATTTGATTCCCACAACGTATTGACGTTCAACGTGTCGCTTCCACCGTCCACAGCGCAAGCCAGTCCCGATGCCATCCGGGCCACTTGGCGGCAGTTCGACGACAAGGTGAAAGCGACTCCCGGCATCGAGTCCGTCTCGCTGTTGTGGGGCGCATTTCCCCTAAGTGGCGATGACGAAGCACTCTTCTGGATCGAAGGTCAGCCAAAACCCTCGAGCGAACACGACAAGAGTTGGGCGGTCAAGTACGTGGTCGAACCAGACTATCTGCGGACCATGGGAATCCAGTTGCAAAGGGGCCGATTCCTGAATGCGCAAGACAATGAACACGCGCCCCCAGTCGTAGCCGTTGATGATGCTTTTGCCAGCAAGTACTTTCCCAATCAGAATCCCATCGGCAAGCGGTTGTATCTGGATGTGTTCGATCCCGATGCGGCAGAGATCGTCGGCATCGTGGGCCACGTGAAACAATGGGGTCTCGATCGTGATGACGCCGAAGCCGTCCAGGCCCAGGTCTATCTTTCGTTTATGCAACTGGGAGACCCAATCATGAAGCCAACAGCTCCGGGAGCGGGAGTAGCGGTGCGGTCGACCGGTTCGGCACTTGCACTGTTCGACTCTTTGCGTCACGCCAGTGCACAGATGAGCAGCCAGCAGGTAGTGTACGGGCCCGAAAGTATGGACGAGATTATTTCTGCATCGCTGGCGGAGCGGCGTTTTTCCATGATCCTGTTGAGTGTTCTTGCGGGCCTGGCATTGCTGCTGGCCTGTGTGGGTATCTACGGTGTGATCTCCTACGTCGTTGGAGAGCGCACCCGCGAGATGGGTATCCGCATGGCCTTGGGTGCACAGCGCCGAGATATCTTGTGGCTCGTCCTCCGGCAAGGTGGAACCCTGGCGGGAGCGGGTGTCGTGCTTGGTTTGATCTCGTCGATGGGACTCGCCCGCTTCATGACTGGCATGCTTTACGGAGTGAGGGCTACGGATCCGGTAACTTTCCTCGTTGTTGCGTTGTTGCTGGGCGTGGTAGCACTCGCAGCCTGCTGCGTCCCCGCGCTGCGTGCGTCAAGAGTCGATCCCATGGTGGCTCTCCGTTTCGAATAACTAGGCATTCGAAGTTTCTAACTAGACCCGTTCCGGAACCGATCGGGAGTGGTTGCGCCCAATCTGGCTATTCGGAATTTCCTCAACCGGGACCGTGCGCGGAAGAAACTGAGCGATCACAAGTCTTTAGCCCTGTGGGTTCTCTGGCGAAGGTTTGGCGAAGCGCTTGCTTTATCTTTCATCGACGGCGCGAACCTGATGATCTGCAAACGGCGCTGATGGAGAGAAGATATGGTCGATCTTACCGGAATCAAGATCACTCGCAGAGATGAACAAGTTCTGAACCTCTTGGTGCAGGGATGCAGCAACAAAGAAATTGCAGAACAACTGAACATCAGCCCGCGGACAGTGAAGCAGCACTTGCGTACATTGTTTCTCCGTGCCGGGATCATCGACGGTCGCAAACGCGTTAAGCTGGCCACCGCGATGTATCAGAAAGGAGTCTCCTGTGCAGCCCTGTGATCAACTCACCGGCAAAGAAACGCAAGTGGCGACCCTGGTCTGGCAGGGCCTCACCAATCGTGAGATCGCCAACAACATCGGAACTACCGAGCAAGTGGTCAAGAATTATCTACGCAGTACTTTCGACAAACTCGGGGTTTGGAGTCGCTTGGAACTTGCCCTTTACGTGGCCAGTCATGGCGGTGCCGAATGGAGAGCTCCCCTGGAATGGCCACAACCGGCATGAGGGGCCTCCTCGGAGTTGCTTAATAGGGCCAGGGCAGGGGCGGCCCAGCAACCGTCTCTGACCGCAAGAGGTAGGTGCCAATTCGGGATTGCGACCTTGCCTGTCAGGACTGATTTTGGCCGAGTTTTTCACAGACGGCAAATCGCCGCCAGAAGTCGCCTCGATTTTTCGTCGCCTAACATTGATGGCGTTTGCGCATGGGACGATTGGCTCGATCAGTGCCTATCCACGCTCTGCACTGTTGTTGGTGCAGCGGGTTGTGGAGGACGGGCATGTGCTAGAAAACCCAGAGCCCTGTTGGCCAACGAAAGTGATTGACGCGAGCCCGCTCATAGCGTAGACAGCCAAGCAGTTTCGCCGTCTCAACGCGCCGGGATTCAAGCCATGATGTGGAGTGCTGCCACCTTTCTAGGCAGCCGTCATAGGACGTGCCTGCCCGGCGCGGGGGATTGTTGGCGAACGAATGTGACCTCCTGATGCCAACGAATGGATTTAACCCGACGAAAGCTTCGGTTTTGGTGGTTGAAGACACCATCGAGCTGCAGAATTACCTCCGCCTTCTGCTGGAACTGGATCGTTATCAGGTCGAGGTCGCTGGCAACGGCGAAGAGGCACTGCAGCGCATGAGCAACGGATGCACTCCCAGAGTAGTGTTGCTCGACATGCAAATGCCACGAATGGATGGCTTGGAGACGTTACGGATTCTGCGGCAACTTCACCCCGCGGCAAAAGTCATCATGTGTTCCGGCGTGGATGATCCCGACAAGATCCGGCAGGCGATCTTGCTGGGCGCGCAGGCTTATCTGATTAAACCGGTTCAGCACTTGTACCTCTCGGCTGCCATCGAACGCTGCTTGGGGCAGGGTTCTGGCGAGAGCGACGAACTAACAAGGTCACGTATGGCCGCGCCAGCATTGCAACTGGTGTATCGGCCGAATTAGCTCACACCGCGCTCATCTCGCAATGCGAACTGTGCTTTCGAGGAATCGCAGCAGTTGGCTCTTGTCCTGTTCAGAAATCTCGACAAATTGCACACCGATTCCGAACCCCGGAGTACTGGTTACCACTCGACCTTTGGCCCACAACTTGACGTCATTCACCCAGATTCCGACCTTCATCTGGGTACTTTTCGGAAGCGGATTGGGCATCTCGATGAAACATCCACCCTCGCTCAGGTCTGCGGTCCGGGCTCGAATGGGGGCCTCTTGTCCCTCAGGATGAATTTCAACCGAGTTCACCGTCTTGAACCGAGGATGTGCCCGGCGGTCGTGGGGATCGCGTACTGGGCCGGATCCGGTTCCATCGATACCCGGCGCTGGCAGGGCAAAGTCCCAAAGCGGCTTATCCGGCGATAAGTTGAGCAGCCCGATGCGTCCCTGCTTCGGACTGCCAGGCGACCCCACCCACATGATCCGGAAGTGGACTTTGTTGGTTCCATAGGTCAGGCCAATGATCTCGCCCATCTTAAGCTGGGCCTGCACTCCACCCAGCTCGGCGCCGTGGCGGCTCACGTTGAGCGTGGTTAGCTTTTCGGAAAAGATTTGCCCGTTGGCATCGGTACCGAAGATTCGGACCGGCAATGCCTTGTCGACTCGGGGCTCCCGGCGCTTGCCCATGGTTCTCCCAGACTCCTCCGCTGATCAAGTTGCGCTCCCTCTGGGTGTGGTGATTCTAATGCAAACCGCCCGCTTGCCAAAGTATCGGACCTGCCACCTGTGTGCCCGAAGTGCGATATTGGTGGGAAAAACGCTGCAAAAGGTTGCACGATTCCTGCCCCGCGAAGCCCGCACAGTGCCGGTAAAACGGGCGTTTGCCCCGTCTGGCGCGGCCTTCCAATTGCTCAACAGAGCTCGATGTTCGGACTCCAGTGCCTCTCCCGCTCGGCGGTCTCGAAATCTGAGGTAGGGAATGACCCACAAAGAAACTTTCTGGATGGCCTGTGACTCTACCGAGTCTTTGCGGGCCGAATACGGCCCCTTTCATACCCGCGCCGAGGCGGAAGCTCAGGCCCAACGCCTCGGATTTGGCTACCTCCTGCGCTACGAGCATGTCATCGATGGCAAAGACGACATCAAAGAAGTCCGCTGCATTTTCATTGAACTGCCCGGGGCTACCGTCTCCGCTCCAGTTCCAATCACTCGTGAATCTCGAAAATTCCACACGCGCTGCGCCAGCTGTGGAGAGACTGCAGTTCACGACGAACCTTGGCGGGCTGAAGTCTGGGCTGACATTCATGAATTCGAGCACACCCGGCATCGCGTTCGGCTGTTTGAACAGTCTCGCGCCGATGGCCTTAAGGAGATAAGCGACTGGCGCGACCAGTGTGCCTGATCTCGATACCATCCGCCCCTCCGATCTCCAAAACATGAGTTTTTCTGCTAGTCTGTTTCTCGATACTCTTCTGAGATCTGCTCTATGACCTTGCTCCTGTTGCTGGTGCTGGCCGGAATCCCGGTGTTGGGCGTGCTTTGGATTGCCGTCTACGGTTCGCTCACCACCGTGGACGGCCTGTTCATGTCTCTGATATTGCTGGCGATGTCCGGTATCCTCGGAACGACGGCGTTATTCGAACTGCGCCGGCCCAAGTCAGCGGCCTCGTTCGGCGGCCGCGCTGTTGCTGGAGGAATGGTGCAAAGCGGCCGGGTGCAGGATGTTGTCTTTTACGAAGCCCACGTGGGAGAGCCGAACAAGTCCATCGTGACCCTCACGAACGATGGCCGTGCCTTACAAACCTTGGTAGTCGAAGGCGACGCCCGCAACGCCCTCCCGGTAGGGCAAAAGGTCCAGGTCACCCTGCGCAAGCAGCACGGGCAAAACGTGCTGGCCGACGTTGTGTATTCCTAAGGGTTAGGAACCTACCTCTCACAGTAACCTCGCGTACTCCGCCTTGGCGTCTTTCAGGATAGGGATGTCGGGATCGGCGTCTTTCCAGAGGGTGAGGAAATCCTGATAGGCGGCTTTGGCCTTGGCCGTGTTGCCGGAGACGGCGTACGCGCGCGCCAGTTGGAGATGGGCGAGCGAGCCCAGTAGGAAGTTCTGCACGATTCCGGGATGGTCGAGAAACTTCTGGAATTCGGCAGCCGCAGCGGGGCCGTTCTTTTGCGCTAAATAAGCCAGGCCTCGAATGTACGCGGGATACATTGAGGTTCCGGGAGGAGGTCCCCCGAGTTCGTAGGGTAGGGCGGGCTCGAGCGCTACGATCGCCCGGTCAGGCGCCTGCTGCGCCATCGCAATCGAGGCCTCGATCACCGGAAACCAGTACACCTTGAGATAAGTGTTGGTAGGTTCAGACTTTTCGAGCGCTTCGAGGATGGTTCTGGACTGAGCGGTTTCGCCGCTGCGTGCCAGCACAACGGCGGAGATGACTTTGACATCACGCCCGGGGGCGAGCGCCAGCGCCCGGGCGACGCCTTGCCGGGCAGCAGCCCCGTTGCCAAGCTCAGCTTCGCGCAGCGCCTGAAAGGCCAGCCACTGGGCGCCGGTTTCTTTCGCATCCGAGCGCACAGCGGAGTCGGTGGCCCGGCGGGCTAGGTCGCGCGCTTTTTCCACGCGGCCGTAGTAGGCCTGGGTGTCGGCGTGCGCATTGAGCATCTGGTCTTCTTCGCTGGGGCGGCCCGCCGCCCAGGCCACGTCGCGCTCCATTTCCGCCGTACCCCCGGAAAGAAAAGCCAAAGAATACAGATTGGACCGGATGAACAAGTCATCGAAGCCTCTCTGCTGTGCTTCCTGGAGCGTCTGCCGGGCGTCCTTGAGCCGATTGACGGCGATGTAGTTGGTCGCCAGATTTGAATAGCTGGCGATAGTGGGTTCCAGCCGTTGCGCCGCTTCGGTTTCCGTGATCGCTTTGTCCCACTGGCCCAGATTGGCATAGAGACTACCGAGATTCGTATGCGGCACCGAGTCCCGCGGGTAGCTTTTCGCCCAGAGTTCGTAAGCTTCCGTGGCCTTCTCCACTTCACTGGTGACGTTCTGAAAATACAAAGCGGAAATTCGGTAGCGCTCGCGTTCGCTGACCCGGTCGCGCAGGTCGTAAGCCTTCCTGGCATAGTCCGCAGCCAGACTTGCCTGTCCAAGATTGGAGTAATTAACCGCCAGACCGGCATAGGCGATGGCGAAGTTGGGGTCGAGCTCGATGGCCCGCTTCATGAACGGAATGGCCTCGGCATTGCCCTTGGTGCGGCCGGTCGTGATGCCCATGCTGTAGGCCTTCAAGGCTTCTAGCGAGGGCGTGGTGGCTTCCACGGGCACGTCGAACTTCTGCACCGAGGCGAGCGATTCCCCCAGTCTGGCGCGCAGAATGGTTGCCGCCGTGCCCAGTGCCTTGAGCACGCCCTCCTTGCTGGCCGCTTCGGCTTGCTCCTTGGCCAGCGTGTCCCCGGTGCTGCAAGCGGTCGCCTCCAGACCGATCACATACTGAGTGCCAAGGCTGGAGACCGAACCGGTCAAAATGGCTTTGCTTCCCGTCCGCAGGCAGAGCTCCTTAGCCACATCGGCGGTAACGTGTTCTGTGGGCGGGCGGCCCATCAGCTTCAAGGTCGCGCCGACTTTGCGGTCGGAAAGAATGTTGAGAAAGGGAGACTGTTCGAGATCGACGGCCAGGGCTTGTTTGAGAGTGCCGTCAAAGACCGGGTCGCCCGTCGAGTTGGTGAAGTCCGTGAGAACTACCGTGTCTTTCTCGGTGAGCGGCGCAGCGCTGGTTGCTGGCGTCGCGGACCGCGAGTGCCAGTAGAGGCTACCGGCAACCAGGGCGACGAGAACCACCAGCGCGACCGGGAGAAGGATCTTCCAGCGCGAACTGGGCGGCGCCGCACTCGGCACAACTGCAACGGAAGACGAAACGGGGACCGCAGCTACGCTTCCCGAGGAAGGCGTCGCAGGGGGTGCGGACGGAGCTGGCGTATCTTGCACCACCACCATCGTCCCCGAACTTACTGGTGCGCTGTGCCGCGATTCGGTTTCCCGTTTCAGCCGTTTCAGGTCGGCCCGCATTTCTGCCGCACTTTGGTAGCGCAGGTCGCGATCCTTCTCGATCGCCTTATCGATGATCCGCTCGAGTTCGGCGGGGAGATCAGGATTCAAACGAACTGCCGGTGTAGGCTCCGCGTCCAGAATGGCTTTGAAGATGACTGCCGTGCTCTCGCCCCGGAAAGGCAGTGCGCCGGTCGCCATCTCGTACAGCACCGTTCCGAAGGAAAACAAATCGCTGCGCGCATCCAGTTCTTTCGCTCGCGCCTGCTCCGGGGACATGTAGGCAACCGTCCCAAGCGCAGAGCCAGGGCTGGTGAGATGCTGGTCGTCGATGGTGCCGGTGATGGTATTTGACGGCACTTGCTTCGACGCGTTGGCGGTCGGCGTCACTTTCGCCAGCCCGAAGTCCAAAACCTTGGCATGTCCGCGTTTAGTGACAAAAATGTTTGCGGGCTTGATGTCGCGGTGAACTATGCCGGCGGTGTGAGCGGCATCGAGTGCATCAGCGATGTCGATGCCCAGCGACAACACCGCCTCAATCTCCAGTGGACGCCCGGCGATGCGATGCTTCAACGTCAGCCCATCCAGGAATTCCATGGCGATGAAGGTCTGTCCATGCTGGTCATCAATCTCGTAGATGGTGCAGATGTTCGGATGATTCAGTGCAGATGCCGACTGAGCTTCGCGTTGAAAGCGGGCTAGAGCTTGCGCATCCTTGGCAATCTCGTCAGGCAGGAACTTCAATGCCACAAAGCGGTGCAGCTTTACGTCCTCCGCCTTATAGACGACACCCATACCTCCGCCGCCGAGTTTCTCGACGATGCGGTAGTGCGAGATGGTTTGGCCGATCAAGTGTCGAAGCTCGCGCTGGACGCGACCATATTAGGGGCTAAGTCAGGGCGAGTCAATGCATTGCGAGGGGATCGGCCCAACTTTAAATCTTTTCCACAAACTACCCGAATGAAGAGCAGCGCCCCACCCATGATTACCGCCGTAACCCCGACTTCCGGTTCTGTCTCGCTCCAAGCTCCACTCTCGGAGGAAAATTCTGTCTGGTGTCGGTTTCGGCTCGTGTTGGCTGGAATCCCAAGGTGCGTTTGTGCAGAAGAATTTTGTACAGAAGAATGAGGAACAAGCCGCGCCGCCTTCCATGCTGGCCCGGACAGAACAAATTCAGCGGGAGATTCAGAACCTATCGGGGCGCGACTTGCAGCTCTGGTCGATTGGGGCCTTGGTCATGCTGGTGCTTGCCGCCGGCCTGTCGGCCTTGATCTTTCCCCACGTCATGTGGGCACAGCGAGTGGTGCGTATTGAATCCGCCTACCTGCCACAACTGTTCTTCGGGCTGATCTCGCTGGTGCTGCTGTTCAACATCTACCTGATCGGTCAAAAGCTCACCCTAAACCAAACCCGCCGCGCGCTGATCAGCGAATTGGTGCTCAACGAACGCCTGGAGAGCCTTTCCCTGATCGACCCTCTGACTCAGTTGTTGAACCGGCGCGCATTGAATGAAATGATTCCCCGCGAGGTTGCCCGCGCCAACCGCATGGGCGGCCACCTCACCTTCCTGACCATGGACATCAACGGTTTCCGCGAGATCAACTCCAAGTATGGAGCCTTCGAGGGCAATCTGATCCTGACGGAGTTCGGCAAAATGCTGAAGACGGTGTTCCGCGGCGGCGACATGATCTTCCGCCATGGTGGCGACGAGTTCCTGGTGGTCATGCCGGACACGCAGGAAGAAGAAGCCGACGCTCCCATGCAGCGCCTGTTGCGTTCAGTGGAACATTGGAACCTGAATAACGGCAAGCGTTACGAAATGGCTTTTAGCTGGGGCATCGCACCTTACATCACTGGCAGTGATTTTTCCGATGTGCTTCGCGCGGTTGACCGCAGGCTGTATCAGAAGAAACACAACCTAGTCCCGGTGTTCTAACGGTGCGGATTTCGGTTTGAGGCGCCATACAGGTCCTAACTCGCAGCCTTCGCCACTGCGCAGCGCGCCGCGCCCATTAGCGCAGTCTGTTCATTGGTGATAACTTTCACCGGCATGGCTTCAAGCAACGGCTGCATGCGGCCTTTGCCGACGAATGCCTCCATAAACAGCTGTCCTGCCAATTTCGATACCAGCTTGGGAGCGATGCCGCCGCCGAGATACACTCCCCCGGTCGAGAACAGTTTCAGAGCCAGGTTACCGGCTTCGGCGGCATAGATGGAGATAAATATGTCGAGCGCCTGCTCGCACAGCTGGCACTTGCTATCTATCGCAGCCCGCGAAATGGCCGCGGCCGGAGCAATCTCTTGCATTTGCTCGGTAAGCCAGGCCGGTTCCGCACCGCGTCCGGTGTCGCGCAGGAATTGGAATACATTGACCAGACCTGGACCTGAAACAATCCGCTCGTAACTGACGTGCCCGTAACGCTTGGACAGATATCGCAGCAGTTCGATCTCCAAGTCATTGCGCGGCGCAAAGTCCGAGTGTCCGCCTTCACAGGCGAAGATGTGGTGCTGGGTTCCATCCCAATACATGCCGGCCTCGCCCAGGCCGGTGCCGGCCGCGATCACCGCCTGATTTCCCACCGGGGCATCTTTTGCATGATTCAAACAAACCACGTCGTTGGCACTGAGAGTAGATATGCCCCAGGCATTGGCTTCGAGGTCGTTGATCAGGACCGCTCTCTTGATCTTCAGTTCATCGGCAAGGCGTTTGGCTTCAATGGTCCAGGGAAGGTTGGAGGTTACTACACGGCCGTTTCGGACCGGGCCGGCAATTCCGAAACAGGCAGCGTCCGCCTGAAGCGCAGAAGTATCCACAAACTTGGCAACGATTTCATCGAGGCCGGAATACTCGCGGCTCGGAAATACTGACGCCGAGACCAGGCGGAAGCCACCGTTGCTGACATCAAAGAACGCTAGCCGTGAGTTTGTGCCTCCGATGTCGCCGGCCAGAATCATTTTTCGAAGTTCCTCCAACGGCGTCCATCGCGCTCCAACAACTCATCGGCATCCTTGGGGCCCCAGCTCCCTGCTGAATAGTTGGGAAAGTTGCGCGGTGGCAGGGCCTTCCAGACGTCAAGAGCCGGGCTGACCACGCACCATCCTGCTTCCACCATGTCGGCGCGTTGGAATAGCGTGGCGTCGCCGATCATGCAGTCGTGCAACAGGCGCTCATAGCCGGTGCTGGGCTGAGTCCCAAAGTAGTCTGCGTACTCGAAATTCATGTCTACCGCTCCCAATCTCATGATGGGGCCCGGTACCTTCGCAGCGAATTGCAGGGAGATGCCTTCCTCCGGCTGGATGTGAAGCACCAACTGGTTAGGCATTAGATTTTCCACCGGAGTGTCGCGAAACAGAACAAATGGCGCTCGCCGGAATTGGATGACGATGTGCGTGTTCTGAGCCGTCAGTCTTTTTCCGGTTCGGAGATAAAACGGGACATCGGCCCAGCGCCAGTTATCGATCAACAACTTCATGGCAACGAAAGTTTCAGTCTTGGAATCGGGAGGCACGCCGCTCTCTTCACGATACCCCGGTACCCGCTGACCGTCGTGAGTTCCCGGGCCATACTGTCCGCGCACCGTCCTGGTGAGCACTTCTTCGGAACTCAAGGGCTGGATGGCGTGCAGAATCTTGTTTTGTTCATCGCGCACCGCATCCGCCTGGAAGGAGACTGGAGGTTCCATCGCAGTCAGGCTGATAAGTTGCATGATGTGATTGGGCACCATGTCACGCAGCGCCCCGGCAGTGTCGTAGTAGCCACCGCGCTTTTCCACGCCCACGGTTTCCGCCACCGAAATCTGCACGTGATCGATATAGCGGCGGTTCCAGATCGGTTCGAAAATCCCATTGGCGAAGCGAAACGCCAAAATGTTCTGGACAGTCTCTTTGCCCAGATAATGGTCGATGCGGTAGATCTGCTTCTCTTTCGCGACCTTCAGCAGTTGCTGGTTCAGTATCCTGGCGGAATCCAAATCGTGGCCGAATGGCTTTTCAATTATTACCCGGCGCCAGTGCTGATTGGCTTCCTCCATCAATCCCGCATCGGCAAGTTGCTCGACGACAGGCCCGAAGAAGCGGGGCGCTGTCGCCAGATAGAAAAAATAGTTCTGGTGGGTGGTGTGGTCACGGTTGACTTCTTCCAACAGTTCTTTCAGCTTCGTATAGGCATTTTTGTCGTCGAACTCGGCAGAGACATAGTACACACGCTTTAAGAACCACTCCACAATGTCGGCGTCTGCGTTCTTGCCCGCGTATTGCCTGATGTCGTCCGCTATCCATTTGCGGAAGTCGTCGGTGGACATGGCCCCGTGGGAGAGTCCGACGACAGCGAATTCGCGCGACAGCAACCGTTCCTTGGCCAGGTTGTAGAGCGCGGGAAACAGCTTGCGGCGAGTCAAATCGCCGGCCGCGCCGAAGATCACCATGACGCAAGGATCGCCGGGCCGTCCTACAGGATGTGCTTGCGAGTTTGGATTTGTCGCAGTGTCGAGCATGGGGGTCATCTTAGTTAGATTCCTTCTTGCGTTAGGTTCCTTCCAGAGCAAAGGCCGAACGCTTTACGCCGTTCTCTTGCTGGCTGTCGGCGCTACCACTTCATGGCCTCCGCGCAACAGGCGCCGCGCCATGTTGGCGCCCATTTTTCCCAAACCGACCATGCTCAATCTCATGCCTGCTCCTTGTGCAATGCTAAATCGTTTCCATAGAGCCGTGGAAGAAAATAACCAAAGAAAACCGACGGGAGTCTCACGCCAGCGCTTCGCGGGAAAATGCCCGCCAGCTTGCCCACTCCCGACTTGAGATCACCGCGAAGGTGTACCCGCACCGAAGCCGCTATGGCTTGCGGAAGTCTGTAGGTTCGCTGGCTCACTCTTGCTCACTGGGCCTGCGAGCTTTTGTCCACCGCTTTCAAAAGCTTGTCAAAGGCTTCCGCGAACAGGCGGACGCCGTCATCCGTCAGCTTATCGGTCACTTCCTTGATGGAAATTCCGAGCCGCGCCAGAGTCGACATAGTACGATTCGCCGACTCCACGTCCTCGGTCAAACTCGCCCGCGGATGGCCATGCTCACGGAACGCATCAAACGTTGCCGGAGGAATGGTGTTGACCGTGTCGGGCCCGATCAGTTCCTCGACGTACATCACGTCACGGTAACTGGGATTCTTGGTGCTGGTGCTGGCCCACAGAACGCGTTGGGTTTGCCCGTCTTTGACAGCGAGTTTCTTCCAGCGGTCGCTCCCGAAGATTTTCAGGTAGTTCTGATAGGTCTGTTTGCCGTTGGCGATGGCTACTCTGCCCAGCACGCTTTGCAGGTCCGCCTTTTCGCGATCGTCCGTGGAAGTCTTCAGTCGGGCTGCAATAATGGAATCCACCGACGAATCGATGCGGCTGATGAAGAAGCTGGCCACACTGGCGATCCGGCTTAAGTCGCCACCGCGAGCCGCGAGCTGTTCGACTCCGGCAATGTAGGCTTCCGCGACTCTTGCATACACCTCCTGGGCGAATAGGAGTGTGACGTTGATGTTGATACCTTCGCTGATCAATTGCTGGAAGGCTGGAATGCCTTCCGTCGTGCCGGGAACCTTGACCATCAGGTTCTCGCGGCCGACGGCCTTCCACAGCCGGCGCGCCTCTTTCAAAGTGCCTTCGGTGTCACGAGCAAGGTAAGGCGAGACCTCGAGACTTACGTATCCGTCGCGGCGTTTGCTGCTGTCATAGACAGGGCGCAGAGCGTCAGCCGCGGCCTGGATGTCGCGAATGGCGAGAAGCTCATAACGCCCGGTGGCATCAAGATCTGTCCGCGACGTCAATTGCTTGAGCATGTCCGCGTAGAGCGTACTGTCAGCGATGGCCTTCTCGAAAATTGCAGGATTCGAAGTCATCCCGCGCAAGCCGTCTTCATCGATCAAGCGCTTAAGTTCGCCGCTGGTAAACAAGTCGCGGCGAATGTAGTCCAGCCACACCGACTGGCCAAACGTCTGTAGATCTTTCAAAGGGTTGGCGGCTTTAGCGGGTTCGAGAACTCCAGTGGGCTGCATAGACACCTCTCTGTCGAAGAAACTAATGGGGTTACGCTACTTCGATTGTGCAATCGCCTCGCGCGCTGCTTCCACGACATGTTCCACGGTAAATCCGAACTTCTTCTGGACGTCTTTCGCCGGAGCGGAAGCTCCGAAGCTGTGCATGCCGATCATCTTCCCACAGGGACCGACATACCTGTCCCATCCGAAGGTTGCCGCCTGCTCCACTGACACTCGCGCTTTCACTGCTGGTGGCAAAACCTGGCTTTTATAGGCGTCGCTTTGCTTTTCGAAGATGTCCCATGAGGGCATGCTCACCACTCTGGCCTTGATTCCTGCTGCCGTAAGCTGCTCATACGCGCTAATGCACAGCGAAACCTCGCTACCCGTCGCCAGCAAGATGACCTCGGGCTTGCCACCGGGCGCATCCGCCAGAACGTACGCTCCCTTGGCAACTCCCGCGGCTGGCCCATACTTCGTACGGTCAAACGTCGGCAGCGCTTGCCGGGTTAGAACCAGCACGACCGGCTCGTGAGTAAGCGGAATGATGACCTTCCACGCTTCCACCACTTCATTGGCATCCGCAGGCCGCAGCAAGACCAGCCCAGGCATCGCGCGCAAACCCGCCAATTGCTCGACCGGTTGATGCGTCGGACCGTCTTCGCCCAGTGAAATGGAATCGTGGGTATAAATGAAAATGCTGGGAATCTCCATCAGTGCGGCCAGTCGAATTGCAGGCTTCATGTAGTCGCTGAAGTTGAAGAAGGTTCCACCATAGGCGCGAACCCTTGAGACCACCATTCCATTTACCGCCGCGCCCATGGCATGCTCGCGCACGCCAAAATGCAGGTTGCGTCCACCGTAGCTTCCTGGCTGAAAGTCACCTGCGCCTTCGAACTTAAGCCGTGTGCGGTCTGAAGTTGCCAGATCCGCCGAGCCGCCCATGAGCCAGGGAACGTTCTGCGCGATGGCATTGAGCACTTTGCCTGAACTATCGCGCGTCGCAACACCTTTGGCGTCAGCAGGGAACGAGGGCAAGTCTTTGTCCCATCCTTTGGGCAGTTCCCGGCGCTGCATTTGTTTCAATTCTTCGGCGAGCTCGGGATACTTCTTTCCATAGTCATCGAAAAGCTTGCTCCACTTCTGGTAGAGTTCGTGACCGCGCTTGCCGATACCGAGCTGAAAATGCTCGAGCACGCCATCCGGAACCAAAAAGTTGGCGTCTTCCGGCCAACCGTAATTCTTCTTCGCCAGCCGCGCTTCTTTTTCGCCTAACGGCTCACCATGGGCTTCGTTGGTATCTTGTTTGCCGGGTGATCCATATCCGATGTGACTGTTCACCACGATCAGAGTGGGCCGGTCGCTGGTCCGCAGGAAGTTGTTGTATGCCTTCCCCAGCGCGTCGAGATCATTGGCATCCGTCACGTGAATAACATTCCAGCCATACGCAGCGAAGCGCGCGGCGACATCTTCCGTAAATGACCAGTCAGCAGGCCCATCGAGCGTGACTCGATTGTTGTCATACATCCAGCACAAGTTGGAGAGCTTCAAATGGCCGGCTAGCGATGCGGCCTCGGAGCCGACGCCTTCCATCATGTCGCCGTCTCCGCACATGGCGTAGGTGTTGTAGCTGAACAGTTCAAATCCCGGGCGGTTGTAGCGCGTTGCCAGCCACTTGCTGGCGATCGCCATACCCACGCTGTTCCCCACGCCCTGTCCAAGCGGCCCAGTCGTGGTTTCAATGCCGGCAGCCACGCCGTATTCGGGGTGCCCGGGAGTGCGGCTACCGATCTGGCGGAACCGCTTTATTTCGTCCAGTGAGATGGCAAGCTCGTCGGTCGGCTGACCCGAGGAATTTACGTTATGAACTCCACTCAGGTACAGCATCGCGTACAGCAACATCGACGCGTGGCCATTCGAAAGCACAAAGCGATCACGGTCAGGCCACGCAGGATCGCTAGGGTCGAAGCGTAGGAACTGTTGAAACAAAGAATAGGTGACCGGGGCCAACCCCATGGGTGCGCCGGGATGCCCGGAGTTGGCTTTCTGCACCCCGTCGATGGCCAGGGTGCGAATGGTGTTGATGCACAGGAGGTCCAACTGTTTGCCGGTCAGAATCTGCTCGCTCGCCACCATAGAAAAGCGTTCTCCCTTCGGGCACGGATCAGAGTTCGATTCTTCTACTCAGGCAGTTTATCAAGTTCTCGCCAGGCGTGGGTGACGGACGAAGTAGGGCTCAGCGCCGGCGGGCGTCTTAACGCTTGAGATGAGTTTGCTCTCGGAAGGATTCAGCGGTGGGTGAGAATGTAATAAGGAGAGTGAGATTCTAGCGCTTGATCTGTGCCAGGTAGCCGTGCTCGTAGTGGTAACCCTTGGTAGTGTTTTCCACAAACTTCAGGAACTCGCGCAGCCGCTCGCGTTCCGAGACTTCCATCTCGCCGAACTTGATGCGAAGTCCGAAGGAATTGCTTCGCGTTACGGTCCCGTTGATGATCAAACCCTTGACCCAGATTTTTCCGTTGGCCACCCAGAGCCCAATCTCCAGTTTCGCACCGTTACCCAGCATGGTGGCTGTCTCTACGAAGCATCCTCCGCGGCTGGTGTTGGAGAGGTTGCCCCAAACCGGAGTAAGAGAACCTTCCATCCGCAGTTCGACGGCGACAAAACACTTCATACGCGGGTAGCGTCTGCGATCTTCTCCCCATGAAGGGGTAAAGATGTCAGGCTCGAACGGCGGACTAGCGGCGGGATCTGTGGCGGTAATTTGCTCAATCGGATTGGGATGGGATGTGGGGGCAGAGCCGCTTGTGGTCCGCGCGTGAGTTGATTCACCTTTGATCTTGCGCATGGCTTCGAGTAGCGCGCGATCACGTTTTTCAGGCGGAGCTTCCCGATAAGCCCGGAGCAGTTCGCCGAGGTGGCTGGCAATCTGCGGGTCAGTGAGAAGCTTGGTCCAATCCGCGCCCGGCGCGGCGGCTTCAGGCTTGTTCATTTCTGGTCAGTCAGTGCGCGCTTCAGCAGAATTTTCAACAAACCCTAGAGTGAAGCAGGCTGCCGGGTTGGGCAAGATGACCGTGGTTACCATCGTCAGTAACCAGACCCATGGTTACCGGCGGAGAAAAGGGGCCGCGGTCCCAGGGGCGGACAGCAACCCTCCCGTGTCTCGCCAATCGAATGTCTCAGGCCTGCACGTTGATTGCGGGTCCTGTCGGATTTTCGCTGGTTGTCGCAGGTAGGTTCGGGGCAAGTGAGCTTTGGAGGTCTTGCCCAGTGACAGCCCAGAAGTCCCCTTTCAAATTGGCCAGGGATTGTCCGCCTGCTGGATTGCCGGACTGCACGTCCTTTTCATATCGGTTGAAATCCTTCGCAAGTTGCTGGCCTGCGATTTGGCTGGCTTCCTGTTGGGCGCCGCTCAGATCTCCTGCCTGGATCGACTGACCCAAGCTCTTGAATTCAGCAGCCTGTGTGGGATTAGAGAACGGCCCAGAATTGTTCTGCCCAAATGCAGTCAGCGTCGTGTAGGCCTGTTGCACTCCCGCCAGATCGCCGGCCTGCAGCCCTTGCTGTAACTGCCGCCAGGCAGCATCTTCCTGTTGTCTGCGGGAGATGGGCTGCGGTTGTACCGCCGCCGAACTGGCATTGCTAACGCTTGAAATAGACATAGACTCTCCTGTGATGGTGTGTTGTCCGACCTGAAAGGGTTCCTTCCCCGGTTGACTCATCGGCAAAATGCCACATCGCTTTAGTGCCGGGAGGTTTTCATGGCCCCCAGTCTTGCAGTGCCAGTAGTTGCATGTGACTCGCCAAACAGATCCGGGTCTCCCCCGTGCGAAACCTGTTGATTCTTGGTAGGTATTCCCCGCGACCTCCTTAACGACCTGCTCTGCCCGGGAATCTAACCGGGAAACCCCTGCCGCTCCTATGACGCACCCCGGCAAATTGTGCCCTATGCAGCCGGCCTGAGCGATCTCTGCTTTTGTGTCCCTCCGGCTGACCGCTACAATTAATAATCGACTTTCTGTGGCGGCATGTGCCCGGTGTGCGCTTCTCGATTCGCCTGGCGGAGTCGAAATCAAGTAGGCTTCCATGGTGCTGAAGGAATCGGAAGCAATCGTTCTGCGGACGTATCCGCTGCGGGAAGCCGACCTGCTGGTCACTCTATTCACTCGTGCCGAGGGCAAAGTCGACGGTGTGGCCCGCTCGGCGAAGAAGTCCCGTCGCCGCTTCGGGGGCGCGCTCGAACCCCTGACCTACGTGCGCGCCCACTACGAAGACCGGGAACGCCGCGAGTTAGCGCGGTTGGATTCCTGCGAAGTGCTGGAATCTCCTCTCGCCTCGGAAGTTACCTATGCACGCGCAGTTGCGCTGGCGCATGTGGCGGAGTTGCTGGATGAGTTGCTGCCCGACCGCGAGCCCAACGATGCAGTTTTCCGGTTAGCCCTTGCAGTGCTCTCAGGCCTGCGCGGGCCCGACCTCTGGTTGCCCATCACCTATCTCGAGCTTTGGATGACCCGCCTCATGGGTTATCTGCCGGAGCTGTCCGAGTGTATGACGTGCGGGCGTACGCTGAACGGCAGCCGGGCGTTCTACCATGCTCTTGCAGACGGGCTGGTGTGTATAGATGACAAGCGGCTGGCGTCCTCGGAGATTTCCGCTGAATCGCGTGTGCTGGCAGCGCGAATGCTCCGCGCCCCGCTGGAGAGCTTTGCGGGTGCCCCTTGGCCCGAGGCCCAAGCCGCCGACCTGCGAAAGTTCTTGATCCAAACTCTGCAACGGCACATTGAGAAAAAACTGGTGACCGCAGGGATGCTGGAGAAGGGTGGATTCTAGGCGCGCACCAAATCGCACGGTCAGTCTAGGGACCGAGCCACACTACAGAATGTCGCCTAGGATTTACCGAAGACAAGAGCCTGACGTGTACCCCCAAAACGGATTTCAATCAGCAGTCGCGATCCGTCGGGATTTCTCCTGTATACATACGCATCACGCGGGTACTTAACGTCGCGTTTCACCCATCTCGCGTTGGCGCTTGCAACCACGTAGTCGTTGTGCAGCAATTTCACACTGGCATCGTCGAGGGAGGATTCCCAACTGATAATGTAATCCCCCGCGGGTGTGCGGGTACCATTTAGCGTCACCGGGGAACCTAACGTGAAGGGTCGGGAACCTCTTTCGAAAGGTCGCGGCTTGAACCCGCTGGAGACCAGATTCTGGTGTGTGATCTTTGCCCGCTCCTCATCACTGTAGGGGCCAACTAATATGTGATAGGAATTGGTCCAAAGAAAACCCTTCTGAACGGCAGTTGTGGGAAACCCAAGCTGCGACAGTTTATTCATCTCGACGTGAGCCTGTGACTGGTTCTTGAATTTCCCGACATCGAAATACATCTCGGAGGTTGACGCGGCATTCTCTGAGGTGGAACTCTCGGTCTGGACCTCAGCCTGCTTCGCCGGTTCGACCTTCGGGGCCGGACCGGGCTTGCTTGGAACAGGGTTTGAGCTGGCTGCGATGGCAGCCGGTGCCGTCGTCGGAGGTGGCGACGAAGGCGACGGGGCGGGAGCCGTGGCCGGAATCTTTGGAGTAGGAGTGCTGGTTGCAGCTGGTGCAGCGGCAATACTCGATCTTGCGGGCTCGACCTTTGCCTGCTGAGGCGGCGTTGAGTTTGCCTGCGGCGGTGACACGATCTTCTCGGGCTGTCGCACGGGCTGGTTGGGCGGTGTCACCAGCTTGTTGAGCTGTGGGGAGCTCTTGCTGGGCGGCGAAGTCGGGATCGGCGCCGCTGCCGGCAATACCACTTGCGGCGCGGGCGGCGGCAACACCATCGCGGACGCTGGGGGCGTAGCTGGCGATACCGTCGGTGTGACTACGCTCTGCGTCTGGGGTTTTGCCGCAAATCGTTCGCCCAACCGGATCAGCGACTCACCCAACTCACGACGATAGCTTTGAAACAAGAATGCGGCCACCACGACTGCCGACACCAAAACGCCGGTGAGCAGACCACGGGAAAACCCGCTCAGTTGCGTGCGTACTCGCACCTTTGTCGAAACCACCCCGAGCGGCGCAGAATCAGGCGCGGCCTGTGTGTCCAGCCGGCCGCTAGCCGGAGTAGGAAACGCGCGAGGAGGCGGCAAACTCGGTGGAGCGGCGCCAGCGACTGGAGTTGCCGATTGGATCATCCATTTGCGGATTTGTTCGCGACCTTCCGCGGGAAGAGTGGTGAATTGCAAGCCTGCCTTCTGCGTCTCATCCGTCCACGCCAGGGTAGCTTGGGCCTCAATCCGCCGGTTGCGGTCCGAGAACCAAAAGCGGACTTTCCCATTCCGCTGAACCGGATCGAAGGAATGAAAGCACAGTCCCTCATCCGAGACGTTCAACACGATCCCGCCATTATTCGGCTCGATGTTGACATAGGCATGCCCGGTAATGGCGGTTCGCGGAGTTCGGCGGCGCTCCAGGTTTGTCATGCCTTGAACCACTGGGTTGGGGGAAACCATATGGGGTATTTTGTCAATCGTGCAGCAATCGAGTCCGTTCAATAAGCGGCGAACTGACCTGCAGAGGGAACCGCACGTCGGACTTTCCTTGCTGCTTTCCGCCCGCGAGGTCTAGTCGGAATCTTTTTCCGACTTCAAAAAAGTGCACCGATTTTACACCACTCTGCTTTTTTCGCAAGAGGAGAAAATGACAGTCGCCAATGCGTCCGAGGCGGACATCCCCGGCGATTCGTCGTCCCGGCGCTCAGTAGCGAGGCTTGCTAGGCTCTAGCTTGAAGCTGACGAGGAGTTAGGTTTCGGGCCTCAAGCTGACGACTTCCATCGGCTTCCGTTACAATCGTTGCTTAATCCACGCGTCGCTGAACAGGCCTTGAACCCATCCAAGCCCAACTCGCTGACTTTTCAGGAGCTTATCCTGCGGCTCCAAACCTTCTGGGCGGAGCGCGGATGCGTCTTGCAACAGCCCTACGACGTGGAAGTCGGTGCCGGCACCATGGCACCCGAGACCTTTTTACGGGTGCTCGGGCCACACTCTTATAAGGTCGCGTACGTCCAGCCCTCTCGCCGCCCGGCCGACGGCCGCTACGGCGAGAACCCCAACCGTCTTTATAAGCACACGCAATTGCAGGTCGTCCTGAAGCCGCCGCCGGAGAACGTCCAGGAGCTTTATCTGGAATCGCTGGCTGCCATCGGCATCGACCTGCGCCAGCACGACATCAAGTTCGAGGAAGACAATTGGGAAGCGCCTACTCTTAGCGCGTGGGGTGTCGGCTGGCAGGTCATGCTTGACGGTCTCGAGGTCACGCAATTTACTTATTTCCAGCAGTGCGGCGGCGTGGACCTCGATCCGATTTCTGCGGAGTTGACTTACGGCCTAGAGCGAATCACTGCGTTTCTACAGGATGTCGACTCGATCTATGACATCGTGTGGTCGCGCGATCCGGAAAATGGAAAGGCCACGACCTACGGTGACGTGCGGCTCGCCGATGAACAGCAATTCTCGGTTTACAACTTTGAACTGGCGGATGTCGAGAAGGCCTGGAAACATTTCGATCTGTGCGAAGCCGAGTGCAAGACCCTGTTGGAGCGGTACTCCGAGCAGATCAAAGACAAGAAGTCCGGCGACGGTGTAGCCCGCGACAAGAAACGTTTTCCGATTCTTGCAGCCTACGATCTTTGCCTAAAATGCTCGCATCTGTTCAACATTCTCGATGCACGCGGTGCGATCTCGGTGACAGAGCGCGTGGGGGTGATTGCCCGAGTGCGAGCCTTGGCTGTCGGAATCGCCCGGGCGTATGTGGATCAGCAAAGAAGCTACGCAGCTGCGGCCTGAACAGAAGCAAGTAGAACTGGTGGAATCTTCGACCTTGTTTGGATCTCAACGACTGCGATCGAAAGCTTATTAAATGCCTGACTTTCTGCTCGAAATCGGTTGCGAAGAAATTCCCGCGCGGATGATTGATGCCGCCGCGCAGGACCTGTGGGCGCGTACCGCGGCGGTATTGCAACAGAACAAACTGGCTCCGGAAACCCGCGATGGGATATATGGGACACACTACTCAACCCCGCGGAGGTTGGCTGTTTTATTCCCTGATGTCCGCGATACGCAGCAAGACATGCACGAAACAATGGTAGGGCCCTCCGCAGCTATCGCCTACAAAGATGGCCAGCCCACGCCGGCTGCCCACGCATTCGCCAAGAAAGCGGGCATCGATGTTTCTCGCCTGGAACGCGTCACAACTGCCAAAGGCGAATACCTCTCCGCGAAGGTTACCAAGAAAGGGCGATCGGCCTCCGAAGTCTTGGCCGAGTTGCTGCCCAAAGAGATCAACTCGCTGTATTGGCCGAAGAATATGTACTGGCGCAAGCCCGGCGAAGTCTTTGTGCGCCCGGTCCGCTGGCTGGTTGCGTTGTTAGACGCGGAAGTGATCCCGCTCGAATTCGATGGCATCCGCGCCGGAAGCCAGTCGCGAGGGCACCGCATCCTGGCCCCAAGTGCGATTCAGATTCCAAGCGCGGGATCTTCATATGTCGACGCTCTGCGCGCCGCGAAAGTCTTAAGCCGCGGCGAGCGCGAGCAACAAATCCGCAAAGCCCTCGACGCCGCAACCCGCACCCTCCCCGGCGCCCGCTGGCGTGAAGACAAGAACCTGCTCGATACCGTCGTCAACCTCACGGAGTGGCCGTCGGCGATTCTTGGCGCTTTCGATCACGAGTTTCTGCAACTGCCGGAAGAAGTCCTGGTCACCGTCATGCGCGACCATCAGAAGTATTTTGCGGTGGAAGACGGCGCTGGCAAGCTACTGCCGCATTTTCTCGCAGTGCTGAATACCGACGGCGACCCACAGGGCATTATTCGTCACGGACACGACCGCGTGCTGCGTGCCCGCTTCAACGACGCACGCTTCTTTTGGCAGACCGATCAGAAACATCCGCTGCGCGAGCGTGTACAGTGGCTAAAGCATGTAACTTTCCAGAAAGATCTGGGCAGTTACTACGAAAAAACTCTGCGAGTGCAACGCCTGTGTAGTTGGTTGTGCGAGATCATCCGCCAAAGCGGGATGACGATTCGCCCCGGCGTCGTTCACAAAGCTGCGTACTTGGCGAAGACCGATCTGACCACCGAGCTGGTGAAAGAATTCACCGAATTGCAGGGCGTTGTCGGGGGCTTGTACGCACGGGTTCAGGAACTCGATAGTGAAATTCCGGATGCGACTCGCCAACTGATCGCGCAAGCCGTTTACGATCAGTACAAGCCGGAATCGATGGAGGATTCAGTGCCGCAAACGCCTGGCGGTGCGGTGCTTTCGATCGCCGACAAGGCCGACACCATCGCCGGAATGTTTGCTTTGGGATTGCAGCCCACCGGGTCGAAAGATCCATTCGCCTTGCGCCGCCAGGCTAATGGCATTGTCAGGACGATTGCCGAGCACAAGCTGCCACTGAATTTGAGCGACTTGTTCCGTGACGCCCGCGAGACCTACCGGGGGTCGGAGGCCGAGCGCAAGTTCTCGAAAGAGATCGACTATGCGGGCGCGGTTCGGGAATTCTTCCGTGAGCGCCTGGAGTTTTATTTGCGTGATGCCTTGGGTTTTAAGTACGACGTGATTAAGGCCGTCCTGGCCTCCGGTTCGGACGATGTCGTAGACGTCGTGGCACGTGCAGCGGCGGTCAAGAGTGTATTGCATATGCCGGAGTTTCAAGCCATCGCAGCAGCATGCAAACGCATGCGAAACATCCTGAAGCAGGCTGAGGAGAAGGGAATCGAGCCGGCGGCAAAGTTGGAGGATTTGCCGGCGTCGTCGCCAGAAGAGAAGGACCTGGCAGCCTACTTGGATCTCAACGCCCCGAAGGTCGAGACCAATCGGCAGAAGAGAGAATACGCAGATGCGCTTCGCTTGCTCTCGACGGTGCGAGATCAGGTTGACGCCTTTTTCGACAAAGTCATGGTGATGGTGGAGGACGAGCGTATCCGGGCCAACCGGCTGGCGCTGCTGCAGACGTTGTTAAGAGAATTCTCCACGATTGCAGACTTCTCTGAGATCGTGACCGGTTCGTAACGTAGTGCCGCTTACTGCACCTTCTGCAAGCGGGCAATCAGCTTCTGTGCCAGGTTCTCTTCCGCTTCCGACCACAGCAGCCGCCCGCTCGTTCCCGAGTGTTTTTCCACGTTGCCGGTGAAATCAACCAGCTTCTGAACATTCGCCCGCACCTGCATCTCCACTTCACCAGTGAGTTGCACATGCTCCTGCAAGAACGGCGAATCGGGACCGAAGTCGACTTGAATATGTCCCTCTTCGCGGTACGATCCCTCGTCAAACTGCTCACCGCGCACCACAAACCTCACCAGTGATGGTTTGAGCAGCCAATGTTCCTGGCCCTCGCCAAGCATCCACAAGTCCCACGCCGCCTCGAACACATAGGCATAATCTTCGTGCAGCAGTTCGGACGCCACCAGCACCGCTGCCTCGGGCTGAATCCCATGCGGGAAGGACTGTTCCAGGATCGTGGCTTCGTCCCAGGAAACCGGATGCAGTCCCACATACTTGATCCCCGGCCGCTCCGCGGAAAACGGAAACTGGCGCATCACCGACAGGGCGCGGGGCAGCATGTCCTCGACTTCGAAGTCGGGAAACCACAAACTGAGATAAAGCGAATCAGCCACGAATTTCTCCGCTGCATGAGATGCGGCGAACCACCGCGAAGGAACTATTATTGTAGACGGTTTCTTCGGTCGATCTGCTTTGACAGTGCGGAAGACGCACTGCTACCATCGAAACTGTTCCGTCACAAGCTCTTGTCTCACCTCGTCCCCGTCGTCTAGCCTGGCCTAGGACATCGCCCTTTCACGGCGGTAACACGGGTTCAAATCCCGTCGGGGACGCCAACAAAATAAAAGGCTTGAAAGATTCCGAGAAAATCTCTCAAGCTCGTGGGGACTATGGGGGGACGAAGAACTTCGCCCCCGGCCACGGAAGTGCCATTGTCATCGGTCTTCGGTTGCAGAACACTTCGACCATGAAGGAGCAACAAGAGGCGGTTCGCGGCCTAGGTGTGGCAGCTGTAGTCTGTCTCGCCATTGTCTTCGTGTCGCTCAACGTCAAAGCGCAAGAGCTTGCCGCGTCTGAACGAATAGAAATTGTTACGCATTTCGATACCGGACTCCCTCCGGGGGTGGGTGCGCCCGTTTGCCTGAAAGGCGATGGCCGTATCGGAAGGGTCAAAGATGTTCGCTTGATGTTCGGGCATGAATCCACTCATGATCTCTGGGAAGTGGTCATGGATCTAGATGCACGTTACGCGTCCAAGATGTCAGCTGACTCTGTTGCTACTCGGTGGCTGCACCGGACGAGGGTAGCAATTGCGATTCTCTCGAAAGGCTACCCTTTGTAGAAATAGGCGAAGATTCTTCCCATCTGCCCATACAGAGTCACACCGTGCTTGAAGGTAGGGTCACGTACGCCGCTGAGATCGGGTACATGCTCCCGAAGAGCTGGACGAGAAGGACGGTTAACTCGATCACCCATTTCATCGTGATGGACATCGGTATCGTCTATGTCGAGTTGATTGGCGGAGCGATCATACTCCTCGCCGGGGTGGTGCTGGCCATCCTCATATACCGTCGCAGGGCCTTAGTTCGATAGGTAGAAGCCTGTTGTCTCCGGCAACACTTTCTTAAAGGCCACGTCCAGCTTTCCGGCCACGTTCTGCATGCATCCAGGAGAGAGGTGAGCGTACCGCTTCGTCATGTTCAGCGTCTTGTGGCCGAGCGGCCCCAGAAATTGACACGTGCTTATGACCGCACGCAGGCAAACCGGAAGTCGGGTGGCACAGTTTAAATGGGAGCCCCGCGCCGGGCGTGCGAAAACAATTACTCTAGTCAATCCCCTTGCTCGGCCATAACTCGTGAGTAATGGCCGATCGCACCGCGGTCCTAGTCGCCGACACCTGACAAAGGCAAACGTTCCGACAGGTTCGAGACCTTCAGAAAAGCACTACGGGCACCCGTCATCTGCGGGGTAAATACAACACTGATCGTGCAACTCAGATCCGGAGCCAGCATTGCAGTGCAACTGTTGGTGTGAATCGCAAAATCGCCCGGGTCCGGTCCCGTGATCGAAAACGTTCCAAGGGCCTGATCGTCCGCACCGACGTTGGTCAACTTGACAGACATCGGCGCGCTCGTGCTGCCGACTTTTGTGTTCGGGAAATTCAGCGACGTGGTAGAAGCCGTCAGCACCGGAACCATGTTGGTCTGGCGAATACGATTGTTGCCGTTGTCCGCAATCAGCAAGCTCTTTGCAGCGTTCACCGAAAGTCCGCTGTTATCCAGTGTGGCTTTGGTAGCAGGGCCGCCATCGCCTCCGAAACCTGCGGAGCCTGGGTGTTGTGGATTCCCAGCGACGGTATCAACGGTTAGAGTCGCCGCGTCAATGCGCCGCACCAAGGAATTGCCGCCGCCACCCACATAGACGTTGCCAACAGGGTCCACTGCCACCTGCGAAGGAGTGACGGTCTTCGCGTTGATGGCCGCGCCGCCGTCACCGAAGAACCCGCGTTTGCCCGTGAAAGCAAAAGTCAGAATATCGTCGACCGGTAATCCAGATCCGCCGCATCCTAGCAGTACCGCGAGGATACAGCGCACTTTATTATTCTGCGTGTCGGATATGTAAACATTTCCGGCCCCATCGTTCGCGACCCCAGTCGGTTGGTTGACCCTGGCCATCGTCGCCGGGCCACCGTCGCCTAAATTCCCAGGCACGCCCGTCCCTGCGGCGGTCGTGATATTACCCTGATTCGGGCCGCTGAGGTAGACCTGGCGCACACGGTTTCCGAATGAGTCTGCAATGTACAGATTCCCTAGATTATCGACGGACAACGCGGTTGGGCTGGTGAAAGCCGCAGTTGGCCCAGTCGCAGAGCCTCCATCTCCGCACAGGTCGGTCGGCGGATCGCACTGTACGTTATAGTTCCCAGCAATAGTCGAGATCACGCCGCTGGGAGAAATCTCGCGGATGACATAATTGAGACTGTCTGAGACGAAAATGTTGCCGGAGTTGTCTATTGCGACACCGAATGGAGCGTTGAGCGTCGCGCTTGTGGCCTGGCGGGTGTCCCCGCTCCAGCCAGCGCTGCCGGTGCCAGCGATCGTACTGATGGTTCCGCCGCTGACTTTGCGAATCCGGTTGTTGGCTGTGTCCGCGATGTAGAAGTTCCCATTATTGTCCCAAGTCACCGACTGCGGATTGGCGAGGGTTGCCGAAGTTGCCAGACCCCCGTCGCCTTCTGACACACCTCCGGCAAAGGTGCTGATCGTATTCGATACCACTTCGCGCACCCGCTGGTTGCCGGTATCACCAACCCAGATAGTGCCTGCCGAATCCACCAGGACCGCATAGGGGAAGTCGAGGCACGCGCTCGTGGGGGGGCCCTTATCACCGCAGAAACCCTGTATTCCGCTGCCCACAGCGGTTCCGATGATCGCTTTGTTGTTTATTTCGCGGATGCGGTGGTCCAATCGGTCGGCGATATAGAGATTTCCTGCCGAATCGAACGCTATCCCCGATGGATCGTGAAGCTCTGCGTTCTTTGCCGGACCATCGTCGCCGCAGGAGTTGGTGCAGACTTTTCCGGTGCCTGCGATGTTAACGATATCGCCAACCTGATACTTGTGACTCATGTCGCTGCATCCCCCGATCACCGCCAGGACACAACGAACCTTCTGATCTCTTGTATCCCCTATAAAGATGTCTTGTGACGCGTCAAGCGTGATCCCCACAGGCAGGTCTAGTTGGGCAGCCAAAGCCGGGCCGTCGTTGCCACAACCCATGGTCGGTTGACCGCACACGTGGTCCGTTCCCGCAACCGTCTGGATATCTCCTGACGGAATCATGACACCCACCACCGTGACCGTAGCCGCTTGGGTGTTCACCACCCGAATCCGGCTGTCTCCGGTATCCGCGATGTAGATATTGCCGGACTTGTCGACCACCAAACCCTGCGGTGAGTTCAGTTGCGCGCTGGTGGCGGGACCACCATCTCCGCACGGTTGGGATGTGTAATCGCTTACGGGGCATGCCTTCCCGGTGCCGGCAACCGTATTGATGATGCCGTTCGTTACTTTACGGACGCGGTGGAGGTCGGCGATGTAGATGTTCCCGGCAGAATCAATGGCCAGTCCGGCCGGGGCACTCAGCGTCGCCTGGGTCGCCGGTTTGCCATCCCCGCTAAAACCCTTGATGCCAGTTCCGGCAAACACGCTAATCGTGCCGGAGGGGGTTACCTCGAAGACGTTGTAGCTGTATGGGGCGGCAATGTAAATGTTGCCGCTCGCATCCTCAATCACGGCGCTGGGGCCAGGGATGTCGTTGGCCGTTGCCGCACCAGAGACGACTGCGCCACCGGCCACCGTCTGTATAGTGTTGACGCCCTGCGCGTGGGCACTCGACACCACAAAGGGCCAGCCAACGATGCATTCCAGGCAGAGCAGAGCGGCCCAAAGAAAGAAGTATGAACTGCGCCTTCGATCTACTTTGAGATGTGTGCGGATCGAACGTGAGCAGGCGATGAGATACATGGTGCCTCCACGGATCGGAAACTTAGTAAGCCTCGAAATTCATGCAATCTTGGGAAATTCCTCGCCAAAAGGAAACCAGCGAATTTTATGACGCAAGTCCTCGTCCGAACAGTGGACTTTCGTCTCTACGCTCTTTGAGAATCAGCCCACACCCTTTGACTAGGTGGCATAAAAAGTCTTACAGCGTGGGATCGGGACGGTAGCGGCTGGAGAATTCCCGCAATCCCAATGCCGTGCCCGCAACGATGATCAACAACTCGTTCTGGAAAGCGAACCAAAGATGTAGAACGTACCGTTGTTATAGCTGCCGTTCACTCCGCCCCCCGGTCCCATGGTGCCCAAGTAGACATACCCATTGGCGATGGTGGGCACGGAGAATTTGGTGGCCGTAGTGATCGCGTCCACTCTGGTTGAGCATTGGCTGCTGGCGTACAACGTCGCCATCGTGAGAGCGTCGTAAGCATAGAGTACGCCCGGCTTCGAAGTTCCGGAGATCGGCTCAACACTACCGTCTCCCCAAATCGCCCACACAATGCCGTCCGGCGCAATTTGGCTACCAGAGTCTGACGTCACTGCCGGCGTTGTACCGAAAGCGAAGCCGTTTTTGGTAGATACTCCCGTGGTGGTGCAGATGGGGAGCGTGGGGTTCGCACACAACGGATATTGCGTGAGACCGCCAGAAGTCCCAGCGATATAAATGTACTCTTGCACGTTGCCGTTCACATTGAATTGGCCGAAGGCCGGCGTGTTTTGGAAATAGGCAGCGTGCGGGCCCGTGGTGATTGGTACCGTTTGAATATTCTGATTGGCTGGAGCTTGACCGTTCGCGGCAGTGCAGGCGACACACGACCCCGAGACGCTGCAGGTGCCCGCATTGAACTTGCCCGGATTGGCGCGATTCATGACCCACAAGTTGCCTTCTTTTTCCCCGCTGATTGCCAGATAAGGCCAGCCCGGCACTTGTTCGTCCGGAACCAGCATTACCCCGCCCGACCCGAAATCGAGATTTTCGTTCTTGCCATGCGGCTGCACACAATTGCGGTAGTATTGATCGGACGGCGTAAAGTAATCCGCGACGGTCAAATTAGTCGGATTCAGCTTCACGAAGGTGTCGCCAAAACTCGTGGTTCCGTCCCACTGACCGTTCCCAGTGTTGAAATAGATGTAGTTGCTGGTGCCGTCCCACCCGTATGCCAAGCCAGCTCCATCCTGCCACACTCCTCCACCCGCACTCGATGAATCGCCCGGAGTGGTTGCGAAGCACAACGCAGGATCATTCGGTTTGGCAGTGTTATAGCCGAACACCATGCCGTTGGGCAGCGGAGCGTTCCCATCCATCATCGAGAACGCAACGTAGACGTAGTTGCTGGCGTACAGCAGCCCTGGGCGCTGAATATGCATTTGCGAAAACGGAGTCGAAGTGCTGCCGGCGGGGCAACCGGTGGGCGGAGTGATCGTGATGTGACCGATGACCTTCAGACTCGAGGTGTTGATCGCGAAGAGGGTGTGATACCAGTTGTTGGGTTGCCCGGTCTGCACATCCTGTGTCTCAGCCACCAAATAAAGTACGTCGCCGTTGATGACTGGCGTACCCAGAATGCCAACATAGGGAGCGATCGTCTGGCAATCTCCGTAGCCAATATACTGGCAGTCCACGGGATACTGACCCAGAAAGCTGCTGAGGTTAATACTGCCAAAAACCGTGCAGGGGGCTTCCGCGTTGGAGCTGGCGCCGCTGATGGCATAGAGCGTATCGTTCTCAGTGACGACATACGCCACCGTCTGAACAGAGCCTTTGAAGTTGACGGTCGATATCAGCGGCTGCGCATAAACCTGTCCATCTACGTGAGTGGAGCAGATCTTGCCGAAGTTCGTATTCTTGAGCGTGTTGTAAAGAAGCGTGCCTTCTTGCGTATTTTCGCCCGAACGATAGTTGTCATTGTGCCACGTGGTCACGGTGACCGTCTGGGCCCCGGACAGGAGGCTCGACGTCGGAAGCAATGCAAGACACAAGGCCAAACCAAAAAACACAAACCGGCATTTAATCATAATTCCTTCCGGATACTCCTGCGCGCAACAATTCATTCGCGAGTCCCAAATTCGATGAGGCTAGTGGGGGTTTGCGCTACCCAGACGCTGGTCCCATCAAAGATAATGCCTGATGTATTGAGCAACGTGATCTTGGACAGCAGGGTACCATCGGTGGCTCGTAACTTCATCAAGTAAGGACTGCCTGTCACCCAAATGTTCTTGCCGTCAAAAGCCAATCCGTAAGGCGCCCCCGGGGCGGCGAAGGTTCCAAGAACCTGGCCATCGCTGGCCCGCAGCTTGGACACTGAACTGCTGCCCCGGTTTGCCACCCAGATGTTGGTGCCGTCAAACACAATGCCCATTGCCCCGTTACCGACCGTATAGGTGCCAACTACAGTTCCGTCGCTCGCTCGTAACTTAGTCACGTAGTTGCGATCGCTGGTTACCCAGATATCGCTGCCGTCAAAGGCCACCGCGATTGCGCCCTCGCCCACGGCGTAAGTTCCCAATTGCCGGCCATCGTCTGCACGGAGCTTCGTAACCGAGCCATTGCCATTCGCAACCCAAATGTTAGCTCCGTCTGAGGACAGCCACCATGGGCCCTTGCCAACGCTAAATGTGCCCATATTCTTGCCGTCACTTGCCCGCAGTTTGGTCACCGTATTCTCGACATTGGAGGTAGCCCAGATGTGCGTGCCGTCAAAAGCCACGCCGTAAGGTCCGCGGCCAACGGCGAAAGTGCCCAAAACCGCTCCGTCATTCCTCCGCACCTTTGTGACAGAAGAGCCGTCATGGTTGGCGGTCCAGATATTGACCCCGTCGAAAGCCAGGCCATAAGGCTCGTCACCAACCGTGATCTTTCTTTTCGGATTCAGCGTCTCCTGGTGCGGCGTCGCTGATTCTCGTGACTTCGCGGGTGCTGGAGCAGTTTGTGGCTGAGGGGATGGAGTGGTCGCTCTGCTTTGGCCGAAGCTGGGAAGAAGATTCGCGAGCGACAAAGCCACAAGCCCGGCGCAGACAGTCCTTCGCATTCCGATAGGCGCCTCCACGGATCGGAAACTTAGTAAGCCTCGAAATTCGCCAAACCAGCGGATTGTACGACGCACATTCTCGGCCCGAACAGTGGACTTTCGTCTCTGTAGCCAGGACAACAGCCCTAGCGTGGCAAACCCATTCAGGAGCGAGACCGATCCCACCACAATTCTTGCTGCTAGTGCTAAACGCAGGACTGCGCCAGGGGCCCACGAGCTAATCGTGCTCCTTGTACAGGATCGACCGTTCTCGTCCAGAATGATGGGTGACACTCTCCCGTAGAGTGTTGCCATGCAACCCAAGAGTGGTAAGCCGGCTCGATCGGCGTGGTTAGCGGCGGTCGGGCTGATCTTCTCACAACGATCACGCGCGTCCACGCCCACCGACTCGATCAGAGTCGAGAGCGTGCCGGAACCGCCAGCCAACTTTCTTGCTGATGCCGGAATGGCGTGCTTTCGGCGTCCCGCACGGCTTTGGCAAGGTCAGGGATGCCAGCGACCCCTCGCCGTGCCAGCGCAAGGAGGTGTATAATCGCGCGACGTTGGTGGCGAATAATTTCGTTTACGGTGCGAGAAGTGGTCGCCCGGCGTAGACCATGTCGATCACCCAACCGAGTGCCCAGGCTTTAGGAGACGATGTGAAACATTCAGTGAAAAGTCATTTCGCAAACACTTCCGTGCGGACGTTTGTCCGCGCCACTACTCTTTGCTTGTTTCTGGTGGCGGCATTCTCTACTGAAACGGCGTTCGCTCAGACCGGATATACGGGAATCTTCGGTGGCGGCCCGTTTTACAAGAATGCGGCCCCCAACATCATCGAAATAGAAAATTCCGGTTTCAGTGAAGCCATCGTGTGGAGCGTCGAAGTCAATAGCACTGGGGACTTGAATTTCAATGGAGAGTTTCCCTTGACCTCCAACGGAGTCTATGTCGGCAATCAGACCCATCCCGATTTTCCTGGGAATATGGCGCAGTTGAAGCAAGGGACGGTCAAGCGGGTCACGTTCAGCGTCGGCTCATCCAATGTTGGAGACTGGCAGGACATCACTGCCTTGATCCAGGCGCAGGGGACCGGCCCTAATAGCATCCTTTATAAGGATTTTCAAGCTCTGAAGGCTGCTATCCCAGCTCTGGATGCCATCGATTTCGACGATGAGAACAGCTATAACTCTCCCACCACGATTGCCTTTGGGGTCATGCTCGGCCAACTGGGTTATCACGTGATGCCCGACCCGTACACCAACAACAGTTATTGGATCAACGTAGTGTCGCAAATTAACAGTCAACTGCCGGGCACAGTGGACGGAGTCCACCTCCAGGCATACGCCGGTGGCCAGGGCAACAACCCCTGCGTGGGATGGGATTTCGGGACCGTTCCTGTGTTTCCCGGCTTGTGGGACAAGAACGATACTCCCTCCCAGGTCGAGACCATCATGAGCGGCTGGCACAGCCAGTGTGGCATTATCGGCGGATTCCTGTGGCTGTACGACGATATCGTGGGCAAGGGCCTTGCGGCACAATATGCGGCCGCGATCAACACCGCAGTTGGCGCGAGCGGTTTCACGCTTTCCGGCCCCAGCAGCTTGTTCTTAAATCAGAGTGGAAAGACCGGCGGAATAATCACCATCACTCCCTCAAACGGATTTAACGGCCAGGTGACGCTGAGTCTTTCGCAACTGCCAAAGGGAGTCAAAGGAGGATTCAGAGGGCAAGGCGACAGCCGAAAAATGGGGTTCGAAGCTGGCCCTTCTGCTACTACTGGGTTGTTTCCTGTAACCGTGACTGGCACTTCGGGAAACATCATGCAGACTCTTATTTTTACTCTCGCGGTTAGTGCAGCCGTCGGCACAACCGGAACCGGCACGCAAGTGGATCTTTCTTCGGAGGTTGCGGTGTACGGTATCTATCAGGATGGCAGCAAGTATACGACCGGAGGCCTCGATGGGCTTGGGTATTCATACTCAGCGAACCTGCTGACCGGGGCGCGCGTCCTTGACGGCGTGCTGTTCGATTTCGGTCCGGCGAATGCACCAGATGTCGTCGCTTGTAATGGCCAAACCATTTCGGTGCCACAAGGGCAGTTTTCCGATCTTGTGCTGTTTGCGACGGGCGTGAATGGGAACCAATTAGGCGAGACTTTTGTCGTCCACTACACCGACGGTACGAGCGCGCAAGTTGTTCAAAGCTTCAGCGATTGGTTCACCCCGCAGAACTTTACTCGCGAGTATGAAGCGGTCGCCATGCAATACCGAAACTTTGACGACGGCACCAAGGACAAGCGGACGTTCAGTCTGTATGCGTATCTGTTTCCACTGAATCAGACTAAGGTCGTGCAGAGCATCACCTTACCCATCGATCCGGACGTCGTGATACTGGCATCGACGTTGTTGCCTGCGAAAGGGGCTTATTGAAATTTCCGGAAATATAGATGTCAATATCCTCCCCGGTCGGAGCTAGCCTGCACTACAGGAGCCCATTCTTCCAGGTGGGATGAGCATCGGGGTGCGACCACGCACTTCTGTGGTGCTTCAACTCCACAAGACCCAGACGGGGTAACAGGCTGGTGGAACTTTCCGCCCGTGCGTCGTAATATCTAGCGATCCGGAAAGGACAATCCCATGATGTTCGGTATGAGCTTGGAGACCTACACGCTGGTCCACGTTGCGATCAGCTTGATTGGCATCGGCTCGGGACTCGTCATGGTATTTGGGATGCTGAAGGGAAGACTCCTCCACGGTTGGAACGGACTCTTCCTGCTGACGACCGTGTTGACCAGCGCGACCGGGTTCGGCTTTCCCTTTGATCACCTCCTGCCATCGCACAAGGTCGGCATCATTTCGCTGCTGGTGCTGGCGATTGCGATCGTGGCTCGCTATGTCCAACATTTAGCTGGAGGCTGGCGTCGAACCTATGCGATCACTGCCGTGATTGCTCTCTATCTCAATGTATTCGTGCTCCTGGTGCAGAGTTTTCTGAAGGTTCCGGCCCTCCACGCTCTTGCCCCTGAAGGGAAGGAACCGCCATTTTTGCTCGCACAGCTTATCGTTATGGCCATATTCATCGGGCTTGGCGTTGGTGCAGTGAAGAAATTCCGCAATTAACAGGTCGAACTGCTTTATCAAACATCTACTGCTTGTCCAAGGAGGACATTCCATGCCTACCATTACAACCAAAGACGGCACACAGATTTACTACAAGGACTGGGGATCAGGCCAGCCAATCGTGTTCAGTCACGGTTGGCCGCTCACTGCGGACGACTGGGACGGACAGATGCTTTTCTTCGGCCAGCGTGGCTATCGAGTCATCGCGCATGATCGGCGCGGACACGGCCGCTCCACTCAAACCTGGGATGGCAACGAGATGGACACCTACGCTGACGATCTTGCCGCTCTCACCGAAAAGCTCGACCTGAAGAACGCAATCCATGTGGGCCACTCTACCGGCGGCGGGGAAGTGGCGCGTTACATTGGCCGGCATGGCACGAAACGTGTTGCCACGGCTGTGCTGATCAGCGCGGTGCCGCCGCTGATGGTGAAGACGGAGAAGAATCCAACTGGCCAGCCAGTCGCAGTGTTCGACGGGCTCCGAGCCGCCCTGGCGGCAAACCGGGCGCAGTTTTACAAAGACATTACGCTCCCGTTCTACGGGTACAATCGGCCGGGCGCCAAGATTTCTGAAGGCATCCGGGAGCACTGGTGGTTGCAGGGGATGTTGGGTGGCATGAAGGCCCACTACGACTGCATCAAGGCTTTCTCCGAGACTGATTTCACTGAGGACCTCAAGAAGTTCGATGTGCCAACGCTGATCATGCATGGCGACGATGATCAAATCGTTCCCATCGTCGCGGCGGCTCCGCTGTCGGCGAAGCTTGTGAAGAACGCGACTCTGAAGGTGTATCCAGGATTTCCGCACGGGATGCCCGCAACCAACGCGGACCAGATCAACACCGATCTGTTGACGTTCCTCAAGCAACGCAAGCTAGCGGCAGCCTGATTGTCGAGTCGCCCGGCCTTTCACCCCTCCGGTGAAGGCCGGGTGGCTTGTTCGTCTGTGGGATGACAGTGAACGACAAAGGCTCCGATCTTTATTCGTCCCCTCGTACCCGCCACCAATCCATCTGCTCGAACTCGGCCATTTTGTCGACCCCGTGGTCGTTATACCATCGCTCCCAGGCGGAAGCGTCCGCAGGCAAGTGTTCGTCGGTGATTTCCGCCAATGCGAGGAAGGTCCAATTGCGCATTTGCGGCGTGGTCTGAGGGTCTTGCGCCAATGCGATCAGTTTTGGCGCCATACGCATGCGTTGTTTGCGCATGAAGTTACCGCAGTCAGAGATGTTGCATCCGGCGCGGTCGCGGACGGCGTTCGAGGCATCGTGAGTGAAGGAGTCGAACAGCTGATCCAGGGCCTCGTCGGTGCCGAGATAGCGCATGCCTTCGACCGCCCACTGCCGGACGTAAGGATCAGGATCGTTCTTCGCATAATCGACCAACACCGGGTAAATCAAGTTGTAGCCGACACCGCGTCCCGCCAGCATTCCCATCTGATACACAGCTGCGGCGCGTGATTCCTTGTCGCTCTGGGCTTGCGTGATCAGTAGATCGGCCGAATGTTCTGTCCTGGCCCAACCATTCAGTGCAAGGTTGAGATCGGCATTGGCATAACGCACCCGCAGGTCGGTGGAAAAACGGGAGCGCCACTCGAGTTGTTTCATGCCGTTGGTGAGTTTGATGTTCCCCTGCCACATGACGATGTCCTGTTCGAAGAGGTCCCGAGCCCGGTCATCGTGGTGAATGGCACGATCCAGCAATTCTTCCGCTTGTGTCTGCTCGGGCAGCAACTGCAGGCGCTGTGCATCGATATCGGTAAGAGGTGTGTAGGTTACGCGTTGCGCCCGGGACTTCGCCGCAGTCTGTGCTCGGGTTGCCGCCGGACGCTTGGGCACACCGCGCATTACAGAATTGAAGTGGTAGGTCATAAACCCAATCCAGGCCATAGCGAAAGCCGCGCTGACGGCCATCGCCACGGCTCCACCTCGCCGCAACGCCATCGGTTGGCTGGATGGCGTCACGCCCCGTTGTGGGGGTGGGCCATACACCCCGAATACATTGTCCACTGCAACGTGCGTGTCCAGCTTTAGGCCAACGAACTTCTCCAATTGAGCGGCGACCCAGCGTGCTTCCTCACGGTTATCGATGGCATCGGCCAGAGTGATCTTCTTTCCGCCCTTGGTTTGCAAGCGGAGGAGGTAAGAAGCATTGTTAGGATTTGTGCCCTGCTGGCCGCTGGTCACAGCAAGAATCTTTTCAATCTCAGGGAAAGGAATTTCACGCGTCGAGGACACTCCCAGCAACGCACGGCTCACTCGAAGCTTGCCATTGCCCACTTCAATGCGAGAAGAGGCAATTGCCGACTGGACCACGCCATAGACCAGTAACAGGTCGACCAAACCGAATATAACGGTGAAGACCGACGGAGCCTTGGCATTGTGCAGGAAGTAAACGACACCGGCGAATCCCGCCGTGACGAGAATCAATACCAGAACGCGGATGGGGTTGCGAAACGGTGGGAAATAGAACTCCGTGCCGCCGGTCGGACCAGTCGAAACCACGACCTTCGGGTTCTGAGGCGTTGCCACGTCCGAGGCGTCGTTTTGGAAAGCCGGGGCAGCGTCGGGTTGTGAGTCGCCGAAGGAGGCAGGCGCGGGCGTTGTGGTCGCAAGCGGTGTCAGCCGGAAGACCGGGACTTCAAAGTCGTCCGAATAATCCACGCCGGGAACGTCGGCTTGCGCGTGCAGCAACCAGAGAACCTGGTCGCGTGCCTGGTCGTGATTGGTTTCATAGGCATCACTGGGGACAACGAAGTTCACGGGGATGGTTGCGTCTCCCATGGGGCCGGGAGTGAGTGCCTCTTGTGGCACGTTCGCTTGCGCTTGCCAGAGGACGACCCGGTTGGTGCTTTGGCTCTTGCCCGATCCGGTGATGACCTGGCGAACGCAGGAAAGTGTGAGATCGACTCCGTGGCGTGTGGTTGTGTTGAAACGCAGGTGGATGGTTCCCTTGAGCGATTTCCCCGGAGAGAAGGGAAGGGAAGCGAATTCAAAGTAAGTCTTGCCGAAGCGTTTCTTGCGGATGGTTACACGCAGCGCTATGCCGGCCAGAATTACACCGGGAATGCAGAATCCGAGAGCAGGTAGAAAAGTAGAGCCGGAATTCCGCCCGGGAGTGCGAGCCGTCAACGTGATAACGGTGAGAGAAATGAGAGTCCAGACTCCAGCCACCAGCCACAAGCCAGCCGGGTTGTTGAGGTTCTTACTCTCGGCGCGGCTGGCGGACCAATCCTTCTGCCACAGCCAGGGAGAATCCGGGGCAGACTGCCGGGCCTCGGCTTGTTCCTTCAGCTTGCGATTGCCATAGGTGGCGGCATAAACGATTCCCCCGCCGACTAGAATAAATATTCCACAAACCAACACCGTGACCATGGGATTTCCGTGCACGTGGGCGGGATCAGCAGCCAGGAAGGCGCTAGCTACCGCGATGCCAAGGCCCACGAATATCATGCCGAACGCGATCAGCGATGTAGCCGCAGCTTGGGATGGTCTGGTCACCACAAAATTATAGGGTTGGGTACGCTGATGGTAGAGGCAGGAAAGCGCGGGTTCCATTACCTTAGTCATAGGCATTTGCGCGCAGAGTGCACGGGGTGGCCGTGATTCGATTCCTTCGTCAATTTGCCCTACTTCTTGGCGTGGCATGGTTGCTTGTGCCTGTCGTGCTGGCCAGGTCGCACCGGCAACTGCAGATCTACTTCATCGATGTTGAAGGCGGACAGTCCACGCTGATCGTGACGTCCCAGAAGCAATCCTTACTCATTGACGCCGGCTTTGCAGGCGAGCGTGACGCGGATCGGATTGTGCGGGCGGCCAAGGCCGCGGGCATCAAGCAGATCGACTACGTGCTCATCACCCACTATTACGGAGACCACGTGGGTGGCGTGACGGATCTGTTGAAGAAAATCAAGGTCGGCACTTTCGTGGACCATGGTGAGAACCAGGAAGATTCCGACGCCACCAAGAAACACTATGCCAACTACGTGGCGGCGATCGCGCATTTTCCGCGCGTGGTCTTGAGGCCGAGCCAGGGAGTGCCACTGAAGGGCCTCACTCTGCAGGTGCTAGCCGCTGCGGGCGATCACATCACCGACCCTTTACCGGGTGCAGGGGAAGCCAACATCTACTGTGCATCGGAAAAGCAGCCTCCGGACGACACTAGTGAGAACTCCCGCTCGCTAGGGGTGCTCATCACTTACGGTCGGTTCCGGTTTCTGGATTTGGGCGATCTGACTGAGCAAAAAGCGCTGGAGTTGGTCTGTCCCAACAATTTGATCGGCAACGCCGATCTTTATCTGGCAACCCATCATGGAGGGTATCCCGACAATCCTCGGGCTCTGGTATGGGCGTTGCATCCGCGGGTGGTCGTGATCAATAACGGCCCACGCAAAGGAGGCAACCCACAGGCTTGGCAGATTATCCATGACTCGCCGGATCTCGAGGACGTGTGGCAACTGCACTACGCCCTGGATTCCGACAAGCAGCACAATAGTGCGGAGGCTTTCATCGCCAATGTCGATGACAAATCAGACGGGCACTATGTCAAAGTAGAAGCCAGCTCCGACGGGAGATTCAGGGTGACGAATTCACGAAATGGGATCGAGAGGAATTACGGAAAGTAAGCCGCCATTGAGAACAATGTGCATTCGTGCCTCGCTGCTAACCCGATGTATTCTCGGCACTTCGCCGTTTCCGATGACTGTAGCTTCGCGCTTTGACCGCGATTGTTTACAATAAGGACTTTCGTTTCTCTTGTTGGCTCGAGAGTGGTACATCTCGGGAAGCAAAAAACCTTTGAAACCGTCTCTAGAAAATCCTGGCGGCCCCGGCCATGATGACCCCGTATATTGGCGGGTGGAGGGCAGTCTCCTCGAATTGACCACGGTCCGGTCAATTGCCTTCTTTACCTGGAATCTGCAAACCTTTACCGAACGCTGGACGCGCCGCGGCCTGGTTTTTCTGATGGCTGTGTTGCGTCCTTTCCTGTATGCGCTGAACCGGGAATTTGCCACGCGCGTCGTGTACAGCGTGCTTCGGCGTGTCAGCCGCGACCGCCTTGATTTGCTGAGCGAAGAATACTTCCAATACAAGCTGAGACCTCAACTCAAGCCGGAGGGCGTGCGACAGCTTCAGGCGCTGATGAATTCGCGGCGGGACATCGTCCTGGTAAGCCAGGGGCTGGACCACATCATGCGCCCGCTGGCTCGGCATCTGGGCGTGCAGTGGATCGTTGCCAACCGCCTGGAGTTTCGCGACGGTATTGCCACCGGGAGGCTGCTTGACCCTGTGATTCGGCCACGCGGGGCTTTCGCCCGCATCACCGGAGCAGGCCCGGATGGGCAACGCAGCCCTGAACAGCTGATTCGTGATCTTGACCTCGCCACGATTGAGGAGCTGCGCTCTGCCGTGGTTCCGTCCAGCCGCCAGGTGCCGATCCCGCAGCGACCCATCGTTCACTTTGACGGTCCGCGACAAACCCGGCCTCTTTCCGTGCGCGCGGCGTTTGCCGGGAAGCACGTCATGCTGATTGGGGTGACGGGATTCATCGGCAAAGTTTGGTTGGTGAACACTTTGTTGGATTTGCCTGAGACCGGGCGCATTTATCTGCTGATCCGGCGCCAGAAGTCGAATCCAGCACAGCGCCGCTTCGAGAAGTTGATTGAGGACTCGCCTGTGTTCGATCCCTTGTGGGCGCGTCATGGCTCGGGGCTGTCACGTTTCCTCTCCGAACGTGTCGAAGTCGTGGAAGGCGATGTTTCCCATCCCGGACTCGGACTTACTCCCGCGGCCGGCGAAATGTTGGGCAAGAATCTCGATTTGATTATCAACAGTTCGGGGCTGACCGATTTCAATCCCGATCTGCGGGATGCGCTGTTGACCAACGTCGATGCCGCCGTGAACGTGGTTGAGTTCGTGCGCCAGTCCGATCACGCGGGCTTATTGCATCTCTCTACCTGCTATGTCGCGGGACGGCAGGATGGGCGCGTCAGCGAGAGAATACGGCCGAACTACGTGCCCGCCGCTATCGCCGGCTACGACGCCGAACGCGAATGGCATGCCCTGCGCCAGTTGATCCAGGATACCGAACAGCGGGCGGAAGGCGGCGAAGTCACAGGAGAGCTCCGGCAGCAGGCGTTGCAGAAGGAACACGCCGCCAGAGACCTCCAGGGTGCGGCGCTCGAAAACCAGGTTCGTAAGAACCGGGTGCGCTGGCTCCGCAATCATCTGACTGAAGCTGGAACCAAGCGGGCGCTGGAGCTGGGCTGGCCCAATACTTACACTCTGACCAAGGGACTGGCGGAGTCGCTGCTGAACAAGTACGGAGCGGGCTTGCCGATTGCGATCGTTCGGCCCGCCATCGTCGAAACCTCGATTGAGAAGCCGTTCCGGGGATGGAATGAAGGCATCAACACTTCAGCTTCGCTTTCCTACCTGCTGGGTACGTATTTTCGCCAACTGCCGTCGAACGAGCGCAAGCGGCTGGATCTGATTCCGGTGGATTCGGTTTGCGCCGGGATGACCCTGATTGCAGCCGCGATCATGGAACGCCGCCACGACCCGGTTTATCAGCTCGCCGCTTCCGTCACCAATCCCTGCGATATGCGGCGGTCCATCGAACTCACCTCTCTGGCTCATCGCAAACATTACCGGGCGCAGGAAGGTCTGGAATACTGGCTGCGGCTGCGCTTTGACGCGATTCCCGTCTCGAAGGAGCGTTATCAGCGCATGTCGGCGCCTGCCCAGAAAGCGATCATTAAGTCCATCCAGAGCATCATGTCGGCTTTCCCGCTGAAGAAGACCCCCTTGGCGCGCACCCAGCGCAATCTCGAGAAGGTCGAAAAACTGATTCAGCTGTTTGAACCGTTCATTCTGCTGAACGAGCATGACTTCGTGGCCGAGAACGTCGAGAAACTGGCGTACGCGCTGGTGCCCGAAGAGCAAGCCGATTTCGGCTACAACACTGCCGCCATCGACTGGTGGGAGTTCTGGATCAACATTCACGTCCCCGCGCTGCGCCGGTGGACTTATCCTCTGATTGAGGGGCGTCCGCTGGAAGCGAGACCTGCGCGCGACTTCCACCTTGCCGAGGCGGAGAGCGACGTCACCGTAAAAACCGGCACGAACGGGGCAACGTGGCGATATTCCTGACCGGCTCAACCGGCTACATCGGCGGCCATGTCGCTGCCAACTTGCTGGAACAACATGGCGCATCCGTGAATGTGCTGATTCGAGCGCGGGATGCGCATGAAGCCGAATTGCGGCTCTGGCAGGCCTTGCAGTTGCATCTCGACTTTCCCCGTTTCTATGAGCATCTGCAAACGCGGGTGCGGATCTTTCGCGGTGACCTGACCGGAGACCGTTTCGGCCTCAGCCGCGACGACTACGACCGGCTGATCCATACCAGCGATTCAGTGATCCACTGCGCCGCGTCGCTAAATCGCAAGTCGGAAAAGAGCTGCCTGAATGTGAATCTGCGCGGCACGTTGGAAGTGCTGCAACTCGCCATGCGAGTGCATCACTATCACGGCATGCGCCGCTTCAGCCATGTAAGCACGGTGGCCGTGGCAGGGAAGCGGCAGGACGAAGTCGTTACCGAAGACAAGTCGATTGATTGGGAACGCTCGGATTACGATCCCTACGCCCGCACCAAGAAATTTTGTGAGCACATGATTCGGCAGTTGCTTCCCGAAGTCCCGATTACGATTTTCCGGCCCAGCATCGTGCTCGGCGACAGCCGGCGCGCCGAAACCACGCAGTTCGACATGGTGAAGGCGTTTGTGTTTCTGGCGGGATTGCCCCTACTCCCCTTCCGTCCTAATGACAAGATCGACATCGTGAACGTCGATTTCGTAGCCGATGCGATTGCCACGCTGCATCAAAAGGCGCAGGCGCAATACGACGTTTATCATCTTTCTTCCGGCAAAGACTCTCAGACCTTTCGCGAATTGACCAACGCCCTGGCTGCCGCCCGGCAAAAGCGCGGGCCGATATTTCTGCCGGCGCTGGAGCGGCCGTTTTCCGCTGTTATCAATACTCTGTCGAACTTCCGCGGCCCCATCTCACATGGGGCCTCACTGATGAAGGTGTTCATGCCGTATCTGTTGTGGAACACTGTGTTCGACAACACTCGCGTGACGACTGAACTCGGACGCATGCCGGTGCCTTTTTCGCAATACAGTTTCCCGCTGCTCAAGTTCAGCCGCGAGGGCAAGTTCACTTACCGTTATCAGGATTGGCCCACGCGAGCCGGAGGTACAGCAGCATGATGGACTTCATCCTTGAAGCCTGGGTGAGCGCCTCTATTGAAAAGTCGAAGGCTGCGTGGATGCTGGGTAAGGGTAAGCCATGGCAACCGGGGGAAAAGCTCAAGCTGCTGTTCGCTGGATACAATGGCACCCGCAACATGGGTTCCGACGCGCGTGTGGAAGAAATGTTGCGGCAGATTCGCCACATCCTCGGGGCACAGAACGTCGACTTCAGCGCGATGACCTTTAACTTCGAGCGCTCGCGCGGCTATTTTGAAGGAACTACCCAGGTGCGCTTGCCGGATATCTTTCCACCCTTCCTGGCCCGTGAAGTTCCCAAACACCACGGCGTCGTCGCCTGCGAAGGCTCGATGTTCAAGAGCAAGTTCGCCAACGCGCTGACTACGATGATGATTGGATCGTTGGGAATTGCGGCGGCCGAGAATAAACTCTCAGTCGGCTACGGAGCCGAGGCCGGCCAGATGGACCCGCTGGTCCGCAAGATGTGCTGCCGCTTCTGCAAGAATTCGCTGATCATCACGCGCAATGAGGAATCGCGAACCATCCTGCGCGAACTGGGTGTGCCCACGGAGTTGGGGACGGACACCGCCTGGACCTTCGAGCCGCATCCCGCCGAGTACGGACAGAAAACTCTGCGCAACGTGGGATGGGACGGCAAAACACCGGTATTGGCAGTGTGTCCCATCAATCCTTTCGAGTGGCCGGTGAAAGCATCGGTTGCCAAACTGGCCATCCACAGCTTGACCGGAGCTTATAAAGGAGAGCATTATCGCGGGCCGTATTTCCATAATTCGGGACCGGATGCCACGCGCGCCTACCAGCAATACCTCACCGCCATCGCAAGAGCCGTCGATGCATTTTGCAAGCAGCGCAAGGTTTTTGTGGTCATGGTGGCAACCGAGCGCCTCGACGCCCGTCCCGCGAACCGCATCTCCGAGCAACTCGGCGGCGTCCCGGTACTGACGTCCGAGGAGTACAACATCTACGAACTGGTGAGTGTGTTGCGCGCGTGTCACATGATGGCGTCTTCGCGTTATCACGGAATCGTGACCTCCATGCCGGGTTTAGTTCCGTCGGCGGGGATTACCATGGACGAGCGCATTCGTAACCTGATGCACGAGCGCGGCCACGCGGACCTCCTGATGAACGTTGACGACGCCGACCTTGAGCCGAAGCTGCTGGCGGCACTCGAGAAGCTAGCCACGGACGGGGAGCGCATCGCCGAAGCGATTGGGCGCACCGTGGTGCGTAATCTGAAAGTGATGGCGCGGATGGGTGTGTACTTCGAGGAAGAAGTTCAGCGGCGCTACCCGGAGTTTCCCACCCGCAGGGGCGAATGGAGTTGGGAAGATTACCTGCCCCCCCTGAGCACGGGCCTGAAGAGTTTGGTCGAGGCCTATAGTTGACGGAGCTCCACAGGAACCTTCACACGTGAGCTTTCTGGATAATATTTTCGCGCGGCTGGCGGCCTCACCCGATGCCGTCTTCCTGCGCGAATTACGAGATAGCCAACCCCCCGCCGCCGCCGGGCGCGAATTGCTCGAAAGAATCGCGAAGGCCCGAAGTTTCCTTGTCAGCCAGAGCATGAAGAAGGGCGATCGGGTCGCGCTCCTCGGTCACAACAGCATCGACTGGGTGGCTATCGACTTGGCCATTATGGCGGAGGGATTGATCGTCGTCCCGCTCTACGCGAGACAATCTCCTGCGGAACTTGTCGCCATGATGAAGGACTGCGGGCCCACACTGATCTGCTGCGGAGATGCCGCCCTGCGAGATGGCATCCTGCGGGAATGGCCCAATGCGCCCTCACTGCATTTGTTCGATGACATGCTGACCGTGAAGCCCGGTGATAACGCGCTTCCGCGCGTTGAGGAGTCCCATCCCGTCACCATCATTTACACTTCCGGCACATCGGGCGAAGCTAAGGGAGTGGTGCTTACCGCGGGAAACATCGGCCACATGTTGGGCTGTACATCGGAGCGACTCGACACGCTGATGGAGAAACGCTCCAGCCAGGACCGCGTATTCCACTATCTGCCGTTGTGCTTTGCCGGTTCGTGGATCATGCTTCTGACCTGCCTTTTTCGCGGCAGCCAGTTGACGCTTAATACCGACTTGACCAAACTTGCCAAGGACGTCCGAGTCGCTGCTCCCGACTATTTCCTGAATGTCCCCCAACTGCTCGAACGCATGCGCAAAGCCGTTGACGAACAACTGTGGAAGACCGGGGGCGTGGTGCAAACCGTTTACGGCAAAGCCAAAGCCGCATGGATGCGTAGGCAGGAGCGCAACTCGAGCTTCGCGGATTCAATGTGGCTGGCCTGCGCGAAATCCGTCGTGTTCCCCACTATCCGCAAGAAGATGATCGGATCGAATCTGAAAGCGTTGATCTGCGGGTCGGCGCCACTCAGCGTCGAGACGCAGCAGTACTTCATGATGCTGGGAATCCCGGTGCTTCAGGTGTATGGGCTGACCGAGACAACGGCGATCTGCACTATGGACGACCCGCGTCGCGTCGAACCCGGGCGTGTAGGGCCGGCCATTCGCGGGATCGAAATGAAGCTGGGCGAAGATGGCGAGATCATCGTGCGTGGCCCCAACATTTTCCCCGAATATTGGAACCGTCGACAGGAGACCGCCATGGCGTTGCGCGATGGCTGGTTTCACACCGGCGATCAGGGCGAAGCGGACGCCACGGGGAACTGGAAACTTGTTGGTCGCATCAAGAACTTGATTATTCTCGGCTCCGGCCACAACATTTCCCCCGAGCCGATCGAAGACGAGCTGCTCCTAAATCTGCCAGGCGCCCAGCAGGCCCTGGTGGTAGGCAATGGGCGTGGCTATCTCTCGGCGATTCTTACCGGCCCGGTAACGCCTCAGCAGGCGCAGGCCGCGGTGGACGCGGTGAATCTTGCCATGCCACACTACAAACAGATTCGAGCGTTTCATGTTCACGCCGAACCCTTTTCCATAGACAATGGCTTGCTTACGGCGAATGGAAAATTGAAGCGTGACCTTATCGCCGCCCAATTGAGGAGCGAGATCGAAAAGATGTATGCGGTGAAGCAGGCGGTATAGCTGCATTGTAGATTCGAATCCATGAATCACTTTAAGGGTGACACACTCTCGTGGCAGGTGACGGATGGCGTCGTCGAACTGGCGCTGCACCGCACGCCTTGCAATGAGATCGGCTCCGCCACGATTGTCGAGCTTGAAAAGTTTGTCGCAGCGCTGGGAGCCATGGAAGCGGAAGCTCATGCGCTCATTATCTACAGTGAACTCAAGCCTGGGTTCTGCGCCGGAGCTGACCTACGGGAGTTGTATCGCCGTTCCAAGGAGATGGCGCAAGCCGATGCCCTAAAAGGAGTGCGTCATCACGTGGAACGCATTCACGCGGTAATGAATGCGATTGATGCCTCACCCCTGATGACCATTGCAGCGGTGCATGGCGTCACGTTTGGCGGAGGGTTCGAACTGGCGTTGACCTGCGACCTGATCATCGCCGACAAGATGGCGCGCTTCTGTTTTCCGGAGTTGCGCCTGGGGCTGATTCCCAGCTTTGGCGGCATCCCGCGGCTAAAGCGAGATCTAGGAAACGCAGTAGTCCGCGACCTTCTTTTAACAGGCCGCAGTTTTAACGCCACCAAAGCGCAGCAGATCGGCCTGGTAAGCCAGGTGGTGGGCGAGGATGAGGCTCTAAGAGCAGCACGTGCGACCGCCGCCCAACTAAGGAAATTCGACCGCACGACAGCCGCGGCCGCAAAGAAATTCATCAAACCGATTCCCTACGAAGAACTGAATCGAGAGATCGATCTCTTTTGCGAGCTCTTTACGCACCCGGCGGTGGAAGCCGGTCTGCGGAAGTTCGTGGAAAGTACCGACGCGCTGCCGTACTTGCCGTGAAAGGCCTTCTTGAGGACATGCAATGCAGATGACAACAACCGACAAAACCCTGGACGAAATCCTCACTCTCGCCGCGACCCACTTCAAAGTGCCCCGGCAGAGGCTCACTCCCGACGATGACTTTTTCAAGACCCTCGGAATCGACAGCCTGCAAGCCCTCGACCTGCTGACCAAGCTGGAGAACCATTTCCGCATCGAGCTGCCGGACTACGAGTTGCAGGGTGTCTCGGATTTCCGCACCCTGGCGAGCCGTATTCAGGCCAGGCTGTGAGCGGAGAGTGGTGAATTGATAACTAGCTCAATTCTGTACCTCCCCGTCTCTGTGGTGAAATAGATCTTTCATGCTCAATCTTGACCAGTACAGTTGTCTGGGCGCTGCCTTGCGCGATGCGCTCGACCGCTGGCCCAACGAAGTGTGCCTGATTGAGTCCGACCGCAACCGGGAGAAGATACGGCTCACCTATTCGGACTTCAAGGAAACCGCCAAGCCGCTGTCGCGCGCGCTGCAGGATGCAGACCTCAAAGCCGGAGACCGCGCCGCCATCATTATGACCAATCAGTCCAAGTGGCTGATCTCCGCATACTCCATTTTTCATATTGGTGGCGTCGTGGTCCCGATCGATTACAAGCTCACGGCAACAGAACAGCTGCAACTGCTGGCGCACTCTCATGCGAAGTTCCTGGTGGTCGAGTACCACCTCTGGCGGGCCATCACCCGTGCTCCGGAGTTCTCAAGCCACCAACTCAAGACCGTTCTAGTGACGGAAGCGCCTCTGGGCGCCGAGCTTGCCGGGGCGTTCCGCTGGGAAGAGTTCCGCCGCAAGGGCGAACCCGAATTCATACCCCGCAGGCGCGACGACATCGCTTGCATTGTCTATTCCTCGGGTACTGGCGGCCGACCCAAAGGATGCGTTCTTACCCACGAAAATTATCTCGAACAATGCAAGTCGTTGACCGCGTGGTATCCCTTCCAGCCGGGCGTGCGTTATCTGAGCATCCTCCCCACCAATCATGCTATCGATTTCATGGTTGGCTTTATTGGACCGCTCGTGTGCGGAGCGTGTGTGGTCCACCTGCGCACATTGCGGCCGGAATTCGTTCGCGATGCCTTTGTGCGGTACAAGATCACTTATGTCAGCCTGGTTCCCATGGTGTTAAAGAACCTGGAGCGCGGCCTGAAGGCCAAGTTTCAGGAACTGTCGCCGGTAAAACGCTTCTTCCTGGACCGCATGATCGCGCTGAATCGCGTGCTGGTGCGCAGGCGGCCGAACCTCCAGCGCAGCCGCAAGTTGCTGCGGCAGGTGCATGAGGGATTTGGCGGGGAACTGCTGGCCATGTTCACCGGTGGCGCATTCATGGAGCCATCGACTCTGCAATTCTTCTACGATCTCGGCATCCCGGTGGCCAATGGATACGGCCTAACCGAGGCCGGCACCTCGCTCACGCTCAATGACTTCAGGCCTTTTCGTGCGGACACTGTAGGTAGGCCACTGCCGGGGGTCGAATTGCGCATTCTGAGTCCCGATGCCGAGGGCATCGGAGAGGTCTCCGCGCACAGCAAAACAATAATGGCCTACTACCTCGACGACCCCGAGCTCACGGCGGAAACCATAGTCGATGGATGGCTCTTGACCGGTGACCTGGGCCGCTTCGATACCGCTGGCCACCTGCAACTATTCGGTCGCAAGAAGAACATGATCGTCACCGAAGGCGGCAAGAATATTTACCCCGAGGACATTGAGACTGTCTTTGATGGTCTCGCCGTCAAGGAATACTGCGTCTTTGCCGCCAACTACATCTGGCCGGACAAGCAACTGGGCCACGAAACTCTGGTTTTGGTCTTGCGTATGGATCAGAATCAGGAATTCAACGAGCCCTTGAAAAACGAGATTGTTTTCCGTAACCGAAAGCTCCCCGATTTCAAGCGTGTAGGCGGATATGTGATCTGGGGCGAGGACTTTCCCCGCACTGCTTCCATGAAGATCAAGCGGGTACTGCTAGCTGAGGAAATTGGCAAACATCTTGAGCGTGCCACCGCGGTGGTGGACTTGTGAGTGAGACGTTTCTGGCAGTAGTGAATCCTGCCGCCGGCGGCGGGCGCTGCCGCAAGCTAGTGGGACCCGCACTTGATCGCTTGCGAGCCGGCGGCGTTTCGGTGGAAGTCATCGAAACAGCGGGGCCGGGTCACGCTACCCATATCGCCCACGATGCCTACGCCCAGGGCCGCACTCATTTCATCGCCGTTGGCGGCGACGGTACCTCCTACGAAATCGTCAACGGACTCTTTCCGCAAGCGGCCCCGTCGGGCCCGCGCCCCACGCTGGCTTTTCTTCCCCTCGGGACCGGCAATTCATTCCTGCGGGAATTCACCGATCGCGGAGTGGAGCACGCAATCGAAGCCTTGCTGGCCCGGCGTTCCCAGCCCTGCGATGTTCTGCGCATGCGGCACGCGGGCGGAACCCTCCATTACATCAATCTTCTGAGCGTGGGTTTTGCCGCCGATGTTGCCACACTCCGCGCACGCCGCTTCCGCGCCTGGGGCGAACTTGGCTACCAAGCATCCATTTTCATTTCATTGACCCGCATGCGGCGCCGGCCCTTTCCCCTACGCATTGAAGAACAGGGAGAACTCGACCGCCGGCCGTGCCTCTTCTTGACTTTCAACAACAGCAAGTTTACCGGCGGGACCATGATGATCGCGCCCAAAGCGGAAGTGAACGACGGGTTGATCGAATATGTGCGCTGGGGGCCAATCGGCAGAATTGAACTTGTCCGCAAACTGCCGACACTATATGACGGTACTCACATCAACCATCCGCTGGCAGAGCGCTGTGCCGTCAAGCGCATAGATTTTGAACTCGACGCGCCGGTGGATGTCATGGTGGACGGGGAAGTGATGAGCATCCAGTGTCAGACGCTGGATGTTCTGCCCTCCGTCCTCAACGTCGTGGTATAAAAATTATTGCCATGTCGGACACCCGAAAGAAGCGCCAGCAGGATCGGAGTGCGAACGCTCAGCCCCACCCGCTGGCGCTCAAGATCGTCATTGTTGTTGGAATCGTCGCCGTGTGCGCCGGCCTCTATTTTCTCCTGCGGCATAAACATGACAGCCGTATGGATGCTTTTGCCCAGTGCCTCGGTTCCAAGGGTGCCAAGATGTACGGCGCCTATTGGTGTCCGCACTGCGCCGACCAGAAAGAGCTGTTCGGTTCCTCTTTTCAGTATGCCCCCTACGTGGAATGCGGAATCAAGGGTTCGCGCAACCAGGCGCAGGTCTGTACTGACGCGGGCGTCAAGCGCTTTCCCACCTGGACTTTTGCCGACGGGGCTAAGGTCGAAGGCGAGCACTCGCTCGAGTTTCTCGGCGAGGCAACCGGATGCCCTCTGCCATGAGTAACGTGGCGACGACCGATGCTGTGATGAGCCATGCCGTTCGGCGAGTCTTCTTAACTGTGGCGGTCTTAGCTTTGGCCGGAATCGTGGTGTCTTCCGTTTCGCTCTACCACCATTACGGGACCTCGCAGACCAACTATTGTGATTTCGGCGCGAACTTCAACTGCGATATCGTGAACCGCAGCGTCTATTCGACTATTCTTGGCGTACCCGATGCTCTGATCGGCATTTTGGGATACGCTGGGCTGCTCGCCCTGGCGACCACGTATCGCGCGAAGGCCGAAGCCCCCGCGATGCTGCTGATCGGTTCAGTGGCGGGCCTGAGCTTCGCACTTTACCTCACCTACGTCGAAGCCTTCGTGCTGGCCACGTGGTGTGTATTGTGCCTCTCATCGCTTACTTTGATTGTTCTGATCACCGGGCTTTCATCATTTCTGGTTGCAAGCGCAATGCGGCGTTCCTGATCTCTCATGTCCTCAGACCGGCTCATAGAAAAGGCTGACCACTCGAAGATGGAACGGCCAGTGGTTGTTCGGGGTCCATCGGTCGTGGGCGACTTTCGCCTGCATGAATTCTCCAGCCGCATCTACCGTAACACCCGCATGCTGCGCGTCTGGCTGCCGCCCGACTACGAAGCCCCGGAGAATGCGGCGCGTCACTATCCGGTCTTTTATCTCAACGACGGACAAAACTTGTTCGACCCTGCAACTGCATTCGCAGGGGTCGAGTGGCGAGTGGATGAAACCGCCGACCGATTGATTCGGGAGGGGAAGATTTCGCCGCTCATCATCGTTGGGATCGACAATACCGGGGCGGAGCGGATCAAAGAATTTCTTCCCTATCGGTCGTTCAGTCCGCCGGTCCTGCGTCCACAGGGCAAACGTTATCCAGATTTCCTGATGAGCGAGGTCATGCCGTTCGTCTATGAGCGCTACCGCATCGCGCGTGGGCCGGAAAACACCGCCTTGGGAGGCTCGTCTTTGGGCGCGCTGATTTCGTTGTACACCGTGATGGATCGCCCCGGTACATTCAGTCGCCTGCTGTTGGAGAGTCCATCGTTGTTCGTTTCCAACCGGCGAATATTGAAGTACAGCCGCTACTTCCGGCAGTGGCCGGAGAAAATCTTCGTCGCCATTGGATCCCGTGAAGCCGGGCGGGAAGACAAAGACCGCCAGGTGGTCGAGGACGTCCGCGAACTGCAGCGCATCATGCATCACGCGGGCCTGGGAGACGATCAGCTCAGAGTGCGTATCGATATAGGGGCCGGTCACAACGAAGCGGAGTGGGGCAAACGATTCCCCGAGGCTGTGAGCTTCTTGTTTGGAAAGTAGTTGGTTGCTTCAGCCCCTCGCTAAAACTCGAATTATGAAGTGGGGTGATTGTTGCAGAGCTCCATCTTCATCCTCCATTCGAAACAGCCGCGCCGGTGGGGCGAGCGTCGAAGAGCCGTTGGCCGGCAAGGAGAAAATACAAGAGCAGCATCGCCAGGGGAATAAATAAAACGGTACCCACTGGGACAATCCAGAACTTTCGAAGCACGTTTGAAGAAACGACCGTTGCTGCAGCCATGAAAATGAGAGAACCTACCCATTGCCAGCCAATCAGAGCCCAAACCCCGACATAAATCAGTCGTGAGTAGCGTCCGCCGGCCCACACCCTTTTGAACTCCTTCACTAGGACAAAGATTGCGGGGAGGAGCATAACTTGTCCCGTGGTATAGGGTATGGGGGTCACAACCACGGTTACGACTAAGGCGAAGGACAACCCAAAGTTAAATGCAGCTGAACCAGCGGGTTCGCGTGGGATACGCCAAATCATACGCGCGAAGAGAATCAGTATTGCAACGCATACCACTAGGGCGCCAGGTTGTGTCACTAAGTTGCCAAGCATCCAGGAACCGCGAGTATACCGGCTGTAGGCCGCCAAGCCGGAGACAAACTCGGGAATCCATCCTGGCAGAAGGTGTTCCGAAGCTCCGACGAGCAAAGCCATGGCGAGGACGAATCCCCACACCAGGTTCTTCCTAGAACCCCAATCCCAGAGTGCCCACACTAGCAACCAGACAACCGCCAGCCAACTTACAGGAGGCTTGATAGTTGCCAACGCCAGCAGCACGCCGGCGAGAGGTAGAAGTCCCTTGCTAAGAGCAGCGCAAGATGCAGCCAGGAATAGCGCAGCCAATAGGACGGGCTGTTGGAGGTAAACGTCCTGCAACGTCGTGAAGCTCCCGAAACTCAACAGCGTCAGTAACCCTACTGTTAGCCTGTCGCATCGCCACCGAAGCGCAGAAAGCCACAATGGAACGGTCACCAGCACGGTGATCGGCAGAATCCATCGGAAAAGAGCCTCGACTGCCGGGAAGGAGTAGCGAACGGTGGGGGTCAGCAGAAACACTATGTACAACGGATATGCAAATCTGGGCTCGTCGTGTAGCTCTGCTTCGCTGATCACATGAGCACGCCCCCAGGATTGTATTTCACGCGTCACCTCCGGACCATATGGATCTCGGCCACGGAGCAGCAGTTCGCGCGCACCGTACCACCGGGGGAACAGATCGGAATAGTACAGATAGACTGGAGGCGCCCAGACGCGATCTACGTAGAACCACATGCTGAAGCAAAGCAAAGCCGCCATCAGCAAAAGGGTTTGGCGCCTTTCTCCGGCCACCTCGACGATCGAAAACCCTTGGGCTGCCCTGTCGTGTCTGTCCACCGCGTCCTTGGTTCCGCCTCCTTCGCCTTAGTTGTTGAAAAACTCCCGGCCCTCCAACAATCCAAAATCTCAGCTTTCGGCAGATACCAGAAAGAATACCAAAGTGAGAGCGGCAGGCCCAGGCCTGGAGCGATCGGCAATTAACTTTGAAAGTAGCCCGCTGCGAGAGCATCAAAATACTCGCTCGGGCATGATTGTGGCCAGCAGAGGAAAGCAGACGTTGGTTCAACCCCGAAACACAAAGTGTGGAGCGGCAATTTCTGACAATCCCTAAACAACCGCTGCTACAATCGTGCACCCATGCCAAGTGTGCGCCGCAGTCTACTGCGAATCGCGGAATCTCCAGGCGTAGTTTTTCTGGTGGCTTTGACCATCAGGGTGTGGCTGCTCTCACAGTTGCTTCCGCAGAAAGCCTGGGAGTATTTTTACCGCTACAACGAACCGTCGCGCATTGCCTGGGCTCTGGTATCCGGCTTTGGCTACAGCTCTCCTTGGCCGGACACTCCGCTGGCCCCCACGGCCCAGCAACCACCGGTTTATCCATTCATTGTCGCGGGGATCTTCAAACTGGCTGGGGCCTACACGTATCGCTCTCTTTTGATTGCGGTGGGTCTCAACGCGGTGTTGTCCAGCTTGACCGCGGTAATGGTTCTGCGGCTGGGGAAACGCGAGTTCGGTTCCCTGGCTGGAGTTTTGGCAGCCTGGGTGTGGGCTTGCTGGATGTACGAAGCGGCAGTCGCAGTGCGTCTCTGGGAAAGCAGCTTGTCCACCCTACTGCTAATGCTTGCCCTACTCATGTTGCCGAAGCTGAAAACGAAGCCAAGCGCGCCGCTTTGGCTGTTTTTCGGTGTCTTGGCAGCAGTTGCCGTTCTTACCAACACCACTCTGCTGTCGGTATTCCCGTTTTTCTGGATTTGGTTGTGGATCAGCTATAGGCAGCGGAAGCAATCGTGCGGAAGGCTGCTTCTGGCGTCAGTTGGCATCTTTCTCCTTACCTTGCTGCCGTGGACGATTCGCAACTATGAAGTCTTTCATCGCCTGATGCCAATCCGCGACAATCTTGGGCTCGAGTTGTGGATCGGAAGTCAAGAGGGCGAACGCCGATTGAATGGCGACGACTTCCAACCCATGGTCGCGGAGTACAGCCGTCTGGGAGAACTGCGCTTCATGGACAACAAGCGTCAGCTCGCGTTGCAATTTATCCGTCAGCACCCGGGATCGTTCTTGCGCCTGTCAGCTCAGCGTTTCTACAGGTTCTGGGCCGCGCCCGTTGGTTCTGTCTGGATATTGGTAAGCCTTCTGGCTTGGCCAGGGATGTTGGTGGCGCTGCGGCAGAAAGGCTGGGCGGCCGTACCGAATGTCATCGTGATGACGATGTTTCCTCTCATCTACCACCTCACGCACACCAGCAGCATGTATCGTCATCCTGCGGAACCGGTGATCCTGGTACTGGCGGCGTACGCCAGTGTCACCGTCGTCCAAGTGCTTGTCGGAAGATTGCGCGTGCCCACGCGCTAGCCGTTCCGAAGGCTCCCATTCATTGCCGGGGGTCGGTTGGTGCAAGTAGCGCCGCACGTTGTAAATCATATAAGTAGACTCTCACACCAGAAATGTCGAACATCCTCCACCCAGTGCCCATAGCGTCCAGTTGATCGCGCAAAAGAGTTCCCTCGTCTCCGCTGTAGGGCTGGACATGAGACAGGAGCACCCAAAGGCGAGGACTACCACGAAGCAGGCGCAGGTCAGTGCCGTAGCAAGCTTGATCCATCGCGCACTCGGAACCGATGCGAACATTTGCCATGGGCAGCGCGTAAACTTCGGCGTAATAGGCGAGCTGATACTTTGCTCCGTAATATGCGTACCAGATATCCCCTGGCCGTTGACGCAACTCAATGTACCGAATTCCAAGCTTGATGTCTTCTGCGTGAATGGGGTGAATCAGCGTGTCGGCCGCAACATAGACAGGCTTTGCCAGCAACAAAGCAATCAGAACGGCTCCCAAGGCGGGTGAGAGCGGCCGGCTCGCGTTGTATACCCAGATCGCGCCCTCGGAAGCGAGGAGAAGAAGAATCGGGCACAAGAAGAGGAGCAGTCTTCCGTATGAAGGGTAGAGGTGCAGCCATGATGCGGCAAACAAAACCAGCAACGGAGCAGTGAGAAGACCGAGACACAACTTGCTTCTCCGCAGCAGCCTCCCGCAGCCAGCAACGAAGAAACATGCGCCCAGCATCGAGTTCAGCGGCGCAGGATTTTCGAAGACCGCGAAGAAGTTCTGGCTCACCCAAGGCACCATCAGAGACAGGCGGTGAGGCGCGAAATTGCCTCGCCAATACCCCAGCAAGGCATGATCGTGGCTGAGGTGCCGCAGCGAGACAACATAGCAGATGCCGAAACTTCCGGCCCACGCGGCGAACACGCAGATCATTCGCCCCAGCCCCTTGCCATTTCGTCGAACCCAATTGGCGACTATCAGGACGCCGGCCGAGCCCGCAAGCACAAAGCTGGCGGGATGGGAAAACCAGATTGCAACCGCTCCCAGAGCGCCAATTCCGGCCAGCTCACGCAGGCTCAGAGGAGCCTCCGAAAGTTCATAGACCAAGTGCAAGAGAATCAGTGTGACCAGAACATCGGTCGAGTATTGTTTTGCCTCAGAGGAGTAGTAGACAAGACTCCTGCTCAATGAGGACAGAGCCAGTGCGATCGGCACCGCGTGAGGCGATAAATACAATTTAGCCACGTCATAGAACACAACAAGCGCAACAATCCCGGCCGCAAACGGGACCGCCCGGAGTGCGACTTCGCCATTGCCTCCGAGTACAGTGGCGAACTTCTCCAACAGCAGAAATCCGATCGGGGCGCCCTGATGATATTGCAGAGGCTGAAACAAACCCACCAAGGGCCGGTGCAGAATATTCAGCGCCAGCTCAGCTTCGTCATTCCACAAAGACCGGCCACACGCATACTGCGCGGCCCGCAGCACTGTTCCAATCGCGATGATTCCCCAGGCCCAAGCTGGCCGGTTGCACACGACCGTGTTCATTCGGGCCCGACTCCCCCAATCTGTCACGCGCTTGAGCCAGTTGTTCTCGATCTGTTTCATGGGTCAGGAACTGCGTCCGGCTGAGCCGACTCTGAACGGTAAGCGTAGTGGCCGGCCGATACCAGTTGACCGGCGATCTCCATGATATAACTGGCGCGTGGTACGACCACCTCGCGAACCACCGAAAAAATTGGTAAGCCTGCCAAAGAGCAAAGAGCTTATGTCGTCCAAATCGCCCTTACGATCGGAAGCTGTCAGCACCGGGTTGCCGGAAGCGCCCGAACTTTCCGTCGTGATCCCGTGTTTGGACGAAGCTGCCACCGTGGGCCTTTGCGTCAGGCAAGTTCGAGAATGCCTTTTGGCAAACGGTATTTCCGGTGAAGTCATTGTGGCCGACAACGGCAGCACCGACAATTCCCGCGACATTGCGCGTGCTTCGGGAGCGTCGGTCGTCTCGGTCGCCAGCCGCGGCTACGGGAGCGCGCTTATGGGTGGCATCGCCGCCGCTCAAGGCAAATACATCGTGATGGGCGATGCCGACGGCAGTTATGACTTCTCCCAGATCCCTCTCTTCCTGGAGAAACTTCGGTCCGGTTACGCGCTGGTCATGGGCAACCGTTTTCAGGGCGGCATACGGCCCGGCGCTATGCCTCCGCTGCATCGCTACCTGGGGAATCCGTTGCTGACCGCAATCGGCCGTCTTTTTTTCCGGGCTCAGTGTCGCGACTTCTATTGTGGCTTGCGCGGTTTTACCAAGACAGCCTATGAGAACATGACTCTTCGCACCACTGGAATGGAGTTTGCCAGCGAAATGGTCGTCAAGGCAACGCTGTTCAAAATGCCGGTATGCGAGGTTCCTGCGACTCTTTCCCCAGACGGCCGGACCGGAAAATCACATCTGCGCACCTGGCATGATGGTTTCAGAGGCTTGCGCTTCTTGCTCCTCTACAGCCCGCGCTGGCTGTTCTTGTATCCCGGACTCAGCCTCCTTCTGGTTGGCATTCTAACCGCAGCTTGGCTCTTGCCCGGCCCAAGGAGAGTAGGGCACAGTGTGCTGGATATTCACACTCTCTTATATGCAGTGGTAGCCATCCTGACCGGATCGCAGGCGGTGATCTTTGCATTCTTTACTAAGGTATTCGGTATCACCGAGGGACTTCTCCCCGAGGACGCCCGGCTGACGCGCGCCTTTCGGGTCTTCAACCTTGAAAAAGGACTACTGGCGGGTGGTGCGCTGTTGATTCTCGGACTGGGTATGGCAGTCTATTCCTTTTACCTGTGGAACCGTGCCGGGTTTGGGCCAATGAACCCGGTGGTCTTGGTACGCTTGGTAGCGGCTGTCATCGTCTCCGTCACACTGGGGGTCGAGATCGTTCTTTCCAGCTTTTTTCTAAGTATTCTCGGCATCGCGCGCAAATGAACGTGATCGAGCGAGTTCACGAGGCCTATATACATGGCAGGCGGGTTCGCCGCCTAAGCGAAATTCTATCTACGCTGATTCCCTCCGGTTCCAGTCTCCTCGATGTCGGTTGTGGCGATGGAAAACTCGCGCAACTGCTCATCGAGAAACGCTCCGATCTTCAAATCGAAGGGGTTGATGTCCTGGCGCGGAAGACTGGGGTGCCGGTCAAGCTGTTCGATGGAACCCATCTTCCGTATCCCGCTTCCAGCTTCGATGGAGTCATGCTGATTGACGTTCTGCATCACACGCGGGCCCCGTTCCCCCTATTGCAGGAGGCCTTACGAGTTTCCCGCCGCTTCCTGGTGGTGAAGGACCACGTGCTCGAGGGAGCCAGCGCCGCCATGCGGCTGCGATTTATCGATTACGTAGGCAACGCGCGCCACGGGGTGTCTCTTCCGTATAACTATCTCGCTGCCGAAAAGTGGGCGGCGTTGCGACAGGCCCTCGATGTACGAGTTACGACCGAACTCAATGACCTGCATTTATATCCCTGGCCGATGGATTACATTTTCGGTGCGCGTTTGCAGTTTGCTGCGCTTTGGCAGCGCACCGCCAACCAGCCAGGATCGTCACTTCCCACCACGCCCTGAAACCTGCTCGGACGAAGCCGTTGACACAGCTTCGAGCTGCGTCGGTATTTCGTCTGGATTCACCCGCCATACGTTTCGGTTCCGAAAGTACCGGAGCAACTCCTGATTGTCCTGCTCGCCCATGTCGCGGGCCCATACCACTCTGGCGTGATCGATGTCCGCGTCGTTATACACCCACTCGCGATCCGGACTGTGGCTGGGGCTGTAGTGAACCAAGATCAAATGTTCTCCGGGAGCGTTTTGCAAAGCATGAAGAATCTCGGCCCGGGACAGGTCGCCGCGTGGCCCCAAAGGCTCCATTGACCCCAGCGCCACAATGCTGGTAATTCGCACCAGAACCAGCGCGCAACAGATCAGCGGAATGCTGCGCACCAACTCGGCTCCCACTGGCCTTCCATGCCAGTGCCACAACCTGAGGTGCCGCATGCCCTGCACCGCGATCAGATACGCCAGACCCGTGGCAGGCGCCAGGTAGTGGGGCCAGTACCAGGTTTCGCCCGCCAGACCCACTACAAATACTGAACTTGCAATCAGCGGGAAACGCATCCTGCGGTCACGGATGAGCCACGGCAAACTCAGCAGAGGCCCAATGCTTAAGGCGGCGCCAAAGAAAAACACCCAAGCTAGCAGGAACTCCGTTCCCTTGAAGTCGAGAAATCCTGTAACCGTACGGCTCTCCTCGTAGCCACGGAATTCCGTTTCGTAGAATCTGCGCATGACGTCATGATGGTAGGTGGCCTCACGTGCGGGTTTCTGCCAAAGGAATGGCGGCGCATATCCGTAAGTGGTCTGGCAGAGCTGATAGGGCATCAGAGCCGCATTGCCGGTCACACGATAGTTGTAGTAACCATTCGCAGCTGCTGCGAAAATCAAAATCAGACCAAGCGGTGCGACCACGCGGATCAACCCGGTGGAGAATGGCGGCCGCCGCGGCCCAGCCATCCAAATCAGCAATGCAAGCGCAATTGGAATGCTGAAGACCAGTCCCTCGTACGGGCGGCTCGCTGCGAGCACGACCAACCCCGCGGCCATCGCGAATGCGTCCCGTGAGCGTTGGTGACGCTTGATGCGAGGCAAAGCGCCCAGTACCAGCGCCCCTCCCAGTGCAACCACGGATGCGCAAAAGTATCGGTTCATCCAGTAGCTGAAAATACCCAGCCGCAAGACCGCGAGAAAGCCGCCGAGCAGAGCCCAGGTTGGTGGTACCCAGCCTTGCAGCATCCAACAAAGCGCAGAACACATGAGCGCGGTAACCAGCAGTTGGCCAATCCATGGGTGCCCCAGGAGTTCCCCGACGGCGAGCACCATGCCTTCGGCTGGCGGATATTTCGACATATAAGTCGGCTGCTGGATGATGTGGAAGCTCTCAAAGTGGATCCACAGGGGGTGCGTCGGATTGGTGATTCGCCCATGCACGAAAGTGTCAGCGGCGAGCAGGTAGCTGAACTCATCGTGCACCGAAGGCTCAGGAACGTCCAGCACCGGGATGAGTGCAACGCGTAGGACCAGTGTCGCCAGGCCAACTGCCACGACCGAAAGCACTCTTCTCCGCGCAAGCTTACGGAACCAGCGCTCTGCAGACTGGAAGGCGGGCGACGCTGGCTTTGACTCTGATCGCAGAAAGACCGAAGCAAATACCGCCAAGACCAAAACCAGTTCGACAAGGGTAACTTCCCACATCGCCAGCCAGACGTAGATTCGTGGCATCGTCAGGTTGTCTCCTGCTGGCACACGGCCATCGCGTCCGTTGGATTAGCTCTCGATGTCATAAAGGGGAGGCAGAACAGCCAAGATTACATTAAAATCATCCACCGAACGGAATGGCAAAACTACTGCGAATCTTCTTGTGGCTGACAGTTGCTGCTCTCGGCACGCTGGCGGTAGCCACCATCGCACTGCATCGCGGTGAGCAGATCAGCGCCATGTGGCTGGTGCTGGCGGCAGCCTGCACCTATGCCCTTGGCTATCGCTTCTACAGCAAGTTTATTTCCGCCAAGGTGTTGGCCCTGGACGCGCTACGCGCGACTCCAGCCGAGCGCCTGGACAACGGCCGCGATTTTGTCCCCACCAATAAGTGGGTCGTGTTCGGGCATCACTTCGCCGCCATCGCCGGACCCGGTCCGCTGATCGGTCCGGTGCTGGCTGCGCAGTTTGGTTATCTTCCCGGCACGCTTTGGATCCTCGCTGGCGCTGTCTTCGGCGGCTGCGTGCAGGATTTCGTCATCTTGCTGTTCTCGGTGCGCCGCGACGGAAAATGTTTGACTGAAATGGCGCACGACGAAATTGGCCGCGTTGGCGGGTTCGTCGCCTACGTCGCGGTGCTGAGCATTATTGTCATCCTGCTCGGCGCGGGTGCATTGATCGTAGTGAACGCGCTCAAGTCGAGTCCGTGGGGTGTGTTCACCATCGCCATGACTATCCCCATTGCAGTGCTCATGGGGTTCTACGTGCGCCGTCTGCGGCCCGGCAAAGTGCTGGAGAGTTCCGTGCTCGGTTTCGTCCTTGTGATCCTGGCCATTCTCGCCGGCCAATGGATCTCACAGAATGCAACTACGGCTCCGTGGTTCACATTCACCGCTCCCACGCTTGCCATTTTGATCATCGTCTACGGATACGCCGCCTCTGCCTTGCCAGTGTGGATGCTGCTGGCGCCACGGGATTATCTGAGCACCTTCGTGAAGCTGGGAACGATCGGACTGCTAGCCATCGGAATCGTCATCTGGCACCCCACGCTCCACATGCCGCCGTTAACCCGATTTGTGGATGGAACCGGTCCGGTCTTCTCCGGCAGTGTGTTTCCATTTGCCTTCATCACCATCGCCTGCGGAGCCATCAGCGGATTCCATTCGCTGATCTCCAGCGGCACCACACCCAAACTCATCCGCCGTGAGACCGAAACGCGGATGGTAGGCTATGGCGCGATGATGGCCGAGTCACTGGTGGGAATTTTGGCGACCATCGCTGCCTGCGTGCTGCAGCCGGGAACGTATTTCGCCATCAACAGTCCGGCTGGGATCGTGGGCAAGACAGCGGACACTGCAGCGGCCACGATCAGCGGATGGGGCTTTCCGGTCACTGCTGACAGCATGCACGCGTTGGCGCAGGCTGTCGGGGAGCAGACGCTTTTCAATCGCACCGGCGGCGCGCCCGCGTTCGCGGTCGGCATGGCCCAGATTTTTTCCAACAGCCTGGGCGGCCAGGCGGTGATGGCCCTCTGGTATCACTTCGCCATCATGTTTGAGGCTCTGTTCATCCTCACCGTGCTCGACGCCGGCACGCGGGTAGGCCGTTTCATGGTGCAGGATGCGCTCGGCCACCTCTGGAGGCCCCTGGGCCGTACCAGTTGGTATCCCTCGATTCTCGCGACCAGCGCGTTGATCGTTGGTGCCTGGGGATGTTTTCTCTGGCAGGGAGTCAAAGACCCGCTGGGCGGGATCAACTCGTTGTGGCCGCTGTTCGGAATCTGCAATCAACTCCTGGCGACTGTGGCTTTGTGTGTGGCCACCACTATTATCGTGAAAACGCACAAAGCCCGTTTTGCGCCCGTGACGTTGGCGCCGCTGGCCTGGCTGATTGCCGTGACTTTTACTGCCTCCTGGCACAAGATGTTTGATCCAAACCCACGAATTGGATTCCTCGCGCACGCGCGTCAGTTGGCCGCCGGGCTGCCCAGCCACGAAGTCTCTCGCCTGATTTTCAATGACCGGCTGGACGCCGTTGTCACCGGAGTCCTGGTCTCGCTGGTTACGCTGATCCTGCTGGAGTCGGCCTGGCTATGGATCCGCGTAGTCTATGGGAGCAAGCAGGTCGAAGTAAGAGAAGTCCCGTTCGTGATGACCAGATTTGCCGAGGAGCAGGGATGAACCTCACGGTTTGGCTGACTAGAACCGCCACACTGTTCGTCTCTTGCATGCGGGAAATCTTCGATGAATCGGCCTACGCCCGATTCCTGCGCCGGGGCCGGATGTCTTCCTCTGCCGAATCCTACGCGGATTTCTGCCGGGAACAGGCTGCCTCCAAAGCGCGCCGGCCGCGCTGCTGCTGAGCCGATCATCTCTGCGACCCCCGCGATCTAAAGTCCTTGTATTTGCCGAGACCGCATCGCCTTACAACGCTGAGACGGCAGAGAACCGCCGCCGAGGACGCAGGGACGGCAAATCACCTCCAGAACGCAGCACCTCGTTTGACAGCTGGCTGCTGAACCCGCGAAGCAGTACACTGCTCGCAATGCGCGTGCTGGGCATTGACTGCGGAACCCAATACACCGGATACGGCGTGATTGAACTCAGCCCCTCCGGGGATTTGCTGTGTCTCACCTGCGGCGCCATCAAACTTCCCGCACGCCAGCCCCTTCCCACAAAACTATCTACCATTTTCAGCAGCTTGAGCCTCATCATTTCCGATCATCACCCGGACGAAGTCGCCATTGAAGACGTTTTCTATGCGGTGAATGTGAAGTCTGCCTTCAAGCTGGGACAGGTTCGTGGTGTGGCCATGCTGGCAGCATCTTCGGCCGGACTCACGGTCGCCGAATATGCCCCGCTTAGCGTCAAGTCTGCCGTGGTCGGCTACGGCCGCGCGGAAAAGCATCAGGTACAGCACATGGTCCAGAAGCTACTTAAGCTCTCCGAGCTTCCCGAACCGCCGGACGCCGCCGATGCTCTGGCCATCGCCATTTGCCATCTCCACACGGCGGCGACCTTGCGCAGCCAGGGCGTGGCCATGTGATGTGACCCCGGTGCCCGATTATTTGGCATAATCTTTGTACATGCTGTTACTCCCGCGCGGATCACGGCTTCTGATTTGCTTCGCTTGCCTGGCTCTGTTTGCCTCCGGCCCGGTTCAATCCCAGCAGGCCGAGATCGCCACTGTTTCTTTCAGCTGCAATTTCCCTGGCTCGAACCCACCACATTATGGTTTTTCTGTGACCGCAACCCGCCAGGCTTCCTACACCTCCGATGGCAAATTGAACGCCGCCAAGGACTCCGCTTCTGACCCCGACTCTGACGCACCGTCCTCCGACGATGGGCCATTCCGCATGGACTTCACGCTGTCACCGGCAACCACCGCCCACATTTTCGCTCTCGCGAAAGTGGCGCACTACTTCGAAGGCAATATCGATTCCAAGAAGAAGAACATCGCCTCTACCGGCGAAAAGACTCTCGCCTATGGCGAGGCCGGCAAGAACAACATCGCCAGCTACAACTACTCTTTGATTCCCGCCGTGCAGGAACTCACCACGCTTTTTCAAAACCTGTCCTCGGCGGTAGAGTTCGGCCGCCGTCTGGACTACGAATACCGCTATCAAAAGCTGGCGCTCGACGAAGAAACGAAGCGCATGGAAGATACAACGACCTTGCAGGACGTTGGGCCCGACCTCGCCACCGCCGCCCCCGTGCTGCAAAAGATTGCAGACGATCCCTCGGTCATCAACCCAGTCCGAGCACGTGCCATGCGCCTCTTGCAGCACGCTGGGGCAAGCGGCAAGTAGACCACGGCCGGGTCCCAGGCCCGCCTTCGCCAGAATTCTTGACAACCCCCAGCACTGTCTTATGCTCTAATCATGGTAAGAAGTTCCTCCGTCGGGGGTGTCTCGTGGCCGGGCTTAAGCTGGTTGTTAGGTTGTTACTCGCGGTTTCCGTAGTGTGTTTGTCGGCGGTCCTAACCTTCGCTGATTCCCAGGCTCGAGTGGTTCGGCTGGGCGATGCTCAAGGCGACGTTCGTATCGATCGCAATACCGCACAAGGCTACGAGAAGGCGTTCCTGAACTTGCCCATCACCCAGGGCATGAAGATCCAGACCGGGGACAACGGCCGCGCCTCGCTGGAATTAGAAGACGGCAGCACTCTGCGCCTCGCCCCGAACTCCGTGCTCGAAGTCCCTCAACTTTCTCTTCGCGACTCGGGCACCAAGGTTTCCACGTTTCACCTGCAGGAAGGCACTGCGTACCTCAACTTTCTAGGCGCCAAGGACAGTGAGTTCACGCTCACCTTTGCCCATGAAACCCTCGCCATCACTCAGACTGCTCGTCTCCGTGTGGAGATGGGCGACACCAACGCGGAGGTCGCGGTCTTCAAAGGAGCGGCGCAGATCGTCTCGCCGTCCGGAACCGTTGAAGTCGGTAAGGGTAAGGCGGCAAATTTCGACCTCATCAACAACAGCCACCAACTGACCGCGGAGATTGCGGACGAGCCCTACGATTCATGGGACAAACAGCAGAGCCGGTACCAGCAAGAGTACAGCAGCAAGTCCTACGCGAGCTATTCGCCGTATCTGTATGGTACCAGTGATCTTAGCTACTACGGCAGCTTCTTTAACGCGCCTGGTTACGGAAATGTCTGGCAGCCCTACTTCGCCGGGGCAGGCTGGGATCCGTTCATGAATGGCGCATGGGCCTTCTATCCCGGATTCGGCTATGGTTTTGTATCGGGCTATCCGTGGGGATGGACCCCGTATCACTACGGTTCGTGGATATTCCTCCCGTCTTCCGGGTGGGCCTGGCAACCCGGCGGTAATTGGACAGGGTGGAACACTGTTCCGGTAGTGGCGCACGCTCCCGTGCACTTTAACGGGCCGCAAGCTCCCAGTACACCCGGCCTGCGTCTGCAGGCCGTAAATCGAGGCCCGCTCACGACTCAACTAGGAAAGTCAGTCAACCATGTGCAGATTCCGAACAATACCGCCGGGTTGGGGATCCCGCGCGGAAGTGTCGCGAACCTGCGTGACCTGTCGCATACCGCTCAGCAAAAGGGATTCGCCATTACAACTCTGCACACTGGACCGACCGGCTTCTCGGGTTGGTTAAACGGCGGATATGAAGGTCCAAAAGGCAGTGTCGGAGGTTCCCGCGCCAGCGCAGGCCAGGCAGGCGCAGTAAGCCATTCAAGTGGAGCGCATTCCGGCGGTGCGCACCACTAACGACGTTTCTTGTCGCGGAGCCGCACGTCTGTCTGACGGACGTCGCGCCCGCGCAAACAACAGAACCCAGTCTACTGTTTCGGCTTGGCCGGAGCTTCCTGCTTCTGCGGCTTCTTGAAATCGTCCGTCCACGGCGGTACCACGCCAATCATTCGCGCATAGGCGATGGACTGCCCGAGATGCTCGGCCCCATGCCGGACGATAAAGATCAACACCCCGCGCTCCGTGTTCTTTCCGCCAAACCAGTCAAAGCTCTTTTCCAGGTCGGTATCTGGCATGGCGGTGATCGCCTTGCGCCCGTGGGCATAGGAGTCCTTCAAAGTGGCGATCACTTTTGCTTTGTCGGAAGTCGACTTCTCCAGCTTCTGAATGTCGATTCCAGCGGGCGGCGGCGTGCCAACCAGTTTGTAGAGGTTGTAGTTGGCGGTCGCAACGTGCAGAAAAACTTCAGCCACTGATCGCGCATCCGGCGTGGGGCGCCAACTGTACTTGTCGGCCGGAATCGCGTCCGCCAGCCGCTCAAACTTATTTTCCTGGATCATCACCTCGGCCAGCACCTCCGAGCGGTAGCCGGTGACGCCCGGAGTTCCATCTTTGTAGGGATTTACCTGCGCGTGGAGAACAATTGCGGACGCCGGGATCCAAAGCACACACAGACTCAGCCAGAAGTTTTTCATGATGCCTCCTGCGAATAGTGACTGCGGTTCGAGCGGAAGGATAGCAGAGGCCCACATGCCTCCCTGCCACCCAGAAGACATTTTGCTGACAAGTTCGGCAGCAAAAGTTACACAGGCTTTACAGCCCCATGACTTCTTCGACACGGACAAAAGCTCTAATCAACAGAGTGCAGTTCTGAGGTCACGTTCTGAGGTCACTATGAAGAGAATCTTTCTATTTGTCCTGTCGGTCAGCGTCGCGGTGGCTGCGTTAACTTCAAGAAGTCTGCTCAGCAGAGCAGCCTTCTCTGGAAACACTATGGTGAGCCAGGCCGGTAACGCGGCATTTCGCGATGGTTTGCATTTGGGCAAGTTCGACGCCGCATCTGGTAGAACCCGGCATCTGAGTGTGGGCCGTTGGAGCTCGGACACAAACCGGGCCTGGTTCATCGCTGGCTATCAGGCCGGCTATCAGCAGGTGAATGCCGCGAAAGCCGTCGAAGAGTAGCCGAGGGCGGACGACGCCTGGGGCTGGTTCCCCTCCCGGTCTCATCGTGTCACTACGCCCGCATATCCCACGACCGTTTCGCGGTCGCCGGATACATCGCCGGAAGTCGCGTACTTTATCAGTTCCGCCGACCTGGCCCCTAAGCGCTTGGTCGCTGTAAGCATGACCACCGTGGGGCCAAAGCCGCACATGCTGATCTGTTCGCGCATGACCACCTCGAACAGCCCGCGGGCATCCATTTTCAGCATTTGCTCGATGGCTTTGTGGTCTTTTTCCCGGGTGATGCGGTCGTCCTCGTAGTGGTTCATGTCGCTGGAGGCAACTATAAGCACGCGCTCGGCTTGTGACTTCAGCACATCCGCCACGGCGTTCCCGAGTTGCTCCAGAACCTCAAACTGGCCGGTGCCCAGGGCAATGGGTACGAATCTGACCTGCGGGTTTTTCTGCAGCAGAAACGGCAACTGTACTTCGATGGCATGTTCGTTGCGGTGTGCTTCGGAGTCTTCGGTGAGCTGAGGGAACTGTTTTCTGAGGGCGCCTGCCAGCGGCGCATCGATGGGCACTGGGCCAAGCGGCGTCTCCCATGCGCCCTCGCTCATGATCGCCAGCGGACGCCCTTTGCCGGTGTGGTTCGGACAAAGCACAAGACAGCGTCGGGGCACTTCAATCGTGCCATACACCGCCCCGGCGACCGCACCCGAGTAGATGTAACCCGCGTGCGGCGCAACACATCCCAGGGCGGGCGTCGATGTCCCGCCGCCGGGCAAGAAAGCTTTCAGTTCGTCGAGAAGAGTCTCCTGATCCTGCGGATAAAAGCGTCCAGCAACAGCGGGATGGCGGATAGGCAGATTCACGTGGGGCTTGCTAGAAATTGTAGTCCCGAGGTTCAAACCGCCAGAAGTTTCCTCTTTACCTTCTGTGGTTCAGCTCGCCTTGCTGTTCGACAGCGCCCGAAAGAGCGCAGCAGTCTTCTCCAGCGAAAGCGCCTCGCTGCGGGCATCGGATTTCACTCCCGCTTCCTCCATCGCCGCCCGTAACGCCTTGGTGTCGTATTGTGCCTTCAGATTGTTCCAAAGGGTCTTACGCTTCTGCCCGAACGACAGTTTGAGGAAGTCGATAAATGCAGTTTCGGGAACTCGCAGCCCTTCCAAACGGGGAATCACTGTCAGCCGCACCACCGTGGAATGCACCTTCGGCGGCGGCGTGAAAGCGGCTGGAGGCAGAGTAAAGAGCTTCTCGACCGCAGTGTAGAGCTGTGTGGTGGCGGAGAGCAGTCCATACTCGCTGGTTCCCGGCTCAGCGGCCAGGCGGTCGGCGACCTCGCGCTGCACCATCAACACACTGCTTTCGAAGTATTTGCGATAGGCGAAGAGACGCAGCAGGATGTCTGAGGTAATAAAAAAGGGAAGGTTACCTACAACCTGCACTCGTTCCGGCTGCTGATTGATCCCCGGGCGGGTGCTGCCTGGTTTGGGCCCGAAAATACTGTCGAAATCCACGGCCAGAACATCGCCTTCGATGATCTCGACATTCCCGTAAAGGGAAAACTTCATGCGCAACTGCGCCGCCAGTACGCGGTCGGTCTCGATGGCAATGAGTCGCCGGGCACGCTTGGCCAGCAGGGAAGTCAGCGCCCCACGCCCAGGGCCGATTTCGAAGACGGTGCTGCGGCTGATATCTCCCAGGGCGTCGGCGATACGACCTGGCGCCATGGGATCGGTCAGGAAATGCTGGCCTAATTTTGGTTTTGCACCGCCGGAACGCGCGGTTGATACTTTCGGCACATTGCCCTCTTTCATTCGCGCATTTAGACTGGAGATTCGGTCGTGCTGTTTCTGCGTGAGCGCTACGCGGTCACTTTTCTTATCATAGCTTGCGGGAAGCATTGGTGGTTTGACCTGGGAGGGTAGGGTTCATGCATATTGCTTTTGCGGCCTCGGAATGTGTCCCATTCTCAAAGACTGGAGGGTTAGCCGACGTCGTCGGTGCCTTGCCTCGCGCCCTGGCCGCTGCTGGACACCAGGTCAGCGTCTACGTACCCCGTTACCGCCAGACCAAGCTTACCGATTCCCGCACCGTGGTGCGCAGTATCACTGTGCCTTTCGATGACCACTACCGCTTCTGCTCCATCGTGACCGCAGGCAGCAAGTCTGGAGTCGACCACTATTTTGTGGAATACCCGCCCTTTTTCGACCGCGACGCGCTCTATGGGACCTCGTCCGGCGACTATCCCGACAACGCCGAGCGCTTCGCCCTGTTCTCCCGCGCCGTGCTGGAAGCTTCGAAGATCCTGGGCATCCCACAGATCTTTCATTGTCATGATTGGCAGTCTGCTCTGATTCCCGTCCTGCTCAAGACCCAATACGCCGAGGACCCCGCCTTTCGGGAAGTGGGCACGGTTTTTACTATTCACAACATGGGATATCAAGGCTTGTTCCCGCCTGACACGCTGCCGCTGCTGACCCTGCCTTGGGACTTGCTCACCATATCTAAGATGGAGTTCTTCGGCAACGTCAATTTCCTGAAGGGCGCGCTGGTATTTTCCGATTTCATCACTACCGTGAGCCGCAAGTACAGCCAGGAAATTCAGACCACCGAGTTTGGCTTTGGCTTGGAAGGCGTGCTGCACGACCGTGCCTCGACCGTCACCGGAATCCTGAATGGCGTGGACTATGACGAGTGGAGTCCGCAGGCGGACAAGTTTACCGCCGCTCGCTACTCGCCGCAGGATCTATCCGGCAAGGCGAAATGCAAGCAGGACTTGCTCGCAGCCTTTGGCATCGCCAACCCGGATCTCAAGCTTCCCGTCATCGGCATCGTGTCACGCTTTGCCGCGCAGAAAGGTTTCGACCTTATCGCTCAGATCATGGACCGGTTGGCGCGCGAGGAGATGATTGTCATCGCCCTCGGCAACGGCGACAAGCAGTATGAAGAAATGTTTGCCCGGTTGCAGAAACAGTTTCCGCAGAAGATCGCCATCAAGATCGCCTACGACAATGCCATTGCTCACAAAATCGAAGCCGGCAGTGATATGTTCCTCATGCCCTCGAAATACGAGCCTTGCGGCTTGAACCAGATTTACAGCCTCAAATACGGCACCGTGCCCGTGGTACGCGCTACCGGCGGCCTCGACGACACCATCGAACCCTGGGACGCCCGCACTGGCCGCGGCACAGGCTTCAAATTCACCGACTACAACGGCGAAGCCCTGTTGCTAACCATCAAAGAAGCCCTGAAGGCCTTCCGCGATCAGAATTCCTGGCAGACGCTCATGCGCAATGGCATGGACAAGGACTTTTCCTGGAATAACTCGGCGAAAGAATACGGACGCATTTACGAACGGGTGCGGCAGTTGCGCGCCACTCACAACGCCACGGCGGTGGCCACGGTTTAGGGACTAGGATTCGCGGTGGTCTCGGCGATCTCCGTGAACCCTCTGCGGCCTCTGCGTTCCAAAGTTTTTCTGTCGCTCTGTTCTCGACTCTGCCTTACAATCGCTCCAGCGGTAACGCCCCCGTGTCTCAAGTCAAAACCATCTTCCACGTCGACATGGACGCCTTCTTCGTCTCGGTCGAAGAACTGTTCGATCCCTCGCTTAAAGGCAAAGCCGTGGTTGTTGGAGGCCAGCGCGACGAGCGCGGAGTGGTGGCCGCGGCCTCCTACGAGGCCCGCAAGTACGGCGTGCATTCCGCCATGCCACTGCGTACCGCTGCCAAGCTCTGTCCGCACGCGATCTTCGTGGACGGCCATCGCCATCGCTATTTGGAGTATTCCGAGAAAGTCCATGGCGTGCTTACCACTTTTTCTCCCCTGGTTGAAATGGCATCTATCGACGAAGCCTACCTCGACATGACCGGCACTGAGCGTCTCCATGGACCGGCCTTGTCCGCCGCTCATCGTCTCCATCACAAGATCAAGTCAGAAACCCAGCTCAATTGCTCGATCGGCATGGGTAGCTCCCGCCTGGTCGCCAAAGTCGCCTCGGCGAAGGCTAAGCCCCACGGTATTCTGTGGGTAATTCCCGGACAGGAAGCCAGATTCCTCGCGCCGCTCGATGTGCGCGACATTCCGGGTGTGGGCAAGGTCACAGAGCAGAGCTTGCTTAAGCTGGGCATCCAACGTGTCGGCGATCTGTCGCGATTCGACGACGAGTTTCTCGAAGAACACTTTGGCAAGTGGGGACTGGCGCTGGCAGGGAAGTCGCGCGGGGAGGATGCGGGCGGCTGGTTTGTTAACGAGGTCGGCGCCGACATCGGCGCGAAGTCGATCAGCCACGAACATACCTACAACCAGGACACGGCGGATGTCGATCAACTGGAATCCACCTTGATGAGGCTCTCGGAGATGGTCGGTAGGAGACTACGTGAGCAGGGGCTGCATGCTCGTACGATCCAGCTCAAGCTGCGCTACAAAGACTTCACCACCATCACCCGCGCTCACTGCTTGCCGGCTCCCACCCAACTCGATACTGAGATCTTCGAGCAAATCAGGTCCCTGTTCCACAAGAACTGGCGCAAGGGCGCGCAAGTACGTTTGCTGGGAGTGCACGCGGCCTCTTTTGAGAACCCCAATAGCCAGGGCAATTTGCTTGAAGATGGCCGGCGCAAGCGCTGGCAGCAGGCTTTGTCGGCTGCGGACCACCTCCGCGACAAGTTCGGGGAGTCGAGTGTCTCCTTGGCTACCGGGCTGGGTGGTACCTTCCGCGAGCGCACTCACGAAAATCCGGTCGGCCTGCCAGGAAAGAAAAAACCAGCGTGATTGCCTATCGCGCCGCCAGCAACGATCCCACTCCAGGCTTGTATCCATAGAAAGCCGCCACCTGTTGCAAGTAGTCGATAATCTGCCCGTCGTAGGTTCTTTTCATGGCATCCGTGATCAAGTTGTGCTGGGCATCGGGGTCGCGTTCGAGATCAAACAGGAAACTCCGCGCCGGAGAATCGTAGGTCGTGTACAAGAACCTGCCGTTTTCAGTAAGCAGCCCGTATACAGCGCGTTCATCGGAAGCCAAAAAGAGCTGATTCCGCTGGTAGCGCTCCAGTTCTTTCCGGCTCTCGGCAAACAACGGATGCCCGAACAGAGGACTCGAAACAATCGGACGATGGCCCAGCAGGTAATACAACGACGGCGTGATATCGGTCAGCGCCGAGAGATGCGTGTCGTCATGGACAACATTGTGACGCATCTCCGCGGGTAGATGGATCAACAGTGGCACCCGCATCACCTCAGGAAAAATGGATAGCGAGTGACTGCTGCGGCCCAGTTCACCAGTAGCATCGCCGTGGTCTGAAGTCACGATGATGACACTGTTGTCATACAGCCCGCGGGCTTTGAGAAACTCGAAAAAGCCCCCCAGACATTCGTCCACCTGATGGACTTCATAGGCAACCCGATTATTGAAGCCCGGCCGCAGGCGCCAGTTGTCGCGATTCATCATGGGCAAGTTGTTGCGTGCAAATTGGTGGACATTCTTGGGCTGCGTATAGAAGAGTATCGGCTGCTTCTCGCCCAGACCGCCTTCCAACAGAGCTTCAGTCTGGCGAATCGTGGAACACACTTCCAGTTGGTTCCAGAGCTTCTTGTCGGTGTCGAGCTTCACCAGATTGTCCGCGGGTGACAACAGTTGCCGCAGGATCTCGTCGTCGCTGACCACCATCTGGTATCCATCTGCCATAGCCAGCTTTTCCAGGCTGTTCACCCGGGAGAAGGGTTGAAGGTAGTGCGCGTGCAGCAGCATGGCTCCGGCCCAGATGGCAGGCTCTGAAAGCGAGGTGCCGGCATACTGTGTGTAGACGTTGTGGATTACCGCGCTGTCCGCGGCAAAGGCATCAAGACTGGGAGTGAAGTCAACCTTCACGTTGTATGCCCCGACGTAGTCCTGACGTAGGGAGTCAATCACGAACATGAAGATATTAGGACGCGTCCCCTGCGTAGGAATCAGACGGTCAACCAGTCGTAGATCGCTGACAACTTCGGCATCGCGGACATTGGTGTTCTCGCGCAGGATGCGGCAGAGGTCGCCGCATGCTTCTTCCCGGCCATTGCCAAGCAGGTGATGCACCAGTTGAAAGGAGGCGTCACCAGCTGCGTAATTCTCCATGGCATGAGCGACCTCGTCGTCGGTCGTGCCCAACGGCGTCCCCCAGAAGATCTCTGTGGCCTGCAATGCCTTGTAGCCGAAGCCGGCAAGTAACACGACCGCAAGCATCGTTACTGGAGAATAATTTGCCTGTCGGGGGCGTAAACGATAGACGCAAACACTCAGGGCCACCCAGAAGATCACGGTGAAGGTATTTTGCAACACTCCATTCCAGTCACTGCCCGTGACGATCGTGGGCAGCACCACCGCAAACGATGACGAAGCTAGCACGGCTGCCACCAGCCCAAACTTGTGGCGACGAGTTGGCTGCTCAACTCTACGAATGAAAGGGATCGCAAGCCACGTGATCCACAGGGTGAGGGCCGCCGCCAAGGCCGCGGCGTACAGGTAAGCCTCCCAACCCTCGAAACTGAACGCGCTTCCCAGGAACCGGAACAATGCCGTCCATAGGAAGATGAAGGCCAAGACACTCGCAGCCATCAGGTTTACCTGCCGTGGATGCCGGGTGCGCCTGCTGACCAAGCGGATCAGATTGAACACCGATACAAGCACCACCGCCAGCAGGATGTGGGAGATCAGACTCCACAGCGAAAGCTCCATCCACCCCGAACCGGATTGCAAAGACGCGCGCTCAGCATACGTGTGGAGCTCGGAGCCGAGGCCATAGGTGAAGGTCACGAAGACCGCGATCAGTGCCGCATTCGAGTACGAAAACATTCCATTCGAATCACCGTCAGCAATCTGCCAATTCTTCCGAAGGTCCACGCCTGCCACCAGCATCAGTGGAAGCAAAGCAATCACGCTCCACCAGTACGCCGCTTGGTTGTCCTGCAAGGTCGCCATGAAGGGCCGAACCAGCAGGCAAGCTCCGGCGACGCTCAAACCACTCAACAGCACTGCGAACCCGAGGTTCCTTTCCTTCGGCCACTGCGTCACCGCGATTCCCGCCAGCGCCAACAGATAGAGCATGGCGTGATGGCTTGCAAACCACGGCATCCACGGGTACGGCGGTTCTTTGATCAGGGCAACGTAGGTATAAGGAAGGAACGCCAGCAGACAATAGATCGAGGTGAGGATCAGATAGACACCCCAGGCCGCTTTCGACAATGTGGATAAACAGGTTCGCAAGGGATTTGTGAAACGCTGCAACAAGGCTACAGAGACGATTCTGGGCCGGATGATGCCATCCTGCAAGGTGTCAGCGGTAAAAAGTCCGGTGCGAAGGTGACCAAAGTACTCAACCGGCAGGGCTGCGATTGCCGGCGAAACCTACGTCGCTCGCCGCCTCGCAAACGCGTAGAAGACTGGAATCCCGGCTAGAATCACCACACAACCCAGCGCAGAATTCCGCAGGTTGTCGGTAAAGGTGTAATAGAGCAGCATGGCCGAGGCCAGAACAAATAAAACTGGAACTACCGGATATCCCCAGACCCGATAGGGGCGCGTGACGTCCGGTTCGCGGCGGCGCAAAATAAATACGGTGCTTCCGGCGATCATGTAGAAGAGCCACTCCGCAAAGATCGCCAGCGAAAAGAACTGCCGGAAACTACCTCCCAGCAGCAGCAATACTATCGACAACAAGGCTTGAACCACAATCGCCACCGACGGGGTATGAAAGCGCGGATGAACTTCCGCCAGCGCAGAAAAGAAATATCGATCGCGTGCCATGGCAAACGGAACGCGCGCGCCGCTCATAATTGTTCCGTTGAGCGTGACCAGCATGGAAATGGCCATCGCTGCCGAAACCACGCCCGCCCCTACCGGTCCCCAGATCAGTCCGATGGCGTCCGAAGCCGGCCGCGGCGAGGCAGCAATGGCCGCAGCCGGCAGGACAAACTGCACGGCGGCGTTCACCAGCATGTACAGCGCGCCCACCGTGGCCACTCCCACGATGAGCGCCAGCGGAATGTTACGTTCCGGCTGGCGAATCTCCTCCGAAACCATATTTAGGTCATTCCAGCCGTCATAGGCCCACAGCGCCGCTACCAGTGCAGCCATGAAACCCGCAATTCCGCCTCTGGCTCCGGGGTACGCGGCTGCAAAATGACTCCAGCTTCCTGAGGAATCGCTGAAGCCAATAAACACGATCCCGAGAATGATTGCGACCTTCAGCAGAGTGAAAACCAGCTGGAATTCTCCGGCTTTCTTGATCCCGGCGTAGTTGAGCAGAGAAATAAGAACCGTGGCCGCAATGGCGACAAGTTGTCCGTAGGTCACCGAAAATGGCCACGTCAGGCAGCGATCGGAGAAAAACGCGAAGACAGAAAATGTCCCGAGAATGCGAACCAGGCCAGTCGTGACCGTCGCAATGGACGCTGGTTTGGCGATCAGGAACCAGGTCCACGCATAGAGAAATCCCGGCAGGGGCCCATAGGCGTCGCGAACGTACACGTACTCGCCGCCAGCCTGCGGCTTCATCGCGCCCAGTTCGGCGTAGGTCAGCGCGCCAAAGAACGACAGCACCCCTCCCACCAGCCACGCCAGATAGACCAGTTTCGCCGAGCCTACGGCTTGCATCATCTCGGCCGGGACGAGAAAGATCCCACTGCCAATGATGGTTCCCACCACCACTGCGCAGGCTTGGCTCAAACCAAGATCGCGCAGCAGGCCGGGACGGGGTGCCGTTTGACTTGCCATGTTGGAGTTGAAGTATACGCGAGCGCCGAGTCTCGGCGCGCTTGGCGGTTAGGCGTTTCCCCCCCCGTGCTTCTTCGCGGGAAGGCAGCTCACCGCGTATCCCACGCCAAACGTGACCGCTGTGCCGATCATCACATACCACGTCCACGGCACACGTGTCTCCGTCCAGAGATAGAGTTCCGTTACGAAGCCGCAAAGCATGCCTACCATCGCCCCGTTCTGGTTGGCGCGCCGCGTAAGCACTCCTAGGAGGAATACGCCAAGAAGCGCTCCATACGCCACCGACGCAATTTGCAACCCGACCTCCACCACCCGCCCGACTCGATGCAACGACAGTACTGCTAGCCCGAACAACACCAGCGCCCAAAACAAGGTCATGAAACGCGAAAGTCTCACCCGCCGGCGTTCGTCCATCTGCGGATATCGTTGCAGGTAGAAATCAATCACAGAAGTGGACGCCAGGGCGTTGAGTGCCGCGCTGAGGTTCGACATCGCCGCGGCCAGAATGGCCGCGATTAACAAACCCGAAATGCCGTGGGGCATACGGCTGACAATGAACGTCGGGAAAATTCTGTCCGGTGTGCCGAAGCTCGCTGAGGGCACGCGGTAATACACGAACAACATCACGCCCACCATCAGGAACAAAGCAAATTGAAACAAGACCGCGACTCCGCTCGACAATAACGCCGTCACCGACTGTCTCTGGTTCCGTGCCGCCAGTAGTCGCTGCACAATCAGTTGATCAGTGCCGTGACTAGCCGTGGTCAAGAAGGCCCCACCGATCAGACCGGCCCAGAATGTATATGGCTTCCAGAAATCGGGAGTGAAATCGAAGATGCGTAACTTTCCGGCAGCGTCGGCCACGCTGTGGATTGCAAGCCAGCCGCCGGGAACCAGGTGAACGATCGTGAACAGACCCACCAGTGTGCCGCTCACGTAAATGACCGTCTGCACCACATCGGTCCAGATTACGGCTGCCAGGCCGCCCTCGAACGTGTAGATCAAGGTGAGCACTGTGATGATCGCGATCGACGATACTTCATCCGTGCCGATGGCAATCGCCACCACAATGGAAACCGCATAGACGCGAACGCCTTCCGCAGCTGCTCGCGTCACCAGGAAGAGGCCGGCGGTCAGCGATCGCAGCCTTCGTCCGAAACGGCGCTCAATCAATTCATACGCGGTGTAAAGATCGCCACGGAAGTAATGAGGCAGCAGAACAAAACTGATAATCACCCGGCCGGCCAGATAACCCAGAACCACCTGCAAGAATGCCAGGTTGGTGTCGTAAGCCAGCCCAGGAATGCTGATGATGGTGAGCGTGCTGGTCTCCGCGGCAACAATGGACAACGCAATTGCCCACCAGGGAATGTTGCGGTCCGCCAGAAAGTAGTCACGTAGAGTTCGCTGGCGCTTGCGAAACCGCAGCCCAAACAAAGTGATGCCCGCGAGATATAGTGCAATGATCGCGAGGTCCAACCCATCGAGGCCGAGCTTGTCGAGACCCATAGAAATGCCGCTGGTTTCCAGCCTAGCGGCCTCACGCCCGCGGCGTCTTGCCTGTTTGCGCCCAGGTACCTAACTCGTAAGCCGAGAGCAACCCAAGCTCCGAAGGTACTAACGTGTTCGCTGGGAAATTATTCGTCGTGATAAAACTACGCTGGTGGGTATCTTTCTTGGAATTGACGGTGGCGGCAGCCAGACCTCGTGCGCCATCGGCGACGAAACTTCGCTGCTCGGCAGCGGTAACGGCGCCGGCAGCAACGTGCTTCGCGTGGGCGAAGCGGAAGCCAGAAAATCCATCTCCTCAGCGATCCGCCAAGCCTGCGCCGCGGCCAGGGTCACGCCGAAAGTAATCAAACGAACCTGCATCGGGGTTGCCGGTGGCGCACGGCCTGAGACCACGGAAATCGTTCGGCGAATCCTCTCTGAGCTGGTGTCTGGTGAAGTTGAAGTGGTGGGTGACATGGTCATCGCTATGGAGGCAGCTTCCGACGGCGGCCCCGGAGTAGTCGTGATTGCCGGCACCGGGTCGATCGCTTACGGACGCAACGCCGCCGGTCAGACTGCGCGCGCCGGAGGTTGGGGGTTCGCCATTTCTGACGAAGGTTCAGGACACTGGATCGGTCGTGCCGCCGTCGCGGCCGCGTTGCGCGTCTGCGATGAAGGCAAGAGCGGCGCGCTGCTGGAGAACATCATGAAGGACTGGGGCGTGATAACGCGCGAACAAATGATCGTGGTGTCCAATGCCTCGCCGCCTCCCGACTTCGCTGGCTTGTTTCCCGCGGCATTGGCTGCCGCGGATGCAGGCGATCCCAGCGCCCACGATATTCTGGCGCAAGCGGGAGCAGAGTTGGCGACGCTGGCGAAAATCGTGATTTCGCGCTTGTTCGCGGACGCTGATCACGCACCTGTGGCCATGTCGGGAGGTGTCTTCCGTAATTCGGCACTGATCCGCCAGGTTTTCTACAATAGGCTGCGGTTGGAATGTCCTAACGCCATGGTCAACGTCAACCTGGTTGACCCGGTAAAGGGCGCGTTGGATTTGGCTCGCAGAGCCGCCCTCGGAGCCAAAGCCTAGCCAAATACTCTGCCGCAGCGTGCATGACCGACGACGACTCCAAGACCGTGAACGCTTCACCGGTTGTCAGCACCACCGAAAACCGCGTCGCTCCTGATCTCACGGAAACAGAGACCCGCCTTCTAGACGAAGACTCCGCTTTGGCTCTGTTGCAACGAGTCGATCTTCAGCCGGACTCAATCGAGAAACTCAGCAAGAACAGCATCGCATCCCAGAGTCGCAAGGTGAAGCTGGCGATTGTCAAGCACCCGAAATCCGCTCGCCACGTCTCGCTGCTGCTCATACGCAAGCTGTTCACGTTTGATCTCATGCAGGTGGCCCTGACCCCGGTGGTCTCAGGCGATCTCAAGATGGCGGCGGAAGAAGTGCTCATCAATCGCCTGGAAACAATTTCTGGGGGAGAAAAACTCTCTCTCGCCCGTCGAGCATCAGGACGAGTGGCGGGTGCACTCCTGTTGGATTCCGAACCGCGCATCATCGCAGCGGCGCTGGAGAATCCGCGCCTCACCGAAGTTGTGGTGACTAAGGCTGTTCTTTGCGACGAAGCTTCGGCAGCTCTGGTGAAGGCGCTTTGCACACACGACAAGTGGTCCTTGCGGCGGGAGATCCGGATTGCCTTATTGCGAAACCAGCACACGCCACTCGACCATGCGGTCGAATTCGCGAAGTCACTAACGAACGATGTCGTAAGAGAAATCCTGCAGGATTCCAGGCTGCCGGAGAACGTCAGAACTCTTCTGGCTCAGAGCTGCGAGCTTTAGACTCTGGGAAGCGCCTCACGACGCCGAAGGAACGCTTTCCACGGCTCCCTTGCCCCGAAGCAACTGCACCAACGCCTGATTCAGTCGCGCCCGCATGGCCTCCCTTTCCTCGGCTCGCGTGACGTAACGAATGTGGATTTCCACACCCGTCGGAGTCGGGCGCAGGTTGACGGCAGGACTGGGTGAAACCGCGCGCACCTTGTAATGACTGTCGGCTCGCTCCCATTCTTGTGCGGCTGCCTTTGCGTTCGCCTCCGTCTCCTTGGTAACGGTCTTTTGAATGGCGTCGATCAGCGGGTAGGGATCCTGGTCCGCCGGCACGGTAATCTCCAACTCGTCCCACAGCCACTGCCCGCTGGTGGTGAAGTTGAAGAAATGGCCTTCGATGGCATAGCTGTTTACGAATGCCACCTTGCGTCCGGTAGGATGGCCGGTGGTCGCCCAGTTTCCAGTTTCGAGCAGGACGGTGCGCAGGAGGTTGATCTCCATTACCTCGCCGGCCACTCCATTGATCTCCACCCAATCACCCACTCGCAGACCATTTTTCCCCATCAATACGAACCATCCGAAGAAGCCGACGATGAAGTCTTTCAGCGCCACCGTGAGTCCAGCGCCGGCGAAACCAAGAATCGTTGGCGTCTGCTGCGGAACACCCACTACCACAAACAGAATCAGCACCACTCCTACGGCTTGCACGGCAAAGCGAATGACGACACGCAGAGTGTGCAACCGGGTGCGTTCCATGCCTGCGGCGGTGAGATGGTGGTCAATCGCCAGTCCGGCCAGGTATACCGCCAGAACGATCAGCAGGATCCACAGCAAGGACTGAATCATGCCGTGGGCCGCGATGCGCTGATGCCCCTGCACTAGCGCAATCCAGCTCGCATACGCGTTTTGTAATTCCTGCTCAGTTTGAATTCGTTTGTCTAGATCCGACAGGTCCTTCTGATCTTGGGAAAGATGGCGCAGGGAAGCGAGAGTTGCGCTGGTCGGGCCCGAGCCTGCGGTTTGGTGGGTTTGGCTCGCGGCCTGTTCGCGAATCGCCTGTTTGCTTGTCCCTTCCGCGCTTACCTTCTGCTCCAGCACATCGTGGACTGCCGCTAGGTTCTTGGCGACCTCCCCAGCCTCATCGCGGGCCTGCGCCAGCTGTGCCGCCTTGCCACGCAAGCTAGTCCATGCGCCCAGTTGGCCCGCAAGACTGCCAGCGCGATAGTTGACATCAGGGTTGCTCGCCGCCTGGGTTTGGGCAGCATCTGCCGCATGTTCCGCAGCCTCATGGCGTTCATACTGCCGTTGGATCACGCTTTCAGGATCGGCCCCGGAGCGGATCAGGTCTTCCTTGGCATCGCCCAGTTCATCTTGATCGAGTTCGAGTTGCGCGGTGGCCAAGTCAAGTTGGTCTTTGAGGTCATCGAGCCGTTCGCCACTGGCTTTGGCGATTTGCTTGTTTAACTGGTCAATGTGTTCCTGGTCAGTTTTCGCCAGGGCGTCAGCCTTGCTCACACGCGCATACATTTCGCGGGCTTGCGGCGTGGACTGCACGGGGCTATTAGCGGCGTCACGCAGCGCGTCTGCGAAGGCAAGGTCTACCTCGTGATCTCCCAGCCGCAGCGCCTCGTTGGCAAAGTTGCGCTCGTCCCATCCCGAAGCCAGCTTGGCCATGGTGCGCGCAGTCTTCAGCGGGCGCTCGTTCACCAGCATCTTGCGTATGGCCGTGGTGCGTGCAGTGGGTGGCGTGTCTGACCCCCAGTTGCGGGTCAGGATGGCGCCCGTGATGGCGGCCGCCACCAGCCCCAGTAAGCCCAGGGTGACCACCCATTGCCGGGATTTCATGAACTCAGGCACGTAATTGATTCGACGCTCCACGCCATTATAGAGCGCAGCAGGAAGCGAAGTCGGGGCAAGGACACTCGGAAGTAATACTCAAGCGGGCAGCGCTTACGGGGCCCAATCAGCGATGAAGATATTAGTTTCGTGCGGGGCCTTGGCGTTGCGATTGGATGCCCACACCAGCTTCTTGCCATCGCGGCTGAACATGGGGAAGCCGTCAAAGCCGGGGCTGTAGGTGATCTGTTCCAGGTTCGTCCCGTCCGCGTTTATGGCATAAAGCTCGAAATTGCCCATGCCGCCCGTAGAACCCTGGTTCGAAGAGAAAATAATCCGCCGTCCGTCGGGGAAGAACGCCGGAGCAAAGCTGGCTGCGCCCAAGTTCGTTATCTGACGCTTATCACTGCCGTCGGCCTTCATGATCCACAGCTCAAGAAACGTCGGACGAATCTGGTTCTGCTTCAACAGCTCTTTGTATTCGGCAATCTCTTTCTCGGAATTCGGATGATTGGCGCGGTAGACGATCCACTTGCGATCGGGAGAGAAGACCGGTCCGCCGTCGTAACCCAATTCATTTGTCAGCTGCGTCACATGCTTGCCGTTGGCGTCCATCGAATAAATGTCGAGATCGCCATTGCGCCTGGAAGTGAAAACAATCTTCTTCCCATCCTCGGAGATCGTGGCTTCGGCATCGTATCCCGGAGTTCTAGTGAGTTGCTTGAGACCGGAGCCGTCGGGGTTCGCAGTGAAAATGTCGTAGCCGGCATAGACCGCCCATACGTATCCCTTGGAGAAGTCGGGACGGGGAGGGCATTCGGCATCTGCAAGATGCGTGGACGAGTACAGAATCTTTTTGCCATCCGGATAAAAATAGCTGCATGTGGTGCGGCCCTTGCCGGTCGACACCATGCGCGTCCCCGAGCCGTCGATGTTCATGGTGAATATCTGATCGCACTTCACGTCGCCATGCGAAGACTGAAAGATGAGATGCTTGCCGTCAGCAGAAAAGTACGCCTCGGCATTTTGTCCGCCGAAAGTAAGCTGGCGCACGTTGCGCAAATGCGTTTCTTGGGGCGTGGCGAGACTCGGGCGGTCCGGGTTCTGTCCAGCCGCGAGAGGCAGCAGCAGCCCGCCGGCAAGAATTAACAGGATAGGAATGGCTCGACGCACAGGGAGTGAATCGTTAGTGTAGCAGGGAAGTGTGGTCAGATCCGGCGAAAGAGAGATCAGCGTTTATCAGCGCGATCTGCGCCTCGAAAGTGATCCAGAATGCCCTCGGCCTGCACCCGTGTGACCACCGCTGACAATGCCGCCGCGTCGGCCTGTTTCACAGCCTGCATGCTGCCGAAATGTTCCAACAGACGGCGTGTGGTGCGGGCCCCCACTCCAGGAACCTCCATCAACTCCGTCGACCGGTCGCGCATCTGCCGCCGTTTGCGATGAAAAGTCACAGCGAAACGGTGAGCTTCGTCGCGGATCAGTTGCATAAGATGCAGCACCGGCGAATGGTGGTCCAGCACTACCGGCTCATTCTCCTGACCAAAGATGTAGATGATTTCTTCCCGCTTCGCGATCGCCGCTAGTGGCTGATTGATGATCTCGAGCGATGCCAGCGCGTCCGCCGCTGCGTGCAACTGCCCCAATCCTCCGTCAAGCAGCACCAGGCTGGGATTTTTTTTCTTCTCTTCCTGCAGCCGCTTGTAACGGCGAGTCACCACTTCTCGCATGGACGCAAAATCGTCTACTCCATCCACACTGCGAATGATGAATTTGCGATAGTCGGCTTTCTTCATTCGGCCGTCTTCCCACACCACCATGGAGGCCACGGTTTCCGCACCTTGAATGTGTGAGATGTCGAAACACTCGATGCGCTTCGGCGGTTCCGGCAATCCCAGCGCGTCCTGCAGGGCCTCCTGAATCTGCTTCTGGTTCGGCTTCAGGACGCGAAATCGCTGATCGTACGACTGCTTTGCGTTGTTCCCCGCCAGGTCGATCAGAGCGCGCTTGTCGCCCCGTTGCGGGACTTCGATGTGAACGCGTGTAGCGCGCCCGCCCGCGGCTGCGAGTTGCTCGGAGAGCAAATCTCCTAGCGCCTCCCGATCTTCAAAATCTACTGGAACGTAGATATTGCGCGGCACGTAAGGCTGTCCGATGTACAGCTGAGTGAGCAATGCCGAGAAGAATTCTCCAGGGTGAAACCCTGCTGCTTGCATCTCCAACTGATCGGATGGAGACATCCCACCTTGAGAACCTGCCCTGAGCGAAGTCGAAGGGTCGGAGTCAGGTGCGGCTCGGCTGGAGTCCGCGTGCTCCGTCTCCAACTCCGGCAATTCCTCCCAAAAAAACTCTCTCCGATCCAGTACCCTCCCGCCGCGCACGTGAAACAGATTCACCGCCAGCATGTCGTTTTCGTAGTGATACCCAAACACATCGGCGTCATCGCCTTCGACAGCTGCAATCCGCTGCTTCTCCTGTAATTGCTCCACTGTCGAAATCAAATCCCGGTACTTAGCCGCCCGTTCGTACTCTTCCGCCTCCGCTGCCTCCGCCATCCGTTCCCGCAGAGATCGTGAAAGGTCGGTGGTCCTCCCCTCCAGAAACAACTTCACGTCCCGCACCGCCTCCTGATAGATCTCAGGGGACGTCAAACCCTCCACACACGGCCCTAGGCAGCGCTTGATGTAGTACTGAAGGCAGGCCCGGGGATGAAAATGCGTCAAATCCACCTTGCAAGACGGCACCAGGAAATGGCGATGAATCAAATCCACGATGCGATACGCGAGCTTCGCGGGAAAGTAAGGCCCGTAATAGCTGCTGCCGTCTTTTCGCAGTCGACGCGTAACGTACACTCGCGGGAATCGCTCACCCAGAGTTAATTGCACATAGGGATAAGTCTTGTCGTCACGCAGAAGAACGTTGAAGCGTGGCTGCTTCTGTTTGATGAGGTGATTTTCGAGTGCCAGCGCCTCTTTGTTGTTGGCCACCACGATGTAGTCCACGTCGACCGCTTCACGCACCAGCGTTCCGGTCTTGGCGTCGGCGATGCGGCCTTCGTGGAAATACGAAGCGACCCGGCTGCGCAGGTTCTTGGCTTTGCCGACGTAGATGACCTCACCTTCGGCATTCTTGTAGAGATACACGCCAGCCGAGGTGGGTAAACTGCGGATTTTGCTGGAAAGATCCATCGCCTGGGGAATTCAGCCTTTATTTTATCGCTGTCGATGTGTTACATTTGTGCCATATGAGTCACACACTGACAATACGTCTTACAGAACCGGTCATGGCCTGGCTCAGGCAGGAATCCGAGCGCACGGGAGTTCCGGTCGGACGGATTATTCGAGAACACATAGAACGGGCAATGGAGGCCCCTGGAAGCCAGCCGTTTCTTCGCCATGCGGGGAAATTTAGCGGACCTTCAAATATGTCCTCCCGCAAAGGCTTCTCGCGCACATGAAAGGGATTGCAGACACGGGGTTTATTGTTGCGTTCGGCTACCAGACTGACAGCCACCACCCCTGGGCTCTCAATCTCGCAAAAGGGCTGACGGAACCACTGATCACGTGCGAGGCGGTTCTCGCTGAAGCTGCTTTTCACCTTGGATCAACTTCCTATGTTCTGTCTCTGGTGAGCGATCGTTTGCTAACCTTGGATTTTAGCTGTGCGGAAAACCTGGAGCAGTTGACAGCACTAGCCCAGCGCTACCAGGAGCGCAAGCCTGATTTAGCCGATCTTTGCCTTATCCGGCTGAGTGAACTCTATCCGCGACACACCGTCATCACTGTCGATGAAGCGGATTTTCGCGTCTATCGGCGAAACCGACGCGAAGTCATCCCGATCCTGTGTCCACCGAGACATTGAGCGCTGGCACGGCGTATCGCGAGCGGATCGCGAACCCCCACCGTATAAAATTTCCCCAATCCACATCGCTTTGTTCTACTCTGATAGAAGCAGTCAACCACATGCAAAAGGGAACATCGTCCGTATCATCAACATGTTAACGGGTGCGGCAGGTTGGCAGTGCTCGTGCTTAAGTAGAAGGCGTAGCCCAGGTACTGGCCGGGTCAAAGGAGCCCTTCCAAGATGAATCGTACTTCGATAACCATTCTGCTCGCACTGAGTTCGCTTGGCACGGTGGGGTGCGCCAGTAAGAACTATGTTCGCCAGGAAACCACGCCCCTCATCAACAAGACCAACGAACTCGATGACATGACCGCCAAAAACTCGCGCGACATCAAGGACGTCGATTCGCGGTCGCAATCCGGCATTCAGCAGGTCCAGGCTAAGGCCGACGAAGTGAACCGCAAGGCACAAGCCGCCGGACAGCAGGCCGATCAGGCCCAGACCCTGGCCAGCAGTGCTTCGAACCGCGTTGATACCCTGCAGAACGCCGTCGCCAATCTGGACAACTACCGCATGGTGAATCAGACCTCGGTACAGTTCGGTTTCGATAAAGACAATCTGACCAAGGAAGCGACGGACGCGCTCGATCAACTCGCTGGCAATGTTCCCAATACCAAGGGGTACATCATTACGGTGGAGGGAGCCACCGATTCGACTGGTGACGCCGAATACAACTACGCCCTCAGCCAGCGTCGCGCCGATGCCGTCATTCAGTACTTGGCATCGCAACATAATGTCCCCGCCTACAAGATTTACCTGATTGGCTTGGGGAAAGATAAGCCCGTAGAATCCAACACGACCCGCGAAGGCAGGGCCAAGAACCGCCGCGTGGACGTGCGCCTGATGACCAACACCAGCGATGGCGCCGCTCCGGCAGCTACCAGCAGCAAGGCCATGCCGCCGGGACAGTAGACTTCAACAGGTTTAGCCCTCCTCTCCGGAGGACTTCGCCAACCCAGGCCATTCCAATCCCTCCCCCAAATGGAATGGCCTGGCTTTTTGCTTCTAGTGTTTTCTCAGTGTTCCTCAGCGTCCTCCAGTGATCGAAGCTTTTCGACCCTTCCCTCCGCCCTACAACGCGCTAAAATCTTCTTATGCGCAGCCTGGTCTTGCTGGCGTTTCTTTGCCTCTCGGGTTGGGTGCTTGCTCAGCAGCAAGCTCCCCCGGCCAACGACGCCCCTCCGCGTTCCGACACAGAAGAACCCAAGACCGCACCGGGTGAAAGCTCCAGTCGCGATACCCGCATCGATCTGAGCCCGCCCAAGGATGACCCCAAGAACCACCTCAACAGCGGAACCGCGGCTCCGGGGTTCGGCGATGAGTCTGCAGATGTGCATGAACTCCACCCCTTCAATCCCTACCGCGCCGCCAAAGATAACGAAGTGGGTGATTACTACTTCAAGCTCAAGAACTACAAGGCCGCTCTCGCCCGCTACCAAGATGCGCTGGCGTTCAAAGAAAACGATGCTCTTGCCAACTTCAAAATGGCGAAATGTTACGAAAAGCTGGACCAGCCTGACGATGCCGTGGCTCACTTCAAGGAATATCTGAGGATTCTGCCGCAAGGACCGTTGTCGAAGGATGCGAGGAAGGCGTTGAACAAACTGGGTGCCGCCGAGAAACAGACCTCCGGCAAGACACCACCAAAATAACTACTTCTCCACACGGATGAAGTCTCCGGTGGTGCCGTTGACGGCCACCGTCAGCTTGGCATCGTTCCGGCTGGTTCCGTAGATCACGTGCCAGATCAGCTCGCTGGTGGACCGGTTCCAGTCCAGCACATAAATGATCGGCGTGTCCGGATCCTTTTCCAGCAGCTTATCGCCGCCGTGTTTCTGCGCGGTTTCGAGCGCCTTGTCCGAATCCACTTTTAGGAAGCCAATATCGAAGATCTGAGTGGAGGAGTTGGCCGGACTGTAGTTGTCTTCCGCGCCCGAAGAAACTCCCCGCGACGGCGCACCCGGAGCGTCCGTGCCTGACCAGAGGTAGGATTTCACACCGCGCGATGCCGCCGATGCAAACGAAGCCCGCCACACATCAGCCTTGCCATCCCTGCCCTTTGAATCCGCCGAGAGCTGCGACTCCACCCGGTAGCCCTGCGCATCGCGCGCCCAGCCGTGGGCGGCGACATAGAGCCTCTGGAAAGCCACGCGGCCAGTCTCAAATTCCGGGGCTTTGGGCTGCGGCTTTTCTGCCTGCGCCGGCTTGGCCGGCTCCGAAGAACACCCCGTCATCAGCAACAGCGCCGCCACTGCGATGAACCGTTTCTTCATAGCATCTTTCCCACCTGAATAAAATTTGCGACCGTGGATGTTGGCTGTCATTCTACTAGATGAAAGAACAAGATTCCGCCATGGACACGTATCTGCAAAGGTTACAAGATGCGATTACTTCCGCAACGCTGGGCATGGACACCGCCGCTCTCGCCCGTCATCCCGAGGGCAAGTGGTGCGCCGCCCAGGTACTGGAGCATCTCTACCTGACTTACGCGGGAAGCGCAAAAGGATTCGAGCGCTGCTTGCAGGAAGGCCGTCCGCTGGCACGCCCTGTAACCCTGAAAGAGCGAGTAGCAACGTTGCTCGTGACCAGCCTAGGCTACTTTCCCGAAGGACGAAAAGCTCCGGAGCGGACGATCCCACTTGGCATGCCTGCGGAAGAGGTGGTGAAGGCACTGGAAGCCAAACTTACCGCCATGGACCAACTGATCACGCAATGCGAAACTCGTTTCGGCCGCTCCACTCGCATTCTCGACCATCCGGTGCTTGGACCGCTCACCGCACGCCAATGGCGAAAGTTTCATCTGGCGCACGGGCAACATCATGTGAAACAGATTTGGAGACTCCGTGGCGAGGCCTGACTCTCGCATGATCCGGGAGCTTGCTCGTGAAATCACGCGTTTTCCGACAACCGAATAGAAGGGAGGGCGGGCGAAAAGCCGCGCGGGGCAAGCCGTTCAGCGTTACAATTGATGCCAGTAATGGGTTGGGCTAGGATACGTTCTGACCTCTTTAACCCCCGTAAGCGTCTTCCCCTGGTTCGAATTGTCTCCATTACGGCCCTGGTCCTCCTGTTATCCGGTTGGACTTCCTGCAATGGGATGTTTGTGTTCAACAGTTGTCAAGGCTCGGTTCCTCAGCCCCAACTTACTTCTCTCTCGCCAAACACTGCTCCAGGCGACGCAGAATCAGTCCTGTTAATCGTGAATGGAAACGGCTTCGTTCCCCAGTCGCAGATCACGTGGAACGGAAGCGCACTGCAAACGACGTTCGTGGACTCACGCCATCTTCAGACCACGATTAGCAGACCTTCGATTCATTTGCCGGCTCAGCGGGGAGCACGGTGACGATATCTGTGGAGTCTCTGCGATCGGTTACTGATTTGGGATGCCCGATCGGCGGAAACTCAACCACCCTGGTTCTAGTCATCAACTAGAGGAGTTCACAGACATGCATTTTCGCTATTGCTTTCCCGCGCGCCAGAGTATTAACATTTCCCACACTGGGATTTGACCACCCTCGAAACCGCGCTCCGTCACTGAATTGGAGGCACCCTCGTATGCTCCGCAAGAAATCTCCTAGCACACTGCACAGCGTATCTCTCGTAGTTCTAACTCTTCTGGCGACTGCTGCCTGGGGTCAGAGAAAAGTTCTTTACAGTTTTGCCGGCGGGGCGGATGGCAGCGGGCCCGCAGGCCTGATTAGTGATTCTTCCGGCAACCTGTACGGCACGACCGAACTCGGAGGCAGCCAGGCGGGCCAGTGCCTGTCGATCGGCGGATGCGGCGTGGTTTTTGAGCTGACGCCTAACTCCGATGGCACATGGACTGACCACACAATCCACACCTTCGTCGGTGGTTCCGATGGGATCCAGCCTCACGGCAGCCTCGTCCTCGATAGCGCCGGCAATCTCTTTGGTACGACCATCTACGGCGGAACCGGCTGTGGTGGTTTCTACAATTGCGGCACGGTGTACGAGCTGTCGCCGGATGGAAAAGGATCATGGACCGAGACCATCATTTACAACTTCCAGGGTGGAACCGACGGCAATTATCCGCAGGCTGGTCTGGTCGCTAATGGCGGGAACTTTTACGGTACAACCGGATACGGTGCCAACACCGGCTGCAATGGCTTGGGATGCGGCACGGTATTCGAACTGACGCCGGGTCAGAACGGAACCTGGACTGAGCATATCCTTTATGCGTTTCAAGATGGTGCGGACGGAGGAGAACCGGGATCAGCGGTCGCATTCGATACCGCGGGCAATCTCTACGGAACCACCGCAATCGGTGGAATCCTGACCTGTAACCCTCCCTACGGATGCGGCGCTATCTATAAGCTTGCGCCCAGTCCCGGCGCTTGGACGGAAAGCGTCCTGCACACTTTCGACTGCGGCAAGACCGGATGCTTCCCCAGCACCGGTGTGGCGATTGATGGCAGCGGCAACCTGTTTGGAAACGTCATCGGCGGCCCTCGCGGATACGGACTCGTATTCATGTTGAGCCAATCAACTGGGACGCTCACCGTGCTGCACTCTTTCGATCTCGTGCACGGAGCTGAGCCGGGATCTACGCCGATGTTCGACGCAGCGGGCAGACTTTATGGCACGACAGGCATCGGGGGACGAGAGAACCAGTTTTGCAATAACGGCTGCGGCGGCGTCTTTCGCCTGGAGCAGGTCGGGAACGGTCTCGCTTATAGCTTCGTCGGTCTCGGACCTCCCTCTAACGGCGCGGGTCCCGGAGGCAGCTTGATCTTCGACGCTCTCGGCAATGTCTACGGAACCGCCGGTGCAGATGGCGCGGGCGGGGGCACGGTATTCGAGATCACCGTACACTGAACGTGGCAACTGGAGGGCGTCCGGCTCCTGACCGGACGCCCTTCGGTAAAACTGCGGTCATGCCAGTGACGCAGCCGAATGCCGCGTAGCCACCTCCCGGTTCTCCATCCTTGCTGTCTTTGTGTTTAGGCGCACACATCGTGGGCGTGTTTCTGACCCCTCGCCTGCTACTCTTATGTCGCACTCGCAGTTATGAAAGTAGCTTGACCCACGAATGAAGATTCAATCTGGAGTGAAGCGTGCCAACGTCAACAAAGAAAAGCTGCCGGAGTATCCGGCACCGGCGGTAGGAAAATAAGGAGATACAGAATCGACACATTTTTGAGTGCCACCAAGTCTTCCTGACGCTCAGCATGAGGGCGGAAAAATAATGCTTGTGCATGAAGAACTTCTCCGGGAATTTCAGGACTTCGCCTTGGCCGCTCTTACGGTCCAGTCGCTTATGGAGCGTGTCGCCCAGCGCCTCCACGAAAAGATGACGCGCTACAACTGGGTCGGCTTTTATCTCCTCGACCCGGCCGACCCCGGCTTCCTGCTGGTCGGCCCTTTCGTCGGCAGCTTTGCGCCCAATGCCCGCATTCCCCTCAGCACAGGACTCTGTGGCGCCGCCGCCAGCAGCGGGCAGATCGTGGTTGTGCATGACGTTTCGACGGATCCGCGTTATCTTTCGGGATCGCCCATGGTGAAGTGTGAAATTGTTGTTCCCATCTTCGTGAAGAACAAGCTCGCTGCGGAGCTCGATGTCGAGAGCTATTTCGCCGGCACCTTCACGAAACCGGAACAGGATTTTGTCGAAGCCTGCGCCAAATTAGTTGGAAAGTATCTGGGGAAAGCGTAGTCGGCTGACGATTGTCGCGTGCCGGCGTTGGCGGCCAATAAAAGAAGCCTCCGGCTTGCGCCGGAGGCTGTGACCGACGCCGCGGTTTACTGCTGAGGCTCCGGCTGGACGGCTTCGCGCGACGACGACGGTACGCCCGACTTGCGGGCCTCTTCCTGCATGTCCGTCATCTGCTGCTTGGCTTCGTCCAGGGCTTTCTGTTTGTCGGCAATCTTCTGCTTGTAGTCCGAGTCTTCCTTGTCCCACGCCGCCTGGTTGCGCAGGCGGTCGCCGGCATCCGCATAGAATGCGGCTGCACGCACGCGGTACTCGCGCTGGTCCACATCCAGTTCACGCGTCAAGAGGTCAACCTGGGATTGCTGCGTATTGATTTTCTGCTGCCACTGGTCGTAAACCACCTGCCGTTGTTCCTGCGTTTGCCCAGGTTGCACGGTCATCTTGTCCGTCGGAGTCGCCGCCGCTGGCGATTCACTCAGCGGCGCGTCCGATGCCTCAACCGAAGCTGTGGCTCCATTTCCCACGACACTGATCTTGTCGTCTTTGGGAAGGTTATCGTTATCGAACTTCTTGGCGGCCGCCTGTTGTGGCTTCTTGTCCTTCTTCACCGCACGGGCGTAGCTGCCCAGGGAGGGTTCCTGCGCGTTTGTGCTTACGTCTTGCGCATTCGCGACGCCAGTCAGCAGCCCCGACATCAGAATTCCAGCCAGCAATGCAAACAGTGTACGTTTCATGGTTGCTCCATCCTTATTTGCCGTCTCCCCGCGTCTATTCGGAAGAATCGGCGTCAATCAAATCAAGCTTCAGCAGCACGGCTTGCCTCTCTCGCGCCTGTCAGAAATCCACCAATTCTGTGGTCCAATTGGGCTGCTTCTAAAATGATGTCCTCGGCCAACTGTTGCGTCTGCTCGGGATTACGCCCGGTTGCGAGTTGCTGCGCGTATCCTGAGATGGTCGCCACCGAAGTGCGTAAGGCCAGCGCCATTTCGGCGGACACTTCCCCGTGCAGTTCCTGCTGCTGTTGGATCTCCACCATTTCGGTCTTGTCGTTGATCAGACAAGCCGCTCCCAGGGTGTCTCCCGCGGGCGCAAACACCGGAGTCATCGTGACATCGAGGATGCGGTGTTCGCCCGCCGGCGTGGCGTAGTGAGCGTGCAAGCCTCGGGCCAGAACCTCGCCGTGCAAGGCCGCCTGAATCGCTTCGGTGAGTGTGGATGGTAATCCCTCCGCCGGAGCCAGCGTTGCCTCGCGAAAAATCTCGTGCGCGCTCATTCCCGCCAGCGATGCGAATCCCAGAATCTGCCGGGCCGCGGTATTGGCCTGGCGCACCAAGCCATTTGCGGCGAAAAACATGACGCCGCTGGGCAGCCGCGAAAGTACTGCTGCGCTGATGTTCTCTGATGCCTTGGCCCGCCGCCGTTCCGCCTGCTGAGCGGTCGCTAACTCATACTTCTGCTGTTTCAATTGCTGGATCACCGCATTGTAGGCGTGCATCGGGAACTGTTCCGGTTCCGGCCGCGCGTCGTCAAGCGACCCCGCTTCCGTAAACATGCGGCGCAAACGGCGCACCAGCACGACTCCCACTACGCAGACGAAACCCGAAACGAACAGCGCGAACACCACCCGCATCACCATGGGATTGCTCAACACTTTCACAGCAACCTCCAGTACCAGCGCAGAAACTGGTTGCCGAAAAAAAGCGCGATCATGGCCACACCACCCAGGAAGACTCCGAACGGCATGGGAAAGTGCCGCATGGCAATGTTGGCCGATCCCCAGGCCCGCCGTCGTGCCTCGCGGCCGGATTCATGGTTCCGTGTCATCCGCCGGTGGGTGCGTTTGAACCAAACTGCGGTCAGCGTCCACACCCCAAACAGCGAACCCGCGATCGATCCCGCAAAGATGGTGAAGATGGTCAGGCGCACTCCCAGAAACGCTCCCACCATCGCCATCAGCTTTACATCGCCGAAGCCCATGCCTTCCACTCCGCGGGCCCGCAGGTAGATGGCTCCGGCTCCGTAAATGAACGAGGCCCCAACCACCGCTCCCGTCAGCCCATCCAGCAGCGACAGCCAGCGCCAGGAGGTGCTGAAAGCCGGCAGGGAAATCATTCCCGGCAAGAGCTGCGAAACCAAGTCGTTCACCGGAACCAGCAGACTGAACACCAGTCCGAAAGCCAGCCCGGTCAGCGTCATCTTGTCCGGCAAGAGCTGTGTTTCCGCGTCGGTAAAAATCAGCCCTAGCAGCAGAAAGCCCAGGGTGCAGTACTTGACGGTAGCCAGGGCGAACCCAAAATGCTGATAGCAGGCAAGGAAAAGCAATCCAGTCAGCAGTTCGACCACCAGATATCGCGGCGAGATCCAGCTCCGGCAGTTTCGGCAGCGGCCCCGCAAAATCAGCCAGCTCAGAATGGGCACGTTATCGTAAAACCGAATCGGCGCTTTGCATTGCGGGCAGGCCGAGCCTGGGGCGATCGTGGACATCCCTCGTGGCAGCCGATAGATACACACATTCAGGAAGCTGCCAAAGGCCAGCCCCAGCGCAAACATCGCCAATGCCAATACCGGATCCAAAGGTACCTTTGTCTAGAACGCAGATTTTCCTGCTGGTTTTGCTTGATTATACGGGGCATCCCAGGCCGGGAAGCAGGGTACTAAAGGCGGTGTACAGAAGGTCAATGGGGCAAGGTCGCGGTGGGAATGGTTGTAAATTCCGTCCCATCCGCGTAGACACTGCTCTAGTTGTTCGGCCCAAGTTTTTGCCGCCCTGCGTCGGGCCCCTGGTTGGTTGCCACCACTGTCACTGGAGCTTGTAACGTGAAGTTCAACACCGTCTCTGATGGCAGCTTGATCTGCTGGCCTTTAGTTGCGGCTTGGACGCCGCCACCTATGCCGCCCCCGGCCGCGGCCCCGATGGCCGCACCTTTTCCGCCGCCGGCGAGCGCGCCGATGATGGCTCCAATGCCCGCCCCGGCGCCGACTTTCTCAGCTGTGTTCTTGCCGCGCGAACTGCCCTCGCGCGTGTACTGATCGGTCTGCACATTGTAGGTCTGACCGCCCGATGAGATGCTGTCCAGCTGCAAGATTACGACTGATTTTCCCGCGAACTTCCCCGCGCTTTTCACATCCGCCAGGTGGCCCTGCACGTCACTGCCCGAGGGAATCACGACCGCCCCGTCCTGGGTGATGGGAGCGTTCAGAGTGGCATGGAAGACATCTCCGAGCTGGTTCCTCTCACTATCAATTGGATCGACCAGCCGTACCGACAAAACCGTGCCGTAAGGAACGGTCACTCTCTGCGGTGGAGGAGGTGGTGGGGGCGATGCAGGTTGCGGCGTGGGCGGTGGAATCACAACCGTCGAAACCGGTGCCGGAGCGGCCGCCGGCGCAGGTACTGCGGCGGCTGCCTCAGGTGGGTTGTCAGCGATCGCCGGTGAAGCGTCATCCTCCAATTTGCGTGGTTGAGGATGCTTCGTGGGTGACGGTTTGCGCTTCTCCCGCGCGGGCGGCGTTTGGGCGGTGTGAATCGGCGCCGGCGGCGCGACTTGCAGGTTGTTGACTACCTGCTTCACGCCGGCCTCGGAAGCCGCATACCGCGCTGCCGCATCGCGCTGGGCGTCGTTATCCACCGTACCTGATAGAGTCACGGTGCCGTTCGCGGCTTGCACCCCCAACTGCTTTCCTTGAAGACCAGAATCGGCGGTTAGCTTGGCCTGAATGTCACTCGCCATCTGCGCATCGCTTGGCGCTCCGGAACACCCCACACCTGCTGCCAGTGTAAGAATCAGTATCGCGTACAAGCAGAACGAAGCTCCAGCCTTCATAGAAAAACTCCCGCGTGGGCGTACCCCTCAGTAGGTAGTTTAGATGCAAGGCAGGCTTTGCTGGCGAGGAATTTTGCCCCTGGAGGTACGACGCTTAACCCAGCAGCAAACTTAGTGCTACCAACAAGTTATTGGCTCAGTCTGCAGGCCGTGCTTCGGCGGCAGCAGCGCGTGGATGAACGAATTTGTAGTCCAGGATACTGGCGGCCAGGCTGGTGTTTTCGACGTCGTCCTGTGCCTCTAGCGTTTCTTTGGTGCGGATGATTCGCCCCTGACAAAGCACGGTGCTGTTTTTCTGCCCCGAGATTTCTTCGGGCATTTCGAACACCATCTCCACCAGTGTGTTATCCGGGAAGCGCTGCGGACCCTGCAACAGTACTCCGGACTGGCTCAGGTTCCGGATGATGCCTTCCTGCCAGCCCCCCAGGTTCTTTACCCGGTAGCGGACTGGCGTATCCAGCTTGAGGCGGCGAGCCCGTGGAACCCATGTGGGCTTGCGAGAGTGGCTGCTGCGGCGTCGCGTAGTCGCTTCGGAAGCGCTTTCAGCCGCAGCTCGCTCCACGCGTTCGGTGCGGCGCATGGTCTTCCAGTCGTACTTGTACTCCACCGCACACACCAGGCAGACCTGGTAGAAATCCCCGTCATTCCCCCGCCGCGGCCAGGAGAATTCGTGAGAGCAACGCCCTAACATAAGAACGTCCAATAACTTCTGAGGCATGTTGGTCTTTCTCCGTGGGTCACCGGAAAGGCCATCATCTTACGGGCCGCCAAGTTTGGGAAGGTTACTAACGTGCTTTGCCAATGGCGAACCGGCGACCGCCTCAACGTCGAGGTCTAACGGTGTGAACAGGAGTGAATATAATGCCTTTAAATTCATCGCTTTGTTCGCCCCTTGTACCCTCCGGCAGATTGACCCCGCAATCTCCTCGGACTACGATGTCAGCGGTTTTGAATCAACCATGACCGATCTGACCGCGTTCCTCTTGGCGGGCGGCAAAAGCACTCGCATGGGCCGCGACAAAGCCTTCCTCCCGTGGGCGGACGGAACTCTTCTCTCTCATTCCCTGAAGTTGTTGGCTGCGCTTACGCCAAACGTGCGCATCGTCGGCGACCGACAGAAGTTTACCAGCTTCGGTCGCGTGGTCGAGGACATCTACCGCGATCGCGGTCCCCTTGGAGGAATTCACGCTGCACTGTCGAGTACGATGACGGACTTGAACCTGATGCTGGCCGTCGATTTGCCCCTCATCGAACTCAACTTCCTGCAATTCATATTCGCTCTGGCGAGAGACACGGATGCAGTCGTCATCGTGCCTCGCGTAGATGGAGTCTCGCAGCCCCTGTGCGCGGTCTATCGCCGCGACTTTGTGCAAGTGGCGGAGCAGGCCCTCCAGGCGGGAAGGAACAAAATCGATGCCTTATTCTCGAAGGTCAAAGTCAGAATGATCGAAAATGACGAGTTGACGGGTGCCGGCTTTTCCGCGTCCATGTTTTGCAATCTGAATACCCCGGAGGAATGGCAAGAGGAGCAACGCAGATCCCACCCGGCCACCTAGCCCCCCGAGCCTCATTCATTTATCATGGATTCCAGTATGGGTGAAGGCGGAGAACAACTCGGTCCCTACATCGAATTTAAAGAAGTCTCCAAGTCCTTCGGCAGTAAGCGCATCTTGGACAAGGTCAGCTTCAGCGTCATGCCCGGAGAGACGGTGTGCATTCTGGGGCGCAGCGGCGTCGGCAAGTCGGTCTCACTCCATAACATCATGGGGTTTCTGAAACCCGATTCAGGCCGGCTCATCGTCGCCTATCAGGACGTCACCGATTACACCGACGAGCAGATGGACGAAATCCGCAAGAAGGTCACCATGGTTTTTCAAAATGGAGCCCTCTTCGACTCACTCACCGTCGGCGAAAACGTGGCGTTTCCTCTGCGCGAGCACCGTGAACTCAGCGAACAGCAAATCTTTCAGGTCGTCGATGGCTTGCTGGACATGGTGGGGGTCAAGGAAATGAGAGACCTGCTGCCTTCCGATCTCTCCACCGGCATGAAGCGATCGGTGGCTATCGCCCGCGCCCTCGCCGCGCGGCCCGACTGCGTGCTCTTCGACGAACCCACCACCATGGTTGACCCGCTGATGGCCCAGTTGCTCGGTGACTTGATCAAGAAACTCAAGGCACAATTGCACCTGACCAGCGTGGTGGTCACGCATGACATGCGCCTCGCCAAGAAGCTGGCGGATCGCATCGTCTTTCTGCACGAGGCTAAAGCGCTATTCTTTGGCACCTACCCCGAAATGGAAAAGTGCGAGGAACCAATCGTGCAGGAGTTCCTGGCGCTCGATGAACTGACTCTGGAGCCGGCCTGAGCGAACTGAGCACTAGAAACCCTCTTTTGTCAGCCTCTCCAACGTAATCGCACCGCCGGTTCTTTCCGCCATCATCTTCTCAACATATTTTGCGATGACATCGACTTCAAGGTTCACCGCATCCCCGGGCACAAGCGTTTTCAGGTTGGTTGCTGCAACAGTGTGAGGAATAATCGCCGCCATGACCCGCGTGCCCTCAACCTTAGCCACCGTCAGGCTGATGCCTTCGATCGAGAGCGATCCCTTGGAAATGACATAGCTGGTCAGCTCCGGCGGAATCTCGATGTGCAGCCAGTAGTCGTCCGCATTCTCGATCCGATCAAGGCCGAGAAACTTGCCCGTGCCGTCCACGTGGCCCTGGACAATATGTCCGCCGAATCGCCCATCCGGTCGCACCGGCAACTCGAGGTTCACCAAAGCCCCTGGCTTGATGCGTGAAAATGAAGTCCGCTTCCAAGTCTCCTCTGCCAGATCGAAACCCACCGACTCCGGCCTGATCTCAACCGCCGTCAGGCACACCCCGCTTACAGCCATGCTGTCGCCCTTGCGGAGTCCCTTCGCGAGCCGCGCGCACGAAACCGTGAGCCCGCGCGTGCCCTTTCTCTGGGCGACTCGGATAACCCGGCCAACTTCTTCGATGATGCCGGTGAACATTGGGACTATCCTAGCATTCAGCATTCAGCATTCAGTCAGTCAACGTTGTCCGAGCGGGAATGGAGGGTAGCGGATATCTCGTTGGCTGAATGCTGATGGCTGAGTGCTGAATGCTTCACTCATAGGGATCCCTCAAATAGCCCTCCACCGCAAAGTCTTCTCCGAAACGGTGCAGCCGTATGGATTTGACCTGCGCCGCCTGGCCCAGGTGCGGGAACCCCGCGCCTGCTGAAAACGGCACCGCTCCCGTTCCCGCCAGAATCTTGGGAGCATAGTAAAAGAAAATCTTGTCGACAATCCCTGAGGACAACGCCGCCCAGTTTACCATCGAGCCGCCTTCGATCATCAGGCTCGCAATCTCACGTTCACCCAAGTGTTTCACCACTGCTGTCAGGTCAGGATGTCCCTCGACGGAAGGTTGCGGAATCTGCTCTACCCACACTCCGCGCTCCTGAAGCTGCTTTCGTTTCTTCTCTTCCGCGAATGAGCACAGCACCAGCAGATCCTCCTGCGCAGTATTCACCAGCCGCGATTCCAGGGGCAGCCGCAAATGCGAGTCGAGGATTACGCGCAATAACGGCCGGCCTCGCGGACGTCCGCTGCGGTCGGTGAGCAGCGGATCATCCGCAATCACCGTACCCACGCCCACCAGGATGGCGTCATGCTGATGGCGAAGTTCCTGCACGTGCGCGCGCGCCGCTTCGCCGGTGATGTATCCCCTCGCCGCGGCCCCAGCGCCGAGCGCACTCGGGTTGCGCGATTCGCCCGGTGGTGGCGCAATCTTGCCGTCCAGAGTCATCGCCGCTTTCAGCGTCACTAGCGGGATATGCCCACGGATGTATCTCGCGAACGCTTCGTTCAGCCCCTTGGCCTCCGCTTCCAAAATGCCGGAGGTGACGCTGACGCCGGCAGTCCGCAGCCGTTCAAACCCGCGTCCGCTCACCAGCGGGTTGGGATCCGACATGCTCGCCACTACTCGCGTGATGCCGGCAGTAATCACTGCATCGGCGCAGGGCGGCGTGCGTCCCTGATGCGAACAAGGCTCCAGGTTAATGTAGAGCCTCGCGCCCCGGGCACGTTGACCAGCTTGTTCGATCGCCAAGATCTCGGCATGCCTAACGCCGGCGTAGGTGTGGCTGCCCCTTCCAACGATGACTCCGTCGGCGTCCACCAGAATTGCGCCCACATTCGGATTGGGCGAGGTCTGGCCAATGCCCGCCCGCGCGAGGTCCAGCGCTTGGCGGAGGAAGCGTTCGTCAGTTTCGCGAGAAGTGGCCACGCTAAGACATTATTTCACCACAGAGACACAGAGGGCGGTTGTCATGAGTGAGTGCGGATCTTTGACGGCAGTTGCCCGGTCACTCGCTCCTCGATCAAGGCAAAGGTGCAAGCAATAGTAGACGGATTCACCCGTCCCTCGCCAAAGTGGACCGCTGTTTTCCGCATCTCCTCGCGCAACAGAGCGAGCACACGTTCCGGCATAACTTCAGCAAACCCGTGCCTTTCGAATGGCTTCCGGCCAAACATCCTCTCAAACTCCTCAATGCCACGGTTAGTCCAGTACATGTCGTAGAGGGGAACACACGTCGCCCTAAGCCAGATCCACATGAACCTGGGATCCGCTACATTTGGCGCCTCCCTGTGACATCGACCACAGAGGAGCACGAGGTTAGGGGGCTCTTTCGGTCCGCCACGAGGAGCGGGGACTATATGGCAACGCCTAAGGGTGCAATCGTAACCGCAGCGCCAGCATCGGTTCCTTGCTTCTGCCCAATCGACGCCAAGCCCGCACTCGTCCTCGCGCCTGGCCCAATAGTGCACGATTTCTTGATGCGAGGGACTCAATTCACCCAGAGACTTCCTTCGTTTCATTGTCTTGCGGCCCGACCGGGAAGACTCGTTGCATTCTGCCTGACGACCATTTTTCACAGGACCGCTCCGATGTTGAGGAGCCTAAGCAAACAGCGAATCCACAAAATCCTTCGAGTCAAACGGCAGCAAATCCCCGGCTTTTTCCCCCACGCCAACATAGCGCACTGGCAAGCCCAGTTCCCGGCAAATCGCCACCACCACTCCGCCCTTCGCCGTGCCATCCAGCTTGGTGAGCACAATTCCTGTGACGCCAGCCGAGTCGGTAAATTGCCGCGCCTGCTGTAGGCCATTCTGTCCCGTGGTCGCGTCCATCACCAGCAGCGTCTCGTGTGGCGCTCCCGGAATAATCCGCTGCGCCGTCCGCCGCATCTTCTCCAGTTCCGCCATCAGGTTCGACTTGTTGTGCAGCCTCCCAGCCGTATCTACGATCACAAAATCCGTGTGCCGTGCCGTCGCCACCTGCAACGCGTCATATAGCACCGCCGCAGGATCACCCCCGGCTTTGGTCCGAATCACTTCCGTCCCCGTACGCTCACCCCAGATTTCCAGTTGCTCGATGGCCGCCGCCCGAAAGGTATCGGCAGCGCACATCAGAACAGTTTTTCCCTGCGAACGAAAAACCTGCGCCAGCTTGCCGATGGTCGTGGTCTTGCCCGTGCCATTCACACCCACGACCAGGATCACTTCCGGCGTACCATCGACCTTTTCCACCGGCCGCGTGTTCGCCGTATTCAGAATGGCCAGCAGCTCTTCCTTCAGCAACCGCTTTAGCTCATCCACATTCTTGATCTGCTTGCGGTCTGCCTTTTCCCGCAACTTGCCGAGCACCTCGCGCGTGGTGGGGCTCCCCAGATCGGCGCTGATCAGCGTAGCTTCCAGTTCGTCCAGCGTATGGCGATCAATTTCCTTGCTGAACGCAACCGCCTCCTCGATGCGTTCGCTGAGGCTCTCGCGCGTGCGCGTGACTGCCTCTTTCATCCGCTCCAGGAAGCTGGGTTTCTGCTGTTCATCGAGACTGCCAAAAAGGGTTTGAATCATGGATTGATGGGCCGTGAAAGGCGCAAGCCTTCATTATAGCGAGACTTTGAATCCAGGCTGGGATGCGACAGGGACGTTCTATACCCGGCTGGCTTGCACTACGCTTGCCGGATCGGACGGAATCTCGGATTCGACCGGACCTGACGCCGCGGGGGTCGCCACAGCGGCAGCGGTTGCCGCGGCCGCCATGGGCGTCGGACGCTGCACATGAATCTCGCCCCGTTCGTAAATCGCCGTCAGCGCCGCCACCGCCGTCGGGTCCAGTCGCTTGCCCGAAAGCGAATGAATGATTCGCAGCGCCTCTTCAGGGGTGTGCGCGTGCTGGTAAGGACGATTGGTGGTCAACGCATCAAAAGTGTCGGCCACAGCGATGATTCGCGGCAGCAAGGGAATGTCGTCGCCCTTCAACCCGTGCGGATAGCCGCGCCCGTCGAGCGATTCATGGTGCAGTTCGATGCCCGGAATCATGTCTTTCAATTGCGCCACCGGCCTCAGGATGTTCGCCCCCTTGGTGGTGTGCGTCTTCATGATGTCGAATTCTTCCGGAGTAAGCGCTCCCGGCTTCTTCAGAATGCGATCTTCGATGCCAATCTTGCCCACATCATGCAGTTGCGCGGAAATCCGCACCGTCTCGATGTAGTCCTCGTAAATCCCCATCTCCCGCGCGATCAGCACCGAGTAGCGCGTCACGCGGTCAGAGTGGCCGCGCGTGTAAGGGTCCTTTTCGTCGACCGCGCCCGCCAGCATCTGGATGGAGCCCATGAACAGTTCGCGGTTCTCCGTGGCTGCGCGCTTCAGGTCGTGCACAAAATGCTCCAACTCCTGGGACATTATGTTAAACGTGTGTGCCAGTTCGCCGATTTCGGTGCGGCTCTTCAGATTGACCCGCTGCGAGAAATCTCCACGAGCAATCGCGCGGCTGGAAAGAGTCAGCACTTCGAGCGGACTGGTGATGCGCCGGGCGGCAAACACGCTGATGGCGATGCTCAGAGCAATTGCCATGATTGCCAAAATGCGTCCCGTGCGCTGCATTTCGTAAACGCCGCGATAAGCTTCGGACCGCGGTTTCTGCACCACCACAGCCCAATCGAGGTTGGTCACCGGACTGCACGTGCCCAACATGGCAATCGTGGTTTTGCCGCGGGTGATGTTGAATTCGCGGGTCGCGGCCACCATCTGGGCCTTGCTGCCCAGTTCAACAAAGCTGCGCACGATCTCCAAGTCCCTCATGTCTTGGCCGGTGGCGTATTCGGGCCCGGCGCCTGCGACCAGGCGTCCCTCGCTGTCCACGACATATGGAATAAGCCCGCCCCGGCTGACTTCCTGCAGACGTCGGATCAGAAATTGCAGATCTACGACCGAGCCAATCATCCCCACGAAACGCCCACCCACCATGACTGGCGCGCTAACCAGCACCACCGTCCGCGACGACTTCCCATTTCCCACCGCCAGTGCCTGGCCGTTATAGATTCTGCCTTCGCGGGCGGCTGCGTAGCCACGTTCCAGCTCCCGCTGCAAGAATGCGTCGGCCGCGATCCGGCCCGCCGAAATCCCCTTGCCCTCAGAATTCAGCAACGTGGCGTAAGCCAGATCGTCAGAGGACGAGACGAAATTCTCCAGCAGCGCCCGCAACTCGGGGGCTTCCACATGCTCCGCGGTGAAATCTCCGCCGCTGGCCACCTGCAGCGCCGACGACAGATTCGCCAGCATCATGCGCAGCGATTCCTGATGCTGCGAAATGTCATCTGCCAGGGATCGTGTCACCGCGTTCTGCAGCAGCCGCTCGTTGGTGATCAGCCGGTCGCGGTTAATTGACTCTACCTGCGCCGAGTAGAAATACATCGGCACCACGCTGACCAGGACAAGGACACCTAGGATGACGTACAGAATGGGCAGGCGCGATGGTGTAGGCAGCTTTAGCGACAAAGTGACCCTACGCGCCGTGCGGGGCGCACGGCAAATGTCTTGGGGGTTCTTCTACAAGTTTACTTGGGAAGACGCGAGGCTCACCGTTACGAAAGTACCGTCGGACGGCATGTATTTCCGGCGAATTGGCATGAAAAAACTACGCGGTTTCCCGCTTTCCACTTCTCGTCATCAGTTCGTGGATGGCCTCTCGCGGTGACTTTCCGCGATTCAGGATTGCGTCCATCTGAGCGGTGATGGGCATCTCTACTTTATGAACATGCGCCAGTTCGACCGCAGCGTGGGTGGTGAAAACCCCCTCTGCCACCATGCCGTGCATGCCCGCAATAATGTCGGGCAATTTACCGCCCCGGCCGAGTTCCACGCCGAGGCTGCGATTGCGTGACAGCCCTCCCGTGCAGGTCAGCACCAGGTCGCCAAGTCCAGCCAGTCCTGCCATGGTTTCTGGATGCCCACCACAGGCCACTACCAGGCGAGTCATTTCCGCTAGTCCGCGGGTGATGAGCGCCGCAATCGAGTTGTGTCCGAGTCCCAACCCGTCGCAAACCCCCGCCGCGATCGCGATGGTGTTCTTCAACGCGCCTCCGAGTTCCACGCCGATCACGTCATCGTTGGTGTAAACCCGGAACTGCGGATCGCTGAACTCGCGTTGCACGGTTTCCGCCAGCCCATCGTCAAGTGAAGCGATGGTGACAGCCGTCGGATCTCCCCGCGCCACCTCCTTGGCAAACGACGGCCCACTTAGCGCCCCCACACGCGGGGCAGATCCCTGCGCCGACTTGATCACCTGTGCGATCACTTCCGACATGCGCAGATGAGTTTCATTCTCCAGACCCTTCGTGGCGCTGACAATCAGCATCTCCGGCGTCAAGTAAACCCACATCTCCTCAAATACTCTCCGGCAATGATGCGACGGCATCACGCTGACCACAATCTGCGCCCCGCGCACCGCTTCCTGATAATGGCCGGTGGCAGTTACGGAGTCCGGCAGTATGTGCCCCGGCAGAAAAAGATCATTGCTGTGACGCTGATTGATGGATTCGCGAACTTCTGTCTCATGGGCCCACAGCCGAATGCGGTGTGTTCCCTTGCGTCCCAGGGCAATGGCCAGTCCCGTGCCCCATGCTCCGGCGCCAATGATCGTGATTTCGCTCATCCCCTCCTCCACTGGAAGCGGGGCTCAGTGTGAGCGAGCAGGCGACGAATATTCTCGTGATGCTTGCCGATGATCAACAGGGAAGACGCCGTAGCGAAGCCCGCCAGAGGCACGCGTTGAGCGGGTTCCAAAAGCCAGACAAGAAGCGGGAACAAGCCAACCGTGAGGATCGAAGCCAGCGACACATAACGGAAAATCAGAAATATAGCGATAAAGATACCAACTATCATCAGAATGGTTTTGGGAACCAGCAGCGCAAAACTTCCGAGCCCGGTCGCTACGCCCTTGCCGCCGCGAAAGCCCAGCCATAGCGGAAACATGTGGCCAACGATGGCCAGGATCGCCGCAGTGCCCAGCAGGAAGGGCCGGCCGGGAAATAACATGCGCGTGATCACAACTGCGGCCAGTCCTTTCAGTCCGTCGAGCAGCAGTGTCAGCAAACCGAGAACCGGAGAAGTGCGGGAAACGTTGGTGGCTCCAATGTTACCGCTGCCCGTCTGCCGGACGTCCTGCCCGCGGAAGATGCGCATCAGCAGGTATCCGAAGGGAATGGTTCCCAGCAGGTAACTGATGCCGGCAGTGATCAGCAGTGATTTCATATGCGAAACTAGCTCAGTCCGAACCGCTGAATCTTTGTGTACCGCGCGCCGCCGCGCTGCAGCTGACTCTGATAGAGAAAAAACTCGCGGGCCGTCATGGTACCAAACTCAGGCGGCGCCATCGCCGCCAATTTTTCCTGCAGCTTCTGAAAGCCCCGGTTCGGGAGATCCTCTTTCTGCCTCGCAGGCGCGCCCGATCGTTCGCGGCCGCCGCGCGCCAACGTCAAATGCGGACTGTAAGCATGATCTTCCTTCGGAATTCCCAAAGCCGATACTGCTTGGTCAACGGCCATTGCCAGTTTGGCCAGTTGCGATCCGGCTTCGATCCCCACCCAGAACACCCGAGCCGATTTCGCAGTGGGGAAGAATCCGAACCCGCGAAAGCTGATCTCAAACGACTCTCCCTTTAACGGTGACAGCGCCCGTTTGATCTCCTCCACCGACTCCTCCTGCTGCTCACCGATAAACTTCAGGGTCACATGCATCGATTCGGGACGCACCCACCGCGCCTCCGAAGCGAACCCCGACACCCCCTCCACGAACCGCTGCATGCGCTCGCGGATGCCGTCGTCGATGTCGAGAGCAATGAAGACCCGCATGTTAGCTGTTAGCTCTTGGCTTTTGGCACAGGCTCTTGAAGCCAGACCGATGCCGGAGTGCACACGGCTTGGAAGAGCAGAGGCCTCAAGTCAAGAGCTAACAGCCAAGAGCCAAAAGCCTCATTTCAACTTTCTCCTAACCATATCCAGCGCCTGTTGACTGGCAAACCAGCGGATGCGCTTACGGTCGCCGGCGAACTTGCGCTCAACGACCTCAGTCCCGCTATCGCTTGCCAGAGCATGAAACACCAGTCCTACCGGCTTTTCTGCGGTCCCCCCATTCGGCCCAGCCACGCCGGTGACTGCCAGACCAAGCGTCGCGTCGCAGCGGGTGCGAATTCCTTCCGCCAGCGCCGCCGCCACCTTTGAGCTTACAGCGCCCTCTTTTTGGATCAGCCTCGCCGGCACGCCCGCCAATTCTGTCTTCATCTCATTCGAGTAAACTACCGCCCCGCCCAGAAAATAACGCGAACTGCCGCTCACCGAACTGATGCGCTCGCCGATCAACCCTCCGGTACAGGATTCTGCCACCGCCAGCGTCGCACTGCGCATCTGCAAGTAGTACCCGACGATCTGCTCCATCGAATCGCCGTTGTCCGAAAACACGAAATCGCCGATTTCTGCCTCGATCAACTCCACCAATTCATCCACGCGTTCCTGCGCGGCATCGAGCGTGGCCGCGCGTGTCTTCAGGTGCAATTGAATTTCTCCCGCGCCAGCCAGAATCGTAGTCTGCACATCAGTGAAAGTCTTGTATATCGGTGCCACTCGCGCATCGCATTGCGACTCGCCCATGCCCGTGATCTTGAGTTCCCGCGTGACAATAAATTGCGCCGGCACCTTCGCCCGCAAGCGCGGGATGCATTGCTCCTCAAACAGCGCCTTCAACTCGTGCGGAGGGCCGGGCAAAAGCATCGTGATCTTCGCGTGCCCGTCATACTTGCCGCTGATCCACATACCCGGAGCGGACCCGTTTGCGTTCGGAAGGGAGGTCGCTCCAACGATGACGTCCGCCTGCTTCAGATTGTTAGGGGCCATCTTCCAGCCATGTGCCGCGAAGCGTTCTTCGAGCCAGGTGACAATCGCCGGATCACGACGCAGCGGCAATCCCAACGCCGCCGCGACCGCTTCCCGCGTCAGATCATCCTCCGTCGGCCCCAACCCACCCATGAAGATGATCACATCGGCACGCGAAAACGCCACCGTGGCCACCTGTGTGAGATTCTCCAGGCTATCGCCCACAACTGTCTTGAAACTCACTTCCACTCCCATCTGATTGAGCTTGTCGGTCAGGTAGAGCGAGTTGGTGTCCTGGCGGTAGGGCGTCAGCAGTTCCGAGCCAATGGCAATGATCTCGGCATTCATCCTCAAAAGTGTAAATGAAAACCGGCTAGAGCCTAGCGGACTTGAAGACTCGGCGGGGAGCGGATGGTTTGGCTGAAGGCTGACGGCTGAAAGCTGATAGCTGCCGCTACTCCACCAGCGGCAGCCCCTCAATATTCCACGCAAGATGATGCGCGGCATCCGTAGTCGTAAGCACGGCCGAGCGGCCGGGAGCAAACGCCAAGCCGACCAACCCAGCACCCGCAACCTCGAGCGAAGCTTGACCATCGGGTGTGATCTTGACGATCCCGCGCTTGCCCGAAAGCGATGCGGCCACGTACAGATTGCCCTCTACATCGAAAGCCAAACCCTGCGGCCGTCCCAAACCCCGGAAGAAATTGGTGACATTGCCCTGCATGTCGATCCGGTACACACAGTCGAAGCTGGAAGTCGTCGGACCGGTTACGAACAAATCGCCTCGCGGACTGAACGCCAGGTGATATGCGGAAACGCTGGGCTCGAGCGTGGCAAACACAAATATCTGCCGGTCCGGCGCGATCTTGAAAATGGTTCCGCTGCGGTCTCCCACGTAGAGGTTGCCGGCTCGATCAAAAGCAATGCCAGTCGCCACTCCCATGCCTTCCGCATAGGAGGACATCGTCCCGTTGGGAGCAATCCGGTACACGGTTCCGTCGTAACGCGACGAAACGTACATCTGGCCAGCCTTGTCGAAAGCGATCGCCGTGGCATTCATCAAGTCCGCCACAAACGGCTTTACGTTATAGTTGGTATCGATCTTGAACAGTGCCACTTTCACTTTCTGCCCGCGGCTCCCCGAAAAACTCACATAAATATTGCCCTCGGCGTCGAGCGCGGGATTGGTCACCGGATGCAGGCCCTCGGCAATCGTCACTGCCACTTTGATCTGATGGGCGTTGCTGGAGTGGCCGTTGGTGGAAACCACGATAGGCCCCGATGATGCGCCGTGCGGCACCTTCGCCACCACAAAATCGTCGGAGCTGATGACCACCGCGCCTTCGACTTCGCCAAAGCGAACCCGCGGACGCCGCAGCTCATGGGGAGACAAATCGCTTCCGCTGATCCGCACTTCGCCGCCCGCCAGGGCAGCGCCTGGCTGCACCGCCTGGATGTGCGGTTTACCGTTTACGCTCTTCTTCCCCAGCAACCGGTCAGAGATTCCCATGGACTTCCAATTTCTCCGCGTCCTTTACCTCGGCAGTATGCCGAAGTGCAGCACTACCTGCATCACCACCAACGCATACAGTCCTGCGCCTACGTCATCTATTACGATGCCAAAGCCTTCGGGAAGATGCTCAAGTTGACGCACCGGGGGAGGTTTTACAATATCGAAGCCTCGGAAGAGTATAAATCCCAGCAACAGAGATTTCCACGCGACCGGCACCGCAATCAGTGCAATAAGCTGGCCTGCGACTTCGTCAATCACTACAAACTGCGGATCTTTTAATCCGCTGGCGCGGCAGACCTGTGTCGCCGCCGGAATGCCGACCACCACCGCCAGCGTTGCCAGCCCGATCGCAGCGAAAGGCTGCCATCCTGGGGCGATCCCACGGGCGACCAGCCACCACAAAACCAGCGTTGCCGCCGATCCCCAGGTTCCCGGCCCAGGCCGCAGCAGCCCTACGCCGAAGAACGTCGCCACCAGCGTGGCCCAGCGCGGCGCCCGCGTCACGTAGCGCCGCCGTCCGCGGCGCCTGTCGTAGGGGCATCTTGCCCCCACACGTCACGATTTCTCATCGACATCATCATCTGTATCCGTCACCGGCGACGATATCACGTACTTCCCACTCGCCCATTTCCCCAGATCAATCAGGCGGCAGCGCTCGCTGCAAAAAGGGAAGTCAGCATCTTTACTGGTCACCGGCTTCTTACAGGTAGGACAACTCAGCTTGAGCGCGCGGGCCATAGACTCTACACAATCTTCGCTACCAGGTCGTAATCGTGCGCCTCGGTAATCTGGCAGCGGTAGAACTCGCCTTCTTTCGGTTCGAGCCCGTCGCGCACGTCATTCACGAACACCTTGCCGTCGATCTCCGGGGCATGCATCGCCGTCCGGCCTTCGAGCAGCAGGTCACTTTCGTCGGACATGCCCCCGAGCAGCAGGTCAAACTCCTTGCCGACCAAAGCCTTCTTGCTCTTCTTGCTGATGCGCTTCTGAATCTGCATCAGATACTTCCGCCGACGCTCGATCTCGCGTGAAGGCAGCTTGTCGTCGATCCCGAAAGCGCCTGCACCCTCTTGATCCGAGTAGCCAAACACGCCCATCCAATCGACCTTGGCCTCACGGACGAATTCACACAGCTCTTCAAATTCCTTTTCAGTCTCCCCCGGAAAGCCGACTATGAAAGATGTTCTTAAAGTAACCTCGGGAATCGTGCGCCGCATCTTCTCAATCGACCGCAGGAACACCTCGGCTCCGCCGCCTCGCTTCATGCGCTTCAAAACCGTTGCCGACGCATGTTGCAGTGGCACATCCATGTACGAGCAAATCTTGTCATGACCGGCAATCGTCTCAAGCAATCGGCCCGTAATCTTGTTAGGATACGCATACAGAAACCGCACCCAGCGCAGGTCTTCAATGGTGGCTAGTTTCTCCAGCAATAGCGCCAGACCGTCTTTCAGGCCGAAATCTTCTCCATAGCAGGTCGTGTCCTGGCCAATCAGCGTAACCTCGCGCACCCCCCCGCGCGCCAGACGCTCAACTTCCGCCACAACCGATTCAAACCGCCGCGAGCGAAACTTCCCTCGTAGCTGGGGAATAATGCAAAAGCTGCACGGATGATCGCAGCCCTCGGCAATCTTCACATACGCGGTGTACTTTGGCGTGGCCAGCACACGAGGCGTGGCTTCGTCATAGAGATAATTGGGAAGATCGGCAATCGCGCCATCCCACGACTCGCGCGAGAACCGGCCTTGGGCAGCCCGTGCATCGCCTTCCGGGCGCGTAGTTAGGATTGTGAAAGGAGAATTAGGCGTCGGCTGAGGCGCGATTCCAGCAGCCGCCAGAATGTTTCCCAGCTCTCCGGTGCCGACCACCGCGTCAACTTCCGGAATGTTCTTCTGAATGTCGCCGCGAAAACGCTCCACCAGGCAACCCGCAACGATCAACTTGCGCGCCCGGCCATCGTTCTTGTGCCGCGCCATTTCCAGGATCGCATTCACCGATTCCTGCTGCGCGCTCTCGATAAACGAGCAAGTATTCACCACAATGACGTCGGCATCCTCGGCGCGGGCAATCAACTGCGCCCCGGCCTGCGCCAGCATGCCCATCATGACTTCGCTATCGACCAGGTTCTTGGGGCATCCCAGGCTGACAAAGCCGACTTTAGGCGGCCCAGCGGCCGCTTTTTCAGTAATTTCGGCTTCGTTATCGATCTCTACAGTGGGGTTCGGAGACGGCATCAATCTAGCTATTTTAGCAGCTCGCGAGGCCCATCCGGCCTTACCGCTTGCTCGCCTCCGCCACTTCCTCATAATCCTCCGGCAGCCGCGCCGCGTCCTCCGCCGAATCCCCAAACCGTGCCCGCTCATAATGCTCGGCAAATCTCGCCAATGGCTCGCGCACGCGACCATCTTTCAACCCAGCCACAAATTCCGCCGGAGTCTGCGCCGGCAGCTTCTGCCAGCCGCGCTTCGCTAGCATGCGCAAGACGCGCTCATACCAGATCGTCGCCGCCACCCGCGGAGATCGCTCCGGCCGCGCCGCTACTCGCCGTCGGCGAATCTCCCGCCACAGCCGGGCCGAATACGCGCCCAGAACCAGCAACACTGCCACGCCCAGCGCCACTCCGCCCCAACGCCACGGAGCATTCGACACTGCGTTTCCCGTTCGTCGCGCGGCCTCCAGCCATGCGTCGTATTGCATCCGTCCCCACTGCCGCGCTCGTCGAATCCATTCCGTGCCGCCCTGCGCCGCACGATGTCCCAGGATGTACTGATGGCTCACGTCATAACTGACCACCCACTCTCGCCAGAACGAGGCCATCGCGTCCGCATACAAAGCCCATCGGTTCCATCCGGTCCGAACCTCGGCGGGCGCCGCCGGTGTGGGATCAAAACTGATCCAGCCATATCCCGGGAAATATGCTTCCACCCACGAATGCGCATTGCTGGCCCGCACCAGATATTGCGAGGTCACGTCATTGAACTCGCCCGTGCGGAATCCGTTGACCACTCGCGAGGGAATCTTCAAAGTTCGGAGCATCACTGCCATGGCAGACGCGAAATATTCGCAATGGCCCTGCTTGCGCTCGAACAGGAAATAAGCCAGCGGATCGCGATGCGCCGATCGTCCCAGTTGCAGTGTGTATCCAAAATGCGTCCGCAAGTAGCGTTCCAGTGCCACAGCCTTGTCGTAATTGTTGCGCTCGGCAACCGTGATCTGCGCCGCCAGCGGCGCAACGCGCGAATCCAGCCGCGGCAGTTGCAAATAATTCAGCAGTACGGCCGGCGGATAATCCTGCCCAGCCGCACGAAGCTCGGTCGCCCCAGGCTGGGCGACGCTTGATTCCGCATCATAAGTGCCCACCGGACGGTCGAAGTCGCTGTCAAAAACCGCCCCTGCCTCATCCCGCGACACCAGCCGATAGTTGCCCCCCAGATTGAGCGCTTCCGGCGCTAGAAAGAAAACATTGTTGGCAATCGGCTCCATCAGCACACGGTACTGAATGCGATGGCCAGCTCGCGCTCCATTCTCTGACGAAAGCAGAAAGCGCCCGCTCGGCGATCGCGCGACCATGCGATGCTCATAAGGATTCGACCAGGTAGTGCCATCGAACAAGCTCAGCGCCACTCCTCGCCACTTCAGGTCGAAAGCTCCATGCGAGTCGCCATCGATCTGTATGTGCATCACCAGCGCACCGGATTGCTGGATCTCGCCGATGCGTCCCAGTTGCACCCGATCACTGAATCCGGTGGCAATCTCGCCTGTAGGCGTGTATGCGCTCAGATATCCGCTCGAAACTCGTGGCAGCACAAAGAAAATGACCGCCGCACCCAGCGCAATCAACAACACAAGTGCCGGCGTGACTTTGGCTAACGAAACTCTCATTTGCCGTGAAGCCGACGCATCGTCCGTGGCCGACTGAAACGCAGCGCTGGCCGACGCCCGCCGCATCTCCATCAGGATGAATGTCACCACCGCAGTCAACATGAATCCGACGAACGCCAGCAAAAACGTCGAGTCAACGGTCAACACTGCCGCGGCCAGCACCATCAGGAAGGCGATCACTGCCAGGAAGTAGTGATCACGATCGCGGCGTGCCGAGAACAGCCGCATCACCAGGGCAAAGAGAACCAGATGTACGGCCGAACTGACGAACGCCCGCGAGATTACGAGATAATCTGCGAGGTAAAACGCAACGTAAACCAGCGTCAGGATGGTGGTCCAGCGCTCCGGAATGAGGAGCGTACGCCGCGTCACCAAGCAATACCCACGGAAGAGAATGGCGCCGCCGGCCAAAACCATCGCCGACAGATCCAGCCCGCCGGTGGATGCCAGCGTTGCAAACCCCATCAGCACCAGCAAATAGAGCGCGATCTCAAAGTAGCGCTCGATCGCCAACTGCAAAGGCTGCGGATTGTCAGCTGTGACCATCAGATTCTCCTATTGTTGGCGATTCGCGCACGGAAGGGAAGGGTACCCAGGTTTAGCAACGAGGTGCAGTGCGGGTCGCGGGCCCGCCACCAAGCGGCGGCTGCTAAACTCGCACAGGGGTGATTCAGTTGAGCAACCGTCCAAGACTCGTCATTACGGCACTCATGCTGGCCGTGATCGTCGTGCCGGCCTCTTTCGCCGCGTCAGACATTCAATCCAGAACCCTTCGCTGCGGCGACGCGCAATATCAATACCTGCTCTTCTCGCCAGGTTCCAAGCAGCCGCTGCCGGCCCTCCTGCTGTTGCACGGGGCGGGCGATCATCCTCCAAACTTCATCGACGCATGGAAATCCCTTGCCGCGCAGAAGCATATCGTCCTGATTGCGCCCGAATTGCCCCGAACGCTGACATTCGAGTCTCTTGCCCCAGCGATGTTCAAGTGCGTGGTCGAAGACGCCAGGCAACAAGCGGCCATCGATCCTCGCCGCGTCTCTATTTTTGGCCATTCGATGGGCGGCTACCTGGCCTACGACGCAGCCACGCTCGATTCGGAATACTTTGCCGCAGTCGCGGTCCACGCCATGGGGATTGCCGAGAAGTACGTGTCGATCATAGACAAAGCCAAACGAAAAACGCCGATTGCAATTTACATTGGCGACCGCGATCAGTTGGTCCCGATTACCCGGGTTCAGCGGACGCGGGATCTGCTGCGCAAGGCAGGATTCCCAGTTCACTATGTCGAGCTTAGAGACCATGATCACAACTACTACGACGTCGCTGGCCAGATCAACGCCGATGCGTGGGAGTTTCTGAGCCATTACCGACTCCCGAATCCGTAAGTAGGAAGTGCAATCGCGTCCGCAGGGCGTAGCCAAAGGCCAACAGCTAAAGGCTAAAAGCCAAAGCCGTCAGCTCGCCAATGTTAGAATCACATGTCGGGCATCGGTCCCACGCGACGTCTTCCCGCCAACCCCGCCAGGTCCGGAAGGAAGCAACGGTAACGGGCTCTTGCGTGTGCAGTGGGTCGCCGGTGCCTGACTTTTCTTTTCTCTCTTCGTCAATAAAACTCCCAGTCACGCCTCGGTAGTGTCCGAATTTGGAGCAAATTAGGACACCACCCACGCCTCATCCCATTGGACACGGCTGGTGCGTGTGCTGCACAATAGCGGGTTTACATTCCAACTGGAGATTCCTTTCGAGTGAGTCAACTTCTGCGCGCCAAGATCAGCGCTCTGGGAACTTATGTCCCGCCCCGCGTGCTGACCAATGCTGATCTGGAGAAGATGGTCGACACCACCGACCAGTGGATTCTCGATCGCACCGGTATTCACGAACGCCACCTGGCTGACAAAGGCGTTGCCAGCAGCGACCTGGGATTGGAAGCCGCCAAGAAGGTGCTTGCCCAGGCTGGCATCGGTCCCTCCGATCTGGACGCCATTATTGTCGCCACCGTCACCCCCGACATGCTGTTTCCCTGCACCGCCTGCCTGGTGCAGGATAAGCTCGGCGCCAAAGATGTTTGGGGATTTGATATGAATGCGGCGTGCTCTTCGTTCCTGTACGCGCTGCAAGTGGGATCGAGGTTTGTGGTCTCGGGAGATCACAAGAAAGTTCTGATCATCGGGGTGGACATCATGTCCTCGATCATCGACTACACCGACCGCGCCACCTGCGTAATCTTTGGTGACGGCGCTGGCGCCGTCCTGGTGGAACCGGCGACCGACGACTCTCTCGGCCTGATCGACTTTTTGCACGAAGTCGATGGCTCAGGTGGTTGTTCGCTGTTCATGCCCGCTGGAGGAAGCCTGAACCCTGCTACCCACGAGACGGTCGCGCACCGTATGCACTACGTCCATCAGGACGGTCAGGCGGTTTTCAAGTTCGCAGTCCGCAAGATGGCGGAAGTTTGCGAGCGACTCTTGCAACGGAATGGCCTGACCGGCAAGGACATCGACGTATTCATCCCTCACCAGGCCAATCGCCGCATCATCACTGCTACCGCCGATCGCCTGGGCATGCCCGCGGATCGGGTCATCATCAACATCGACCGGTTCGGCAATACCACCTCGGCGACGTTACCGCTTGCGATGCAGACGGCACGCGAGGAAGGCAAACTGAAGAAAGGTGACATGGTTCTGCTGGCCGCGGTAGGCGCAGGGTTTACCGTAGGAGCTTCGCTACTGCGCTGGGCCTTCTAGAAACTAGAAACCGGAAACTAGAAACTGCTATTTAGCCTTCTCCGGTTCAAAAGCCTTCTGCAAATACTTTCGCGCTTCGTCCAACGCGCCCTGGGTATTGTCGTTGGTTTGCAGTGCTTGTCGATACTCGCCTACCGCGCGTTCCCGCTGCCCGGTAACGTCAAAAATCTTGCCCAGCTGAATATGGCTCCAAACCTCCGTCCACCGGGGTTCGCCGTCACCGTTGAGCGAATCGCGGTAGGCGTTGGCCGACGCCTGGTAGTTCTTCTGCTGGAAGAAAATCTCAGCGATCCGGTAATGTGCCAGCGAACTATTCTTGCTGACGCTCAGCGCCTTGTTGTATTCGGATAGCGCGCCCGCCAGGTCGCCTTGTTGTACATAGGCCTGCCCGCGCTGAATGGACGCGCGCAGCTTCACGTCGCTGGAATTCTTCAGCACGTTGTTCCCCGGATCGATCGAAATCCGCCGCGGTTTGCCAAAGGTCTCAATCGTGAACGGCGAATCTGTGCCGACCACTTCAATCCGCTTGTTTTCCGTCTTGCCGTCGGTGTCAATCTTCAAATCTACCGGCATCCGAAACAGGTCCAGGTCCTGAGTAATCTGGCCCACGACGCGGAAACCCTTGTTGTTTCCCAGCCGGTACACTGTGTACTTCGTTTTGAACTCCGGCGCTCCTGTGGAGTCGAGCCATTGGGAAAAGAACCAGGTCAGCTTGTCGCCGTAGTACTGCTCGGCGATGGCGCGGAAATCGTCCAGGGAGGCAGACTTCCCCGCGCACTTCGTGGCGAAAGTCCGCATGGTGAGGTCGTACTTCTGATCTCCTTCCACCCAGCGTAGCATGTGCAAAATCATCGCGCCCTTGTCGGTCGCCAGCGACTGGAATTCCGGTGAGAAGATGTCCAGCTTGCCCACCGTGGCCAGTGGCACCGTGTCATAGGCGAGCGCGCCTACCGACATGTCCTTGACCGCTTCCTCCAGGCCCGCAACTCCGGCGGCGTTCTCGATGTATCGTGCCTCCGAGTAACGCGCGAAGCCGTCCGACAACCACCAGTCATCCACCGACGCCGGACTCACTGACACTCCCCACCACTGGTGCGCGATGGTATTCGCCAACAGCCGGTAGTTCACTTTTTCGGTAACCGCGCGACTGGCGATCGCGGCAATTTCCGGCGCCCAGGCGGAGGGCAACGTGTCGTCGGGCAGCTCCACCACCCTAAGCCGGTTCGAAGGCGGCACTCCGTACAAAGTCACGAAGTAGGTAAACTCCTTGACTGCGGTGGTGGCATACTGCGGCCCCAGGTTCTGATGGTTCGGTTTGAAGAAAACGTGTAGATCGACTCCGGCTTCGTCGCTCTTAAACTCCTGAAACGTCCCTGCAACAATGGTTCCCGGAAAACTTGGTTTGTCCCAAGTGAAGCTGTAAGTCTTGGTTGGCAAACCGGCGACCGTGCCCTTCTTGGCTGGAAGCGGAGTCCCCTCGCTTTCCTTCCCACTGCCAATCACCACCATGTGAGCGGGAACCGTGATGTTCATGGTCGCCGTAAACCGGTTGATGCCATAACCACTGACCGGAAACCAGCGCCCAGCATAGAGCAGATAGCTGGTGTCATCGTTAATGGCCGCCACTTTGAGCCCCTGTACCGGACTCTCGTCGGCGGAGTCGAGCGTGCCGTCGTATTCAAACGTCAAGCTGCTGGACTCGTCCTTGCTCAGCGTCCTGGAAAGCTGCACGCGCACGCTGGAGTCCTGCACCCCGCGCTCGGCAGAGACCGGCTTTCCCGCATCGTCGCTGACCTTCGTGACGCGCAGCGCATTATGCAATTCGAACGTGGCAATGTTCAGAGTCTCGAGAGCGGTGAACTTCACCCTGGCACGCGCCGTGAGCTTGTGGGTATGCGGAATCAGTTCCGCGTCGATCTGATAATCATCCACCCGCAGGCGCGTTTTTTCCGCTGCCCAGGAGGGCAAGCAACCGAACATGAGGAAAAACGTGAAGCCGAGGACTAGGGCGTGACGCGTACGCCGGCTTGAACAGAGCATTTAGGGCGAGTCTCCAGAACCTTTAACTATGATGAGAATTGTGGCCCAAAAGATGCTGTCGCCACAAGGCCCGGCCCTAATCCACGGCCCCCGCGGAGATCGGTTTTCCCGGTCGTTTCTTCTCAGTTCGGGCCAGAATCGTCATGATTGCCTCCGCCGCCTGCTCCGCTGCTGGCGGCCCGTTGAGCGCACCCCGCAGAGCGGCTCTCACCCCACCAAGTCCTGCAATCATGCTCTCGCGAGCGGGCCCGTCTGACAATATTTTGACAACTTCCGCCACGACCTTTTCCGGTGTGAAGTCCTGCTGCACCAGTTCCGGCACCACTTCTTTGCCCGCGATCAAGTTCACCATGGCAAAGTGCGGGACTTTCACCCGCGAGCGTCCCAGAAGATATGTCAACGGGCTCACGCGATAAACCATCACAAACGGCGTTCCCATCAGCGCCGCTTCCACCGTTGCCGTGCCGCTGGCGATGATTCCCGCCCGCGAGTGAGCCAGGGCTGGCAACGCTTCCGGCATAAGTCGCACCGGAACCGTCTTGCCGGCCAAGTCTTCCAGCCACGCTCGATCCAGGGTCGGCGCCACCGGGAGCAAGAATTCATATCCCGGACCCAGTCTCACTGCCGATTCCAGAATTACCGGTAGATTCATCCGCACTTCTTTCATCCGGCTCCCTGGCATAAGCGTGATCCAGGTCTTGGACACGTCCAATCCATGTTGGACGGCATAATCGCTGCGGGGCACCTGCGGCTTCGCCAGCCCGGCAAGCGGATGCCCCACAAAAGTCGCATCGACCCCACGATCCCGATAAAATTTCTCTTCGAAGGGAAAAATCACCAGCGCTTTATCCACATACTTGCGAAGCAAACGTACTCGCCCTTGCCGCCACGCCCAGAACTGTGGACACACGTAATACACCACCGGAATCCCACGTTTATGCATCTCCCGCGCCACTCGCCAGTTGAACGCCGGCGAGTCAATCACGACGGCGAGATCGGGCCAGCGCGCATCTGCCGCGGCAATTAGTCTGCGAAACAGACGATGAATCTTCGGAAGATGACTGAGAATCTCAGTGATGCCGACGACAGCGAGGTCTTTCGCATCTACAACGGTGTCGCATCCCGCCGCCCGCATGCGGTCTCCGCCCACTCCGAAAAACTGGAAAGAAGCCTGGCGTCGGCTCAATGCCTCCATCAGATGAGCTCCATACATCTCCCCCGAAGCTTCACCCGCAGAGATCAGAATGCGCACGCAGGACATTGTAAGGGTTGGAAGACTTGGATGGGACACGAGCTGCCCTGCAGTGAAGTTCGGGAACAAAAAACCGGTAAAGCGAAACCTGGCCTACACGCTGGCTGCCGCGCTCCGCACGCCGGGGCTGGCGGCCAAGAGCTGCGTCATGGCTTTTTCATCTGCCGGCCGGGAGAAGAAATATCCCTGCGCCTGTTCGCAATTCAACTGCTGCAATTGCTTCACATGCGCCTCAGTTTCAGCACCTTCGGCCACCACTTTCAGACCGAGGTTATGGGCAAGCGTGATGATCACCCGCACGATCTCCTGGTTTTCCGGATCAGTGTCCATATTCATGATGAAGACCCGGTCGATCTTCAGTGTGTCCACTGGAATCCGGCGCAGACGGCTCAGCGAAGAGTATCCGGTGCCGAAGTCATCGATGCTCAAGTGCACCCCCAGACCCTTCAGCTGGGAGAGCACCTTGCCAGATTTCTCCGCATCTCCCATGGCAATGGTTTCCACAATCTCCAGCCGCAGACATGCGGGGTCAATGCCGGTCTGTTCGATCGTCTTTCCGATCTCGCTGGCCAGATCCGGCTGGGCAAACTCTTTGGCTGTAATGTTCATGCTCATGGTAAGTGGCGGGTTGGCCGGAAACTGGTTCTGCCACGCCATCACTTGCCGGCAGGCCTCGAGCCGCAGTTGCCGGTTGATGGGGATAATCAGCCCGGTCTCCTCGGCCACCGGAATAAAGTCAATCGGCGGAACTACGCCCTCCGGACGCTGCCAGCGGCTCAGCGCCTCGAATCCTACGATCCGGCCGGTCTGCAAGGAGACGATTGGCTGGTAGTAAACCCGAAACTCTCCCTGGTCCAACGCCTTCCGCAGGTCGGTCTCCAGTCGCAACCGCTTCACCGCATTGGCGTGCATGGCGGTGTCGAAAACTTCGCACCGTGCTTTGCCGGTCCGCTTGGCGCGGTACATGGCAATGTCCGCATCGCGAACCAAATCCTCCGCCTGGGTGTGCGGTGTGGTGCTGGACGCGATTCCAATGCTCGCCGAGATCACCACTTCCTGTCCGTTCACCATGAAGGGGGGCGTCAGTTCCGCCTGCACACGCTCCGCCACCCGCACCGCTTCAATCGGATCGCGAATGTCGTCCAGGAGGATGGTGAACTCATCGCCGCCCAGTCTGGCCAGCGTGCCTTCGTTGGCGGATTTTTCCACCACACCCGTTACCCGTGGCCGCGAAACTGTATCCGCCCGCCTCACCGATTCCGTCAATCGCCGGCCAATCTGGATCAACAGCTCATCACCGGCCGTATGTCCCAGGCTGTCATTGATGACCTTGAATTCGTCGACGTCAATCAGCAGCACCGCAAACATGTAGTTCGAATGCTTCTTGGAAAGCGTGAGCGCATGTTGCAGCCGATCCAGAAAGAGCGCGCGATTGGGCAGGTTAGTCAGTCCATCATGAAACGCATTATGCACCAGCAATTCTTCCGCGCGTTTGCGCTCGGTGATGTCGCGGTTCACAATGACCAGTTTCTCCGTTTGTCCTTTGGCATTGCGGATCGCGCTGGCCGTCGATTCCAGCGTGCGCCACGATCCATCTTTGTGCAGGATGCGGTATTCCACGCGCTCGCCCTGTCCGCTGGAGCGCGCCTTCTCTGCTGCCTGCAACACTCGCGGGCGGTCATCGGGATGAATCTGGTCAAACGACGATGTATTTTTCAGATCTTCGGCCGAATATCCCAGGACCTTTTCATACGCGGGACTGTTGTAGAGCCGACGGCCTTCGCTATCCACCAAGGCGATCATGTCCGCGGCGTTCTCGCTGATGAGTTGAAAAAGCTGGTCGCGCTCCGCCAGTTGCCGGCGGATGCTCTGCAGTTGAAAATGTTGATACACCGTGTAAACGTCGAACAGCAGCACCAACCCGGCCAGCCCGCGCACCCACTCCCGCAGGTCAAACCAATAACTGGAGTCCGCCTCGAAATGAAACCAGGGAAAGGTGAACGAGACGATGCCCAGAGTCAGCGCCAGGGTTACGGCTACCGCGAATCCCCAAAGCCACCACTCCCGGCCTTCGATCTGGCGCATCTGCACCGGGATCGCTTCCGGACTGTTCTGGTTTACTTCTTGAAATGCCTGTTGATCCGGCTCGCCCACAGGCAAATTCTAGCGTGGCGAATCCGCCTCTCAGAGTTACCAAAGTCGTCCAGTTAGTACCGTTACAGTGGGATGATGTCCTTGAAAGGGTGCCGTATCAGCCGCTGAGGGACAACGAAACATTACCCTAATCGTCTGCTCCCGCCGTAACCGGTCCAGCCGCAATCTCCTGGTCCTTGTACTGAAGCTGATACAGCTTGTAATAAATCCCGCGGTGGCTGAGCAACTCCTGATGGCTACCCATCTCCCGCACCTGTCCCTTGTGCATCACAATGATCTTGTCCGCGCGCTGTATCGTCGAAAGCCGATGAGCAATAATCACCGAGGTGCGTCCTTCCACCATGCGGTTCAGCGCATCCCGCACGCGGAACTCGGTTTCCGTGTCCACGCTGGAGGTCGCTTCATCCAGCACCAGAATTTTCGGGTTATGCGCCAGCGCCCGCGCAAACGAAATGAGCTGCTTCTGTCCGGTAGAGAGCGTGCTGCCGCGTTCCCGCACTTCCTCCTTGAATCCGCCGGGCAGCGTGCGAATGAAGTCGGCAAGGTTCACGTCTTCCGCCGCTTTCTCCACATCCTCATCTTGAATCCACTCCGTGCCCAGCCGAATATTGCCGCCCACTGTTCCAGTGAACAAGAACGGATCCTGCAAGACCACTCCAAATCGCCGGCGCAAATCGCCCAGATCCATCTCTTTCACATCGACGCCATCAATCTTTATCGCGCCCTTCTGTACGTCGTAGAATCGCATCAGCAGCGAGATGATCGTCGTCTTGCCAGCCCCCGTGTGGCCAACGATGGCAACCGTCTCCCCCGGCTCAATGACAAAGCTCACATCGCGCAGCACCCAGTCCGGTTCTCCCGGCAATGCTTGTAAGGGACCCGGCGTTTCGCCCTTCCGGGCTAAGAGAGTTTCGGCGGTCTCCGCCGGCATTGTGCGATACGCAAACCACACATGGTCGAACTCGATTCGCCCCGGCCCATCCGGCTTCTTGGTCACTGCCGGAGATGTAATCTCGACCGGCGTATCCAGCAACTTGAAGATTCGTTCGCAAGCCGCCATCGCCGATTGCAGGATGTTGTATTTCTCGCTCAAATCCTGGATCGGCCTGAAAAACCTCTGCGCATACTGCATGAAAGCCACCAGCACGCCCAGCGTGGCGGTTCCCCGCACTACATCATTTCCGCCGAACCAGATCACGCACGCAATCGCGATCGAGGACAGGATTTCCACCACCGGGTAATAGACCGCGTGGGCCATGATCGCGTCTTTGAACGCGTCCATGTGGAGGGCATTCACTTCAGAGAACTTATCGAAAGCCCGCTCCTCGCGATTGAACAGTTGCAGAACCACCATGCCGCTTACATGCTCCTGCAAGTGGGCATTGATGCGGGCGATGGCAGTGCGAATGCGCCGGTAGGAATCGCGCACCTTGTCGCGGAAGATCGTTGTTGCATATCCAATCAGCGGCAGCACCGCAAACGTGATCAGTGCCAGTTTCCAATTCATCTTCAGCATGATGCCGACGATGCCGGCCAGCACGAAGATGTCCTCAAAAATCGAAACCACCCCGGCAGTGAACATTTCGTTCAACGCGTCTACGTCGGTGGTGACTCGCGTCACCAACCGGCCTACCGGATTCTTGTCGTAGAAACCAATATGCATGCGCTGCAAAAGGCGGAAAATCTGCGCGCGCAGATCGAACATCGCCATCTGCCCAGTCCACTGCATGAAGTAGGTTTGCAGGTATTCAAACAGGAAGCTGACCACAAGCGCCCCAACATAAAGCCCTGCCACCTGGACGATGCCGACTAGAGGCTCATTACTGAGAAACGAATCGAACGGAGAGCGCGCCCCCGGAACCTTCACCAGATACCGGTCAATTGCGACCTTGGTGAGGTACGGCCCTAAAACGTCGGCCCCAGCCTTGAGCACGATGGAGCCCAGCGCAATCCCCACCTGCCACTTGTAGGGACGCAAATACACCAACAGCCGCTTCATCAGCCGGCTGTCATACGCTTTTCCCAGTACCTCTTCTTCTTGGGCCATGCAGTCTACTAAAAGATACCTTAAGTAGATGGGGAAAGAGACCGGCAGGATGGAAAAGCTTTTCTATCTGCACCGCTCATGTAGCCCAGACGCCCTCGTCTGAGCTAGTCCATTTCCGGCATGCGCTCTTTCGGCCACTCGAAGGGGAATATCTTGCCGGCTTCCTCGGGTGTCATCTTCACACCAGCCAGCGCAGCGGCCCGAGCCAGCACCGGATCGCGTCCCGCAGCCATGTCGGCGGGGGTCGGCAGGATGCGCTCATCTGGCGTGACACCGACGTTTTCCAGCGTCTTGCCGTCAGCCATGATCAAATCTGCGACCGTAACCATCGCCCCGTATTGAGTTACATTGGTCCGGTCCAGCTCCACCGCGTGAACAAATCGCTTGGATTCCATCACCGCGCCTGCTGTTCGATCACCCAGAACGGCCCCGCGTTTTTCCAGCTGAATCACGCGTGCAAAGATTTCCGCCGCCGACATCGATTTACTGTCCACTAGTACGATCAGCTTACCGCTGAAGGCCTTGCGGCCCCTCGTCTTCGCGATTTCCGGCTTAAGTTCTTTTCGGCCCTTGCGATCGTCGATCTTCACATCATGATCAAAGAATCCGCCGAGGAAATTCTCCAAAGAATCGACGATGCCACCCGGATTGCCTCGCAAATCGAGAACCACTGTGTCGTACGATCTGACCTTGTTCAAAAATCCGTCCACATCCCCCGGATAAACCAAGAAATCGGGGCAACTTCCAAAAAACAACCTGAGGGTTCACTTCGTGGTACTTGGAGCGATCGTCGTGCCCTTCATTTCGGTGGTGCTCTGCCCAGTTGAAGAAATCGGCCCGCCGAATCATGTTCTGGCCCGGTATCACCTTCGCCATCGCCACTATCGGGCGGTCAGTTCCATCCGGCGAGCGCAACACCAGGTGAAATCCAGACTGAGGAAATACCCGGTAGGAGTATTCAATGTAGTTAATATCCTCTCGGACCACCGAAATTCCATTGATAGATACCACTTGATCCCCAGCCTTCATTCCTTTCGTTGCAGCATCACTGTCTGGGCGAACAGCGGTAACGTAACAACTGGAGTCGCCGATTGGCTGCATGAGCCAGCCATAGTCAACTCCGTAGGGGCGGAAGGGTGGCCTAAAATGCGTGTGCGAGTCCTTCAGCGCTTGAGTGGCAGCGGCAATGTCCAGTAGCGCCTGATCCTGAGATTGCGCTGCGGCGATCTTTTGTCGCGTTTCGGCGAAGCGCTTGTCGATATCCACGCCGTGCATGGCGCTGTCGTAGTAGTTCTCCTTGATATCCACTTGGATCTGGTCGAGCATTTTCTGGGCTTCTGCGTTCGTGAGCGCAGTATATTTCTTGTCAGCCGCGTCTGAATTGATCCAAGTCACCGCCGCCAATACAGCAGCGCTAAGGATTACGATTCGGCCGCACCAAAGTTTGCTCATGTTGAATATGCTCCTATCCGCTTTCTCCACATGCCCGTCGCGCGCAACTTCGTCTACTTGGGCTCGCAGAAGGTCGCGGTCGCACCGTCAACTAGGTCGATTTTTTCGGCTCGGAGCCCATTCTTGATCCATTTCTCTAGCGGCCGAATGTACTTCGCGTTCTTATCGCTGGTGTAGTAGTGGTTTCCCAGCGCACTTTGCACTCGTAGATCGGTGGCAAACGCCAGGTTTTGCACGGTTTTCTCGCGCGGTATCCACACAAACGTTGCGTCGCTCAGAAGAAACCGGATGTCCACCGACGTATGCCCCGGTTGCAGCTTCTCAAAAAACTCATCCGGGAGATTCCCCTTTTCAACCGCCTTCAGACCCGTGTCCGTCAGAAGTTCCTGTAACTCTCGCTTTTGCGGTCCATCGATCGTTGACTGATAAATCTTCGCTCGCACTTTGCCTCCGAATGCCTGCGAGGAGTGTTCCACGTGATAAAGGCCGCTGGCATACACAATCGCGCATATGCTGTCCACGCCGCTGCGATCGAAGCTTTCATGTAGCCAGCGTAAAAGGTAGGCATTAGACGCCGGCAGTTGTGTCGATTCGCCGCCCGTAGTCTTTCCGCGGCTCTGCGCGGGCGCCTCAGGATTCTGCCCTCCCGGCCTTGCCTCTGTGCTCTGCGCTTGTGCCGACATGGTCGAGGGACGTGTGCTAAACGCAATCTTGCCCGGTGTCATGCAGTTGTTTCTGCCCACATCTTCTGAGATCGTACGGTGAGGGGAATTGTGCAGACCATTGAACCATTCCAGCAGCGGCACCAGGGCATGAATCGGTGCACGGCTCTCACTTGAAAGGAAAAGCAGGTCCTGCCAGTGATCACCACGAAAAATATTAATCTGAACTTCATCTTCCGCTTGGCTCACCAGTGGCGTCACGATCTGGTCGCGGGTCAACGCCTGCAACTGCTCGTCATCGACCCAATGTTGGAGCCGGGCCAATTCCTCAGCCGACAGCTCTCCCTCGTAGACATCGCTCGATTCATCGTGATCGCGTTCCAGGTGATAGCCACCGTCGCGCCGAAGTAGTACGCAGCTCTCCAGGTTAGGGATTACACGCGATATCCGCAGCCAATAAGGGTATTGATTGGCAGCAGCCGCAGATGTTCCTTGTGCCAGGGCGGGGCAGGTTAAGCAAGCCAGTACCGGAAGGATCAGCACTATCCGCACGACCGAAAAATAGCACACCAGGGCTGGAAAGGCACGCCTGGATCGCTGAACTCGGAATCAGGGCTGCGGTTTGGGTTTCTCTTCTAGTTCAAGCGGTGGCAAGCTGGTTCGAAAATGGACGACGGGTGCAGCGCAATTATCCGAAGTTTTTTCCTTCAGAGCGGGAACTTTTCGCTTTTCCACTTCCTTCATCCACGCAAGTAAAGGCTTGAGGTCTTTCTCGTAGGGCTTGCGCTCGCTCACGGTCATAAAGTCCATGTTCTGCACGCTATGTTCGCGGGGAATGCTGACGATGAGCGTGTCCATGTTTTGGATAATCCCGCCGCGCGATAGGGGCGTGTTGATTTTCTGGAAACTCTCACCATCGAGAATCGCCTGCAATCGCTTGAAGCTGTCATCCGGCAACTTGTCCACATAAATATCGACATAGGGCGTTCCCCCGCTCATGCCTTGAAACGTCCGCTCCCGTCGATAGTGGCCATCCGCCTGCACCAGAATGCAGGTATGGGTCATGCCGGTGTAGGTGTCGACCGTCGTGGTCTCGGCGCGGATCACATAAGTGCGATCCACCACTACTTGAGACCACGCGACCGCGGGAAACAGCAGAAGAGTGAGCCACAAACCGCCACTTATCAATTTCATGCGGCACATTAAATCATGCTACTTTGCGCAGCACAAGTGCCGAGTTCTTCGACCCAAAGCCCACACAGTTGCAAATCGCATGCTCGATCTGCGCCGCCCGCCCCACATCCGGAACATAGTCCAAATCGCACTCCGGATCGCGTACCTCCAGATTGATCGTCGGAGGAACCTTGCCATGCTCCATGGCGATCAGCGTGGCCGCCACACTGGCCGATCCGCAGGCGCCTTGCGCGTGTCCAATCTGTGACTTCAGCCCCGACATGGGAATTCGCCCGGCATGCCCGCCCAAGGCCAGCTTCAGCGCCCGCGTCTCCACCCGGTCATTCATTTCTGTCGATGTACCATGCAGGTTCACATACTGCACGTCTTGCGGCGCTATGCCGGATTCTTCCAGCGCCAGTGTCAGCGCCCTCGCCGGTTCTTCCGGCGACTCGCTCATGCGCACTCGATGAAACGCCTCGCAAGTCGAGCCATAGCCAATGATCTCCGCATACACGCGCGCTCCACGCCTCCGTGCGTGCTCGTACTCCTCCAGGATGAACATCCAGGAACCTTCCGCGATCACGAAGCCATCCCGGTCCGCAGAGAACGGCCGCGACGCCCGCTCCGGTTCCTGGTTCCACGACTGCGTCAGCGCCCGCAGCATGCTGTAGCCCTTGATGATTCCCGGCGTAATCGCCGAATCCACACCGCCCACCAGAAACAGCGGCTGCACTCCTGCCTGAATGTGTTGGTAAGCGTAACCAAGGGCGTCGGTCGAAGAAGTGCATCCCGCGGTCACCACATGGCTGTATCCGCGAAAACCAAACCGCATGCTCACTTCGCTCGGAATCGTGCCCATGGTGCCGCTGGGAATACAGAACAGGCTGACCTGCTTGACGTGTCCGCTGTGCCACAGCCGGTATTGTTCTTCCGAGAATTCCTGCGCGCCGCCACCCGTGCCCAGAATTATGCCGATCTCACGCTTCTCCTCCATGCTCATCGCGGCAGGATCAAGCCCGGCGTCCTGAATCGCCTCCGCCGATGCCGCTACCGCCAGCGGAACCACGCGCGAAACATGTTTGCGTTCTCTCGGGTCAACCCACGCCAACTCGTCGAACTCAGGAATCTCCCCAGCCACGTGTACCGGCAGTTCCGAAGGATCGAAACGCGAAATCCGTTTTACTCCCGACTTTCCCGCCAGAATCGCGCGGCAAAAGGCCTCCTTGCCAATCCCGTTGGGACTGACCACGCCAATTCCGGTAATGACAACACGTGGAAGCGTCATAAGCAGTTGTTCTCTGCGCCCTCCGCAATCTCTCTCTGCGACCTCTGCGATTAAACGCTTCTCGCCGGTGCTAAACCTGAGATGCCCTCACCGGTCGAAGTGTTACGCATGGCATAATCATCCCAATGCCGCTAGGCCTCTACATCTCGGTCCCGTTCTGTCGTACCAAGTGTACCTATTGCAACTTCGCTTCGGATGTCTTTTCCAAAGCCGTCTTCCAGCGCTACGTTGACCGCATCTGCAACGACATTGCTCAAGCCCCAATCACCGCCGAACAGATGGGCGGCCTTGCCGACCGAACCGTCGACTCCGTTTACTTCGGAGGCGGAACTCCGACCATCCTTGATTCTAGCCAACTGGAGCGTCTGTTTGTCATGATTTGGCAAAATTTCGATGTCCAGGCCGCTGCTGAGATCACCGTCGAGTGCGCTCCCGGAACGCTGACCGCGTCCGTGATCGAACTTTTCCGCCGTCACTGCGTCAACCGGGTAAGCCTGGGCGTACAGTCGTTCGTGGACCAGGAAGCCTCAGCCGTCGGACGTCTGCACAATCGCTCAACAGTTCTCGACGATATTACACGACTGCGCGACGCAGGAATCACCAACCTCAATCTCGATCTCATCGCCGGACTGCCCCACCAGACCGCTCAAAGCTGGGACTTCTCCCTCGAACAAGTAATCGCAACCAAGGCGCCCCATGTCAGCGTCTACATGCTCGAAGTGGACGACGAGTCCCGCCTGGGCAGGGAGCTGATCGCCGGGGGCACAAAGTATCACGCCCATTTTGTCCCTGACGAAGACTTAACGGCGAACATGTATGAGACCGCTTGCGACCGCCTCCGCGCTGCCGGAATCCATCAATACGAAATTTCCAACTTTGCTCGCACCGGTTTCGAATCCCGCCACAACCTGAAATATTGGACCCGCCAACCCTATCTCGGCTTCGGCGTCGATGCCCACTCCATGCTGACTAGTCGAGATGCCGCTGTCCGCTTCTCCACCCCCGACACCTTGGAACAATATGTCGCGGGCGCATCTTTCAATCACAACCTCATAGACCTCGAAGCTGCGCTCGAAGAAACCTTCTTTCTTGGCCTACGCTTGAATCGTGGTGTGGACCTCGATCAAGTCGCCCACGAGTTCGATCTCAGGCGCCTCATTCCCATCATTGACGAACTCATTAACGACGCCTTGCTCGAGCGGCAGGGAAGCGTAATCCGACTGACCGCCCGCGGTCGCCTGCTTTCAAACGAAGTCTTCGAGCGCTTCCTTGCCGTCGCCAAGTAGGGCGGCTGTCCCGCCCTCGGTTCATCGGCAACTAAATAGACGAACTCGTGGTCCATCTTTTCTCACGACCAATCGGTCGGTTGGCCGCGCCATCAAAACTGCACAACTCGTCAATAAACATGGGGCTTTCCGCATCCCGCGCGGTCTGCGCCCAGAGTAACTTTTCCGCATTCTCTCATCATGTTTAAATCAAAGTGTTGTCCTTCCTCCCCGTTTGCCGAGGGGAAGCATGACGAGGCAACCGCCCGCAGAAGAGGCTTCTTGGATTTCCAACTGAACGAAGAACAACTGCACCTCAAGAAAAGTGTCCGCGAATTCGCCGAACGTGAAATCCTTCCCCACGTCATGGAGTGGGACGAAGCTGGCGAATTCCCCCTGGCCACCATAAAAGAGCTAGGCAAGCTCGGTCTGCTGGGAACGATTTTTCCGCCCGAATACGGTGGTCCCGGCATGGGCTACATCGAATATGTCACCACCATCGAAGAACTTTCGCGTGTCGATGGCTCCGTCGGCATCATCGTCGCCGCTCACACTTCCCTCGGCTCGAACCATATCTTTCTCGCAGGCACCGAAGAGCAAAAGAAGAAATACGTCAGCAAGCTGGCCACCGGTGAGTATATCGGCGCATGGGGACTGACCGAGCCGTCCTCCGGTTCTGACGCCGGCAGCGCCCGGATGACCGCCGTCCGCAAGGGCAGCAACTGGGTGCTCAACGGCACCAAGACCTTTATCACCAACGGCCGTTACGCCGACGTTTTAGTCGTGATCGCGGTCACCGACCGGGCCGCTCACACTCACGGCCTCTCCGCTTTCATCGTGGAAAAAGACGCCAAGGGTTTTCGTCCCGGCAAGAAAGAGCACAAGCTGGGATTGCGGGCCAGCGACACCTCCGAACTCATCTTCGAAGACTGCGTCATTCCCGCAGGAAACCTTCTCGGCAAAGAGGGCGCGGGATTCATCGACGCCATGCGCGTTCTCGATGGTGGCCGCATCTCCATCGCCGCACTAGCGCTCGGCATGGCCGAAGGTGCCTACGAATGCGCCCTCAAGTATTCCAAGCAGCGCAAGCAATTCGGCAAAGCCATTAGCGAATTTCAGGGCATCCAGTGGAAGCTGGCCGACATGGCCACCGAAATCGAAGCCGCCAAGCTGCTCACCTTCCGCGCCGCCGCCATGAAAGACGCCGGCATGAAGAGCACGCAGGAATCCTCGATGGCAAAGCTGTTCACCAGCGAAGTCGCCGTCCGCTGTGCCAACGAGAGCGTGCAAATTCACGGAGGGTATGGCTTCATCAAAGACTATCCCGCGGAAAAGTTCTATCGCGACGTGAAACTCTGCACCATCGGCGAAGGCACCAGCGAAGTCCAGCGGCTGGTGATCGCAAGGCAATTGTTAAAAGATTAATCTGCGAAGATCAGCGTTGATCTGCGGCGGAAGAGGGCTGCCATGCTTTACACTGACTCCTTGGCCGCCAATCTCCAACCCTGGCTCGACCGCCTCCGCAACGGCGACCCGCTAACCCTCACTCGCGCCATCACCACAGTAGAAAACCGCTCCCCCGGCTGGTCGGAACTGCTCAAAGCTGCCTTTCCGCAAACCGGCCACGCCCGCATCCTCGGACTCACCGGCGCTCCGGGCGCTGGAAAGAGCACTCTGGTCGATCAGCTGGCCAAACAATATCGCAAGCAGAATCAAACTGTCGGCATCATCGCCGTCGATCCCACCAGCCCTTACACTGGCGGTGCGATTCTCGGCGACCGCATCCGCATGCAAGACCACTTTTCCGATCCTGGCATCTACATTCGCAGCATGGCCACTCGCGGGTCCTTGGGCGGCCTGGCTCGCGCCACCGCCGATGTCGCCACCGTACTCGACGCCTCCGGCCGCGACCTTGTGATGATCGAGACCGTTGGCGTCGGCCAGGATGAAGTTGACATCGTCCGCGTCGCCGATGTCACCATCGTTATCCTCGTCCCCGGCATGGGCGACGACGTGCAAAGCATCAAAGCAGGCATCATGGAAATCGCCGACATTTTTGTGATCAACAAAAGTGACCGCGAAGGCGCCGACCGCGTAGAGCGCGAGATCCGCGCCCTGCAATCGCTTGCCATTCGCAGCGACCGCTGGACTCCGACCATCGTGAAGACCGTAGCCACCGAAGGCACTGGCGTTCCTGAACTAGTGGCCGCGATTGCCGATTACCAAACCTATCTCGAAGAAGCCAATCTGACCTTGCAACGCCGCGTAGAAAACTGGCAGGAACGGTTGGTTGAGATGCTCCGCGACGCTCTGCTGGAGAAAGCCCGCAGCCAGTTCGTAGATGGCAGCGTCGCCCGTTACGCCGCCGAGGTCGCCGAGCACAAACGTGACCCCTACACGCTGGTGGAAGAAATCGTCGGTAAGATGGGGAAGACCGCATAGCAATGTTCACCATCGACCATCTCGGCATCGCGGTAAAATCGCTGGCCACAGCCAAAGCCATCTATCAGAAACTGGGGATGACCATTTCTCCCGAGGAGCTTGTCGAAGCCGAACAGGTCCGCGTAGTGATGGTGCCGGTGGGCGAAGCCCGTCTGGAACTCCTGGAGCCGACTTCCGAGAACTCCGTGATCGCCAAGTTTATTGCCAAGCATGGCGAAGGCTTGCACCATGTGTCGCTCCGCGTTCCCGACTTGACCGCAGCCGTCGCTCGCCTGAAAAAAGATGGGGTCCGCCTGGTTTCGGAAGATATCAAGGTCGGAGCCGGAGGGCATCGTTACGTGTTCGTACACCCGTCCAGCACCGGGGGAGTTCTTTTGGAACTGGTCGAGGGACACTAGCCGGCGAAGCAAAACCCATGCTCCTTCTCGCCATCGACACTTCCGGAAAAGACGGTAGCATCGCCCTCGCCAACTGCCACGCCGACGATTGTAAGATCCTCGGTCTGGCCCCCCTTGACGGCGGAGCATTCTCCGCGCAACTCGTTCCCCAAATCGCTGCCTTGCTGAAAGAGCACGCCCTCACGAAAAATGACATCGGGGCCTTTGCCGCCACTTCCGGCCCGGGTTCGTTCACCGGATTGCGCGTAGGTCTGGCGGCAATAAAGGCCCTCGCCGAGGTGTTAGCGAAACCCATCGCCGCCGTTTCATTGCTGGAGGCAATCACCGCCAACGTGCAAGGTCCCGTCCTCGCTGCTATGGACGCAGGCCGCAAAGAAGTCTACGTCCGCCAGCCAGACGGCTCTGAATCTCTACTAACGCAGGAGGAGTTCCTTGGTGCGGCGCGAGATCAACTGATACGAACTCCCGATAAGTCCATAGCCGACCTTGCCCACGCCGCGAATCTCAAAGTCGAAGAGGTCCCCCGGTCGCGCAGCGACGCCATCGCCCGCCTCGGCTGGAAGAAAATTCAGTCGGGCCAGACCATCTCGCCCGAAGCGCTGGATGCCAACTACATTCGTCGCTCCGATCAGATCTTTGCAAAGAGCATCTACCAGAAACTAGAAACCGGAAACTAGAAACTCGGCCTTGATCCGCCCCGCCACTCTCGAAGATGTCCCTGCTCTCGTCGCCCTGGACAAGCATGCCGTCACCGCCGCCCACTGGTCTACCGAGCAATATCGGGCCGTGTTCTCCCCCAACGAAATTTCCCGCATCGCCCTGGTGATTGAAGACCGCGGCACGATCCAGGGTTTCCTCGTGGCCCGCAGTGTCGCTTTAGAGTGGGAACTTGAAAACATTGCCATCGCCGGCCCTGCCCGCCGTCGTGGCCTCGGAACCCGGCTCCTCGGCGAGTTTCTCAAAGCCGCTCGCTCCCGCGGTGCGACTGCCGTTTTCCTCGAGGTCCGAGAATCCAACTCGGCCGCCCGCCGCTTGTACGAAAAATGGGCCTTCGCCGAGAGCGGTCGTCGCGCCAACTATTACCTGAATCCCGCAGAGGCCGCCATCACCTATCGCCTGGACTTTTCCTGACTGCACCGCATCAGGTGCACGTGCGCCGCAGCCCCCGCAACTCACTGATAACCCTCAACATCCACCTATGAAATTTCGGATTGAAGCGGTTCAAGTCCTATGGTAACGTCTAGACTGACAACCCGGTTAGGAGGTCTGCTGGATGTTAACTTCTAGAGACCAACTCTTGAACAATCACGAAGAGTTCCGTCAATTGGTGCTAGAGCATACGCAATACGAACAACGTCTCGATTCACTCACGCAAAAACGCTATCTCACAGACGACGAAAAGCTGGAAGAAGTGCGCTTGAAAAAGCTGAAGCTCCGCCTCAAGGATCAAATGCAAAGTATTGAGCGGCAGTTCCAGCAGGTCGGACAAAACCAGGTCGCTTAATAGATCTTCAGGCTCCCGCCGCGGCCTTGGGCCGCCGAGGGAACTGCCTCGTTCGTAGCCGGCGCGCAAAGCGCCTCTTTTTTGTCCTTAATCTGAAAATCCTGCCTCACTTGTCATCCTGAACTATAATCTCGCTATCTCCCCCAATGGTTCGCGACGCCTACTATTACGCGCTTCCACTCCTCGCCGCTGCCGCGCTGGTGGGGTGGCTTGCCGCTCCGCTGTGGGCGTTGCCTGCGGTTCTGCTGGCGGCTTTTTTCTTGTGGTTCTTTCGCGATCCAGAACGCACCGTTCCCGCGGCGCCCCATCTGCTGGTCTCGCCCGCCGACGGCAAAGTAACCAACATTTGCCGGACTACTTTCGAGGGGGTTTCCTACCTCCACATCAGCATTTTTCTGAATGTCTTTGACGTACACGTGAACCGTTCCCCAATCAGCGGTTTCATTCGGCGCGTCAGCTATCAGAAAGGCAAGTTCCTCAACGCCATGAATCCCGCTTCTGCCGAACAAAATGAACAGAACTTGGTGGCAGTCGAAGGCGAGGGCCAAACCGTGATCTTCAAACAGATTGCCGGACTTCTGGCTCGCAGGATTGTCTTCACCAGGAACCTGGGCGATCACGTCGAACGCGGCGAGCGCATTGGCCTTATCAAGTTCGGTTCCCGCGTGGACGTTCTGTTCGCAACCTCGGCTGGCATTCAGGTTAAAGTTGGAGACCGGGTAAAGGGCGGATCAAGCGTGCTCGCCCACTTGACCGCCAAAAGTCAACTGGTGACGGCCGGCGCCGAAGGCGCCCGCCAAGGAGCAAGGTGATGGACTCGGAACTCCCTGACCTTCCCCGACGACGCCGCGATGACCGCGGACAAGACCGTGCCTCCGGACGCATGCGCAAAGGCATGTACATTCTGCCGTCGCTTTTCACCACCGCGAATATCGCCGCTGGCTACTACGCCATTTTGCAAGTGACCCATGCCACCGCTCAGGAGCCGTGGCATTTTGACAACGCCGCTATCGCCATCGGGTTCGCTGTACTCTTCGACGGCCTCGACGGCCGCATCGCACGCATGACCAAAACCAGCAGCGACTTTGGCAAGGAACTCGATTCCCTCGCCGATGTCATCACCTTCGGCGTCGCCCCTGCCATGCTCGCCTGGATGTGGGGTTTTCGCCAGTTGCCGGTCTTCCTGGGTTCCTCCGAACTAACCGGCAAGATGGTTCAACTCGGCGCCATCGCTAGCTTTTTGTTTCTCATGGCGGGGGCAAGTCGCCTGGCGCGTTTCAACATCACCTCCAATCCTCAACCCTCGAATCCCGGCCGTCCAGGAAAGAAGTATTTCGTGGGCATGCCCATTCCAGCGGGCGCTGGCGTCATCGCCGCGGTGGTACATTTTTCCGCCGGTGATCCCATCTCCTCCCTCTGGAGTTGCATCACCTGGATGCTCATCACCGTTGCCACCGCCTATCTGATGGTCAGCACCTGGCGCTTCTACAGCTTCAAAGACATTGATTTTCGCTCCCGGCAGCCCTTTCGCCTGATCATCCTGTTTGCGCTGTTATTCGCCGGTATCTGGTTCTTCTCCCGGCAATTGTTGTTCGTTCTCGCGCTCACCTACATGGCTTCGGGTGTCATTTGGCGTTTGCAGTGGGTTTTCCGCCGCCGCGGCAATCCCCCTCCGCCTGCGCCTACTTATAAGGAAGCATCGCAGCCCTCATGAGTTCGAACTTGAAATCGCCTGCCGTTTCTCACGCCGACCCGACCCGCGCAGGCAGCTTCTACCGCGTGGCCATCGTCGGCGCCGGATCGCTCCAGGGCAAGGAGTTGGCCGAGGTCCTCAACGACCGCAATTTTCCCTCGCTGGACGTCAAGCTGTTGGACGACGACGAATCCCTGGGCAAGCTTGAGGCCTTGGGTGATGAGGTCACCTTCATCCAGAAGGTGCGCGCAGAAGAATTCCGCCATATCGACTTCAGTTTTTTCGTCGCTGATCCCCAGTCTGCCCGCAAGACCTGGAAGATCGCCCGCGACGCCGGCTCCGACATCGTCGATTTGACCTACGCTCTCGAGGACGAACCCGGAGCCGCTTTGCGCTCCCCTTGGATCGAGCGATTGCTAGCTCGACCCTTGGTCCCCCAACTGCAACCAGGACCCGTGGTGACCGCGCATCCCGCCTCCGTCGTGCTGGCTCTGCTGATGCTTCGGGTGCAGAAAGCCGCAAAGATCGTTCGAGCGTCCGCCACCGTCTTCGAGCCTGCCTCCGAACACGGTCAAAAGGGCATGGATGAACTCCACCAGCAAACCGTCAACCTCCTCTCCTTTCAGCAACTGCCCAAGACGGTGTTTGATGCCCAGGTCGCCTTCAACATGTTGGCCCGCTACGGCGAACAAGCTACACCCGCGCTAGCAGTCATCGAGAACCGCGTACGCAAGCACTACCGCAAAATCGCGGGAGCGTCCGCTCCTGATTTGTCCCTGCTCCTGCTGCAGGCGCCTATCTTTCACGGGCACGCCTTCGCTCTGCACATCGAAATCGATCAACAAGTGGATATCCAGAGCATTTCGCAAGCTCTTTCAGGAGAGCACGTCAACCTCACGCTAGGCGCCGATGACGCCCCCAGCAACGTGAACGCAGCGGGACAATCCGATATTCAACTTTCGGTTCTCACGGATTCCGATCATTCCCACAGTTTCTGGTTGTGGGCCGCTTCCGACAATCTGCGGGTGGCTGCGTCGACCGCAGTCGAATGTGCCGAGAGCATGGCCGCCGCCCGCCCCCGAGGCAAGATTCAATGAGCGGCGAAATCCGCACAGCTTTCCTTTGGCTGCTCTGTCTGCTAACCCTCAGCTGCGGCTACCACACCGCCGGCAAGGTCGACACCATTCCCGAGAACGTTCGCACCATCGCCATCCCCGCGTTCGTCAACCAAACCCACACCTACAAAATTGAACAGATGCTCACAGCCGCGGTCGTCCGTGAAATGATCACCCGCACTCACTACCACATCATCAGCCAGACCGACGCCGATGCCGACGCAACCCTGAAAGGCACTGTGCTCTCGACCTATACCACGCCCATGACCTACGACTCGCAGACCGGCCGCGCCGCCAGCGTACTGGTCGTCATCTCTATGAGCGTGTCTTTGAAAGACAAGCAAGGCAAAGTCCTCTACCAAAACGATGCCTACTTGTTCCGTGAGCAATACGAGGTTTCCCGCGACCCCAACAGTTTCTTCGAAGAAGACACGCCCGCCTACCAGCGCCTTTCTCGTGACTTTGCCCAGACTCTGGTTTCGAATATTCTGGAAGGATTCTGATGCGCGCCTTCGCCCAGGCCGACCGATTTGTTTCCGAAGTACAGGCCCGCAAGCTGCGTCCGGCTTATGTCTTCGTGGGAGATGAAGTCTTCTTCCGCAAGCGCTGTCGGGAGGCCATCATCGAGCATCTGGTGCCTGCCGACCTGCGGGACTTCAGCCTCTTCGAATTCGATCTCGCCGACACCGACCTCGCCGAAGTCCTCGACCGTGCCCGCACCCCGTCGCTGATGGCGCCTTTCCAGGTCTTCTTCGTCCGCGGTGTAAAAAATCTTTTCGGCCGTGGCTCGAACGAAGAAAAGCTCGCCGCCATCGAAGCCTACTGCAAGGATCCCAATCCCGACGCCGTCCTGATCTTCGTCGCTGACCACATCAGCATTCCTGCCGACGCCCGTCGCATGGAGATGACCGACAAAGACCGCTACGAGCGCATTCGTGAATCCATGGGCAGCTTCTGCGCTATTGTCGAGCTATCGCGCGTCGAGGAAAGCGAAGCAGTCCGCTGGATCGGCGAATACTGCCTCACCCAAGACGTAAAGATCGACGCCGACGCCTCCCGCGAATTGGTCGATGCCCTCGGCGGCGACATGATGATGGTCTCGAACGAGATCGAAAAACTGATTCTCTACGTAGGAGAGAAGAAACACATCACCCTGGGCGACGTCGAAACCATGGTGCTGGCCGCCAAGCAGCGGTCTTTATATGAGCTCACCGACGCCATCTCCGCCAAAGACCGCGTCCGCGCTCTCGAAATGCTCGACGCCATTCTCACCACCGGTGACGGCGACGAAGCCGCCATCGGCCATCTCTACATGCTGGCCAAAACTTTCCGCCAGATGCTAGTGATCTTAGAACGCAACGTCCGCGACCAGCGCATGTTGTGGGCCGCATTGTGGCAAGGATTCCGCGTCCCTCCATTCGCCGCCGATGACATCATCCGCCAAGCCCGCCGCTACAAATCAAAACGAGAATTGACCCGAGCCATCCGCCTGGTCGCCAAGACAGACTTGGCCCTGCGCTCGAATCCCACCAGCAAGCGCATGGTCCTCGAAAAGTTGGTGCTGGATTTAACTGCCGAACTGAAGCCGGAGGTTCCAGGTTGGTCGCAGGAAGAATTACCAGTGTGAGGAAGGCTTCTAGCCGCTAGCTCCTAGCTTCTCGGGAGCCAAAGGCTTTCACGCAGGAGCTAGAAGCTAGCAGCTAGAAGCTGATTTTCTACTTCACCGCATGCAATCGCGCACTCAACCGCGACTTATACCGCGACGCGGTATTGTTATGGATCACGCCCTTCTGCACTGCTTTGTCCAGCGCAGAAACCGTCTGCCGGAACACCTGTTCCGCCGCCTTCTTGTCACCCTTGGTGAGTGCCTCGCGCAATTGCCGCAGGGCAGAGCGCAAACGCGACGTGTTGGCCCGGTTCCGGGCAGTTCGTTTCTCAGTCTGACGGGCGCGTTTCAGCGCCGAAAAATGATTAGCCATGGAAGCTTATTTACCTTCGCTTGAATGTCGTTGAGTCTAAATCGGCAGGCCGATTCCAACCTGCTTATTCTACGGGACTAACTCCCACCCGGTCAAACCGGTAGTGGGCTGTTCTGAGATTACTTGCCGTGCCCCATCAAAATGATGCGGGCGTCTTTCTTTGAAATCTGCACTTCTGCGACCCCGCCGACACATGTCGGTAGGGCAGCTCCCTGAGGCTTACCATCGGCGCAACGTAGAGTTCCCGTCACAGTCCAAACTCCCCCCTTGAGCGTGGCGCTATACGGACGCTCGGACTCAGTCTGTTTCTTGCCGAAAACGGGAATCAACACGGCCTCCGTTATCGCTATTGCGGTTTCTGAGTTAGGTACGTAGTCTCGCTCCGGCGCCCCCTGGCAAGTTGCCAGTGCAGCCATTGTCAAAACACAGGACAGAATCACGAATGGTTTCATGCGGCTTCCTCTGCTGCCTTTTGCTCCAATAATCCCACCAATTCCTCCAAACTCCAAACGTGATCTGTCGGCCCGCTTCCAAGCTATCTCGCCCATTGACTCCCCTCCATCCGCGAGATACCCTATCCCTAATGGCAGTTGCTTGCACCTTGCGAGCGAGCATTCCGGCGGGTTCCACCTCCAGACCGAAGAAGACTTTTTGCGCTGCAATCCCGCCTCGCCAGCGTCCTATCCACCCGTCAAGCACTTGCAACCGGCGCGCGGAGGCCTTCGCCCAACCTGAATGAAGAAAAGCATCGAGATCACTCCTCATATCGAAACCCTGTTCGGCACCAGGGACGAAAATCTGCATATCCTCGAAGACGGCCTGCACATCACCATCGACCTGCGCTCGAATGCCATAGAAGTTCACGGCGCCACCATCGCCGTCGAACGCGCCCAGCAGGTCTTCGCTGACTACGAACATCTGCGTCGCTCCGGACACGTCTTCAACAATGGTGATCTCAACAGCATGCTGCGCGTGCTCATGGCTGATCCCAAAGCCACGTTGCGTGGCCTGGCTGAAGCCGGCCGCCAGCGTGCCACCGGACGCCGCACCGTCCAGCCCAAGAGCGTCAACCAACGCCGCTATCTCGAAGCCATCGAGAAACATGACATGGTCTTCGGCGTCGGCCCCGCCGGCACCGGCAAGACCTATCTCGCGGTCGCCATGGCCATCTCCGCGCTGCTTTCGAAACGCGTGAACCGTATCATCCTCGCTCGCCCCGCAGTCGAAGCTGGCGAGCGCCTGGGCTTTCTGCCTGGCACTTTGCAGGACAAGATCGACCCTTACCTCCGACCGCTGTATGACGCGCTCTACGATCTGCTCGAGCCCGAGAAGGTCGATCGCTATCTTGAAAAGAACGTCATCGAGATCGCGCCCATCGCCTTCATGCGCGGCAGGACCCTAAACGACTCCTTCGTCATTCTCGACGAAGCTCAAAACACCACTTCCGAGCAGATGAAGATGTTCGTCACTCGCCTCGGCTTCAACTCCAAGGCCGTCATCACCGGTGACATCACTCAGATCGACTTGCCCAACGCCCGCCGCAGCGGCCTGCTGGAAGTCATCGACGTTCTGAAAAATGTCGAAGGGCTCAACTTCGCCTACTTTGATGACAGCGACGTGGTGCGCCACCACTTGGTGCAGAGGATTATCCGTGCCTACGACGAGCACAAGACTCGGGTCGCGGAGCAGTTGTTACTGCTGGATCCAGACCCGAGGAGATCGAATGGCGGCGGCAACCGCGCCGCTCAGGAGAACATCGTGTCCTCGAACGAAACAGAAGAGATCGACACTAGAGAATAAAGAGTCGGAATTAAGCAGGAGGGTGCCCGCGCGGCCGCCCTCCTGTTTTGCGTTTGCAGAGAGACAATGATCGTCATCCGAAAACCCGTTGCCGGATTGAGCGCCGCCGCGCTCAGCCGCTTTGCGGCGCGCGCCCAGCGCAGCACCGGATTGCGCGGCTCGGTGGACGTCCTACTTGCCGGCAGCCGCGATTTGCGCGCTTTGAATCGCCGCTTCCGGGGAAAGAACCAGCCGACCGACGTGCTATCGTTTCCGGCAGGGGATAGCCCGCGCAACGGTTTCGCGGGTGACATCGCCATCTCCGTGGACATCGCGAAAAAGAACGCCCGGCGCCTCGGCCACGCCACTGCTGAGGAAATCAAGATTCTGTGTTTGCACGGTCTGCTGCACCTCGCCGGGTTCGACCACGAACGCGATCAGGGTCAAATGGCGAAAAAGGAGCTCCGCTTGCGACGCCGCCTGGGTCTTGTCGCGGGCCTTACCGAAAGAACCGGATCTGCCATCCGGCCATCACGATGAACTTCGCCATCGCCATCGCGCTGCTGCCTCTGTGCGGGTTGCTGACCCTCGTCTCCTATGTAGATCGCCTTTACTCCGAGATCGGCAAATTCCTTTCCCGCGAATTCCAGGACAACATTGACGCCTTCGAGCAGAGCGTCGAGCCCCGGCTGAAATTCAGCCGCGAACGGGCGGCATTGTCCGTGGCCGTACTCGCTCAACTCACCACCGCCGCCATAGCCTTGCTGCTCGGTTTCGCGGTATTTCGCGAGGGCGTCTGGCGCATTGAGGAGATTCTGCAAGCCAGCCTGGGCCTGATTCTCATCGTAATCATCTTCAATCGCTTCCTGCCGTTCGTTTTTTTCATGCGGACCAAAGGCCAATGGCTGGCCCACTGGGTACTGGTGTTGCGAGTTGTCATCTATTTCGCTCTACCCGCTACCCTGGTGCTGGGTTTCTTGCGGTCGGTGACCGCTCTCACCAAGGAGCACTCTGAGCAACAGCCCGAGACCCAGGCTGAAGCCGTCGATGCCCTCATCGAAGCCGGCCGGGAAGAAGGCATTCTCGATGAAAGCAACCGCGATCTAATCCAGTCGGTCGTGGAGTTCGGCGAAAAAACCGTTCGTGAGGCCATGAAGCCCCGGCCCGACATTGTTGCCGTTCCCACCAATACTACCGTCGAGCAATTCGTCGAGCTGTTACGCGAAAAACCCTATTCCCGCGTGCCCGTCTTCGAGGGCACCATTCACAATGTCAAAGGTATCGTCCATGCTCAAGACGTGCTGCAAGTACCCGACACCGAGGCCCGTAGCCGCACCGTGGATACTCTCATGCGCAAGGACGCCTACTTCGTGCCCGAAAGCAAGCGGGGCAGCGACCTCCTCCGCGAAATGCAGAAGAACAACATCCGCATGGCCATCGTAGTCGACGAATACGGCGGAGTGGCTGGCCTCGTCACCATCGAAGATCTCGTCGAAGAAATTGTGGGCGAGATCGGAGACGAGCACGAAAAGGGTGAGATCGTTCGGGAAAATGAGCACTCCTATCTGGTTGCCGGCAACATGGATGTCGATCGCCTGGACGAGCTTTTCGGCATGCGTCCCGAAGGCAAAGAATCGGCGACCGTCGCCGGCCTGGTCAGCGAGTTGGCGGGACGCATTCCCCAGAAGGGCGAAATCGTGGAAGAAGACGGCCTGCGCTTTGAAGTCCTGGAGTCCACCGAACGCCGCGTCAAGCGCGTCCGGATCTCAGTAGTCGAACCAAAGCAGATGAGGCTGATATAGTTCTTGTGAGGGGCTGCCCGCTGCCCGGCTAAACACCCATGGCCTTTCATTCCGGATTCGTGTGCATCCTGGGCCGGCCCAACGCTGGCAAGTCCACCTTGCTCAATGCGCTCGTGGGCCAAAAGCTCGCCATTGTCAGCCCCAAACCCCAGACCACACGCAATCGAATCCTCGGAATCGTGCAGGTTCCAAAACAGAAGGGGAGACCCGCCGGCCAGATTGTCCTTCTCGATACTCCCGGCGTTCACCAGCCTGACAGCTCACTCGGACGCAAGATGATGTCAGAAGTAAGAGGCGCCCTCGAAGGTTGCAATCTGCTCCTGCTGATCGTGGATGTCACCAGGAAATTCGCTCCCAGCGATCAGTTCGTGCTCGACATCGCTCGCAAGTCCGGCACCCCGGTTTTTCTACTGCTGAATAAGATTGACCTCATCGCCCGCAAGGATAAACTGCTGCCCCTGATCGAAGCGTACCGCGGGCTCTACGATTTCAAACAAATCATTCCCCTCTCCGCCCGCAAGAAGGTAGGATTGGACGTTCTTCTCGACCATGTGGTGACGGCCCTCCCCAAGGGAGTGCCCTACTTCCCGGAGGATCAGATCACCGACCAGCCCTTGCGCTTCATGGTGGCTGAACTCATTCGTGAGCAGGTTCTGTTTGCCACCAGTGAAGAAGTGCCGCATGCAACCACCGTTGTCGTCGAGCAGTTCGAAGAAGGAGCCCGGCTCACCCGCATCGCCGCCACCATCTATTGCGAGCGGGACGGCCAAAAGCGAATCCTGGTGGGCAAGCAGGGGCAGATGCTGAAGACCATCGGCACCACCGCTCGTCAGCACATCGAAAAAATGGTGGGTACGCGCGTCTATCTCGAATTATTCGTAAAGGTACGCCCTGACTGGCGTGAGTCGCACGCCTTCGTCGAGGACCTGGACTGGCGCCGGCAATTGGAACGCCTGGCCGGTCCGGGGTAGGATGCTTGCAGAGCAAACTTTTGGGAAGGGGCCAGAATGCAATCGGACGATTCGGGTCATGATTTTGATGCCGATAAACTAGTCTTGAAGTTGAACGTCAAATTGGCCGCCGATCGCAAGGCGGTGGATCACGTCGTGCACGCCATCATGCAGGTCGTCCGCAAGATGGAGTGTGCCCCCGAAACCGAAGATGCCGTCGAGCTGGCGTTGACGGAGGCCCTGGCGAATGCCATTGTCCATGGCGCCCAGTCCGACCCTTCCAAAAGCATCGAATGTGATGTCGCCTGCGACCAGCACGGCGACCTGCTGATCGTGGTCCGGGACCCGGGCAAGGGTTTTGATCCCTCCGCTATCCCCAGCCCCGTGGTCGGCCAGAACATTTATTCCGACCATGGCCGCGGTATTTTCCTCATCAATCAACTCATGGACGAAGTGAAGTTTCACAAGAACGGGACTGAAATCCGCATGATCAAGCGCCTAAAGCCCGACTCCAAATAACCACCGAACGCTTTCCTTTGTGTACCTTCCTGTCCTCAGCGGTTCAATGCTTTTCTCTGCGTTCTCTTCGCCTTCCTCTGCGAACTCTGCGATTTAAAGCTTTTTCGCGCAGCTCTACTCCTTAGCCGCGATCCCCAAAGTCTTCATCTTCCGGTAAAGATGGCTGCGCTCGAGGCCGAGCACTTCCGCCGTGCGGCTGACGTTGCCATGGTTCTCGTCAAGTTTCTTCAGAATGTAATCCCGCTCATACGCCGCCCGCGCCTGATGCAGGGTTGAGAATTCTGCCCCCGCAGCCCGCCGGCTGCCATCGCGATGCACCAAAGGCGGCAGATGTTTGCGCTCGAACCGCATCGTCGTCGGATTCATAATCACGATGCGCTCGATCACATTGCGCAATTCCCGCACATTGCCCGGCCAGGAATACCGCATCAGGATCTCAATGCAGTCCTCTGTGATCTCCCGCGAACGCCGTCCGTAGGTCGCCGAAAACTCCTTCAGAAAGTGCCGCGCCAGTAGCGGCACATCCTCCTTGCGTTCGCGCAAAGGAGGCACCGAGAAGGGAATCACGTTCAACCGGTAAAACAAATCCTCGCGAAAGTTTCCCCTGGAGATTTCCTCCTCCAAATCCTTATTAGTCGAAGCAATCACCCGCGCATCCACCGTGATTGCCTCGTCACTTCCGACGGGAACAAATCGTTGCTCCTCCAGCGTTCGCAGCACCTTGGACTGTGTCTTCAGGCTCATGTCCCCAATTTCATCGAGAAATAGCGTCCCCCCATGGGCCTTCTGAAACGTGCCCTCTTTGTCGACGGTCGCACCAGGAAATGATCCTTTCCGGTGTCCAAACAGTTCGCTCTCGATGAGATCCTCTGGAATGGCAGCGCAATTCACTTCCACAAACATTTCATCCTTGCGCAGGCTTTGCCCATGGATGGCGTGTGCCACCAGCTCCTTGCCCGTCCCCGACTCGCCGTAAATGAGCACGCGTCCATTGGTGGGTGCCATCAACTGAATCTGCTGGCGCAACGCTTTCATGGGGACGCTCTCACCCACAATCACGCTCTTTGGAACTAGTTGCTTTTTCAGATCGCGGTTTTCCGCCCGCAAACGCTTGGCGTCGATCGCGTGCTTGATCAGAATGAGGGTCTTGTCGATCGAAAGCGGCTTCTCCAGAAAATCATATGCTCCGAGTTTCGTAGCCCGAACCGCCGTCTCGATGGTTCCGTGTCCGGAAATCATGATGACCTCCGGAGCGTTGTCCAGTTCGCGAATCTTCTCCAGAGTCTCGAGCCCATCAATTCCCGGCAGCCACACATCCAGCAGCACCACATCGAAAGTCTGCTTGTGCAGGGTCTCGAGGCAAGACTCTCCACTCTCCGCTTGCAGCGCCGCGTAGCCTTCGTCCTCCAGCACGCCTTTCAGTGACCGCCGGATGCTGGCCTCGTCGTCCACAATCAGGATGTTATGCATGTTGGCTGATGACAGGAGGGCTCACCACTTCGCTGACCACCGGCAATTCAACCACAAACTTGGTTCCCATCGGTCGATTCTCCTCCACCCGGATCGATCCATGATGATCTTCAACAATGCGGCTGACAATCGCCAATCCCAGCCCGGTTCCACGTTTCTTGGTGGAGAAGTACGGTAGAAACAGTCGCTCCTTTAGTTCCTGCGTAACTCCGTGGCCCGTGTCGGCCACCGTGATCTCCACCGCCTCGCGGCTGGCCACCAGCGTCGTCGAGATCTGAATCTCCCGAAAGATCACATCCTGCATGGCTTCGGCCGCGTTATCCACCAGGTTCGCCAGCGCCCGCCGAATCGCGTCCCCGTCCGCCATCACCTCCGGCAGGCTGGGCGACAGCGAGGTTCGCACGCGAATATCGTCCAACCTTCCATTAAACATGGCCAAAGCGCTTTCCACGATGGAGTTGATATTGGCCGGCCGGGGCTGGGCCGTGGGAAAGCGCGCCAGCGTCGCGAATTCATCCACCAGCGTGCGCACGGTTTCGACCGCCCCTGCGATCGTCTCCGCACAACTGTGGATCACCTCCAGCGACGCCGCGTCCAAAACCGTACTCTTTCCCAGATGACGGCGAATACGCTCCGCGGAAAGCGCGATCGGGGTCAGCGGATTCTTGATCTCATGCGCCACCCTTCGTGCCACTTCCCGCCACGCCGCCTGTTTTTGTGCTTTCAGCAGGTCCGATAAATCCTCAAACACCAGCACGTACCCCAACCCCTGCCCGCCATGCTTGAGTGCCGCCACGGTAATAGCGACGTTCAGCGTAGCGTGCTGGACATCCATTTCCATCTGCGTGGTGGTTGTCCCCATGCGATCTGCCCGGCGTAGCAGAGGTTCCAGACTCTCTATCACCGGATCACTGAACACCTCGCGCAATGGCGCTCCAATCAGCACTTCCGGAATTCCAGATTCCCTGTCACTGCGGTGAAACAATCGCAGCAGAGCGTAGTTCACGTGCGTGATCTCGTGGGCGATGTTCAGCGACAGCACCCCATTCGGAATGTTCTCCAGAATGGTTTCCATGTGGCGGCGGCGTTGTTCCAACGCAACGTTCGCGCCACTCAGCTCACGGCTGGACGCTTCAATCTGCCGCCGGCTGGATTCCAATTCTCCGGCCATTCGATTGAAAGACTGAACCAGGTCCCCAATCTCGTCCGCCGCCTGCACTTCTACTCGATAATCCAGCCGTCCGCGGGAAATCTCCTGCATCGCCTCGGCCAGGGCCACCACTGGACGCGTCACCAGCTTTGAAAGGAACAGTGCCAGCCAGGTCGTGGCAAAAAGCACCACCACGGTTAGCAGCAGCAAAACCGCCATATAGGTGCGCCGCACCAGCCTGCGTCCACGCGCCAATTCCAGATACCGCTGCTGGCTGGCCTCGATCTGCCGTACCGTTTCCGAAAAGTTCTTGGGCAAAGGCATGGCCACCAGGATCACGTCGTGGTCGTCCGCCGGCGCGCTGCCCAGAATATATTCCGTGTTCTCCCACACAAATGGCGCTGGTGCACTGGATAGCAGAAATCCCTTCGGCAGATTGGTCTTAAGTGACTCCCAATCCGTCGGCGCTCCGAAACTGGTTTTCGCGTCCCCCTGGTCGAGGACAACTGCGAATCCGCCCTGCAACGTGGATTCGTGACGCCGCAACTCCTCCCTGATCGCCACCAGGTTATCCGCGGCCAACGCCCGCTGCATCTCGGGCCGGGCGGCAATCGAAACCGCTTCCGCGCGTGCGTTCTGGGCCGCATACTGCGAAAGCAGCGTCGCCATGGTCGCTGTGTCGTGCCGCACTTCCTCCACCGGCGTTGAAAACCACTTGTCAATCGAGCGGTTCATCAGTACATAGGCGAAGAAAAACATCCCAATGACCGGCAGGAACGAGAGCAACAAGCTGCCGACTACTAGCCGCGTGCGGAACTTCGATCCCAACACTCCTAGCCGTCTCTCGGCAAACAGCTTCAAGACGTTGCGGACCAGAACGAATGTCAGAACTACAAACAGAACAAAAATGAGCACGGCCAGCGAAGCGAAGAACAACAGTTGCTGGTTGGTGTCTGGCTTTACCGGCAGGTCGAGCGAAGTCAGGGCGAACAGGATTCCGACCAGCAGAACCAGGCCCAGCCCCACCGGAATAATAATCCGCTTCCGGCTGGGAGGCTTCTCATCCGGACGCATTGGAGTCGAGGAAGTCACAGCCCTGAATCCCACATTATAAGCCGAGCGCGAGTCGATCCATCATGCAGCCGCGGGCGTCCTCGCGAGCCTGCCCTGAGCGAAGCTCTACATCGGTATATTGCGTCCACCAAATCTCCCGACCCCGAAACGGCTGGGCCCATCGCCTCCTCCGTCGCTCCTTGAACTTACCGAAGTTCATGGCCCCGTACCGCCGTTGACCTCACAAACCCGCGTTTGGCGTGCACTCCACGCGCCGTAAACGACTGACGCTTCTGCCCCACGCGGTACAGGTACCAAAGTTACTCGCGCAGTAACGCCTCCGCGTTGACAATTTATGTCAACGCGAAACACGCTGCCGATTCTCCCTGCACTAGCTGCTGTGCTTCGCGTGGGCCGCGCCAGGGCGCTGGTCATTTCTCGGTTGCTCGGATAGGAGATCGAAGTATGTCTCAACGGCTGGGCGACCTTCTCGTTAAAGAGAAGATCGTTACCCCAGAGCAGTTGGAGCAGGCAGTCAAAGTCCAGAAGGAGAACAACACCCGTCTGGGTGCTGCCCTGGTCAAGCTCGGCTTCCTCAGCGACGAGGATGTCACCAACTTCCTTTCCCGTCAGTACGGCGTTCCCGCAATTAATCTTTCCTATTTCGAGATCGATCCTTCCGTCGTCAAGTTAATTCCCTACGAGACTGCCAAGCGCTACCAGATTCTGCCGCTGAGCCGCGTCGGCGCTTCGCTCACCATCGCTATGGTCGACCCCACCAACGTGTTCGCCATGGACGATATCAAGTTCATGACTGGTTTCAACATTGAACCGGTCGTCGCTTCGGAAAGCTCGATTCTCGAGGGCATCGACAAGGCCTATGGCACCAGCAAAGAAGAAGACCTCGAACAAGTGATGCAGTCCATGACCGACATGGACGAGGCCGACGTCGAACTGCAAGCCGACCAGGAAGAACTCGGTCTGGCCGACCTCGAACGAGCTGCCGACGAAGCTCCCATCGTGAAGTTGGTCAACCTCATCCTTACGGACGCCGTAAAGCGCGGTGCCAGCGACATCCACATCGAGCCTTACGAGAAAGAGCTTCGGGTCCGCTTCCGTATTGACGGTGTCCTGCAAGGCATCATGACCCCGCCTCTGAAGTTGAAGGACGCGATTACCTCCCGCATGAAAATCATGTCGAAGCTCGACATCAGCGAAAAGCGCCTCCCGCAGGACGGCCGCATCATGCTGAAGATGAATATCGGAGGACGCAAGAAGCAACTCGATTTTCGCGTCAGTACTCTGCCTACGCTGTGGGGCGAAAAAATTGTGCTTCGCCTGCTCGACAAAGAGAACCTGCGTCTCGACATGACCAAGCTCGGCTTCGAACCCGAATCGCTGGTCAAGTTCGAAAAGGCCATTCTCAAACCTTACGGCATGGTGCTGGTCACCGGGCCCACCGGATCGGGCAAGACCAATACCCTTTACTCTTCCATCTCCACGCTCAACAAACCCGATACCAACATCATGACCGCCGAGGATCCGGTCGAGTTCCAGTTGGCCGGTGTCAACCAGGTGCAGATGAAAGAGCAGATCGGCCTCAATTTCGCGGCCTCCTTGCGCGCCTTTCTGCGCCAGGACCCCAACATCATTCTGGTGGGCGAAATTCGCGACTTTGAGACCGCCGAAATCGCCATTAAAGCCGCCCTCACCGGACACTTGGTTCTTTCCACGCTGCACACCAACGGCGCTCCCGAGACCATCACCCGTCTCATGAATATGGGCATTGAGCCTTTCCTGGTCGCCACTTCGGTTCACCTCATCTGCGCTCAACGCCTGGTGCGCCGCATTTGCAAGGAATGTACGGCGCCCGTGGAGGTCCCGCGCCAGACCCTCCTCGAAGAGGGTTATACCCCTGAGGAAGTGGACACCGTCAAAATCCAGAAGGGCAAAGGCTGCGGCGTCTGCAACAACACCGGATACAAGGGACGCTGCGGTTTATACGAAGTCATGGAAGTCGACGACGAAATCAGGGAACTGGTTTTGGTCGGTGCTTCCGCGGTTGAACTCAAGAAGAAGGCAATCGAGCGCGGCATGATCACGCTGCGCCGCAGCGGGCTCATTAAGGTTGCGGCCGGCATGACCACGCTCGAAGAAGTGGCCCGCGAGACCATTCACTAGATTCGGAACACGAAGGGAAACAAAATGGCGCTCTCGTTAAGCGATCTGTTGAAGAGAATGTTGGAAATGAGTGGTAGCGATCTTCACCTCACCACCAATTCGCCCCCGCAAATCCGTGTCCACGGACACCTTGTCCCTCTGGACCTTCCCCAAATGACGCCCGCGGAAACCAAGCAGCTCGCCTACAGCGTGATGACCGACTCCCAGAAGCACCGTTTTGAGGAAAACCTCGAACTCGACTTCTCTTTCGGATTGAAAGGCCTGGCCCGCTTCCGCGCCAACGTCTTCAATCAGCGCGGCGCCACTTCCGCCGTCTTCCGCTTGATCCCATTTGAGATCAAGTCCTTCAACCAACTGGGGTTGCCGGCCGTAGTCAGCAAGATGTGCGACAAGCCCCGCGGTCTGGTGCTGGTCACGGGGCCCACCGGCTCTGGCAAGTCCACCACCCTGGCCGCCATGATTGACAAGATCAATACCGAGCGCCACGACCACATCCTGACCATCGAAGACCCCATCGAATTCGTCCACATGAACAAGAATTGCGTGGTCAACCAGCGCGAGCTGCACGCCGACACCAAGAGCTTCGCCGACGCGCTGCGCGCCGCCCTCCGTGAAGACCCGGACGTCGTCCTCATCGGCGAAATGCGCGATCTCGAAACCATCGAATCCGCGCTGCGCATCGCCGAAACCGGGCACTTGACTTTCGGCACGCTGCACACCAACTCCGCGTCCTCCACCATTAACCGAATCATCGACGTCTTCCCGGCCCACCAGCAACCCCAGATTCGGGCCCAGTTATCGCTGGTGCTCGAGGGCATCATGTGCCAGACCTTACTGCCTAAGTCCGACGGCAAAGGCCGCGCCATGTGCATGGAAATCCTGGTGCCCAACGCGGCGGTCCGCAACCTCATTCGCGAAGACAAGATTCACCAGATTTATTCCTCCATGCAATCCGGACAGGACAAGTTCGGCATGCAGACTTTCAACCAGGCCCTGGCCACCGCCTATTTCCAGAAGCTAATCACCTTGGAGATGGCCATGAGCCGTTCCAGCAACCAGGACGAATTAACCGAAATGATCAATCGCGGCGCCACTCTGCTGAACCGCAATCAGCCAGCCCCCGCCCTGGCAAAAGGGGCCGCGCCGGGCAAGCGGTAAGCCAAGGATCAAGGGATTGGAAACACCAGAATGCAGTCTGCAAGCAGGGAATCCGGAGCACAAGCTAGTCGCCCCGGGCACAACACATAACGCAGCCAAGCGAGGTTAACATGCCAGTTTTTACTTTTTCGGGAAAGAACGAAACCGGAGAGAAAATCACCGGGGAACGAGTTGCCACCAACAAGCAGGCTCTGGCCACGCAGTTGCGCCGGGAACGAATCACTGCCGGCGCCATTCGTGAAAAAGGCAAAGAGTTTGCCATGCCGACATTCGGCTCCGGTCGCATCAAGGTGAAGGAGATTGCCATCTTCTTCCGCCAGTTCTCCGTCATGATCGACGCCGGCCTGCCGCTGGTGCAATGTCTGGAGATTCTGGCTGCCAACCAGGAGAACCAGGCGTTTCAGAAGACCCTGACCGGAGTGCGCACCACCGTGGAAGGTGGCGCGACCCTGGCCAATGCCATGCGCCAGTTTCCCAAGGTCTTCGATGATCTGACCACCAACATGATCGAAGCCGGCGAAACCGGCGGTATTCTTGACATCATTCTCCAGCGGCTTGCCCTCTACGTTGAGAAAGCCGTAAAGCTGCGCGCGGCGGTGAAGTCCGCCCTCATCTACCCGGTCTCGGTAGTCTCGCTGGCCTTCCTCATCGTCGGCGCCCTGCTCAAGTGGGTGGTCCCCATCTTTGCCAACCTGTTCGTTGGTTTGGGCGTGGCTTTGCCCCTGCCCACGCGCATCGTAATTGGGCTCAGCGGTTTCGTCGGCCAGTTCTGGTGGTTCTTCATCCTAGGTATCGGTGGTCTGATCTTCGGGGTCAAAGAGATGCGCAAGCACGAGCGCGCCGCTTACTACATGGATTGGTGTTTGCTCAAGCTGCCGGTGCTCGGCCTGCTGCTGCGTAAGATTGCCGTGGCCCGCTTCACCCGGACGCTCGGTACCCTGATCACCTCGGGTGTGCCCATCCTGGAAGGCCTGGGCATCACCGCCCGCACCTCCGGCAACAAGGTGCTGGAAGCAGCCCTTATGAAAGTGCGCAAGGCCATCGAAGAAGGCCGCACCATCGTCGATCCCCTGCGCGAATGCGGCGTATTTCCCAACATGGTGACCCAGATGATCGGCGTGGGCGAAGCTACCGGCGCCATGGACTCCATGCTGCAAAAAATTGCCGACTTCTACGAGGATGAAGTCGACGCTGCCACCAAAGACATGCTGGCCATGCTGGAACCCATCATCATCGGCCTGCTCGGCATCATGATCGGCGGCATCGTCATTTCGCTGTATATGCCGCTGTTCTCGATGATCGCCAAACTGGCGGGATAGGCGCCCAAGCGATTCGAGGCCGCGCGGGGGGAACGGAAACATCCGCTCCTTCCGCTGCCGGCCTCTGGCCGCTCACTTCTGGCGATATATAGGGACGGAATGCATTCCATATTCGATCAGCGGCAATGGCTGGCATGGCTGGTGAAGGTCCGAATCCTGGTCCTGACTTGCCTGCTCGGCATTGAGCTGGCCATCGCCCAGCTCACCCCCAGTGCCTTCCCCCTGCGCCTGTTCGTCAACGCCATCCTGCTGTGGTATGCCATCGCGATTTTCTACATCCTGCTGCTGAATTTCTGGCAGGAATATCGCATCCAATCGCTGCTTCAGGTGCTCACCGATCTCGGACTGGTCAGCCTGGTCATTTACGCCACCGGTGGTATTGACAGCTCCTTTAATTTCCTCTATCCCCTGGTCATTATTGTGGCCTGCATTCTGCTGCCCCGCACCTGGGCGTTCCTCACCGCGGCGCTGGCCTTCATTCTTTACGGAACCGTCCTCGAACTCACCTACTTCGAAGTCGTTCCTTCGTATTCCACTACCCACCCGGAATTGAAGTCCCTGCAAGCCATCATCTTTGTGAACTTGGTCGGCTACCTGGCGGTCGCCTACCTCGCCGGACAGTTGGCCACCAAGCTTCGCCAGGTCGACGTCAAGCTCAAGCACACCAGTGGCGCTCTTGAAGACCTGCAGGCTCTCCACGAAAACATCATTCAATCCATCACCGGCGGCCTCATCACCACCGGCCTCGATGGCCATATCACCGTGGTCAACACCGCCGCCCAGAAACTGTTGGAGCGCCCCCAGGACGGCCTGCTGGGCCAGCCCGTCAACCGGCTCTTTCTCGATCCCCTCCCCCAGGTCGAGTCCGAGCGCGCTCACGCCGAAGTGCGCCTCCTTGCTCCTAACGGTTATCGCAAGACTTTCCGCGTACAGGTTTCGGCGCTTGTCGTTCCGGAAAAAGGCACACTGGGATACGTTTACACCTTCGACGATCTCACCGAGGTCCGCCGCCTGGAGCGCGAAGTCCGCATGCAGGACCGCCTGGCCGCCGTGGGTCGCCTGGCTGCCGCCATTGCCCATGAAATCCGCAATCCTCTGACTTCCATCGCCGGCTCGGTGAGCCTTTTGTCTGGCATTCCCGAGCTCAACCAGGAACATCGTCAGCTTCTGCAGATCGTGACTCGCGAGTCCGAGCGCCTCAACCACATCATCACCGACTTCCTCGGATACTCGCGTGGCAAGCAATATCAATTCAAGAGAGTTGATTTGCTCCCGCTGCTCGAAGACACGCTTACCCTGCTCGAACATCGCCTTTCCGCTCAGAACAGCGCCATCCGTGTCGAGCGGAAGTATCCATTGACCGAGGCCTGGACGCTGGCCGATGGCGACAAGATCAAACAGGTGTTTTGGAACTTTTGTGAGAACGCCCTGCGCGCTATGGGGGATAGCGGCACCCTTACCGTTTCCGTGGAAACCTCCGGAGACGACTGGCAGGTCAACTTCGCCGATACCGGTCCGGGCATGAGCCCGCAGTTGATCGAGAAAATCTTCGAGCCCTTCCAGTCCCAGTTCGAGGGCGGTACCGGCCTCGGCCTGGCCATCGTCTATCAGATCGTCCAGGCCCACGAAGGCAAAGTCTGGGCCCGCTCCAAAGTCGGCCAGGGCAGCGTCTTCGTTCTGAAATTGCGGCGTCTCACGGAAACCATGTCGGCCCTGCAACCGCACACCATCGAAGCTGCTTCCGTCGTTGCGGCAGCAGGAGGTGCGCGTGGGTAACATCCTGGTCTGCGATGACGAGCGCTCCATCTGCGAAATGCTGGATATCGCCCTGCGCCGCGATGGCCACAAAGTCGAAACCGTAAACTCCGGTGACGTGGCCAAACGGAAACTCGACGGCGCCCTCTACGACGTGGTCATCACCGACATCAAAATGCCGCGCACCGACGGCATCGAAGTCCTCCGCCACGCCCATCAGGTCTCGCCCGACTCCGCCGTCATCCTGATCACCGCGGTGGACGACTACGAAGCCGCCGTCGAAGCCGTCAAGGCCGGCGGGGCCACCGACTACATCCGCAAATCTCCCGGCCTGGTGGATGAGATCAAACTGGCTATCAACCGCGCCCTCGAAAAAATGGCGCTCAGCCGCCAGAATTTTGCCTTCAAACGCGACGCCAACACCCGTAATTCCCTAGACAACATCGTCGGCGTCAGCGCCGCCATGGAAAAGCTCAAACAGACCATTCGCACCGTGGCTTCCACCCAGAGCACGGTGCTTATCTACGGCGAAAGCGGCACTGGCAAAGAACTGGTCGCCCGCGCCGTGCACGTTTGTTCTCCCCGGGCCGCCGAGCCTTTCGTTTCCATCAACTGCGGTGCGTTCCCGGAAACCCTCCTCGAAAGCGAGCTGTTCGGCTACGTCAAGGGCGCATTCACCGGAGCCAATCAGAACAAGCGCGGCCTCTTTGAAGTCGCCGATCAGGGCACCATCTTCCTCGACGAAATCAGTGAGATGTCCCTCACCATGCAGGTCAAGCTGCTGCGCGTCTTACAGGAGCGCAGCGTGCGTCCGGTTGGCGGTACTAGCGAGATTCCCATTGACGTTCGCGTGATCGCCGCCACCAACCGCGATCTCGACAAACTGGTCGCCGAGAACAGCTTTCGCGAAGACCTCTACTATCGCCTGAATGTGATTCCGGTTTCCGCCCCGCCTCTGCGCGAACGCCGCGAGGACATTCCGCTGCTGGTCAACCATTTCCTGAAGAAATATGCTCCCGCCGCCGGCAAGAGTATTATTCGGGTTGATTGTTCCTCGCTCGAAGCCCTGTCCGCCTATGAATGGCCGGGCAACGTCCGCCAGCTGGAAAACACGATTGAACGCGCTGTCGCCCTCGAAACCGGCGAAGAACTGCATGTGGAGATCCCCGTCGAGAGGGCCAAAGCCCGCGCCGCCGCCGCTGGAGTCGGCATGCACGGCACTATCGCAACCGGCTCGGTGCTGCCCGACGGCATGGACATGGAAAAATACGTGGCCGATATCGAAGTCTCGCTGCTGAAGTCGGCCCTCGCCCAATCCAACGGTGTCCAGACCCGCGCCGCCGACCTGCTAAAGATTTCCTACCGCTCTTTCCGCCACTTGATGAAGAAGTATGAACTCTAGCATTCAGCACTCAGCATTCAGCACTTGGCATTTAGCACTTAGCATTTGGTAGGCAACATCTGGTTTTGAAGCAGGAGCTTGCATCACTGGTGGCGTGCCAAATGCCAAGTTCTAAGTGCTGAATGCTGACACCTGATAGCTAGCTTTTCTTCAACTGTTGCTTCCATCCCAAAACCCTGGCCTTGTTGCCTTCCGCCTCGGCCTCCGGAATCATGCCTTTCTGCTGATACAGCACCGACAAACTGGTATGCGCCAGAATGTCCTCCGGATCCAGTTCCGCCAGCCGTTTGGCGACCACAATCGCCTCATCCAGCCGGTTCAAGTCCCCCAGCACTCGCGCCATGCCGTGCATGGCCTCGGTGAATGCCGGGTCCGCCGCCAGGCATTTCTCATACTCCGCCAACGCGCGCTCCGGATGCCCCTCCGCCACCAGATCGAGCGCAGCATAGTAATGGTCTTCAGCTTTTCGATGGAAATTGTCGTCGGCCATGCCCTCCCGATTCTAAGGCACCAACCCAATTCGCGCATCAGTCCTGTTCTCCTCTGTGTGCCCCTGTGTCCTCTGTGGTTAACGCCGTAGGTTTTCCCGGCGAACTCGGCGGTGAATGTTTTTGCCTTCCCCCGCCGTCGGTTTTCTCTGTGTCTCTGTGGTGAATGGTTTGGACTTGTTATCATGTCCCCATGCGCTACATGATCCGCTTCCTATGGAACGCCACCCGCGGACACCACCTCGCCCCCTGGCGCAGCCCGTATTTATTGTGGAGAATCGAAACCTACACCGGCGTGAAGATGCACCAGATCGGTCTGCTGGAATTCTGGGAATTTACCTGGCGGGAGCGCAAACAGCTTTGGCGCTTCTTGAAGTGGACTGGAGAAATGGAGCGCTACGCGAATCCCAAAGCACGATTGTCATCCTGAGCGAGCGACTTTGCGAAGCGAAGAGCCTGCCCTGAGCGAACTCCGAGTATCAACGAGGGGAAGTCGAATGGGACCCGGGCGGGCCGCGCGATGCGCCGCGTTCTTTGCGGCGCAATAATCGCGCGCTTGGCTCGCATTCTTATCTTGCTGCCGCCGCCGCGCCTTCAATCAGAATACTGACTTCGCTGCCTTTGCCCGAGCCAATCAGCTGCGCCGCCGCCGCCCGGTTGGCGGCAATCTCCAGATACCCCATGCTCCCCAGAATGCCAAACACTTCGTTGGGCATGCCTTCGGCATAGTTGCTGCGAATTTCCGTAATTTCGGTCTTGCCAATCACCATTTTGAACGCTGGCGGAGTCGCCTGGAACAGCATGGGCACATCCTGCCGCGTGAAGTTGGTCACCAGATTGCCAAAGCGATCGACTTTCAGCACCACTCCGCGCAGCGTGCGGCCGTCCGCGGCCTTGGGTTTGGGCGCGTTGAAGCGCGCGTAATCCGATATCTCGTCGCCAAACTTCCCCGAGTCCACGCCCTTCGCCAGCCAGCCTGCCACCGGCGCAAAAACATCGCGGCCATGAAAAGTATTGCTCACCGGCTGCATAAAATAATGTTCTCCGGTGATGTGCCGCACTCGAATCCGTTCCTCGCGCGCATACACCAGTGACAGCACTCCGTTGTCGGGCGCCACGAAGAAGTGCTTTTCGTTCGAAACCAGAATCGGCCGCCGCGCCGTACCCACGCCCGGGTCCACCACCACGACGTGAATCGTCCCCAAAGGGAAGTAGGCATACGATTGCGCGATGGCCAGCGCCCCGTCGAGCACGTCAAAGGCCTGCACCGAATGGCAGATGTCCACAATCTGCGCCTGCGGGGCGATATTAAGAATGACGCCCTTCATGGTGCCCACAAAGTGGTCGTTGATTCCGAAGTCGCTGGTCAGGGTAACAATCGGCCGGTTCGCCACGCTTGCCTCGCAGCGGGAGACAGAACTCTCCCAATGTGGCGAAAGTAACCTGTAGGACAGCTAGAGTCAAGGCACGTAGGTAATCCGACCACGGAGGAGGGTTGACGGAAGGTTGCCGCCGAAGGACGACCGGCGCTCCTTGTAGCCAACGACCAACGACGAACGACCAACGACCGCCCTACTGAATCTCGATATTCCCCGATCCCGTATCCACTTCCACCGGCACTCCGCCGCCATTCACCTTGCCGCGCAACTCTCTTTTCCCCATCGTGCCCTGCACGGTCACCGGCTGGCTCACGGAGATCGATCCCGAACTGGTATGTGCGTCCAAATCAAACCCCGCCGCGGACGCCAGCTTCAAATGGATGCCGCCCGAGCCGCTGTGCACCGTCCACGATCCCGTCGGATCGCCCTCCGCAGTAATGGTCCCGCTGCCCGCCGTCGCCTCGAGCGTCCCCTTTACGCCGCGCAGCTCCATGCCGCCCGACCCGGTTTCGGCCCGCACCGCTCCCGGCGCCGTCTGCCCCAGCGTGATGTGCCCGCTGCCGGTGTGGCCTTCAAATCCTCCGCCAACATCGTTTGCGTGGATCGACCCACTCCCCGTCCGTGCCCGCACATTCCCCTTCACCCGGTCAATCTCCACATCGCCCGACCCGGTCTCCGCCCGCACCGTGTTGCCGATGTCGGAAATCTTCAACCCGCCCGACCCCGTCTGGATTTCAATCTCACGTTGCAGGCCCTCGATCGTCTGACCTCCCGACCCGGTACGAGAACGCAATTGCGTCTCCGCGGGAACCACCAGGTCGTAGCTGATGGAAACGTTGTGAAACAGTTCCGAATCGTCGCTGTGGCCAATGCGGATGTCATTGCCACTCTGCTGAATCGGAGGGTTCTTCTCAATCTCCTGCACCTTTCGCTCGCCATCGCCTCCAAACCAGTTCGTAACCTTGATATGGGCGCTGATCTCCACTTGGCTGGAACTTCCCGTGCGCACGTGTACGCTCCCCGACCCAGTCGTGAGGTCGATGTTGGCCGGGCCGGTCACCGTCAGCGTCCGCTGAAACGACCCCTCCGCCGATGCCGCCGCCGGCAGCGCTTGCAGACAAACCAACAAAACCGCCAGGCCGCTGATCAGATGTAGAGCAGAGCTTCTTTTCGTTTTCATCGTCGCCTCTCGAACCTCAATGAATCCTGACATCTCCCGACCCGGTACGCACCAGCAATTCCGGCCCGCCACCCGAAACCTTGCCCCGAATCTCATGTTGCGCCCGCCGCAGATCACCTTGAATTGTCATCGTCACCGGACGGTCCACCGTCACGCTTCCCGATCCCGCGGTCGCGTCCAAATCAAAGCTTGCCCCCGAAGGCAACTCGAGATCCACGTTGCCGGAACTGGTTCTGATTTCCCATCTCCCGCTGTTCACACCCTGAATCGTCATATCGCCACTGCCCGAATGCGCGTCCAGCATCCCGTTCACTCCGCGCAATTCAACGTTGCCCGACCCGGTGTGCACGCGCACATCGCCCTTGCTTTTCTCATCCGCGCGAATGTCGCCGCTCCCAGCCTCGGCACTGAACGGCCCGGAAATCTCGCGTGCCTCCACATTCCCCGACCCAGTACGCACCTGGATTTCGCCGCTGATGTCCTCCAATCGCATGTCTCCCGACCCGCTCTCCAGCTTCAGATTGCTGCGCAGTCCTACCATGCGCTGGTCGCCGGATCCGCTGTGCGTCGTCACCGTGGTATCTGCCGGCGCGGTGATTTCATAATCCACCGAGATGTCATGAGCATTGATATAGTCAATGTGAATGCTGTTGCCGCTCTGCTGAATCGGAGGGTTCTTCTCGATCTCGCTGACTTCCGACTGCCGCCCTCCACTAAACCAGCGGTCGCCCACGTGAATCCTGCCGCGCACCGTCACCGTTCCCGCCGGCCCGCTACGCACCGTGACGTCTCCCGATCGCGTCAGCACCTGCAAGTCCACCGCACCGCTGACCGGGTAGGTCCGCTCAAACGAGCCTTGCACAGACGCGGCCGCCGCCACGGTCATCGCCGCCACGCTGACCATCAATGCGACTAAACGAAAGGTTTTTCTCATGTCCATCCTCCTGGCTTACCGCTGCAATAGACGCACCAGACAATCAATTGTGAGTAGCAAATCTCCCAGGTGTTCCTCTGTGCGCCCTGTGGTAAAGGCCTTCCTTTGCGCGCCTTCGTGTCCTTTGTGGTTCAAGCTTTTTCCCGCCCCAAAAACCAAAGGCACGGATTCCCATCCGTGCCTTCGCACTATTGAGCCATTTCCATAAAGCCAGCTACTGCAACACCACCTGATCGCCTTCCTTCAAACCGCTGAGCAACTCGGTCTTTGCACCGTTCGATATGCCAATATTGACTGCCAGCTTCTTCTTGCCATCCTTTGCCTTCGAGTCTGGTATCTCGACCGAGGCCTTCTTGTCTTTGTCGTACAGGATGGCGCCTTCCGGAATCTGCAACACATTCTTATGCTCTTCCAGAATGATCTCGGCGTTCGCCGTCATCTCAGCCTTCAACTCGCCGCCCGGGTTGTTGATGGACACGCGCACTTCGAACGTGGTCACGTTGTCCTTCTCCACCCCCATCGGCGATATCTTGGTCACCTTGCCGAAGAAAGTCTTGTCCTTGAACGACTCCACTTTGATCCGCGCCGGCTGTCCCAAATACACCTTGCCGATATCGCTCTCGTCCACTTTGCCCTTGACGTAGACTTCGCTGGTGTCGCCCAGCGTCATTACCAGCGTGGCGCCGGAACCCAACACCAGGATCGAACTCACCGCATCGCCCATTTGTACGTCGCGCGACAGCACAATCCCATCCAGCGGGGAAGTGATGTCGGTATAGCTGAGCTGTTCTTCCAGTTGCTTGAGATTTGCCTGGTCCCGTGTTTTTTCCGCTTGGGACTGCGCGATTTTTGCCTTCAAAACCGCCATTTGCGCCTTGGCGACGTTCTGCTTGTTGAGCGCCATCTTGTAATTCCGGTCGGCATCGTCCAGCGCCTGCGCTGAAACCACGCCGTCCTTCGCCATCTCCGTATTGCGGTCATACTGGCGCTTCAACAACGGCACATCCGGTCCCTCGGCATCCACTTTGGCCCGCTCGTAATCGGCCTGCGAGCTCGAAAGATTCGCCTCAGCCGCCAGCAAGGCCGCTCGCGATTGTTCCACCTGCGCCTCGATTTCTACCTTGTCCAACTGCGCCAGTAGTTGACCCTTCTTCACCGTGTCGCCGTAGTCCACCAGCAGTTTTTTCACAATTCCGCTGGCCTTGGACTTCACTTCGACCTTGAGTATCGGTGTTACCTTGCCGGTCGCAACCACGCTCTTGGCCAGGTCGCCCTTCTCCACCTTCGCCAGCTTGGAGGGATCAATCTTGGTGCCGCCCCGGCTGAAAGCCGCCAGTCCGCCCACGAACAACAGCACCACTCCTACCACGCTGCTGATTATGATGATTCGCTTGCGGCGCTTCTTCTTGTTATGACCGTTGCCGTTCACATCCGCCTCCTGCGCTGCCTGTTGGTTATTACGGGGCTAGCCCCGGTTTCGTTCCCTAATTTTTGGTTGGAAATGACACTCCGCAGGTTCTGGCAACCTGCTCAACCCCTTAGACCGCGCAATACCAGAAATGGAAGCAGGAAATCTGACCGCGAATCCGGGATACAAATAGGATCAACTCAGGGGCCATCAAGCTTCCACCGCGTGCCTCCATTCTACAACCAATCGCCTGCCGCAAGAATGTAATACCCCCTTTGGAATGTTAGAATTACCCAATCTATGCTTGCCTATGTGCTGCTGCAGGTGTTCCTCATCCTGCTGCTGGTCGCAGCCAATGCGTTCTTTGCCGCCGCCGAATTCGCTCTGGTGAGCGTCCGCGAAACCCGCATCCAGCAACTCATAGAGTCCCGCCGCGTTGGTGCCCGTATCGTCCAAAAGCTGCACCGTAACCTCGACGAAGTAGTCAACGGCGTTCAACTCGGTATCACCGTAGTCAGCCTGACCCTGGGCTGGATCGGCGAGCCCATCGTCGCTCGCATCGTTGAGGGCCTCCGCTTTATTAATCAGGTTCCCCACGCCGCGGTTTACGCCCACGGCATCGCCCTGGTCATCGCCTTCAGTCTGATCACTTGTCTGCACGTAATCCTCGGCGAATTGGTCCCAAAGTCTCTGGCTTTAGAACGTGGCGAGCAGGTCGCTCTTGCAGTCGCTGCCCCCATGGAAGTTTTCCTCACCCTCACGCGCCCGTTTATTTATTCCATGAGCAAGGCCGCCGGCTTCGTCCTTCGCGTCTTCGGATCACGCAAGCTCCGCCAGGGCCCGGTCCATTCGCCCGACGAACTTAAACTCATCGTCACCGCCAGCCGCCAGTTCGGCCAAATCCCGCCGTCGCAGGAAGAAATGATTCATCGCGCCCTCGAACTCGAAAGCATCACCGTCCGCGAAGTCATGGTCCCGCGTCCCGACATTTTTTCCCTGCCCGGCGACCTCACTCTGGACGAAGCCTTGTCCCGAGTCGTCGAAGAGCAACATTCCCGCGTCCCCATCTACGACCGCCAGAGCGGCCCTGAACACATCATCGGCGTGCTCTATTCCAAAGACCTCATGCGCTGGAGCCGGCTGCGCCTCACGGCCAACCCCGCGCAGCCCATCTCCACCCGCATCTCCAACATGAAGGTCAGCCAGATCATGCGCGATGTTCTGGTCGTCCCCGAAACCAAGGTCCTCACCGAGTTGCTCGAGGAATTTAAAGACCGTAAGCGTCATCTCGCGGTCGTAGTCGACGAGTTCGGTTCCACCGCCGGCGTCATCACCGTCGAAGACATTCTGGAACAGCTGGTGGGCGAGATCGAAGACGAGTTCGACATCGCCCCGCCCGAAACCTCCGTTCTCGCGCAAGACCTTAAACTAGTATTGGAAGCCTCTGCCGGCATTCGCGATCTCGAGTCACAATACGAACTGGTGCTGCCGCGCGACGCCGGCTTCGAAACTCTGGCCGGATTTATGCTCGCGCGCTTGCAAAGAATCCCCAAAGTCAGCGACGCCTTCGACTACGAAGGCCATCGTTTTTCCGTTGAAGAAATGGAAGGCCATCGCATCGCCAAAGTAAAGATCGAAAAACTCGAGCCAGCCGTCATCAAAAACTGAGAACCGGGAACTGACAACCGAGAACTGATTTTGATCCTCCGCTACCTAGCCCTTCGCGCGCTCTACACCCTGCCGGTAGTCTGGCTCGTAGTCTCACTCGTCTTCCTCCTCATCCACTTGGTCCCCGGCGACCCCATCCTGCAAATGCTCGGCGAAGGCGCACCCGCCGCCGACATCCAGGCCGCACGCCACACCTACGGACTCGATGTTCCCCTAGGCCAGCAATATCTCCACTACTGGAGCGGCGTCCTCCACGGCGACTTGGGTCCTTCCTTCCGTTTCAATCAGGGCGTTACCAAACTAATCGCGCAAAGATATCCCTACACCCTGCAATTGACCTTGGCAGCTTTACTGGTGGCCATTCTGCTCTCGATCCCCGCCGGCGTCCGCTCCGCCCGCCGCCGAAATCACTGGGACGACCGTTTGCTGAGCGTCATCAGCCTGTTCGGATTATCATTCCCAAACTTCGCTCTCGGCCCCATCCTTATTCTCCTGTTCTCCATCAAGCTGGGATGGCTGCCCGTCTCCGGTTCTGGAACATTCGCTCACCTGATCCTCCCCGCCATCACCATGGGCGGAGCCCTAGCCGCGATCCTAACCCGAATGGTGCGTACCTCAATGCTGGAAGAACTAGGCCAGGACTACATCCGCACCGCTCGCGCGAAAGGCTTGCCCGAACGCACCGTCGTTTATCACCACGCCCTGAGAAACGCGATGATCCCGGTAATCACCGTCCTGGGCCTCCAATTCGGCGCACTATTAGCCGGAGCCATCGTCACCGAAACTATCTTTTCCTGGCCCGGCATAGGCCGCCTAACCATCCAAGCCATCGGCAACCGCGATTATTATTTAGTGCAAGGCTGTATTCTGGCCATCGGCCTGACCTACGTAGCTGTAAATCTCATGACTGACCTGCTCTATACCGTCGTGAACCCAAGGATCCGTCAATGACCGCCAACATTGGATCAAAGACTGCCGACACCAAAAAAGACGACGGGTGCCCCATCCTTGCGCGTACTTTGCGCAAGGGTGGGATTCCACGGACGCGTCCAGCAACAGCCGGGGTTCTCAGCGTTCTCTGCACGCACTTCTCCGCGTACTCTGCGTTCAAGGTGTTGACTTTCGGTCCTCTTTGCGTCCTCCGCGAAATCAGTTCTTTGCGCCCTTTGCGGTTAAGGTTTTGACGAATGTCCACCCTCCCCATCTCGCTCCAACGCGCAGCCAGCCACAACGCACTAGCCACAACCGGCGCTGCGTTAGTCGCAATCTTCATCATCCTAGCCATCTTCGCCCCGTGGATCTCCCCCCAGGACCCAGCCCACATCGACCTCCCCACGCGCCTCTCGCCGCCCTCCACCGCTCATTGGGCCGGCACTGACGAACTCGGTCGCGACATTCTCTCTCGCCTCATCTACGGTTCCCGAATCTCCATGCTCGTAGGTAGTTCGGTAGTCGCCGCATCGCTAAGCCTCGGCCTCATAATCGGCTCGCTCGCCGGATACTACGGCGGACGCCTCGACCGCTTCATCAACATCGTCGTGATGAACGCCTTCCTCTCGTTCCCCGGCATCCTTCTCGCTATCGCCTTCGTAGCCTTCCGCGGCCCCGGCATCTTTAATCTTGTGCTCGCGCTTTCGCTCGGCGGCTGGGTCGGATACGCCCGCCTCGTCCGTGCTCAGGTCCTGGCCGCCCGCGAGCAAGAATACGTCGAGGCCGCCCGCGCCCTCGGAGCCACCGATCTACGCATCATCGCTCGCCACATCCTCCCTAACATCATTCAGCCAGTTGTTGTGCAGGCTGCTATCGGCATGGCCGGCGCCATTCTCGCCGAAGGAACCATGAGCTTTCTCGGCCTCGGGGTTCCGCCGCCCACCGCCAGTTGGGGATCGATGCTCAACGACAGCCGCTCGCATTTGTTCGACGCGCCCCATCTCGTCCTATTTCCCGCCGCCGCCGTCATGCTCGCCGTGCTCTCGTTCAACTTCATCGGCGACGCCCTCCGTGACTATCTCGACCCGCGTTCCCGCATCGAAGCTGGTCTGTAATCTGTCTCTTGGTTGCTTGCCATTTCTCGAATGCGCCTCAGCGCGAAGAATCCGCTTCAACCCGCCCTCGAAACGCCTCGCGTCAAGGCGTGAGTAGCCCAAATTCCTCCGTTTTCCTCTGTGTTCCTCTGTGCTCCCTGTGCTTAAGCCTTTTTAAGCGCCCATCACGATTTGCTGATATCGCGACACGCCAGCCGTGCCACTTCTCTATCTCAAGTAACAAGAATCATTGCTGGATCCATCCCATCCAATCTGCAAGGAGGGTCGAATCATGATCGCGCGCATCTGGCGGGGCGTCACCCGCGAATCCGACAAAGACACTTACTTCGCCTACTTGCAACAAACCGGCCTGAAGGAATACGCCGCAATCCCCGGCAATCGTGGCGTCTGGACCCTCCGCCGCGTCGCCGAGGGCAAGTGTGAATTCACCCTCATCTCGCTCTGGGACTCCATGGAAGCCATCAAAGCTTTCGCCGGCCCCGATCCTGAAAAAGCCGTGTTCTACCCCGAGGACGGCAAGTTCCTGGTCGAACGAGGTCCCCGTGTCCTGCACTACGAAGTCTTGTCCGCTCCTCCGCGGTAAAGGTTCCACTAGTGACGCATGGCCGCCCAAGGTCTTAAACTGTACGAGAAACTCATGGACCGCCGCGTCTTCCAATTCCTGACTTGGCTCACCTGGCTGGCTCTGCCACTCATCGCCCTGCGTTACTGGCAAGTCTGGGACCAACTACCGCTTCGCATGGCCACCCATTTCAACGCCAACGGCCAGCCCGACGGTTGGATGTCCCGCGACGTCTCCCTATGGTGCGGGCTCGGAGTCACCGCCTTCCTGCTCGTCATCTTTACCGCCGTACTCTTGGTCTGTTACTCGATAAAGACGGTGGACGCGGCCTCTTGGGCCCTGCTCGCCTTCTATTATTTTGTGCTCGGCATCGTCTCGTTCGGAAACTATGCCGTCATCGAATACAACCTCCACGGAACGCCCATCCAGCTTGCGATGCTCCTGTTCCTGACTCCACTGGCTATCCTGATTCTGATTGCAATCGTGCTGGGCACACGGCGCGGCCACCCTCTGGCCACCCAAACCTGGCTCGCGCAGGAAACTCACGCCTCTCCGCTGCTTGCCATCGTCTTTCTCGTGCCGTTGTTCGTCGAGTTGTGGGTCCTTTCAACCACCAATCTAGGAAGCGTCCGCCTCGGCCTGGCGCTGCTCTGCCTGCTCTTCCTCTTGATCGCAATATTTGCCGGCAGCGGGTTCCGCTACTACTTTGGCTCCGCCGGCGTGGAAATTCGTGCCCTCGGCTATCGCCTGCGCTCCATCCCAGCATCCCAGATCACCAGCTACGCCATCGAGCCCTGGAACCTGCTGCGCGGCTACGGCATCCGCGGCATCGGAGGCACCCGCGCCTACGTTTGGTGCAACCAGGTTGTCCATATCAAGACGCCCCAAGGCGAAGTCTTTCTAGGACACACCCACCCCGAACGCATAATCCGCGATCTGGATATGATGAAACAAGCCCACAGCCTTGAGGGAGCAACCAAAGAATGACGTGCCTTCTGTGATCCTCTGTGCACCTCTGTGGTGAAAGGTTCTAAGAATTCGCCGTAGTACTGATAGCTGACAGTCTCTCCTATGCAAAAAGTCTTCCACTTCGATTCCCCGCCGGAACAATACATCGCCGACGCCGCCGTGCTCTGCTGTTTCGATCAGCGCATCCGCGAAGCCACCAGAGAATTTCTCCAGCGCCAGGGAATCCTGCGGCCGGACATGATCGTAGTAGCCGGCGGCGCAAGAACTCTAGCCTCGCCCCGCAATGACTTCGAACGCGACTTCATCCTCGAACAAGTGCGCATGTCGATCCGCCTGCACAAAACCCAGCGCATGTTCCTGATGAGCCACTCCGACTGCGCCACCTACGGCGGCCTAGCCGCCTTCGACGGAGACCAGGAAAGGGAAGTGCAGCATCACCGGATAGAACTAAAACGCGCAGCAGAACTAGTGAAAGCGAATTTCCCCGAACTCACAGTGGACTGCTTCTTCGTCAACTTTGACGGCGTCCATGCCGCGAACGCCGAACCATTGAAGTAGATCCAGCCAGCGACAGTTCCTGCCTAGTTTTAGTTCTTCGACCAGGGCGGCACCACGCCCGTCATGCGAGCGTACGCCACCAGTTGGCCCATGTGCTCGTTGTTATGCACGATCATGCGGAGGTACACATTCCCAACCGTCGTGTCCGCGCCGCTGGCTTTGACTTTACGCGCAAGGTCGGCAGGCGTGGCGGCCGCATGTGCCTTCTTCACGGCATCCAGCGAGCGCTTGAGCCACTCGATCACTTCCGCCTTGGACGTGACCTTCTTGACCATATCTCGATTGAAGTCCGCAGGCGCTTTCTGACCGGCGAGGTCGAGCATATAGAAATTCGCCACTACCAGGTGGATGTACACTTCGCTGGTGGACCGCACTCCTTCCGCAGGACGCCACGCGAAGGTGGCCGCCGGCGTTGCCTCAGCCAGTGCAGTCAACTGGCTGGAAACGTGCTCCCACTCTCCCTCGTATCCTCCCCACAACCCCTCGCCGATCTCCTGGGCAAACAACATGGGCGTGCTCAACAAAAGCCATAACAGAAACACTTTCACAAGGCTTGTCTTCACGAAGCAGCTCCTCGAACAAATTAGTGTTGTCACAATCATCCCGGTTGGATGCACAAAGCCGCTGGAAGTTAACAAAAGTTCGCGGGTGGGCGGATGGCCACTCGTTACGTCTTCAATTTGCACCCTGGGCGATCCCGCGTTTCACACAGAATGACTTGCCGGGCCTCGCCGCGCTGCGTAACATGATGGGAACGTTAACCACGACCACACGCGGGAGTCGAGCCATTTCCAGAAACCTAGCAGAGAAGGGTCGGATTGCACCTGAGTGTTGAAGTTTGTATGGTCTCGGGATTTACTTGCATTCCCGTATCGAGAGAAAACCGGGGCACGTCCCGTCCGTCTGCCCGCATTTCCCAAGTTGTGGGATTCACAAAGGAGACCGCGACATCCGTATAATCCAATGCCTGTGAGGCGCAATGACGAAAACGACGAGCTTTCAAGGGGACATTCGCCCGCTCTTTACGGAGCGAGACATTCAAGGCATGAGCAAGGCGTTCAACCTGGCAAATTACGATGACGTCAAAAAGCACGCGGGAGCAATCTACGATCGCATTCGTGGAATCGGCGGCGCTGTAATGCCGCCTCCACCACCAAGAGGAGAAGGACCTTGGCAGCAATCTCGGATTGAACTGTTCGCGAAGTGGATGGCGGACGGGTTCCAGCCTTAATCGGCCACCAAGCGCCCAGAGCTTTGAAGGAGGACGTATGTCAAGCGAAGTCCAGCCTCACCAGCCCGGGCAGGAAGTTTTCAAAGCCATCTTGCCCGACGATGTGGATTGGAAACCGTTCCCGGCGTTCCCGCCTTCGGTCCGGCTGGCGGTCGTCGTCGGTCAGCCGTCGAAGCCCGGCCCGTACACAATCAGAGTTAAATCGCCCCACGGAGCGAAGTTGATGCCTCACAAGCACTCTGAGGATCGAGTCTATACGGTGATTTCCGGCGTGTTTTACATCGGACTGGGTGATGAATTCGACGCGAGTAAGTTGCAAGCTTATCCGCCCGGCGCGGTGATCATTCTCCCTGGCAACACGCACCATTTCCACTGGGCGAAATCCGGCGAATACATCACCCAAATTACCGCAATGGGGCCGCTTGGACTGGAATACCTCAACCCGAAAGACGATCCGCGAAATAACAACGCGACTTGAGAGCTGAAGATGAACGACCAACAAAAGCACGATTCTGCACCGCAAGATCAAGCGATCCGTGCGGCACTGGATCAGCATTGGGCGGCCTCCGATACCAACGATTTTGAAACCGAGCACCGCATTTATCACGAGGACGCGGTGCTGGAATACCCGCAGTCAGGCGAGCGCACCCGCGGACGACGCAACATACAGGGCCAACGCGCCAGTCAGCCGAACAAGAAGCGGTTTACCGTCCGAAGAATCATTGGCAGCGGTGATCTTTGGGTCACCGAATTCATCCTGACCTATGACGGCAAGCCGTCCTACACGGTGAGCATCGTGGAGTTCACGGGCGACAAGGTCGCGCGGGAAACACAGTACTTTGCGGATCCATTCCCAGCTCCCGCATCGCGCGCCCAATGGGTCGAACGGATGGACACATAATATGGATTGGAAACGGTTGCTCCAGTTCGCGCTGTTGGGTAGCAGTGATGTGGAACAATATGCCATCCTGCTCGTACGGGTTTCGATCGGGCTGTTCTTCGCCATCTCCGGCGGAAACAAATTGTTTGTCGCCGGCGGCACGAAACCCGTTTACGACACACTGGTTCAGGCCAAGGTCCCGTTTCCCCGCCAGACGGCTTATTTTGTGGCGGGTGTCGAGTTCGTTGGTGGATCCTTACTGGCCGCAGGGTTTCTGTCGAGCCTGGCTGGCGTGGCTTTATTGATCGATATGATCGTCGCCACTCTGACCAGCGCGGTTTCCACCTTGCCGAAAGGACTTTCGCCTCTTAGCTGGCTCGACGATCTCCTTTACCTTCCGGAAGTCCTGTATGTGCTCTTCTTTGTCTGGCTGATCTGCTCCGGTCCGGGAAAGTTCAGTGTCGATTACTGGCTCGCCGGCAAGTTACTGAGATGATCGAATCGACGACCCACCCTCGTGACCCACAAATCACCATTCACTACAGGAGAACGTATTTATGAAAAACGAATTCATGAAAAAAGAGAATTTCACCGCCAGCTTTTCCGTAGACCAATCTCCCCAGCAGGCCTTCGATGCCATCAATAATGTTCGCGGATGGTGGTCCGGAGAGATCGAGGGCGTCACCGACAAACTTGGCGCAGAGTTCACCTACCGCTACCAAGAGGTCCACCGTTCCAAACAGAAGGTCACCGAACTCATCCCTGGCAAGAAAATCGTTTGGCACGTGGTAGACAGCCACCTCGGCTTTCGCAAAGAAAATGAGTGGACGGGCACCGACATCGTCTTCGATATCTCTCAAAAAGACGGCAAGACCGAAGTCCGCTTTACCCACATCGGCTTGGTTCCTGCCTTCCAATGTTACGGCGACTGCTCCGGCGCATGGGGCGTGCTCATAAACCAGAACCTGCGCAAGCTGATCACCACCGGCAAAGCTCAGCCCGACGCATTCGCGTGAAACTCAGAAGAAATGTTATTTCGCTTTGGAAGGCGAAACCTGAACTTCGATTGCATTAACGTTATTCGACTTCGACATATCGACAAAGACCTCGCCACGACTCCAGCTACCGTCGCGCATTTGAATGGTCCGGACAGCTTGGGCTCCGGAAGGCCCCGAGCGCACCGTGTCCGTATTCTCCGTGATCACCCGTAGGCCGCCTCCGGGATTGCCGGGGTTAGGTTGCTCCGTCACTGTGATGGTTTGTTGCCCGTCCGAGTTTGTATGCTGGGTGGTCGCCACCCGCTGCATCAGGTGAAGGCCGTTTTCGCGACCCATCCCCGGAACATCGACGGAATAGGTTTCCTGAGAGTTTTGCTTTTCTCCAGCACCGTCGACGGATTCTTTGCCTACGGTGCGGCTAACTTCACTTAGCTTGCCATCAGAATCGGGGCGGGAGACTTGCTCCTCGGTGCGGCGGATCTTGCCATCGTCCGTGACTGTCGTTTGCCGTACTTCGCCCACCTCCCACTTCCCCGCGCCATCGGGCAGCAACGTGGTCTTCTTGATTTCGACCGTGTCGCCGCTGCGTATCTGGTGTTCCAGCACCTCTGTGGCGGGAGCCATGCTGCCATTAATGTTCAGCAGTACGGTGGTTTTCGTATCTTGCTCGTCCGCACCGGTCTTTCGCGTCTCTTGAATTTCGCGCCGGGCCAATTGCAGATTCCCGTTCGCATCCGGATTCGAGCTGGTGCGTATGCTCTTCGAGTCGCCCCCCGGAAGCGCTTGTTTTTCTTCTTCCGACACTTGGAACAAGGTCTTAGTTCCGTTGCCATCCTGGACATAAGTGCGAGTCGTGGTACGCGTCACCGTCGCACTGACCTTCACCGTCTCAGTTTCAATGTCCTGATAGGGTGCGAACCTCCCGTCCGGCCCGCGGGTCTGGACATGTTGCACGTCCATCGTCCGATCACCGTTCTGGGTATGACTCTGGGATGTACGCATGGGATTGCTGGAGCCTGCTTGTGACTCCGTCGTAGCCGTCCAGGAGTTGGTCGAATCGCCAGCTTGTGAGTCGGACGTTTGCCCCACGACGGCACCCGTAAAGAAAAGACATAGGGGCAGCGCGAGAAACGCGAAGCGGAACCAGCGCCGGGCGAGTACCAATTCCCGTGGTTCATTCCTTCCGGCGATATTCGCACTCCGCATATCGTCATTCTCCCCCTGCCAGAGTTCAATGTCCAGCAGGGTGCAAGGTGCAGGGTGCCCCGGGTCTCGCTGGTTTTGCGAGACCTGGGAGCGGCCACATCCGCTGCGTCGGTCATATGTATTGACCGTTTGTTGTCGTAACTTTGATGATCGGGTGAGAGGAGTCTAGACGAGTTCTAGCCGAACCTGACGACCGACAACGGCGGCAGCTTTTTGCAGGGTACCCAAGGTCACGGCACCGTTCTCGGGATCAAGCAGCCGATCCAGCGCAGCACGGCTCGTATGCATCCGGCGCGCCATTTCGACCTTGGTCAGGCCTTTTTGCTGCATGGCAGCCGCAACTTGGCGGGCAACGACCCGTTTGATCGCGGCCGCGCTAACTTTCTCATAGAGACCTTCATCGCGCAACCAGCTGTCGAAGCTCGATCCGATATTCTTCTTTTTCATGAGTCCGCACCCTTCTTCCGTTTCAAGGCCAGATCGATTTCCTGGTCAGGTGTTTTCTGCGTTTTCTTCATGAAGCCATGCAGGAGCACCATGCAATCCTTCTCAACGCAAAAAATCATGCGGGCGATACGACCGTGCGGCAAGCTGCTTCGGACTTCCCACAGCCCGCGGCCGAGCGAGCGTACCAGCGGCATGCCAATAGGCCAGGAAAACTCGACATCCTTGATGTCTTCGCCGATGATCCTTCGATCCTCAGCGTGGAGACTCTTAAGCCATTCCCGCACAGGCTCCCGTCCGCTATCGGAGCGATAAAACCGTGCCGGCAGCCGCTTTAGATCCCGTCCATTCAAAAGGCAGTGTACCAATTGTGGTACAGAAAGTCAAGGAGCTTTGAACGCGGCCCGGTCTTCGGTTCGGGCCTTTTTTGCGTGTTTCCAGCAATAGCAAGTAATTCTTGGAACCCGCGTCGGAAATGCGGGGACGGAAATGCGGGGACAGACGGGACGTTCACCAGCGTTTCTTTCGGCCCGGCGGGTGGCCCACCTTTCGCGGTGTTCCGAAAGGTGGGGCGAATGGAGCGCCGCCCTCACCGGGGTTTACCGACCGGAGCCCGCGCCTGCAATCGGGAGACCCGTTTTATAGAGAATGGCTTTGTGGCGCGGGTCAGGGCTGGAGGCGTCGTATAATGGAGAGCCTTTACATCGATAACTGCTTGCCTTTTACAGTGGAATCATTTCATCAGCTTGCCTTTTTCATTCTGAGCCGCGAGCCCATCTCGTATTGCCGCTTCAAGCGTATCGATGTTTATGTCCTTTAGAGCTTTAAACCGAATGCAATATCCGGTCACGCTCGCCTTGCCTAGTTTGTTTCCATACGTTTTGGCTAAGTACTTCTTATCTTTGAGGCCAAGAATATAGACAGAGAGTCCGGTTTTGTTTCCGCTCACACCAATTCGAAAAAACTCCCTACTTTTTCCATCTGCATATTTTATTGTGTGAAATCCATATCCAATCGTAGGGTTGGAGACAGTATGATTGTTGCTGTCTTTACCATCGAAGAACCATAATTTGCATTCTGGTGACACTTGAAGTGTGAGCCGATGCAACTCTCGCATGTCACTGCGTTTTGGCTCCGGTTGGCTGGTAATATATTTCTTGATTTGTTCTTGTACGTTCATATGTTCTGCCCCCTGGTTGCGCGCACGAGATTATACGACGTTTAAGCCTTCTCCCCCTTGCAAGGGCGGGCAGCCCTGACGTTGAGGTCACTCGACCGCGAGGGCGCCCCGCAAGCCGTTGTTGCGTGGGGGCTTTTCAGAATTCCCAAAGGCTGGAAATGTGTGGCGCGCCGAAAAGGTGGGGAAATACGGGGACAGACGGACCTGACCCCAATTGTTGGCGGGTGGCCTAGGATCGGCGGTCCGCCCACCAACTCACTCTTTCACCCCTTTATCCGCATCCCACGATCCCTGTTCCTTGCGCACGTAGATCATCTGTCCGATGTGATAGGCGTTGTGCGCACCAATGTGTTCGATGGTGGAATACCAGGATTGTAGCTTTTTCTCGTCGGCGGTCTCCACTGCCTTTTCCCACTCGGCCATGACTTCGTCCAGTTGCTTGATGGTGTCGGCCCAACGCTTGGCGTCAAAGCTGGTAAAGGTTTCGTCGTTGTTATTGAACTTGTCCACGGGCTGGCCGTTGAAGCGCGCCAGATTTCGACGGTTCCAATAGATCAGGTGGGCAGCGAGCTGTCCCACCGAATGATTGCCTTTGCCATCACTCCAGCTGGCCTGCTCGGGAGTCAGTCCTTCGACGGCAACGTTGGCCGGAACGAACCATTCTTCGCTGCTGTGAGTGGAGCGCAATTGTTCGAGCAGGATGCTCTTGAGCGTGGGCGCAGGCTTCGCCTTTTGATCCTCAGCGAGAGCAGGGAAGCACATGGATAAGACGAGTAAACATGCAAGGCACCTCATGTAGAAAGTGTCTCCTTTCTGAACCGGGCGTGAGATGCACGCCCCACCCTTGCGCACAAAACGCGCAAAGATGGGCCACCCATCCGCCTGGCTGAATGCTGAGTGCTGAATGCTGTTCCCCTTACTTCTTCCCCGCCTTAGCCTCCGCAGCTTTCTTCTGCTGCTCCACAGTCCACGGCGGAACAATGCCATTCTCGCGCGCGTAAGCCACGACCTGGCCAAGATGCTCGTGTGCATCAGCGACCAGAATGTAAATGACATCGCCGGCATTGGCCTGCGGACCAAGTTTCGGCAGCAGCTTCGCAAAATCGGCATTGGTCATGCCATTGATCGTCTTCTGGGTGAAATCCCACGACTTGTTCAATTCCTCGACGATCTTTGCTCTATCGGTCGTGGATTTTTCATAAGTCTTGCCATCGAATCCCGCCGGAGGCTCCACTCCCCCCAGCGCCAGAATCTGATAGCGCTCGCCCGATACATGCAGAAAGACTTCCGCGAAAGACCGCGAGTCCGCCGAAGGACGCCAGGTGAGCTTGTCGGCGGGCAGAGCGTTGGCCAGGTCCACAAACTTTTTCTGCACCACCTGCAAGTCGGCCAGCGACTGCCCTTTCATATCGTACGAGGGGGCGGTGTGGTCGGTGGTGGCGTCAGAATTCTGTGCCGCTGCCCCGATCGCCCCCGCAGCCAAACACACCGTCAGAAATAAGGCTGACAATAACACTCTTTTCATGTTTATTCCTCCTCAGGAAAGCAGCTCAGAAAATCCGCTCAGAAATCCGATTCAAAAGAGCGGCTGGGTTCCTTAGACGAGAGACTGGAGAAAATGGCCCTCGCACTGCCCAGATTCGCAGAAAAAAGGCCCGCGTCTCAGCGGGCCATTACGACGAAAGCCAATTCTCTACGATCTCCCTACGATCCGTTCTGGCATACCGTCAGGCCCTCACCCTGGAAGGTGAAGAAGCCATTCACCGATGTGCTCGGCGGAGCCCCGAAATATGGCAGCGTCACCAAGTCTTGCAGGTTGTAGGTGAATCCGTTCAGGACGTAGTGGTAGGCGCCGAAGTTCGCGTTATTCTCCAGCGGATCTCCAACCTCCAGAATCCCGCAAGGAGTATTGTTGCCGTTATAGTTCACCACCAGCGGATCGTCCGCCCACTCACCCACTTCGTGCGACAGCGCTGAAACATCCTGGGCGAAGTCGCCGGGATGGTCCACGTAGGTGGCATGAGCGTAAGCTTGCAGATTGCTCAGGCTGCCTTCCGAGCTGTGATAGCCGCCAATGCAGCACTGGCCGCCTTGCGTCAGGTACACGTCGTAGGTCAGGAAAATTGGAAACGTATTCTGCGATACTCCCAGCCGGCTCATGATCGCCGGAAGTTGGGCGTCGAACCAGTTGATGTCCACCAGTCCGGCCGTAAACCCGAACGGCGATCCGGTCGTCCCGTAACTTCTGGGCGGACTCAGCGTCTGCTCCGCCAGTACCGTCGGCCCTCCCAGCAACAAATGGTAGTTGCTGTCGGTATGTACCGTTCCCCAGAAGTTGGCGCGCTGGAAGGCGTCAATGTACTGGGTTGTTCCCACGTTCACTCCGCCCTGCACGTAGGTTGTGGTCTTGTCGAAGATGGGCGATGTCGTTGTATTTGTGATCACCGTCTTGCCATTCGACAATACGTGCGCCGGATCGAAGGTCGTCTTCACCCCTCGCCGGTTCGTGATCACGATCTTCACAGGAATGATGTAGGTGGTCACCGTCGTGCTCGAGTTCGATGACGGCGCTGTTCCCACCATGTTGTAACTGTAGTTCGTCCCGCTGTATGTGAACGATCCGTTCCAGGTAGGCAGTGTCGAAGCCGGCACGACCGCGCCCGGAAGCACTCGCCCCGGCAGGGTCACAAACCGCGGCCTCACCGCATCCGGGTTCCATTTCATGTCACCGTCATCCTGCCCAATTGCGACAGCCGTCAAGCAACCGCAGATCACTAGCGTAAATGCCAAAAAGCGTGCAAGACTTCCTTTCATTTGCTTTCTCCTTACAGTGATTTTGGAAGCGGCGGTATCCCATCGCCCCGGATCGACCAACTAGACAAGGGAAGACAGAGCAAATTCTCCCCCCGTCATGCGATGGATGTCAATGCAAAAACGACAGCGGATTGCAGCCCATCAAGCCCGAGTCGCTTCTTCCTCTCTCCCTCCTTTACAATCTCGCCATGACCGCCAAAGCCACCGGCCTCGTCCCCATGGCCTTTGTCGCCGACTTACAAGGCTCCATCAACTTCTACGCCCTGCTCGGCCTCACCGTGCGCGGCACCTTCAATAATCCCCAGGGAAAACTGGTCTGGGCACACGTTCAATGCGAAGGCGCTGAACTCATGTTTTCCCAAGCCTCCGACCCGATCGTCCCCAGCCAGCAAGCCGTGCTTTTCTACCTCTATTCTCCCGATCTTGTCGCCCTCCGCGATCACCTCCTGACCCAGGGCGTGAAGGTCTCGCCCATTACCTATCCTCAGTACATGCCCAAGGGAGAGATTCGCGTCGAGGATCCCGACGGCTACGTCCTGCTGATCGGCCAGGCCGGCTGATTTCGGCTCTGAACGCCTCATTCCACGCCTCAAACAAATCTCGGCGCCGTCTCCCAATCAGCGTATGATGAAGACATGCCCTGCCTTTCAGAACACCTCACCAGCCTTCGCCAGGAAATCACCGATTTGCGGAAATTGAATCTGCAATGCTCAGAGAAGAGTGATCCCAATCTCCAGGACCAGTCGGCGCTTGAGCTGCGCACCAACCGCTTGCGCGAAATCAAGCTGGAGCTATCCAAGATGCTGAATCCGCCGACCGATCCCAAAATCTGGTGGGATGGCCGCCCCGGCCCCAACCAGGCCCGAACCTAGTTGAGGGATTGCTTTCCATCCCTACTGGGATGGCTCCCAAAGCTCGATCTTATTGCCATCCGGATCTTTAACCCAGGCAAACTTGCCGTATTCGTATTCTGCGGTTTTCTCGATTGGCACCCCTTTGCTTTTGAGGTGGCCAAGGGTTTCAGCCATATTCTTCACGAGATAATTAATCTGTCCGGTTCGCGGTTTTTCCTTGATGTCAGCATCGGTCGGAAGAATCGCCCATGTCATGGTTTTCTTAATTTCCGGATTCTCGAGGTCCCTATATTCGAAGGTGCTATAAATCGAGTTGCATTCACTATCTTCGCCCGCAGGAACCATTCCGAGGCAATCGCGGTACCATCCAGCTAACTTTTTTACGTCATTAGAAAATAGAAAAGCTCCACCAATTCCGTCGATCATAGGGTCCTCCCTTGGGCGGTTAAGTTATACCACGGCGAAAGTTCGCCTTCAATTCGCGTCATGCGGAGTTGAGCGTCTTCTTTTTGGGGCGTCAAAAAACATCATTTGCGCTCTTAACCACGTGCCCGAAATGTACTGAGGAAGGCGCGCGATGTCGTCACACTTTTGGGTGATTTTGCACTGGGAAGCGAAAAATCATCCTTTCGGATGGGGCGAACAGGTCACGGGCGGATTCGTCACGGAATCAGCCCGGCGCTTTTGCCGATCTACACAGCCTGAGTGCGCCGCTTGGCGCCGAGCTTATCAAACAGCCGGCCGGGAATGGGTTTTCATGAACACCGCTTTAGCTGCGTCCTCAGAAACACCCCCATGCGTTCAATGAGTGTAATGATTCCATAACAATGTCGGCTCCCAGGCCCGAGTAAACTTTGGAGGCGCAAACCAACCAAAGGGCTCGGAGGAAAGGAGCCGAACATGCTGATTATAGGGTGTGACTATCATC